>JGI20153J14295_10000117_pt1 | contig 62066 bp, 55 predicted proteins | sample COG_03_FD_14295 | JGI IMG/M metagenome (IMG submission 14295) | reverse complement strand
AGCAAATCATGTCGCATTTCGCCGTAAAAAATAATACGGCGCGTGTCGCTGTTTTTTTCTCACTGTCGCAAAAGTCGTTAAGTCAATTCAATTGCTTAATAGGGCTGTCGTTGAAAAACGGCAAATGCAGGTCAGTTAATCCCAACTACTAGGCCGTGCTCAGCATCGTGAATTGAACTGCAGTGCAGTGCCTGGTTACTACACGGTTGGTGACGGGAGTAATTTTAGGGGCAGAGCACTAATCCACAGCAGCGTGGCTCACAAGTACATCTTAAGATAGTCGGCGTTTCGGGCAATTAGGGCTCTGACCCCTAAGATCCTGACCCCTAAGATCTAAGATCCCAGGCAATTAGGGCTCTGACCCCTAAGATCCCTAAGATCCAAAAATTAATGATAATTGGTTTTATGTACAAGTATCATCACCGCCGATATCAGGATAGCGTGCATGTAATGGATGGTAATAGATTACAGTGCACCCCTCTGACAACTCAAAAATGACAGTATTCGAGCCATATGTAATTTCAACGTTATTAATACTAACCACTTTCATGATGCCATTTGCATTAGCTTGGGGCCATTGCCCAAGCAATGAAACGCTAGCTCCATTTATATTGTGAGACTTATGGGCAGTGTCGGGATTACAAGTTGAATTTACTGCACATTTAAGACTAGTCAGATCAACTGCACTTTTTATTTCTGCAGCAACACTTTTTCTCTAGGCTTTCTTTGCGTCACTGCTTAAATTAATAAACCTTGGCGCTGCTATTACCGAAAGAACCCCCAGAATGACAATTACTACAACTAATTCAATTAGTGTAAAACCAGTTCGATAACGTGACATACTGACCTTTTTAATCATGCTAGATTTCCATTCGACCTAATCAGTGCTTAATAACGCCCGCAAAAAGCGCCGGATCGCGTGCGGTTGCATTTGCTGCGCCTGTTAACTGTTTGAGGGTTGATGAAACTCGATAACATTTTTATCCGGATCTCTTATAAAAAAGAATCTAGCGCCTTCAAACTCAACCTCTCCCGTAATTACAATACCCAGCTCTTTTATCGTTTTCAAAGCTGATTCGGCGCTAGTTACCTCCAATGCAACATGAGTGTAACCTGTACTTTTTGCGGATGTATCCATGAGAACATTTTCTGTGCACTCAGAGTCAGCATTGAGAATAAAATTGATATTAACGCCTGACGGGTGTTCCATAATTGCCACTGGTTCCGGTCCGACTGGACCAGCTAGAAATATAAAGCCTAGTTTCTCGTAAAAATCTCTGGAGACATCTAGGTCTTTTACTCTTAAACCAAGATGATTAATTCTGGTGATTTCTTTCATTATAAATATTCTCTGGATATATGGAGACAGTTGATGGTTTATTCAACGACAGCTGCCGCTTTTAACATTCGGCTATTGCGGCGCGATTTTATAGATTATGAAAAATAAAGCTACAGGCTTTTTAATGACTGATCAAATTAGGTCGATTTTTCCTGCAAAAATAATGCGGCGCCTGTTGATGCTTTTTTATTGCTGTCGCATCACTGTCCCGAATTAATCAACGGTTTGCACGGGTTGTCGTTGAAAAACAGTTTTTCCAGCCATCGCTGGTTAATCAAATACGGTAGTAAGCTCTTTCTAATGCGTACCGACCCGAGGCACGAGAGGCTTGTTGGTTGGGGCTTGTGCAACATAGCAAGGCAGTGAGAATTACAGTAATGTAGTAACAGGTTGCTACAGGTGGTAAGGCGTTAATAATGACGCTAGACGAATATGTTAGTTAAATGCGCTAACCTTCGGCGGGCCAAGTTGATCCTAGATCTGTGGCATGTGAATAGGTGTACGATCGATGCTGAGTTTAGGCCATGCTTTAAAAGCTGGGTCGGGCGGGAAGGTCGGGCCAACTGGTTTTGCCTCAACGCTTACAAAAAAGCCCCGCATAAGCGAGGCTTTTTACAGGCCCATTGGGGTTAGGTGCGCATGGCACGAACACCGATTAAGCCGGCAATCGCCGAGCCGAACAGCCATGCTGCGGCAGGCAGAGGAACNTGCGTGAGTCCAACGGTGAGGGTGGCCGANGTCTTCTCGATCATGGCNATATCTGTTGGGCCAAACGCATAAGCAAACAGGGAGTTGGTGACCGACACCGCGATAGATTGCTTGTTATCAATCGTGATGATGCCCGGTTCGATACTCCATGCGCTCAGTGTGGTACCCGGTGAAAACACTTGGGTCGCGAAATTTGTAGGCATACCATCGGCCACAATGGAGCCACTAGCCACTGCAGTGCCTCCGGTTGTTTCTGCCTGGCCAGCTTCGCTATATAAAAGTGACGTGATCATGTAGCCCTCAGGTGCGGTAATGACTAGCGACAGTGCATCAACAGCGGCTGTAGTGCTGCTTGATGCGCCGTCTGCGCCGAAATTGTTTAGGCCAATGTTTAGTACATTGCCATTAACGGCATCGGGCGTGGTGGTGCTTTCATCAAAAAAAGTGGGCGCGCCGTCGCCAGAAACAATATTTGAAAAAGCCACAACAGCCGCTTGAGCGGTGGCCGACAAACTGAGCAGCATTGAGGCGATTAAAAAGCGGGTGGTTGAGCCTTGCATAAGTTTTCTCCTTGGGTGTCGCCGCAAAAATCTACGAGGCTTGGCAACAGTTTAAAATTAACGCTTGAGCGTTAAGTGGCGGTAGTTGAGCTGTCATTATCAAAGTGCTTTTAAGGCAGAAATATCTGGCTTTGCCGAGGCGCTTGCATTGGCAAAAAGAGCGAGGAAGGAACGTTAAGATCCGCTGCATTAAGAAAACAGCTGAGCTAGGGCTAGCTACAAGCGAAAAGAGCAGCATGCTAAGAGGTGGAGTGGATATTTTTTTCACAGTAAACGATCCCTAAAAGAATTTAAGACAAAACAAATTCTCCAGGGGTAACGTTGACATTAGATTTGTTCCAATGTCGCGCTTGCTAACAAAATATTACGTGCGAGGACAAATTCAGACGTTATTAAACACAACGAACGAACGTGCACTCCAGAGTAACGGGTTGATTGCAAACGCTATGAGCCGGGGGAGACTCTAATGGCTTGGGGGATGCCATCCAAACAACAATACTACAGTAATTATTTTGCCTCGGCTTGTCAACCGATGCGGCATAAAACGGGCTGTTTACTCGCCCTTGGCACGGACAATCCACGGCCGCTGCAATAACAACGGCGTGGAGGTGTCAGGGTGCAGAGTTGCGTGCTAGCTCTTACGGCGGCTGTATGCCAGTCCCGCTAAACCTAAGCCCAATAAAGCCAGCGAACCGGGTTCTGGAACAGAAACATTGCCATAGGCGTGGTTGTCTGACTCAAAAGCAAAACCATTGCTCGTCAAGGTAATACTGTCAAAAGTGTCACCACCGTTGAAAAAGAAGTTCACGTACCGGTTTGATGTATAGCTGCCCTGATTACCATCAGCAAGGAGTGGAGGCTCTACGTCACCACCCCAGATCTCACCCACGCTAGCTCCGTTTAGGAAAAATTCGATGCCGTTGTAAGTGTCAACAGAACCCCAGTACAAACCGAAATAATTGTATTCACCATCTAGCTCAAAGGAAGCGCTACCGTTTCTCTTTGGATTGGGAACACTCAAAAATTTGCTATCTATACCATAGGGCTGGGCCGATCCGCTTTGTGATTGGGAAAAGATCGAGTAATCCGATGAGGTGCCATCAGTGTAAGAGCCTATGGTTCCATCGTTAAAGTTGACTTCCGTCACGCCAGTTTGAGTGGAAGTTAGTTGCCCTCCGGCTTCTACGGTTACCATAAGGCCCGCACTGGCATTGCTTGCGGCTAATGCAATTGCGCAGGCACTCATTAATGGTTTCATTCTCACGGTTGAATCCTCCTAAGTTTTGTTGAAAAAAATTTAAATGAGTTCGTGTGGTCAAATAAGCATCATTCATGCCAATCTCAGGAAATGCCATGGAGGTCTGCCGTTGCTAGGCTTTGAGATGATATAACATCTCACAGCTGTTCAATAATTCGACAGCGCTAAAAAGCCGAATAAGGATTAAAAATCGCTATTTCGTTTAAGTATGTTGGACAATGTCATGAATGTAGTATCGAGTTACTACAAAGTAAGAGTGGCTTAGCCTTATGGCTAAATCTAAGCGTAATTCTAGACTTCTGAGCACGTGATTACCGATGAGCGCGCTGTTTAATAATCCGACAGGTTTTGGATTTCAGCTTTGGATTTAAAACCAATGGTATATGGATGGGTTAGCAAAATAGTATCAATGTCGTTACGCGGGGCGATAATGGCGCACTTAACGCGTGACGGCGCACTTAAATAGTGGCTTGATATTTTCGGGGCGGCTGATCTGCAATGCCGTTGGCCGCAACCTAGAGCTGCACTCAAGTCTTGTATTAAGTAGCGGCTCGCAAAAGGGACTAGACGGGGTAAGAATGAGCCAGTGATACGGTGAGGTTTAGCGATTCACCATGTAACTTAGGCAGCTCACCTCAAAAGTTGTGCTCTGAATTGAAAGTTTACAGGCGCTCCCGTAATATCCGGGCGTTGGCTAGTAAGGCTGCTCGGTTGCGCTTTTGCCTCTAGTTCTCTATTGCTGCCTCGTGTAATTTCAGGCGAGCCATCTTCAGTCCAATCCATTTGACCAAGGTAATGAAGTGAATGTCTAAAAGAGACGGGAAAATATTGTCCCTTTCAGGGATGAGCGTGTCCTCTGCAGAGATAGGGGAGTTGAGCGATTATTTTAAGGCAAACCCTGACAGGGGTATGCATGGCATCGGTTTCAGTGCTTACGAAGAAGGGCAGAAGCCCGGTGATGAGCTAAGTTTGGCGCAGGTGCAGCGCAGAATGACGATCATTAAGCCCTACGTGCAGTGGGTGCGTTCTTTTTCATGCATACAGGGTAATGAGTTAATTCCTAAGGTTGCTAGGCAGCAGGGGCTCCAAACATTAGTAGGTGCATGGTTAGGCACTGATGAAGAAAAGAATGAACTTGAGATTGAAGCGCTGATTAAGCTGGCACAAGATGGCTATGTTGATGTGGCTGCCGTGGGCAATGAAGTCATGTACCGAGACGACCTTACGGAGGCTCAGCTAATTGATTATATTCGCCGTTTTAAAGTGGCCGCACCGGGTGTTCCTGTTGGTTATGTTGATGCGTATTATGAATTTGAAGATCGTCCAGCCATCACTGAAATATGCGACGTTATCTTAGCTAACTAACTGCTATCCTTTTTGGGAGGGTTGCGCAATTGAGTATTCACTTCTATACATGAAAGACATGTATCGGCGCACGGTGAAAGTTGCCGCAGGCAAGAAAGTCATTATTACTGAAACCGGTTGGCCGAACAAAGGCCAAACGTTTTACGGTGCAGTGCCCTCGCAAGAGAATGCTATTCGCTACTTCCTTAATGCTCAGCACTGGGCGCAAACGGATGACGTCGATATTTTTTATTTTTCGTCGTTTGATGAGTCATGGAAGGTAGGCGCCGAAGGTGACGTTGGTGCGTACTGGGGTTTGTGGGACAAAGACGAAAAACTTAAATACGTGTAAATAAATATATGAATAATAATGTTTTATCATCTGCAGTACTTCCGTACACAAAAGCCATTTGTTACTCAGGCTATCGTGATGGGCAAAGTCCTGATTCGGATGTACTGCCCTCACACGAAGAGATCAAGCAAGATTTACTCATGTTAGAGGGCCGGTGGGAGTCGCTGCGTTTATATGCCAGTGATACACATTCTAAAATGGTATTGGATGTCATCAATAAAGAGGGTATGCCTTTTGATGTGATGTTAGGCGCCTATATTATTGCAGAGCTTAGTAATCCTGAGTGTCCGTGGGGAGCCGAGTATACTGCCGAGCAATTGCAGGAAAATAAAGAGCATAATCAAACAGAAATTAGTAAGTTAATTAATCTCGCTAACACTTATAAAAATATTGTAAGTTCAGTATCAATTGGTAATGAGGCTTCGGTTAGCTGGACTGACCATATGGTGCCGGTTGATAGTTTGTGTGCCTATGCAAAACAACTCAAAGCAGCTGTTAGACAGCCAGTGACGTTTTGTGAGAACTATGTTCCTTGGTTAGATAAGTTGAAACCTTTAGTTGACGAGATTGATTTTATTTCCATTCATACTTATCCGGTATGGGAATATAAAAGCATTCAGGAAGGCTTGTCTTATACCATTGATAACTACAATGCCGTTGCCCAAGCATACCCCGATGTTCAAATCGTTATCACGGAGGCTGGCTGGGCGACTGCGTCTAATGGTCATGGCATTGATGTCGATAAGGTCAACGAAGTTTATCAAAAACAGTATTTTCAGCAATTAATGGATTGGGCTGAGCAAGAGCAGGTGCTGGTCTATTATTTTGAGGCTTTTGATGAAAATTGGAAAGGTTCCTGTGATCCCTTTGAACCTGAAAAACATTGGGGCCTATACAAAGCCGATCGAACGCCAAAGTTGGCTATGAATAATAATATATAGGCTGGGAATATTCACTGTATCTGCTGCAAACGATTATACCGCTAGTAAAGTTGCTTTTGTCTCAGCGCTGAGTGTTGCTGCCCCAGAGTGCTCCATTTGCTTCAGTGGGTCAGTCGGTACTGTCGTTAAAAACCATCAAAACTCTTAAATTAATGCGGGTATTCGCACCGCGGTTAAACAGTGCCCATACAAAGTAGCTTTGGTTGGTATCAATATCGGCTTGGTTGATGCTCATGCCACCGCCGTTGTTGTGCTCGCAAGCGGCGTCATTTCAATTTAACGCAACAGTCCCAGTGTGCGTAGCATCGTCTAAGTTCCATAGGTAGGCAGCTAACACATAGCCTGTGTTGGATATTGCCGAAACTGTTGGGTAGTAGCCGGCAGTCAGATATCGCCCATTTTGTTGTAGGCGGTTTGATTAGGATGCAGTAGGCCGGGCCCGTCAGCCAGTGCAATGGCCGTGCGCATATCAAGAAAAATAAGTATTTCTGCTCAGTAGCGCTGGGGCATTTACGATGCCTTGCACGAGCGGATTAACTGGCGTTGCTGCTACCCAATACAAAAAAGAGTCGCTGACTCAAATGTTACTGTTGGTTTAGACACAGCCTTAATTTGGTTTTTTTGTGATGGCGGTGGCATACTCTGCCAAATGATTTTAGGGAGTTCACTGTATGAAAGTTGTTGAAATATCTACCCCCGGAGGGCCCGAAGTATTGGTGCCGGCTGAGCGGGCTATTCCGGCTATTGCCGATGACGAAGTGCTTATTGCGGTCGCTGCTGCAGGCGTCAATCGGCCGGATGTTATTCAGCGGATGGGGCTCTATCCTGCGCCACCAGGAGCCTCCGACTTGCCGGGGCTTGAGGTGGCGGGCACCATCGCTGAGCTAGGTAGTGCGGTAGAAGGTTGGAAAAAAGGCGACAAGGTGTGTGCCTTGGTTAATGGCGGCGGCTATGCCGAGTACGTCAATGTCCCGGCGGGGCAATGTTTGCCAGTGCCTGATCAGCTTTCATTCATTGAGGCGGCGAGCTTGCCTGAAACTTTTTTCACGGTGTGGTCTAACGTATTTGAGCGAGCGGCGCTGGCCGCAGGAGAAACCTTTTTAGTGCATGGTGGCTCGTCAGGCATTGGTGTGTCGGCTATCCAAATGGCCGTTGCGCAGGGTGCTACCGTATTTGCCACCGCAGGCTCGGCCGAAAAATGTGCAGCCTGTGAAAAACTCGGTGCGGCTTTTGCAGTCAACTATAAAACGGATGATTTTGTTGAGGAAATTAAGGAATTTACTGCGGGTCGTGGGGTCGATGTTATTCTCGATATGGTGGGCGGTGACTACATTCAAAAAAATATTCGGTTGGCTGCAGTTGATGGTCGTATTGCGAACATTAATTTTCAAAATGGCTTTGAGGCGAGTGTTAATTTTGCCTCGGTGCTCACTAAGCGGCTCACATTATCGGCCTCAACATTGCGGCCTCGCTCGACGGATTATAAAGCTTCGGTTGCCAGCGCATTAAAGGCGCATATTTGGCCAAAAATTGCAGCAGGTAACATTGTGCCTGTTATTTCCAAAGTGTTTCCCCTAGCAGAGGCCGGTGCNGCTCATGCTTTGATGGAAAGTAGCGCACATATCGGCAAAATAATTTTAGCGGTGGAGTAGTTTTATGCTCGGTAGATTAAGCATTTTGGCAAGCGTTAAAAAATCTAAGCATTGCTTTTTTAAGGTGGTGTTTTTTTCTAGCTTAGCTTATGTGTTAGCTTTTTTTGGTACTGTTCACGCTGGGCCGGTTGAGCGTATGGCTGAGGCGCTGCGCTTTGAAACAGTGAGTTTTCAAAATCCCGATAAGATCAATTATCAAGCGTTTGCTGATTTTTTAGCATTTATTGAGCAAACCTACCCGCGCGTGTTTAGCACGCTCAGCGCTGAAAGGTTTTCCGACTACAGTTTGCTATTAACTTGGCGTGGATCACAGCCTGAATTGGCGCCGGTATTGTTAGATGCTCACTACGATGTAGTGCCTATTGAGCAAGGTACGTTGCAAGATTGGCTGCATCCACCGTTTGCCGGTGTGGTGGCCGACGGCTATTTGTGGGGGCGCGGTGCACTCGATGACAAAATGGCCGTTATTACCAGTCTCGAAGCACTAGAGCGTCTGTTAGCGGCGGGTTATACGCCCGAGCGCACACTGTATTTTTCTATGGTGCATGACGAAGAAATTGGCGGACATCAGGGCGCGGCTGTGGTGGCCAGCGCACTGCACGAGCGCGGGGTTAAGTTTGCCTACATGGTAGGTGAGGGCGGTATTGTGTTGCCCGATAATCCGATGTTGGCTGGCAAGTCGATGGCGCTAGTGGGCTTGGCGGAAAAAACTTATATCACACTGCACCTAAATGCTTCCGGTGAGGGCGGCCATTCATCTATTCCGCCGCGCAATAATGCCGCGGTGAGTTTGGCTCGAGCGGTAACGAAAATCCACGACAATCCTTTGCCAGTTAAGCTGGTTGAGCCGGTAACCGACATGCTGCGGGTGATGGGGCCGGAGGTGGGTGGGCTAACTGGCTGGCTGATGCGTAATCAATGGCTAGGGGCTATTCCCATTGCACATCAAATGGCGGGTGACAGAACCAATAACGCGCTGGTGCGTTCTACCTCGGCTGTGACGATGTTAGATAGCGGGGTAAAAGAAAACGTGGTGCCACAAAAGGCGCACGCGGTGGTGAATATGCGTTTGCTCCCCGGCGATAAGGTTGATGAAGTAGTGGCTTCTATCGTTGAGTTAATTGACGATGAAAACATTGTAGTGAAGTTAGATTCTTGGGGGCAAAGCCCGCCGGTGGCTGACTTGAATGGCGAGGGTTATGCACGCATTAGCGAGGCGGCAGCGCGAGTGTTTCCGGAGTCGTTAATTGTGCCCGGTATGCTCACCGCAACCACCGACACGAGGCACTATCAGCTTGTGGCTGACGAGGGTTATCGCTTTCGTGCCTACCGCGTGTCTATGAGCGACAGTCGCTCGATCCACGCGACCAACGAACGCTTGGCCACCGATAGCTTGTTAAGGGCTATCGATTTTACTGAACAACTTGTGTTGGCCGTCGCTAAACCCTAATTTGAGGCTGTGTGTGAGGCTGTGTGTGAGGCTGTGTGGAAGGCTTTAGCTCTGCAATCTAGCCCGCTGTTTGTGAGCCCCATAACGTCGCCATTTTAACTTAACAACGGCGGGCGCGATGTTCTCAGCTGGGCGGTAAACTGATACTATCGTTCGCTAACTACTGCTGTATGAATGAGGTTAATGATAAACATGCAAAAGCTCGATCAGGTAACCGGCAAAGCCATGGGATTCGATATTCCAGATCCGTCTAAAATTCCTCGCTTGCAAGACTCCGTGTCTGCAGCCGAGTGGCAAGCGCGACTCGAATTGGCCGCAACCTATCGGCTTGTGGCGCTGTACGGTTGGACAGACCTGGTGTTTACACATATTTCTTTGCGACTGCCCGATGAAGACGGACATGAACGATTTTTAATAAACCCCTATGGCGTTATGTTTGATGAGATGACGGCCTCAAGCTTGGTCAAAATTGACTTAGACGGCAACATAAAAAGCGACACGCCCTATTTTATTAATCCTGCGGGTTTTACGGTTCACTCGGCCGTACACAGTGCGCGCGAAGATGCCGGCTGCGTGATTCATGTGCACACGCCCTATGGCATTGCTGTGTCAGTGCAAAAAGAGGGGCTGCGTCGTTACACCCAATTTTCAATGCAGGTTTATGATGACCTTGCTTACCACGATTACGAAGGCATTGCCCTAGACCTTGATGAGCGCGAGCGTTTGGTTGCCGATTTGGGCAGCAAGAGCCTGTTGATATTGCGCAACCACGGCACGCTGACTGTAGGCCCTAATTGCGCCATCAGTTTTTTGCGTATGTATCTCTTAGAAAATGCCTGCAAAACGCAAATTTTAGCTCAAGCCGCCGGTGGGGCTGAGCACTTGCATGAAGAAACTGAAGATATGGGCCATCGTGTGGGCGAGCAGGCTCAAGGCGCATTCACACAGGGCATTGGTGACAATCTAGTTTGGCCTGGTCTATTGCGTAAATTAAGTCGCCAGAACCCCGGTTACGATTACTAGCTAGCAACACATACGTTGTTTGATAAGTAGTTTGTGTGAGTTAGTTATTTTTTTAGTGAATGGGGTAGGTATTTGAAAATCACCATAAGCAGGCGTGTAATGCCGGTGTTGCTTTTTGTTGTTCTGGTAGGTTTGGCGGTGGCTTTAAAAGTCTTCTCACCCAAGCAGCCTAGTCGTACTCCGGATAATGCTCCGCAAATGAGCGTAAAGACGCAGGTGCTGGCGGCTCAAAACTATCAAGTGAATGTTGAGAGCTATGGCACGGTAAGCCCTCGTACGCAAAGTCTGTTAGTGGCGCAAATTGCCGGGCAAATTGTTCAGGTCTCGGATGACTTTGATAACGGCGGCTTTTTCAAGGCGGGCGACTCACTGCTGACTATTGACGACCGAGATTATCGTGCTGATGTCAAAATAGCTGAGGCGCAGCTGTTGGCTGCTCAGGCTGCACTTGAGGAAGAAAAAGCGCAGTCGGAGCTGGCCCTGCGTGACTGGAAGAGTTTGGGTAGGGCCAACCAGCCCAATGATTTTTTGTTGCGTAAGCCGCAGTTAAAAGCCGCTGAAGCTAATCTCATTTCGGCGCAATCTAATTTGGAAAAGGTTCGGTTAGATTTAGAGAGAACCACGATCGTCGCACCTTACGATGGCAGGGTGATGAGCAGCAATGTCGATTTAGGGCAGGTGGTGAGTGTCAACTCGGTGCTCGGAGAAATCTATGCCATCAGTAAGCTCGAAGTGCGGCTGCCAATTAGAGATCGTGACCTTGCCTATATCGATTTACCCGAAGTTTACAGAGACACCCAAAGTGCGGGTCAAGTATTTCCGCGTGTTGAGCTGTTTTCTGGCCTAGTAGCTAATCAGGTCTGGCAAGGCGCAGTAGTTCGCACCGAGAGCGCAATTGATAGTACGTCGCGCCAATTGCACGTGATTGCCGAAATCGATGACCCCTATGCAACGGCAGATGCGGAGGTGGTTGAGTTTGCTATAGTGCCCGCCACCTCAAGACAATCGTTAGTCGACCGTTCGAAAGGTCAAGCCGGTCGTCAGCCGCAAATTAAGATAGGCCAATATGTAACTGCGAAGGTGGCAGGCAAAGTACTCGAAAATGCTATTGTGATTCCGGTTTCTGCGATTTACCAAGGCAGTTTTGTTTACGTGGTTGAGGAGGGTTTGCTGCAGCGCAAGCCTATTCGCATTGCTTGGCAAAATGAAGTTGAAGCACTCATTGGCGATGGCCTAGCCGCTGGGCAAGAGCTTGTGCTAAGTTCGCTAGGACAAGTTTTTTCGGGTACGCCAGTTTTAGTGGTTAAAGATGAAACGTCGGTGACGAAAATAGCGGATGAACCTCAGGCTAAGCCATTAGATATTTCGCCTGCCACTTCACCTGAGGCAGTTGCCGGTGATTGAGTGGTTTGCACGAAATAGCGTAGCGGCCAATTTGTTGATGTGGCTCATCATCATGGGTGGCGCCATCGCTTTTTTTACTCAGCTGCAAGTTGAAACCTTTCCCTCTGGGGAGTCTGACTCGATCTCTATACAGGTGGCATTACGCGGCTCAACGCCAGAAGACATTGAGTTGGGTGTGGCCGTGCGCATTGAAGAGGCGGTGCAAGATTTAGAAGGCATTAAGGAAATGGTGAGTCTGTCACGTGAGGGCAGTACCACCATTAGGCTGGAAGTCGATAGCGGCTATGACGCGCGCGCAATGCTGGCCGACGTAAAATCGCGGGTCGATGCGATCAACACGTTTCCGGTGGACGCCGAAAAGCCGATTATCAATTTACGGCAGTTCAACTATGCCGTTATCTCGGTTGTTGTTTCAGGTGAATTGAGCAGAGATGAAATTCAAATTTATGCCGAGAAAGTGCGTGAAGATATCCTGCGCCTAAAAGGCATTACCCAAGCAGAATTACGCTATGAGCGCGCTTATGAAATAAATATTGAGGTACCTCAAGATACCTTGCGTAATTTGGGCATGTCGTTGGCAGATGTAGCTAGTGCCGTGCAGGCTAGCTCGCAGGATATTTCGGCGGGGAACTTACGCACGAGGGGCGGCGACATTCTTATTCGCTCGCAGGGTCAGGCGTATCGCCGTGGTGATTTCGAGGCCATTGTTATTCAAAGCAATGCCGATGGTTCCCTCATTCGCCTTGGTGATGTGGCTACGGTGCGCGACAGTTTTACCGAAGATGGCCTCAATTCAACGTTTAACGGCGATAACAGCGTGACTGTTGCTGTTTCTCGTGTGGGTAAGCAAAGCGCGATCCAGGTTTCGAGCACGGTAAGGCAATATATCGAAGACCAGCAAATCCTGCTGCCTGCCGGTATTAATCTGTCCTATTGGGATGACGATGCGGCCTATTTAAAAAAGCGCATCTCTGCTTTGACCAAAAGCATGGTACAGGGAAGCATTTTAGTGATGCTGCTGTTAGCTATATTTTTACGGCCAGCGGTAGCATTTTGGGTGCTGGTGGGTATTCCTATAAGTTTTATCGGTTCAACCATGCTGCTTAGTTACTTTGGGCACACCATTAATATTATGAGCCTATTCGGTTTTATTTTGGTGTTAGGTTTGGTGGTTGATGACGCGATTGTAACGGGCGAGAGTATCTATTCGAGCTTGCAGTCTGGCCGCAGCGGAGTAGATGCCGCTATTCATGGTACCAACCGTGTGGCCATACCTGTTACGTTTGGAGTGCTTACTACCATCGCAGCGTTTGTTCCTTTGGCGTTGATGGACGGTATGTTAGGCAGAATGACAGCGCCTATTCCGGCAGTGGTTATTTCTGTTTTGTTGATTTCGCTTATTGAAACCAAGTTGATTTTACCGGCGCATTTGAAACGCCTAAAACCGCCCACTGATCGCCAAAAGAAAAATAAACTGTTGGCGTGGCAGATGAAGGTGGCCAATGGGTTTGAGCGTTTTATTTTAAAGTACTACCAGCCTTTGTTAGTAAAAGCACTGCGCAACCGTTATAGCATATTGGTCAGTTTCATCGGTGTTTTCGCCATCACCGTGGCCTTGCTGTCTAGTGGCTGGGTGCGGTTTACTTTTATGCCTCGAGTACCGGCTGAAACCGTGGTGGTTTCACTGACAATGCCAGTCGGTACGCCCTTCGAAGTCACCGATCGCCATATTACGCGCATTGCCAGCGTGGCCAGAGAGCTTGAAGCGTATTATTCAGATGATCAGGGCAATAGCTCTGTTCGCCATGTGCTGGCAGTGACGGGAGCGCAGCGCGGCGCCGGTGGCAATGCCTCAAACATAGGTACGGTGGCTATTGAATTACTTTCACCCGAGAATCGTCCTGTCTCGGTTGAGTCTCAGGAGGTCACGCGAGAGTGGCGTAAACGTATTGGCACAGTGGCCGGCGCCGACGAGATTAGGTACCGTGCCGAAATTTTTAGCGTGGGTGATCCCATTAATGTTCAGTTTGCTGGCGCTTCCTTTGATCGTCTTGATGAGGTGACGGCGCAGGTCAAGCAGCGATTGACTGAGTACCCCACGGTTTTTGATATTGCTGATAGTCTAGCGCAGGGCAAAGAAGAGCTGCACGTCGAGCTGACTCAGCAAGGGCAAGTGTTGGGTTTAACAAGGTCTGCAGTACTCGGTCAAATTAGCCAGGCTTTTCGCGGGTTCGAAGCTCAACGCATACAGCGTGGCAGAGACGATGTGCGTGTGCTGATACGCTTGCCAAAAAGCGAGCGAAGCAATGCGGCAACGTTAGATGAGTTATTAATTGAGACACCTGATGGTCAGCGCATACCGTTGGCTCATGTGGCGCAAATCTCTCCTGAGGTAGGCCCGGCTCAAATCAAGCGCATTGATCGCTATCGAGTGATTAACGTCACGGCAGATTTCAACAAGGAGAAAACCAATGCTTTGGCGCTTATGGATGATCTGCGAGGCTATATCGATCAGCTGTTAGTTAATTATCCTGACGTAAGTTACAGCTTTGAAGGTGAAGCAAAAGAGCAGCGAGAGTCCTCTCAAGTATTAGTTTTATCGATGTTTGGCCTGTTGTTTTTTATCTATTGCTTGCTCGCGCTGCCGTTAAAATCGTATGGCAAGCCGTTTATTGTTATGTCAGTCATTCCTTTTAGTCTAGTTGGAGCAGTAGTAGGGCATATGTTGTTGGGTCATCCTATGACCATGTTGAGCTACATGGGGCTAATGGCTTTGATTGGCGTGGTCATTAACGACAGCCTCGTGCTGGTTGATTTTGTTGGTCAGTCAACCAATGAAGGGAGTACTTTGGATGAGGCTGTAGAGGAGGCGGGCGTCAAACGTTTTAGGGCGGTGATCTTAACCTCGTTGACTACATTTTTTGGCTTGATGCCGATGATGGTTGTCACGAACACCCAGTCGTTGTTTTTGGTGCCCATGGCGATATCATTAGGCTGCGGTATTCTTTTTGCTACAGCCATTACGCTGTTATTGGTGCCGGTGAATCTATTGATAGCTCGAGACATTAAATATTGGGTATTGGGGTGGTTTAATGCTGGCGGTGACGGCTCTTCATCGGCAGTTAAATCGGCGTCGTAGCGTTTTTGAAGATTTTGCCAGCCATAACAAAAGACCCGCTAACGCGGGTCTTTTGTTATGGCTGTTTTTGCAAGGTTATTGCACCATTTTGCCCGATAGGTTTTCGGAATATCTTTTTTAGCTTGAAAGGTTGGAGGGTTGAGAGTTTGCTGATTGGTTGGAGGCTGCAATAAAATAATGAACGATTTAGTACAGCGAGCCAAGCTAGCGGTATGGCCTAAACCGGCGAAATTTTTTCATTGGTTAGTCGTAGTCTTGTTGATAGTTGCCGCGACTTTGGGTTTTTTAGCCGATGAGCAAGACTTGTCGCCAGCTAAGTTAAAATTATTTGTTACGCATAAATCATTTGGCCTGTCGGTGCTGTTGGTGATGTTTTTGCGTGTCGTTTGGCGGGTTTGTTCAAGCGACCCAGAACCTGTTGAAGGCTTATCATCCATGCAGCAAAAGCTGGCAGGTTTAGGGCATGGGGCGATTTACGCGGTCGCAATTTTGCTACCGCTGAGTGGCTGGTTGCTGACCTCTGCGGCAAACTTTCCCTTTCGCTGGTTTGATCTTTTTGAAGTGCCGTTAATATGGCCGTCTGATAGCTCAATGAAAGACATCGCTTCGGATGCGCATGAGTTTTTATTTATTGCGTTAGCGGCGTTAGTACTAGGGCATATTGCTATGGCTGTTAGGCACAACATGCAGGGGTTGATTGTGCTGCCGCGTATGCTGCCCAAACGCTGGAGCACAGGTAAATTTTTATCTGGGCTTGGAGCAATTATCGGTGTGGTGATTGTTTTGTCGTGGTCTAGGGCCCAGTCGACTTCTAATTCGATTGTGACGATAGGTGAGGTTGCCGACACAGTGGCAGCACCGTCAGCTAATGTCGTCGTTCCGCAGGCCGATCCGGTTAGTTCGTTGTTAACCAAACCGCCGAGCTGGGTGATGCGGCCAGCCTCTAGCGAGCTAGGTTTTGTTGGCTCTTACGTAGGTGCCGATTTTACAGGCAAGTTTGAGCGTTTTACGCCGCGTATTATTTTTCACGCCGAACATTTAGCCGGTGCCTCTTTTGATGTAAGCATCGACGTGACTAGTGCCATGATTGGTGCGCCCGATATGGACAGCTTCCTAGGCGACTCTCAGTGGCTCGATTTTGCGAGTTTCCCCACTGCCCAATTCATCGCACAACGTTTCAGTCGTACCACCGAGGGTTTTGTTGCGCACGGCCTGTTACGTTTAAAAGGCATAGAGCAAGCGGTTGACTTATTGTTCAGTTGGGATGAGCAGCCTGACGGCACAGTGCGCTTGCTGGGTGAGGCTGTAGTGCCGCGAGTAGTATTTGGCGTAGGCAATGGTGCTTGGGCCGATGACCCGAGCGTAGGCTTTGATGTGCGCGTATTGGTTGATGTGTGGTTGGAGCAATCCGGCGAATAGTGACCGTCCGCTAAGATTTCCAAGTTCAATCTGAGCGGTAGTGATTTAACGTTTTTTATTTTTGGCTGTGTGATTAGTGACGCGACTTGTTCTAGTTAGATAGCTTTGAGGAGTATTTGATGAGTGTTCATCTATTCGCCCGTATGAAGCGATTGATGCAGTTTACGGCAAAAATAGAGCCGCATGAACTACGTGCTGCGATGGTCTCGTTTACCTTGGTGTTTGTTTTAATGGCAGCCTATTACATTTTGCGGCCAGTGCGTGATGCAATGGCCAGCGATTGGAGCGATGCGCAAGTGAGCGTATTGTGGACCTTTACTTTTTTGTTTAGCTTTATTGCCGCGGCCATTCACGGCTATTTTGTTTCGCGTGTCCAGTTGCGCTACTTGGTGCCGGGAATTTATGGATTTTTTGCCAGTACTTTTGTCGGTGTTTATATTTTGTTGGGCAGCTCAGTTAATGTCGACTGGGTGAATAAAGCTTTTTATGTTTGGGTGAGTGTGTTTAGTTTGTTTCAGGTTTCGGTCTTTTGGAGTTTTATGTCCGATACCTTTAACAAAGACCAGTCGACGCGTTTGTTTGGTTTTATTACTACCGGTGCAAGCATTGGCGCCATTGTAGGGCCGGCCATACCCGCACTTTTTGCCGAGAATATAGGCATCAGTAATTTACTGCTCATTGCAAGCTTAGTTCTAATGGCGACCATACCGCTGATATTTTATATCCAACATCTTAAGCATGTTGATTTGGGCAATCACGATGTGCACGCCGATATGGCTATGCAAAAAGGCTTGGGTGGTAACCCCTTGGCGGGCTACCAGGTTTTTTTTAAAACGCCGTTTTTGTTAGGTATTGGTTTGTTTATCTTTTTATATGCCGGTATTGGCAGTTTCGTTTATTTTGAATTAAAGAATCTTATGGTCGATTTTAGTCGTGAGCAGCGCACGCAGTATTGGGCGCTGATTGACGTGGCAACCAATACCCTAACAATTATCTCTGGCATGTTTATTACCTCGCGACTGGCCAGCCGCTTTGGGCTTGCGCTGACGCTGGCATTGGTGCCGGTTTGTATTGTGCTGGGTTTGTTAACTGTGGCATTGGTGCCGCTGGTCTGGATGGTGGTGGCACTGCAAATATTTCGTCGCGCGGGTAACTACGGCATTACTCGTCCTGCGCGAGAGATGCTCTTTACAATTGTTGACCGAGAAACGCGATTTAAGGCCAAGCAGGTGATTGATGTAGTGGTTTACCGTGGTGGCGATGTTTTTTGGGGTTGGTCATTCACAGCATTGACTGCATTGTTAGGTTTAGGTGTAGCCGGCGTGGCATTGGTAGGGGCAGCCATTGCCACTTTATGGGCGGCTGTTGGGGTTTTTCTTGGACGCCATTTTGCCACCCACGATCGGCCAGATTAAATAGTCATGGCGGCTGCTTTTTAATGGCCCCCATGTTTTCATTGCGTTAGAGAAAAGCATTTATTAATAGAGGATGAGTTCATGAAAACACGCGCCGCCATTGCCTTTCAAGCCGGCAAACCGCTTGAAATAGCCGACGTTGAATTGCAAGGTCCGCAGGCCGGCGAAGTTCTGGTAGAGATTAAGGCCACGGGTGTTTGTCATACCGATGCCTTTACCCTGTCAGGCGATGATCCCGAGGGTGCGTTTCCTGCGATTCTTGGACATGAGGGAGCCGGTGTAGTGGTAGAGATAGGTGCGGGTGTAAAGTCGGTCAGCCCCGGTGATCATGTCATTCCTTTGTATACGCCTGAATGCCGCGAGTGCAATTTTTGTTTGCACCCCAAAACCAACCTCTGCCAAGCCATTCGTGAAACGCAAGGTCGCGGCGTTATGCCTAATGGTAGCAGTCGGTTTACGCTTGATGGCGAGCCTATTTTGCATTACATGGGATGCTCGACTTTTTCCAACTTCACGGTATTGCCCGAAATTGCCGTGGCCAAAGTGCGCGAAGATGCGCCCTTCGATAAAATTTGCTACATAGGTTGTGGCGTAACGACCGGCATTGGTGCGGTGGCTTTCGATGCAAAGGTGGAGCCGGGTGCCAATGTTGTGGTGTTTGGTTTAGGTGGTATTGGACTGAACGTCATTCAAGGCGCCAAAATGGTGGGGGCCAATAAAATTATTGGTATTGATATTAACGAGAGTAAAATATCACTCGCTAAGCAATTCGGTATGACGCATTTTATCAATCCGAACAAAGTTGAAAATATTGTTGATGCCATTGTTGATGTGACCGGTGGCGGTGCCGATTACAGTTTTGAATGTATTGGAAACGTCAATACTATGCGTCAGGCGCTTGAGTGTTGCCACAAAGGCTGGGGCGAGTGCTACATTATTGGTGTGGCGGGCGCGGGCCAAGAAGTTTCTACGCGACCGTTTCAATTGGTCACCGGGCGTTCATGGAAAGGCTCCGCATTTGGTGGCGCTAGAGGCCGGACTGATGTACCTCGTATTGTCGATTGGTATATGGACGGAAAAATCAACATTGATGATTTAATTACTCACACCATGCCACTCGAAAAAATTAATGATGCCTTTGATTTAATGCATGCCGGTCAATCCATCCGCTCGGTGGTGCTTTATTAATGATTAAAAAGTTAGCCGCAAATAAGCTGTTTGGTGGTCAGCAACTGCAATACCAGCATCAGTCGAAGGTATTGGCTTGTACCATGCGGTTTTCGGTTTACTTACCGCCGCAAGCACAGCTAAGCCCAGTGCCCGTGCTTTATTGGTTGTCGGGATTAACCTGTAACGAGCAAAATTTTGTGTTTAAAGCCGGCGCTCAACAATATGCCGCGCAGTATGGTGTTGCCATCGTCTGCCCGGATACCAGCCCGCGTGGCGACCACGTGGCCGATGACCCGCAAGGCAGTTGGGACTTTGGCTTGGGCGCTGGATTTTACGTTGATGCAACTCAGTCACCGTGGCTCGAAAATTATCAAATGTACAGCTATGTCACGGCTGAATTGCCCGAGTTAATGGCTGAGCATTTCCCTATTGATGCAAGCCGCTCAAGTATTTCAGGGCACTCGATGGGTGGGCACGGTGCGTTAATTGCGGCACTAAAACAACCGGCGCAGTACCGCTGTGTGTCGGCGTTTGCCCCCATTGTTTCGCCATCAACCTGTGCATGGGGCGAAAAAGCCTTAGGTGGCTATTTAGGCGGTAATAGAGCCGATTGGCAGGCCTATGATGCCTGTGCATTGGTGGGACAAGCGAGCCACCATTTGCCGGTGTTGGTTGACCAGGGCACTGCCGATGAGTTTTTGGTTCAGCAACTACAAACCGAGCGTTTAGTTGAGGTGAGCACCGCAGCGAATTACTCCATGAATATTCGCTTCCAGGAGGGTTACGATCACTCGTATTTTTTTATTGCCAGTTTTATAGCAGAACACATCGCTTTTCATGCTAAATTTTTATCCACTTAATTTGGGCGTTGTATTAGGTGTTTTGCCTAAGTCGCCAACCATCAGTTTTATAGGAGCTATTAATAATGAATGTTACTCAAGCCATGCAGTCACGCCGAACTATTCGAGGCTTTAAGCCGGATCCAGTGCCTGCTGAAGTGATTCGTGAGATATTTTCTATTGCACAAGAGAGTCCATCTAACTGCAATACTCAGCCGTGGCATGTGTCGGTAGTTTCGGGTGAAAAACGCGATGCGCTGGAAAATGCGTTGGTGACTGAAATCATGCTGGGTAAAAAGCCAGAGCAAGCGTTTCAGGCTTTTGACCAAGATCTAGCCGGTGTATACAAAGATCGGCAATACGCTTGCGCAGCTGGCTATTACACTACCATGGGTATTGCTCGTGAAGACAAAGATGCACGCAATGCATTGATGGTAAAGAACTGGCAGTTTTTTGGTGCGCCGCACGTGGCATTTATCTCGATGCCAAAAACGATGGGGCCAATTAACGCAGTTGATATAGGTATTTATTTGCAGTCGCTCATGCTATTGATGGTAGAGCGAGGGTTGGCGAGTTGCCCGCAGGGTGCGCTGGCTTTTTTTCCGAAACCGGTGTTTGATTTAGCCAATATCCCACAAGACAACGGCATTCTTTGTGGGCTTTCATTTGGCTATGCCGATGCTGAGGCAAAAATTAACGAGGTTAAAATGGGGCGCGCGGAATTAGCTGAAACAGTGCAATTTTTTGATTAAAGCAACGCCAGAGCAAGGCTCGCTGAGCGGCCCTGTTAGGCCGTCCACGACACTTTTTCGCTATCTTGCCTGGCGATGACATCGTTATAGCGTGCTTCAATTTGATCGCGCTTGAGTTTTAACGTAGGGGTCAGCAAGTCATTCTCGACGCTCCATGGCTCGTCACACACCACAATACCCGACAAACGCTCATGTGATTCTAGCTGTCGGTTGGTTTCCTCAAGGGTGGCTAAGAGGCTGTCGTGAAGCACTTCACGGGAGGTAGTGTCACCTTCGTTTATAATTACTAGTGCAATGGGCTGCGGTAGGCCTGAACCTGTAACGCACGATTGCTCAATATAGCTGTTAGTGCCCAGCAGGTTTTCGATGGGTGTGGGCGCTACATACTTTCCTTTAGCCGTTTTGAATTGTTCTTTAACGCGACCAATAATGCTCCAAGCGCCGCTGGGTTGCTGAGTGGCTCTGTCACCGGTTTTAAACCAGTCGCCGTCAAATGCACTAGCAGTGGCTTCGGGGTTGTTGTAGTAGCGTTTAAGAATGGCAGGCCCGCGCACAAGTAGTTCGCCATTCTCATCAATTTTTAATTCATTGCCTTCTATAGGTCCGCCAATCGTGCCGAGGCGAGATGATTCAAATGGCAAGTTAAAACAGGCCGCACCGCTGGTTTCCGTCATCCCCCAGCCTTCAGAAATATTGATACCTAAGCGCGAAAACCATTGTAATAGGGCCGGTGCAATAGGCGCAGTGCCTGAGCCAAATGATTCGCAGTAGCTAAAGCCCAGTTGCTTGCGTAATTTTGCAGCCACCAAAGACCCGATAAGCGGAATAGACAGCAGTCTTTGTAAACGTCGGTCGGGGATTTTTTCAAGCGTTTTGGATTGAAATTTAGACCACAAGCGAGGTACCGAAATAAACAATGTTGGCTTGGTGTATTTTAAGTCATCTAAAAAGGTCGCCAGCGATTCATTGAAAAATATTTCTAAATCACTGTAAACCGAGAGCATAGTAACGAGTGAGCGTTCGGTAATGTGGGCCATGGGTAAATAGGAGATGACGCGATTGGTTTTATCTGGATAAAAAGAAAGTGTGCCGGTTGCGGCGGCGGCAAGATTGCGTCCTGAGAGTTCAACGCCTTTGGGCTTGCCGGTGCTGCCTGATGTATAAACGAGCGTGTATACGTCGTCTAGTTTGTGCTCGGCGGTTTCGAGTAATGGTTTATGCTCATCGAGCCAGTGGGCCCATTGATAGTCGGCGACAACATCGGGGTAAGGAAAGCCAATAGTGGGTGGCTTGGTGTCAACTTGTTTGAGGGCATCGTAGCTGTCAAGTTTACCAATCATTAGTGCTTTAGCGCCGCTGTGTTCTAGCACATAACTAATAGTGCTGGCGCCGGCGGTAGAATAAATAGGCACGCTGATCATGCCAGCCATGGCTATGGCAAAATCAGTTGCCACCCATTCCATACTGTTTTTAGCTAGAATAGCGACGCGGTCACCGCTGCTAAGGCCTAGCGAGAGCAAGCCGGTGGCTACTTTACGCGCCATTTGATCAACTTCGCTCCATGTATAGCTTGTCCAAGCGCCATCGCGGGGCTGGTTGAGATAGCGTTTATCGGGGTTGGCTTTAACACGTCGGTTGAATTGCTCAAGAGGGCCCGTAAGGCTCATACTTATTTCCTTTTATTGCCATAACAATCAAAAATTCAGTTTGCCGCTTTTATAAGGCAAACTCAAGTGTCGGTTTTTTCATGGAAGCTTTATCATTGCATTCGCCCAAAGCTTTAATGGTTTGCATGTTTAAAGCCACTGAATAAATTGCTCGCAAGCGTTAGCATGAGTTATTTAAGCGATGGAAGGATGGGCGTGTTCGTACAATAGACAATCGATAAAAATGTTCTACTTTTGTCGATTACACGCAGCGAAGACGCATAATTTTGGGTTAACATGTAGACTTGCGAAGCGTTGTTTCGCCATCGATAATTAAGTCAATCACTATATTTAGGAAGTCGAAGAATGGTCACAGTAACATTTATTCATGCAGATGAGTCCGAGCAAAAAGTAACGGGTGTTGCGGGTAGTACCGTCATGCAGTTGGCCATTGATGAAGGCGTTGAGGGTATTGTTGCTGAGTGTGGCGGTGGTTGCGCCTGTGCCACATGCCATTGCTACATTGGTGATGGTTGGGTTGAGCTGGCGGGTCCGCCCAACGATTTCGAAACCGAAATGCTTGACGGCACTGCTGCCCAACGCAAAGAAAACAGTCGCTTGTCTTGTCAAATTACCCTGAGCGATGAGCTTGACGGTTTGATTGTACATTTACCCGAAGAGCAATAAGCTAGTTGATGTGTGATCAAAGCTAATGATGCTTTGATTGTTGGGTCAAGATACATTGCAGTGAGGCAGCCAATGAGCAACCAAAAAATTCGCGAGTTGTTATCGCAGTTACAAGCAGAGCTTGATGCGGCACCTATTGATGATGAAACACGTGCATTAATCAATGCACTGGATAAAGATATTCAGCAACATGTTCCTGAGGATGCGGCGCAACCGGTTGAAGAGACTAGTGCGCTGCTCGAACGGGCTAAAGCGCTTGAAACTCGTTTTGCGGTAAAGCATCCGGCGGCTGAATTGTTTTTGCGTGAAATTGCTGATTTGCTGGGTAAGCTCGGTATTTAATTAATTTTGAATTCGTTTTTATGCCGTCGGCGTCGAAGCCAATTGACCGCAGCTAGCACTGTGGGTTGTGCAATGACCTTTCTTACTAACCGATGCTTGCCAGGAAAGTTAGTCAGTATCAGACCGACTAATAGCGTTAATACTCCCTGGCCTGGAAGTATTAACATGGCCAGCCCGGCCAGTATGAGGATTACACCAATACAGTTTTTTACACTGAGGCTGAGTAATGCGAGCAGGCTAATGTTTTTACGAATGCGGCTAGGGCCATGCTCTTTAATAAAATAGTCGTCGGGTATTGCCGCAATAAAATAGGGCAACACAAGCGCGCTCACTAGTAGGGCTACCAGTGAAAAGCCTGCCATCCACACACTAAAGTAGGCGTGCTCGGTCAGCCATTGTTGAATCGTATTAAGCATCTCTTGTGTCGGTTTAACTACGTTTAATACTGGGTTCAGCTCACAGCATGGATATGGTCTGCCAACACTTCTAAGAAGGCACTGCCATATTTCTCGAGTTTAGCATCGCCTACACCGTTGAGCTTTAGCATGTCGCTTTGCGTGGTGGGGTGCAGCTCCATCATTTCCATTAATGTTGCATCATGGAAGATCATATACGGTGGTATGTTGAATTGGTCTGCGAGCGCTTTGCGACATTCGCGCAGGTTGTTCCATAAGGTTTCATCTTCGGGTGAAACGCCAGAGCCTTTTGAGCCACTTTTTGGCTGTTTAAGCTTAGGCTGAGCGGTATCTTTACGCAGCTGAAGGGCCAGTTCGCCTTTGAGCAGAGAGCGCGCCGAATCGGTCAGCGCGAGTGCACCATAGCGGTCGGCATTGACAAAAATAAAACCGCGTACGATGAGTTGTCGCACTAAAGAACGCCACTGGTTTTGTGACAGCTCTGCTCCAATGCCAAATGTTGAGAGCTGTGCGTGGCCAAACTGCTCAACTTTTTCGCTGGCTTTTCCGCGCAGTACATCAATGGTGTGCATCACGCCAAAGCGTTGATCTAGGCGATAGATACACGATAATAATTTTCGTGCGGGCTCCGTAGCATCCCACGTCTCGGGTGGTTTCATGCAGTTGTCGCAATTGCCACAGGCATTGCCATCGGGCTCGCCAAAGTAAGCAAGTAGCGGCAGGCGCCGGCAATCGGTCAGTTCGCACCAGCCTAGCAGAGTGTCGAGCTTTTGTTTTTCGTTGCGTTTGAATTCAAGCGCGGCGTCAGACCGGTCAATAAATTGCGAGAGCTGTACGATGTCTTCAAGGCCATAAATCATATGGGCATATGCGGCATTGCCATCACGACCGGCTCGACCGGTTTCTTGATAGTAAGCTTCCATACTCTTGGGTAGATTCATGTGCACCACAAACCTCACGTCAGGCTTGTCGATGCCCATGCCAAAGGCCACTGTTGCGACCATAATAATTTGTTCTTCGCGCAAAAAACGCGACTGATTATGTTTGCGCTGGTCGGCGCTTAGCCCGGCATGATAGGGCAATGCCGTGAGACCGCGATCAGACAAAAAAATGGCGGTAGACTCTACCTGCTTGCGTGAAAGGCAATAGACAATTCCACTTTCTTCGCGATGCGCCGTTAAAAAACGCAGCAATTGTTTTTTTGGTTCTGACTTTTGACTCACCGTATAGTGGATGTTGGGTCGATCAAAGCTGGTGACAAATGTTTTGGGTTGTTCAAGCTCCAGGCGCAGTGCAATTTCGCTGCGGGTGACGAGCGTGGCGGTAGCCGTTAAGGCCATGCGCGGCACAGTAGGGAAATACTGCTTTAGTTGATTAAGTAAAAGATAATCTTGCCGGAAATCGTGACCCCACTGCGATACGCAATGAGCCTCGTCAATGGCGATTAAAGAGATGGCGCAATCGCACAGCCAATTGAGGGTTGCCGGTTGATTGATGCGCTCTGGGGCAACATAAATTAAGTCAATGTCGCCTTGCTGCATTTGCCGACGAATTAACTGCTGCTGCTCGCCGCTGAGCGTTGAATTGAGAAAAGCTGCACGCACACCCAATTGCAGTAAAGCATCCACTTGGTCCTGCATTAGCGCGATGAGCGGTGAAATGACGATGCCGGTACCTTGGCGAAGCAGTGCCGGAATTTGGTAACAAATAGATTTGCCGGCGCCGGTAGGCATGAGTACTAGCGTGTCATGCCCATCGATAGCAGCTTCAATCACCGCTTGCTGCTCACCACGAAAGTCATCGTAGCCATACGTATGTTGCAGCAGCGATAGCGCATGATTGGCAGCAGGATGTGAGTTTTTTGGATGGTTATCGGTATTCAGCATATCTCGATTCCTTTTGATTATCGTCGCTGCATTCCATGCAGCGCTTCAATAGTAGTGAGTGATCGCAGTGCGCAGTGTTAATGAATTGGAGCAATACCCAATCTTACGAATGGGCGCTGGCCGTTTCAGTTTGTGGTGCGGTATCTTTTAGCTGAAAGCTGCCTGGTGGTAACTGCTCAATTTGCTCGAAGAGCGCAATAAACTGTTGCGTCAGTTTGTGTGAGCGGGCCATATAGACAAGGGGTGTTTGTCGATAATGCGACTCTTTCATTTTTACCGAGCTGCCGAGGTAGCAATCGAGTACTGGCATTTCTTCGGCTTTCAGTTCGTCAACCAAAATTGCGGGCAAGCTTGCTTGGGCATTGAACTGATTAATAACAATGCCTTCTATGCGAAGATCTTCATTGTGATCTTCTTTGAGTTCCATCATGTTATCAATTAGGTTGTAGAGCGCTTGTTTGGAAAACGAATCGCAGTCGAATGGTATGAGCACGGTATTGGTGGCGATAAGAGCAGACTTACTATAAAAATTAAAGTTGGGCGCGGTGTCAATATAAATACGATCGTAGTGCTGATCGAGTTGTTCTAGCGCTTTGCGCAGTTGATATATTTTGTAGCGACTTTCAAGATCTTTTTCCATCGCTTCTAATTCAATACTGGCAGGTAATAAAAATAGATTCTCATGCTCGGTCGCCAGCACATAATCATCCGGTGGCTGTTTAGTTGAGAGTAGACCGCGCCGTTGTTTGAAGATGTTTGCCACACTAGTGCCTGTGGTGAGCGCTTCCTCTGAATGAATATCGTAGCCTAAGTACATGCTGGAGTTGCCCTGCACATCGAGGTCAATAACTAGTGTCGAGTAGCCCATCTCGGCACTAATAGCGGCTAGATTACAGGTGATGCTGGATTTACCCACACCGCCTTTTTGGTTGAACACTACGCGTATCATTTTAGATAGGTCCTGGTTTGCGTATTTTTCACCGCAGTGAAAAGCCGCTGTGGTTCGATGAAGCCCTGTCGAGTAACAGACTTTACTCAATAACTTTTTAGTCAGCTGACGAGTAGTGCCACATTATCAGTACTGACGCCGTATTAAGCCATGACGTTCGAGCGAATACTCGATTTATAGTGTGGGGCTAAGAAGCGCTTTGCCCGAATATTGTACGTGCTGACTCTGCAGATTACGATAGAAAAACGTGCCAAAAATAGCAAAGCGCTAATGGTTAAAGCCGTTTATTGATTAGATCATGAAGTGGTTTGCTAAGCATTGGCTTAGTGTCCGCGCAGCATCTGCCAAAAGCGGTTGAGCCTAGTGGGCCCTATTTGCCGATTGACCACATACTCAGCATGCGCATTAAGGTCACCGTTTGGGTCTAGCTGAATGCTCCAAAGGCCGCTTTGTTCGGTGGGCAGCATCGCGTAACGAGCGTCAATTATTCGTAAAGGGGTACTCGGGTCAACCGCGCCATAGCCCTGTGAAAACCAGTTAAAGCGAGCAATATCGCGGGCTTGTTGCGAAGCAGGGTCAAGCCATGGGTAGTCACGTAGCTGGTCGAGTAGCGGTATGGCGTTGCCGGGATAGTGGCGTATGTGTAAACCTGTGCGCACGCCATCACTGTAGAGACTGCCTTTATGGGTATACATTGTGCGCCACAAAATAATATTGCCAAGGCTTGGTTTAGCTAATACTTGATCCGGCGTATGTCCCCGTTGCTGGGCTAGTTCCCAGCCCGTATGGATGGCCCGTTGTTGCTGATAATAACCAAGCCCCTGGTATAGCACTACCCAGGCAACAGCCGCTGCGGCGAACTGAGTCGCGCGATACCGGCAGGCCAAGCAGACCAGCGCAAGCAGTGGCAATGTTACTAGTGGGTCGATCACCGATACGGTGTCCCAGGCAAAGCGGTGATGACTGAATGGCCACAGTAGCAGTGTGCCGTAGCTAGTGCAGGCATCGAGTAGCGCGTGCGTGCCGTAGCCTAAAAAACTAAACAGCAGCGTTTGCTTGAATGAGAGCCCTAAAGGTCGCCTGAAGAGGCCATATAAAAAAGCGGCACACAGCAGGGCACCAATGGGAATAAATAGGACTGAATGGGTAAATTGACGGTGGTACTCTAAAAACAAAAGTGGGTCGATAGAAGATCGAATAAGTACATCAAGGTCCGGCGCCATGCCGGCGACTACTCCAACAATAGCTGCGCAGCGCAATTGCTCAGGTTTGGCCACTGAGCTGGGTAGAGCTGCGCCTAGCGCGCCCTGAGTGATTGGATCCATGGGCTAATCGCTTGTGCGATTGTTGGCTGGCACTGCGCGGTGCTTGGCCCGCACAAAATCGCTGTGACTGACATAAATGAGCTCGGCGATTTTGCGAATAGTGTGGTCTTCGTAGCGATCGATATTGCCGTCGGCATAGGCAATGCGCCAGCAATCTACAATTAACTGAAATTTTTGGGTCGCATCAAAATCTTGGTTAATGACATCGGTAAATTCATACAGCGATATGGAGTCTGACTTCTTAAGTTCTGCTGTTGAAAAAAAGTCATCGAGTTCTTGATCGGCCAAGCCAAACGTCTTTTGAGCAATGGCTAAAATAGCTTCGGTTTCGGCCGTATCAACATGGTGATCGGCATGACTAACTTCAAGCAGCAGGGCGGTGGCGGCCAATTCGGCGAGGCGTTGCGCTGGCACTACTTGCTCAGAAGCCGTTATGGCAAATAACTTTTTTAGTTGGTTTAGCATGGCGTGGCAGAATTTCCTGTATTGAACTGATAAGCTTTTCGAGCTTGCTAGTGAGTGCATTCATAGCGGTCTTGTGGCTTGCACTGGGCTGCAGTTTTAGACGGCTAGAGCAGGCGATATGATACTAGAGCTCTGGCGCGATCTCTAGTTATGGCATCGCGGTATAAGCATTAGCAAGTGACAATCTGCTTAACAGGGCTGTGTGTGCATGCAACAATACAGGCCGTGGCGAAGTAGGTTGAGGTTATAGGAAGAAAATGCAGGTATCGAGCACCATCATCATTCCCGATTCGGAAATAGACCTCTCGGCTATCCGGGCTCAGGGTGCGGGTGGCCAAAATGTCAATAAAGTGTCGTCGGCAATTCATTTGCGTTTTGATATAAACGCCTCGTCACTGCCTGTTGCTTGTAAGCAGCGTTTGTTGCAATTGCGCGATCAGAGAATTAGCAAAGAGGGCGTCCTAATCATTAAAGCTCAGCGCTTTAGAACGCAGGAAAAAAATCGCGATGATGCATTACTTCGGCTGCGCGCATTAGTCGCCGCTGCATTGGTGCAAAAGAAAGCGCGCCGCGCTAGTAAGCCTACGCGCAGCTCACAGAAAAAACGAATGGACGGTAAGACTCGCGATGGCCGCACTAAAGCGCTGCGCGGCAAAGTATTCGACTAAAATATCCCTTGTTAGCAGTACCTTTTGTTTAATGCGTTGCAGCGATTAGTTTTATGCCAGCAGCGGCCTGACAAGGTCGGCGATTTCTTTTTTCGACATATAGCGTGGCACCGGATACAGTGAGCCGGCCTCTGCTAGCGCCTCTTTGACCACGTCAGGGATATGCGATTCTTTCAAGCCTTGTGGTTTCAGTGGCAGATCCATTTGTTTGCGCATATCAATAACAGCTTGGATGAACTGCTGAGCTAGCTCAGCCTCAGTGTGATTTGTCTGCTCTATACCTATAAGTTTGGCTAGGTTGGCCAACTTGCTGTGTACGCAGTCGCCATAGGCCAGTAGCACTTCGGGTAACACCATCGCGTTGGCATTGCCATGTGGGGTTCCACACAAACGGCCTAGCTGGTGAGCGATACCATGGACGTAGCCAACCGATGTTTTGTCAAATGCAGCGCCCCCATAAAATGAGGCTTGAGCCATGGCGTCGCGCGCAACAAGATCGTCGCCATTGTCGAAAGCGCGTAGTAAATACTTAAATACCAATTTAATAGCAGCAAAGGCGTGCTCTTCTGATGCTTTGTGAGAGGCCTTTGATAGGTATGATTCAACTGCATGCGTCAGTGCATCCATGCCCGTTGCGGCTGTAATTGATGGCGGCATGGTTCGCATCAGTTCGGCATCTAAAGCAATATAGCGCGGAATCAATTTGCCATCGCCTATAGGCATTTTCATGTGGGATATGGGGTCGGTGATCACTGCAGCCAAAGTGATTTCAGAACCGGTTCCAGCGGTGGTAGGGATAGCAAATAATGGTGTGCCGGCGTTCTTGGATGGTCGGATTCCAGTAAAGCTGGCCAGATCTCCAGGGTTGGTGCGGAGCATAGCCGTCATTTTTGCAGCATCAAGAACCGATCCTCCCCCCACAGCGATAATCGCTTCGCAATTTTCTTCACGCAATTTTTTCTCAGCGGCTTGCACTTGATCGAAGGTTGGGTCAGGCAGTACACCATCGTAAACGGCAAAGCGGACATTGTTTTCCTCAAGGGTGCTAATAATTTTATCAAGTAAACCTGAGGTATAAAGAAAATTGTCGGTGACAATGAGTACTTTTTGGTAGCCTAGTACCGCGACTTGTTCGCACAGTGCGAGGCTGGAGTTTGCGCCTTTGAATATCATGGGTGCTTGGCGTGGCATCAGACGTAAAAGCCATGTGACCGCGACAGCGCGCATTTTATAATAGAGAATTTTCATGGTAACGATGATTCCTTTATGAGCGAGATTTTTTTTGGTGATCAGATATCGGCGTCTACAGCCTGACATTATAAGCACGTATCTCTATCCTTGTGTTTCAGCGGTGCTTGAAAATCCAGTTGGCTTGGTCGATTATGACAAATTAGTGCTGTTATGTATTTTGCTCTTGCTTACCATCCTGTAATTTGCAGCCCGTCGATGCCGGTGTTTTACTTGACCACTAAGGCTTGAAACGCTACACGCGTATTTGGCCCAGTCCGTTGTTTGCTATTTATTGAAGGGTTAATGTATGACACGTAATTCTCAAATACCCGATGACTTTACATTGGTTCCAGCCGGCGTGGGCTTTGCCGATGTGCTCGCACCTCTGTTTATTAAACAGAGTGAAGAGGAGACTGTTTTACGTATGCGGGTAGAAAACAACCATTTCAATGGCATTAATATCTGTCATGGGGGGCGTTTCGATGATCTTGGCTGATATTTGTTGCGCTTGGAATATTCGGCGCAGGCTCGATGAAGGCATCGCACCTCCGACATTAAATTTGAGTTTTGATTTTTTGAGCGCCGCTAAGCAAGGTGATTGGCTAGAGACCCATTTAGATTTGATTGAGGTCAAGCGCCGAGTCGGCTTTGCTGGGGGCACGATTGCTTGCGGTGAAAAAACTATGGTGCGATTTAACGGCACTTTTTTTATTCCTGAGCCGGGTCGTTTTGCGGTGCGTGAGGGAGTACGTGAACGGTTTGACTCCATGCAAATCAAATAGTTTGAGTGGATTTCCTTATTGACTAGGTTGTAATCGCTCCATTGAGTAGGGTTAACTCAAACTTACGTGATAGGCAGTGGTAGAGTGACGGGCGGTTTTTTTTAGCCCATTTTTCTGTATAATAAAACCTGGCACAACTAGTGACATTTTATTTTTTTATATGCCACGAAGCACATAAATTTTTAACTACACAATTAGGATATAACCTATGAAAACTAAGATCACTGAATTGTTCGGCATTCAGCATCCCATTATCCAAGGTGGTATGCATTATGTAGGTTTTGCTGAGCTGGCTGCTGCAGTTTCTAATGCGGGTGGCTTAGGGATCATTACTGGGCTTACGCAGGGCACGCCTGAAAAGCTGGCTAACGAAATAGCTCGGTGTCGTGAAATGACCGATAAACCATTTGGTGTAAACATTACATTTTTGCCTACCGTGAATTCGCCCGACTATGCTGGGCTGATGCAAGTCATTATCGATGGTGGTGTAACCGTGGTCGAAACGGCAGGTAATAACCCTGCTAAGTGGTTACCCATGTTAAAAGATGCTGGCATCAAAGTTATCCACAAATGCACAGCAGTGCGACATGCCCTTAAGGCACAAAGTATTGGTTGTGATGCTGTGTCGGTTGATGGCTTTGAGTGTGGTGGGCATCCGGGCGAAGATGATATTCCTAACTTTATTTTATTACCTCGCGCAGCCGACGAGCTAGAGATTCCGTTTGTGGCATCTGGCGGCATGGCCGATGCGCGAAGCCTTGTCGGGGCGTTAGCCATGGGGGCTGAAGGAATTAATATGGGTACGCGCTTTATTGCTACGCAAGAAGCGCCGGTACATGAGAACGTGAAAGCGGCTATTGTTGGGGCGAGCGAGCTTGATACCCGCTTAGTGATGCGACCTTTACGCAACACCGAAAGAGTTTTGACAAATCCGGCGGTAGAGCGTTTGCTTGAGAAAGAAAAAGCATTAGGCGCCGATCTTAAGTTTGAAGATATTATTGAAGAAGTAGCGGGTGTTTATCCCCGCATTATGACTAACGGTGACATGGATGCCGGTGCTTGGTCGTGTGGCATGGTGGCAGGACTAATTAATGATATACCTACGGTAAAAGATTTGATTGACGAAATCATGTCTGAGGCTGACAGCATTATTAATCAGCGGCTCACAGGTTTGTATTAGTCATTGGTAATAATAGGCGTTAAAAAACGATAAAAAAGGGCCGCATAATGCGGCCTTTTTTATACAAATAATAAGCGCTGTGCGGCGCTAAAAATTGCACTTAACGCATAAATATTTATGCTATTGCCTGCACGATTGCTGTACGGCGATGAGGCTGTGCAATCACATTTTGTTTAATAGCGGTTGATGATGTGCGAGGGTTATACATGACTTGAATAATCTTTTTCCCTTTGTTTTTCAAATAAGATTCGACTTCGAGGTTGTGTGATTTTTTGCCCCAGTCTTCGCCAATAACGAAAATGTCGACATCTAATTCTTTACATGCAGAGGTGTATTCAAGTTTATGGTAGGGCCGCACAATATCGACACAACGCAGAGCCTCAAGCATTTCTACGCGCTGATCTAGCGGGATGACAGGAACATTGGGCTTGTAAGAGTTGACTACTCGGTCGGAGGCAACGCCTACGATCACGACATCACCCAAGGTTCTGCAAAATTCAAGCAAGGCAAGATGACCCACATGCAATAGGTCAAAAGTGCCAACGGTATAAACGATCATGGTGTTATTTATCCTCTCAATGGAAGTTGAATGATGGCTGTGCTGAGCCAGGGAACCTGCTATCTATAAAAGTTTCCAGGCATAAATGCCGGTGATTGCAAGCGTATAAACGGCTAGTAGGTAAACGTTGGCGGAATTGCCCGAAAGCTTTGGGGTTTTTATTTTTGAGACGTTTAAGGCTGAGAGACCAACGCCGCTTAAACAAACGACCCAAGAAAATACTGGTTGACTAAAAAAGCTTTCAAATAAAAATATGAAGACTAAGATGATGTTGTTAGAGTCCAACGCAAGGCCTGTATATTCAGCCGAGCCTGATAAACCAAAGGTATTAAAGTAGCTTAAGCGCATTGCGCTGGCTGCGAGCATGATAAATGCGGCCGGCAAGAAAATGAGATTGTAATTTCCGTAGCTCAGCAGAAATATCGCTGGCGCCACGCCATAGTTAACAATATCGATTAGCGAATCTAACTGCATGCCAAAGGTCTTTTTATCGCTGCTACGCCCTTCAATGCTGCGTGCGATGAGTCCGTCGCCCCAATCAAAAGCGACGGCCCAAATCATGCCGATCATTGCCGCGTAGTAAATGCCAATGATGCTGAAGTAAATCGACAAAATAGTGCAGGCTAATCCTGCCAAAGAACATAAGTTGGGCAGGTCTTTTACATACGAAAGAATACTTGGCTGTATAGCGTGAGGATCGCTCTCTAACTTTGACGCAGCGTTTTTGGCTGCGTTTTCGTCAATGCTGGCGTTAGTCATAGTATGTTCCGGTAGGCTATGCTTGGTCGATTTCTGGAGCGGTGTTAATGTTTGTCGGCGAAAAATGAGTTACAGCGTTAGTTATACTTTGTCATGAAAAAACTTTGCTTAGTCATGGCTTAGTCATGGCGTTTTCATGAAAGGCGCTGGCGTCTTGGTGGAATAGTGCTCGGCTAGTGGGCGCACAGTCGTTGCATCAGTGAGTGCGGTAGTGCCGGTTTGCTGCTTTTAAGCTTGCAGCTGAGTTCTTACGGGTATTGCAGAATTCTCGCCAGACTCATTTAATGACTGGCGGGGTTTAGGGTCGAAATTTCGTAGAAAATCGCGTTAAGATTTAGGCGTGTTGATCAGCTATATAAAGGCTAGGCGTCCATTGACGATAAGGTCGCGAAGGGTGCAATATAGATACTGCAATAAGGCGTATAGAGGCGGGTGCCAGCAGGCGCTTATACGATGAGAGATCCAAGACTATACGCGCTATTGCAATAAGCGGGTAGCGTTGGGTGCCATTATCGACGGTGTTTGGGCAGTAATAATCACAGAAGGTGCTGTGTCTGATTTTGAATGGACTTTTCTCGAGAGTATGAGTCTTAGGCGCTGTTGATAACATTCGTAATAACAGAAGCTTAGGGCGTATTGGCACAATTTTGTGGCTATTAAGGTGTTTTAAGAGAATATTTTGAAAAATGAGCGGCCAGTACCTTAAACCGCTCTAACTATCTCCAATGAGTCAAATAATAAGGCTGAGCTTTTATGTCGATGTCAGTTCAAGGCGCTATTGCAGCTAATCGTTTTGGCTTAGGCGCTAAGCCAGGTGAAATTGAGGCCGCCTCCGTGAATCCTAGAACGTGGCTCAAACAGCAGCTTCAGGCCATCGAATTTAATGATGGGTTGGCCAGCTCTAGTGAGCTTGAGATTGCGTTGGCGGAATACCAGCGCGATAGAAAAAGGGCAAAAAAAATGGCGGATGTGAAAAACCCGTCGGTTCAATTCGGTAAATCTGCGCAGAAAATGTCTATCGCTGTAGCCAAACGAGCTATCGATTCAAATAACAGTTTGAATTGGCGGTTACTCGATTTTTTTTCGAATCACTTTAGTGTATCTAGCTTGGGGCGAGCCATGGTCGCGTTGGCGCCAACGTTGGAGCGAGAGGCCATAGCGCCAAATTTAGATCAGCGTTTTGAGCAGATGTTGTTATCAGTGGTGCGGCATCCTGCCATGCTTATTTATTTAAACAATGAACGGTCGTTTGGGCCAAATTCGCTGGCAGGAAAGCGTGGAAGAGGGCTCAATGAGAACTTGGCGCGCGAAATTCTCGAACTGCATACACTGGGTGTGAATGCCGGCTATGGGCAGGGTGATGTTGTTGAGCTTGCCAAAGCATTGAGTGGCTGGAGCGTTGCTAAGCCTATCAAAGAGAAAGCGACAGGTTTTGTCTTTCGTGAACAGGGTCATGAGCCTGGAACAAGAACACTGCTGGGTAAGCGCTACAAGCAGAGAGCAGGTCCGCTAGGTGAGAGGCAGGCCGAGGCTATGTTGCGCGATTTAGCCAACCATCCTGCTACGGCTCAACATCTATGTTTTAAGCTTGCGCGACACTTTGTGGCTGATGAGCCGTCTGCAGATTTGCAGGCTAAGTTAACCGATGCATGGCTAAAAAGTCAGGGTAACATTCGTCGCGTGATGGAGGCCTTGATTGATGCCGACGAGTCTTGGCAGACTCCCCCGCAAAAATTTAAAACGCCGCGAGAATTCGTCATCTCTACGGCACGTGGTGTCGCTCTACCGGTATTCAACGGCAAAAAGATATGGAGTGGCTTAGCGACGCTAGGCCAGCAACCTTTTAAATCAGGGTCGCCAGCCGGTTATAGTGATGTGGGCTCAGACTGGCGTGGTGCTAGTGCGCTAATGACTCGCGTAGAGTGGAGCGCATCGATTGCCAACCAAGCAAAGTTTTTGGCATCAACAATGAGTGAGCAAGCAATTATGCGGCAATGCCTTGGTGACACTGTGAGTGAGCGGACCGCGCAATCAGTACTGCGTGCCGAGAGCCGTGAACAGGCACTGACCTTGCTGTTGATGAGCCCAGAGTTTTTGAGGAGGTAGTGATGAAGCGTCGAGAACTATGTCGTTTGGCGGGTGTGTCGATGGCAGCTCTTTCGCTGCCAGCATTGATGTTGGCAAAAGATGCTGAGCAGGGCTCACCAAAGGTAGTATGGGTTCTGCTGCGCGGTGCCCTTGACCCCTTGCATACGTTAGTGCCCACGTTCGACCCGCATTTAGCTAAGCTGCGGCCAACCCTCTACAAGGCGATTAAGCAGGATGTTTTGGCCTTATCTGATGGCTATGCTTTGCATCCGAGCTTGGTCAATCTGCATGCGTGGTATCAGGCTAAAGAGTTGCTGCCAGTGGTTGCGGTGTCTTCTGGCTATTCATCGCGCTCACACTTTGATGGGCAAGATTTTTTGGAAGCAGGGCTCGGTCATATCGATCATGAATCGGGATGGTTGGGTCGGGCGGTGCAAGCGAAAAATAAACGTGCATTAGCGATCGCTAGGGCTACGCCAATTAGTTTGCGTAGCGATGCTACGGTTAATACTTGGTACCCCAGTCGCTTGCAAGATGCGTCGATGGCGACTTATGAGTCTTTGTTGAAATTGTATGAGCAAGACGAGCAGCTCAGCACCTTGTTGCAGAATGGGCTCGACCTGCAGCAGCAGGCCAACTCAATGCAAAGCACACAAAGGCAAGGCCGCTTTGTTGATTTAGCGCGCTCCTGTGCAAGCTTAATGGTGGGTCCTGAGGGAAACGATTGCGCGATGCTGGAGCTAGGAGGATGGGACACGCACAAGGGGCAGGCAAATCGCCTTGCTCGAGGCTTAAACGAGCTTGATAAGGGGCTCGCAGTGTTGAAAGAGGGTTTGGGTAGCGATTGGCAAAACACGGTAGTAATTGTCGGCACTGAATTTGGTCGCACAGCTAAAGAAAATGGAACAGGGGGAACCGATCATGGTACGGCTAGCGCTCTGTTTTTTGCTGGCGGGGCAATCAATGGCGGGCGAGTATTAGGTCAGTGGCCCGGCTTGTCAGAAAGAGCGCTGTTTCAAAAAAGAGACTTGAGGCCGACCAGTAATATGTATTCATGGTTGGCTACGGTGCTGGGCGAGCACTGGCAGATGAGTCAGCAAGAGCTTGCGCAAGTGTTCCCCTCAGCAACTACACTGGCTAATAGCGATGGCTTGAATTTAGTTAGTAGCCGCAGCCAATCAAACTCGATACGCGTGATTTAATGGTTTTCTTTGGGCTGGTGCAACATGGGCTACTTGTTGGCAATAATCAATCCGCGCGGCAAATAATGCGATCTGGCTTCGTCCGTTGAAGAGCTTAGATGACATCTATCTTTAATTTATCCTGGAATACGAGAATGAAAATACGTGGTCTGCTGGCTTTGTTGCTGATGCAGTTTTTATTTGTCGGCGCGCTGGGCCAAGCCGCCGCGCTAACGAATCAAACAATGCCTCAGCCCATACTGGAAATTAAGGACGGATGGTACTACCTGAACGGTCAAAAGTTTTTCGTAAATGCTATCGGTTACGAAATTGGAGCTCGTCCGGGGCAGCACCCTTATATCAAGCGTGCATCTGAACCTGAGCGCGTTAAGCGGGATATGGCGGTTATTAAAGAGGGCGGCTTCAACGCTATTCGAACTTGGTCTGAGCTTAGCGAAGAAGAATTAAAAGTGGTGCAAGCCTCTGGCTTAAAAGTGATTTTCGGTATTGGTATAGCACCTGCCAGCGACTTTGGTGACCCTGAGGTTGTGAAGGGCTACATGAGCATTGTGAACAAAGTGTTGGCTTACTCCAAGCATTACGACTCGATTATTACTTACCTCATTATGAATGAACCGATGCCGCAACATATTCAAAAAAGTGGGTGCGCAGGCAACGGTCGGTTTGTGGACGGATATACGCGATTTGATACACCGCGAACATCCAGGTATCCCGGTAACCATTACCGGTAACTCGGCCATCACTGAATTTGTTGATATGAATGTTTTCGATGTCTATGCCTATAACGCTTATGACTATGATGGTTTCAACTACACGCACGGCTTTGCCAATGCGAGTAAAATTTTGCCGCAAATGAATAAGCAAGGTAAACCGCTGCTGCTGACCGAATTTGGTTTGTCGGTTTCGCGTAAAGGTGGAGAATCACGCTATGGTGGGAATACGCTGGCTGCGCAGCAGCAAATGTTGCCTTGGTACTATCGCCAGTTATTAGATGCCGGTGCAGCGGGTGCCTGTCCGTTTTATTATGCTGATGGCTGGTGGAAAGGCGAGCAACCATCGGTTCATGACGACACGCCTGAAGAGTGGTTTGGTTTTTGGGGTTATCGCGATGCAAAAGATACGGTAGGTTATCCTCGCCCCGTGTGGCATGCGATGAAGCAATATAATAAAGCATTGATTAGTTCACCGAGAAATCAAACGTTTTATGAGAATGAGATACCGCTGGAGATTTTTTTACAGGCTGATGTTGCAAGTATGAAAGTGGTTCATAACGATAAAGTCATATACGTACAACAGGAGTTGTCAGGGGGCTATTTTGATGACGTGATCTCGTTTGCTGGAGAATCGCTAGCCGATCGTGAGCTTATTTTTGAGTTCTATGATAAAAACCAAGCTTTGCTCAAATTAGAAAGTATTGTGGTTTTAACCGCCAATGAGGTTGTGCAGTGGCCAACGTTAACAGTATCGACCTCAATGGCTAACCTCGAAGACCAGCAAGAGGTGCCGATATCGATAACGCTCGAGAATCATTCGGTGTTTACGCTAAAAAATGAGGTGCGCTATATGTACTCCACCCATATTGGCTGGTCGAGGGGTGAGCGGCGGCGTTGGGCTATTGATCCAATCGTTAAGAGGCAGGCAATGACTGATAGTTATGTGGTGCCCAACGAAAGCCCGGTAGTGGGGCTTTATGTTGGCGCAGATATTTCTTATGGAAAGTTTGTTAAAACGATTCATGATGAGCATTTAATCTATCGAGGTTCTTGGGCCGACTCAATTCGAATTCACTAGCGCTCATTGTGAATACAATTAGCGTTCTAATGCTCGATCGAACCGGTTAAAGGTTTTTAAAAAAATAGTAGTGCGAGAGGTTTCAATGTTAGTAGGTCATTTGGCTACCACGCTGGTTGCAAAGCGCGAAGTACCCTTGGCGCCTTGGTGGCTGCTTATTATGGCGGCTTTCTTAATCGACATAATCATGTTTATATTGGTTGGCTTGGGCATAGAGCAAATGAAGCCGGTACCTAATACAGGCGGCCCGATTATGTCATCTGCGATAGTCGATATGACTTACAGTCATGATCTTTTGCCGCAGTTTTTTTGGGTCGGTCTTGCAGGGCTATTGGCGTTTGTTGTTACTGGAAATAAAAAGATCGTACTTGTGGCTATGCTTCTTGCCTTGGCTCATTGGCTTGGGGATTTGGTCTCGGGTTATGGGCACTTTGTATTTGGCCTTGACAGTACAGCATTAGGCACCGACTGGTACCATGAAAACCTTGTTGCGGCGGTTTTATTTGAAGCGGGTCTTGGCGTGGCGTGTGTGTATTGGTTTGTGCGCAACCAAGGCTACTCAATCTTGATTAACGTTGGGCTATTGGCTGTCTTTGGAATGATCCCATTTACGCTGCTGGTTGCGTGATCTGCATATTGTATTTTTTGGTTGATATTGATCACTTAAGCAATTGATATATAACATAAAAATAAATATACCAATGAGCTTAAACATTGCTGTAGATCAATATCTCAAAAAAAAGTCCGAGTAAGCTTATGCTTTAGAGACGTCCGCGCATGGATTTTTTTAAGCCGTTTCATCATGGTTATCTTATTGTGTTGATCGGCCCAAAAGAGGCCTGCGGCGGCTCTTTAACATTGACGTTTAATGCATTCACCGCAAGAGGTTGCCGATGACTACCACCGAAGATATCCGCGAAGAATTTCAGGGCTTAGTTGAGCGGTTAGAGACGCAGCGAGACGAGATTAAGGTGCAGGTGCATCTTGCCAACATGGAGGCGCACGATGAATGGAGGAGGCTCGAAACACAATGGCAACAGCTGCAAGCTAAAGGTAAGCAGCTTGGTAAGGAGGCTGGACGAACGAGTCATGAAGCGTTTGATTCGTTATTAGAATTGGGTCATGAATTAAAAGAGGGCTACAAGCGCATAGGGAAATTATTTTGAATTTATTTTCAAAACCCTAGGTTGCATCGTTTGTTCGTCATTCTTGAGCTTAAAGCGCATATCTCGAGAAGTCATGACATTTATTGGTTGCGAGCTCATGGCTGGGTGAGCAGATTCTAACGCTTGTACTCAGCCGAATATGGGTTAGGTGGCGGGGTCAAATAGCGGGAGTATTTTGTTTGGCACGTCGGTAATGATGCTGTCGACATTGCGCTGGCATAATTTTAACGCTACTTCTTGTGAATTAACTGTCCAGCAAGAAATGTGCATTGCGCAGTCAGTTAAAGTTTTGATGAGTTCTTCACTGCAGTTTAGAATGAGCTCATAGTGCAAGCACATAAATGCGCAGTTGAGAGCGGATGCGGTATTGAATGCGGCAAGTAAATCGTGATTGGCGACTAATCCTAGGCGGATGTGTGAGGCGCGTTGGCGTAAAGCCTCAAGAATATCAGCGTCGTATGATGTAACCACGACCCGGCTTGCAGTGGTTGTATTGCTCAGTTCACAAGCAAGTGCATCAACGGTTGCTGCAATATTGGTCGATGAGTCTGATTTGATTTCGAGTTGAATACACTCAAGTTCTGGTGTTTGCGTTAATAGCTCGGTTAGAGTTGGTATTGGGCAGGGGGCGGGGTTGGACCAATGTTTGCAGCTGAGCCGAGCATCGGTCGCATGCAGTTCATGTGAGGTTAGGGCATCTATATTTTTGTTGATGCCGGCGGTTCGGCCTAAGCTGCGATCGTGTAGCAAGAAAAGCTGGCCATCCGCTGATAGACGCAAATCCACTTCTATATTTTTAATGCCTGCAGCTATAGCATGTTTGATGCCAGCAAGGGTGTTTTCGGGTGCTTCACCGGCTGCGCCTCGATGACCAAATACAATCATAAAATGACTCCTCCGTGCAGGAGTTTACCACTGTATCTTCGAGATGTTGGGTTACTTTAGACGGGATTTTGGTGCTGCCGCTGTACTTGCCTGCCCAGGTGATTTAGCTCAAGGATTCAGTATGCCGGCAATGGCTGGATAGTGTGGAGACGACTCTATTCAGAAAAAACCGCTGCGGCGAGCTCGATGTGTTCAATCATCTGATTTTGTTCTGCTTCGGTGGCAGCTTGACGTAAGCCCAGTCGATCGAAGGCTTTGACCTTGGCAATATCGATATGATGCAGGGGGTGCTCACTATTTTCTGCTCCTTGCAGCGCCGACACGGCCACCAAGTCAGCATAATCTGCGTTAGGAATATCGCGTTCAAAGTTTAAATATTGCTTGGGTACGACAATGATTTCATCGGGGAAATCCCAGGCTCTGAGAATATGCATGCCAATGTCTTGATGCGCTGATTCAATAATGGTGTTGAGTAGCTCAGGGTTCGATAGCAGTTTGGGGTGTTCTTCTGCAAAAGTAAGGATAGGTAAAACACCAATGCGATAGGTTAGCCCTGCTAGGCTCGCTTGATCGGGATGTAACCCCGGTTGCAGTTGCGCATACGCATGCGCATAGGCCGCTATTTCTGTGCTGTTTGTCCATGTGGCGCGCAATATTTCATCAACCAGCGACGTGGTGGCTTGGAACATTTGCTTCATGGCAATACCAGTAGCAAGGTTTGCCGTGTAGCGAACACCGAGTCTGGTGGTTGCTGTTTTTAAATTATCGATGGCTTTGCCGCCGCGAAATAGTGGGCTGTTAGCAACCTTGATAACGCGCGCGGCAATGGCTGCGTCTTTTTCTAAGACTTTGCATAATGCAATAACCGTGGTGTCGGGGTCGCGTGCGACTTCTCGGACATTCAGGGCAACTTCAGGCAGCGTGGGTAGAGTGATTCGATCCGTTTTTATCGCGTCAAGAATGCTGTCGCGTACGTTGTCTATGATGTCGGCCATAACAGTCCAGAAAAAATGGGCAAAAGCATTGGTTGTGCAATGCTTTTGATGAAAACGGGTAAGTGCCAAAGCTTTGCAGTAATCACCTAACCTGCAACATTACGCGCCTTTTATACCCTGTGCTTTTCCAACTGACCCAATTCTAGGTCAGTTGGAAAAGTATCATTATCATCGCCTCTTAGCCGCCAGTGTGCGATTTAGAGTGCCTCCAAAGGCTTGATACTGATGGGTTGGTCAGTACTGCTAGCACTAGTTATTAGGTATAGCATAAGGAGGCGGTGTTAGCGTGATGGGGATGGTCAATTTGTTGCCCTGAGTATCGGTCCAGCACAGGTGCAATGGTGCCTCAGCCTCCATCATAGAGAGCTTGATTACCACCAAACCGTGGGCTGCCCCAAGGCTGTTAACCACTGAATTGACTACTTGCCCTGCTACTTGATCGTTGCTGTTGCGGATCTCAGCGCCGGCGGCAGCGCAGCGAGCGAACTGATCAATGGCTTCAATTCGTGTTAGTTGGGTTATTTCAAACGATGAGAGCTCCGCGCTAAAGCCCCAGCACCGGCGCTTGACGCTTCCGCGGTATTTCATGCGGGCAATGATTTCTTGTCCTGTGTAGCAGCCCTTTGTGAAGCTGATCCCGTGGATGCAATCAAGGTTGAGCATTTGTGGGATGAATTCACCGCTGATGCTATGTTCTATAAAGCCGATGCCTCGCTGCATGATAATTTTTTGCCAATTGCCCGAGCCTAGCCAATGCGTATGGGTTTGTTCAAGCGCTTCAAGCAGGTTATCTAGCTTGTCTCGCGGTATCCAGATGCAGGTGAGGAGGTCCTCAACTGCCAGCTTAGTAATACCGGTTTGGATAGCTTCGTGAGCGAGTATATCTTTCGCGAGGGCGAGTGACTCCAGCCCAAAGCAGGCATATTGTGTTGACAGGTTTTTGATGACAACTTTAGAAAAAACAGCGTATTTAGCGAGCGCTGTGCATTCCAGTTCGGCTGTAGAGTTGTGCAGTTGCAGCCAGTAATGCTGCTCGGCCACTTTGTGCAACAAAAAGTTGGTGTGCATTCGTCCTTTTGCATCGCAGTGTGCAGCCATCGTGGTTTGTCCGACGGCTAATGCGTTCACGTCAGCGCTGAGCTGACCCTGCAAAAAAGTCGTGGCGTCGTCTCCAGATATGCAGAGCAAGCCAAGCTGATGCAGCGGCGCAATGTGTTGGTGATTGTCCGGTTCAATAGTGGCTAGTGCGGTAGCAAACGAGTGTGCATTAAATATTTCGAGCTCCGGTCGGTGCTCGTAAAATTGTTGCCAGAAGGAGTCTAAGGGAGCGTCTGCTGTTGGATTCATGCGGCTAATTTTACTGTAAAAAGTGATTAGGTGGGGTTTATTGTTAGTTGATAATAGCGGTAATCAAATAGCCTATGTCGCTTTGCCAGGTTAAATAAAACGGTGTCTTCGATGAGCGCGCCTGTGTAAAATGAGGCTAAATCAGGTTCGCGCCTATCAGCCCTAAGCGTTTTTAACGCCTGGCCATTGAAAAGCTTAGTCCTATTAAAGGTGAGAGATCAGTTATGGATACTTCGGAGCATGAAAAGATCGATCATAATCGAGCTATTTGGCATAGTCGACGCGGAATGCTCGAGCTTGACTTAGTGCTAGAGCCTTTTGTGAAGCTGCGCTATCCCGAGCTCGATCTCGATACGCAAGCCCGCTATAAGTACTTACTTGAGTGCGAAGACCAACAATTATTTGATTGGTTTTTGAAGAAGCAGGCTCCGCCTAGCGGTGAGCTTGCTCAAATGGTGAATGAAATTTTGGCCTATCAAGCCAGTCGTGAATTGGGTTTTTAGATAGTTCGCAGTGCGTTTAGCAAAGCGTCAAATAATACTGTAGCGTTATACACAGGCAAAGGATTGCTGGCATGGATAACAAAGTTTTTATTTTTACCCGCTCACGGCTTAGTAGGGTCTGTTTGATTGGTATTTATTGCTCGGCTTTTTTTGTAGTGATGGCAAAGGTTCCTGGCAGTTGGCAAGGTGCGCTTAGCATACTCATTTTTTTGCTGTTTTTCGTTCTAGATATTTACCGCTGTGGGTTGCTGGGAACTACTCGCCCTGAAGGTGTCAAACTTTACGATCAGTGCTGGCAATTGCTTCTCAATGATCAGTGGCAGAGAGTTGATTGCGCCGTTTATTATCGTTGTTTCTTTTTTTTGATGTTGCAGTGGCGCGATAGCTCGTCAATGCGGTCGCACTATTGTGTGATTTGGCGTGACGCTCTTACGCCCGCGCAGTGGGCGCTTTTGCGCATGTATTTAGTTTTGTTGCCGGCCACAAAAGGAAGTTGCGATTAAATTAATCGTGATAGTTTGGCGGAAATAGTACCGTGTTGTGGCCATGCGCATCGGTTTGTGGGTGATCGATTGTGAAGTGTAAACCGCGGCTTTCTTTTCGACGTATGGCCGATTCAATGATTAACTCTGCCACTTGAGCCAGGTTTCGCAGCTCAATAAGATCGTTAGTTACGCGATAGTGGCTGTAGTATTCGGCAATTTCACTGCGCAGTAATTTGACTCGATGTTGGGCGCGGGCAAGTCGTTTGTTACTTCGTACAATGCCTACATAATTCCACATAAAGCGTCGCAGTTCGTCCCAGTTGTGCGAAATGATGACGTCTTCATCTGAATCAGTAACTTGAGATTCATCCCAGTAGGGCGGCGCTGTTAGCCACTGGGTGGAGGTCAACTTGCCCAAAATGTCGTTGGCGCTTGCTTGGGCGTACACAACACATTCCAGTAGAGAGTTACTGGCCATGCGATTGGCGCCATGCAGCCCTGTAAAACTGGTCTCGCCAATAGCGTACAGATTTTCGATATCGGTGCTGCCGCGATCATCGACCATGATACCGCCACAGGTGTAGTGAGCAGCGGGTACCACGGGTATGGGTTCACGCGTCATATCTATACCTAGATCCAGGCAGCGCTGATAGATCGTTGGGAAGTGGTCGATGATGAAGTCTGGATCGCGATGGCTAATATCGATATAGACACAATCACTGCCCAGTCGCTTCATTTCATGATCGATAGCTCTGGCTACTATGTCGCGTGGCGCTAATTCGGCGCGCGCATCAAAATCAGGCATGAATTGATGGCCGTTGGGTAAAAGTAGTTTGCCGCCTTCGCCGCGCACCGCTTCGCTAATTAAAAATGATTTTGCTTGCGGATGGTAAAGGCAGGTAGGGTGAAATTGATTGAATTCCATGTTAGCCACGCGGCAACCTGCGCGCCAAGCCATGGCGATGCCGTCGCCGCTAGCTCCATCGGGATTACTGGTGTACAAATAGACCTTGCTAGCTCCACCGGTGGCTAGTACAACAAAACGAGCATGCAAAGTGATAACTTGTTGAGTGCTGCAGTCTAGGACATGCACGCCGGTGCAAACCGGTGTGGGTAAATCTCGCTCCACGATCAGGTCGATCGCAACATGATCTTCGAGGGTTTCAATCGATGGATGTGCGCCTAGGTTTCCCAGCAGCGTGGTAGATACCGCTTGTCCGGTGGCATCTTTAGCATGGATAATGCGGCGGCTGCTATGGCCACCTTCGCGAGTAAGGTGATAATCATTTTCACTCGGAGTATGGCTATCGCTATGGCCCTGGTCATGCACATTTACAGGGGCTGATGTGGCCTGCGCGGTTTCTTGTTGGCGGGTAAAAGGTACCCCTTGATCGACTAACCAGTCAATGGCATTGCGGCTATTTTCAACAGTGAAGCGCACGGCATCTTCGTCGCAAAGACCTGCGCCAGCGCGCAGTGTATCGTTGCAATGTGACTCGACGCTGTCGGTTGCATCGAGTACTGCCGCAATCCCACCTTGGGCATAGCGGGTCGAACCCTCGGCCAGGTCGGTTTTGGATATGACGGCGATCTTGGCATGGCCGGCAAGGGCGAGAGCAACGGTCGAACCGGCAGCGCCGCTTCCAATTACAACCACATCGTATTGACGAGTAATATTCATTGTTGAGAGTGTCTAAAGTCCGCGGTTGATAAATATACAAACTGGGCGTGCGTTACCCCGTTTGCTAGGAACGGCTTGCCACCCTTATTGGGTTGAAGACGCAGTGTTTGTTATGATGCATTGGCAGGTCATGGGCTAGCTATTACTGAACACCGACGCAGGGTGAACTCTATGGTATGTTAATGGTCACAGTCAGTCGAAACAATAGTGCTTGGGTTTTTCATTACGCCTGAGCGTTACCGAGTCTCTAGCCCGAGTCATTTAGATGACCGGCTAATGTGGCCGCTCGAGCATAGACAAAATGAGACAAGGCCACCTATTATACAGGCCCGAATGCTGGCCAGCCGTGATAAGTAGGTAGATGCGTGCCCTGTGCACATCAAAAAAGCCCGCAAGCCAGGTTTCGCAGGCATAGTCGCAAAGGAGCTAAAAGATCATTAAGTGGATTCATAGCAGCACTTGTTTCTTCGTCCTCGGTATGCGCGTTACCTCATGTTTGGCAAGCCGGTTGAACACTACCTTAGTGGTTGTAAGGCCATGAGTCAGACAGATGCGCAGTTGGTGGCTAGGGTGCAGCAAGGTGATAAGCGAGCGTTTGATCTGCTTGTGCTTAAATACCAGCATAAAATCCATAGTTTAGTGGCCCGCTACGTGCGCTCGGCCGAAGTCCAAGATGTAGCGCAAGAGGCTTTTATCAAAGCTTATAGGGCGATCAACAAATTTCGAGCAGAAAGCGCTTTCTATACGTGGTTGTATCGCATAGCGGTCAATACGGCTAAAAATCATTTGGTGTCGCGTTCGCGGCGCCCACCAGACACGGATGTTGATGTCGCTGAGTCGGATGATTATGCCGGTGCCAATGTGTTGCAAGATATCGAAACGCCCGAAGCTAGGTTGCACGGTGAAGAGGTAGCTGCTGCAGTGCGGCGCGCGCTGCAGAATTTACCCGAGGATCTGAGAACGGCGGTAACTTTGCGAGAATTTGACGGTCTGAGCTACGAAGATATTGCCGATGTAATGTCATGTCCGGTAGGCACGGTGCGGTCGCGCATCTTTCGCGCCCGTGAGGCTATCGATAAATCGGTGGGCCCGATGTTAGATTCTTAACGCTATGTGGCATTGGCCAGTATTTTCTTGAAGCCGTTATTTTTTATTATTAATAGAACTGGAACAAACCTATGAATGACCAGCTTGATTCTCAGTTATCTGCGCTATCTGACGGTGAAATGACTGAACTTGAACTTCGCAGCCTACTCAAGCAGCTTGAAAATTGCAGTGAGGCTGAGCGAGCCATCCAGCTGCAGAAGTGGAGCCGGTATCAGCTGGTTTCTGAGGCATTGAATGATGAGCGAGGCGGTCATGCCGCGCAGCCAAACTTTGCCACAGCCGTTGCCGAGGCAATTGTACTGGAGCCTTCACACGTGCAGGCAGACGCAGACGATTCGACAGAGTTTGATGCGCCGGGCATAGTTGCAAGCCCAGGCGGCGCACCTTTGTGGTCGCGCTTTGCCGTGGCCGCTACGGTGACCTTAGCGGTGATTGTTGGTGTTCAGCAATATCAATTAAATGGGGCTGCTTTAGGATCAAGCACGCTCGCCTCTGATGACACGTCGAGCTATGTGACTGCGCCGACCAGCGAAGCACTAGCGGTGCAAGTTAATGCGCAGCCGGTCAACGCCAATGTTGACCTTGCAAGCGATGGTCTGCGCGCACAAGAACGTTTGCATGAGTACCTACTTGAACACGCTAACCATGCTGCCCGTCAAAACGGACAGGGAATTGTTCCTTTCGCCAGAGTCGCTAATTTTGAAGAGGATTGATGGGTCGTTGCAATTCATCGCGAAAAATTAATGAACCATTTTCTTACTCAGCAGTGCGTCCATCTTATGATAAATAAGTCTGTATGATTACTTTCCCAATAATTTGTCAATCCCGCAAAAAGATTTCCACGCGTGTAGTTTTGGTACTGTGTGCGTGCGCTTTTATGGGCAGTTTTTTACTTGCTCCAGTATTAGTTGCCGCCGAAGATCCGGAGCAGTGGTTGATGGATATGAGCGACAACTCGGCGCAACTTAATTACAGTGGTAGTCTTGTTTATACACAGGGTAGCCGTATGGACACTATGCGCATTTATCATGGCATAAAAGAAGGCGTTCAGCACGAAAGGCTAGTGCATATGAATGGCCAGCCTCGAGAATTTATTCGGCGCGGCAATAGCGTTGTTTATATCGATGGGGTGAACGGTGTGACCAGCCTAGATGGGCAGGCCGGACGTGCTGGCGCCTATTTTTCCGAGACGGATTTTTCAAGCAGTTATGCTGCGCGATTTGCTGCCTTGCGCGAGCCGTATGAAGTGTCTTTTGATGGGCGCGATCGTGTGGCCGGCAGGGAGGTGGCACTGATTACATTGATGCCAAAAGATCATTATCGACATGGCTTTGAGCTGGCATTAGACAAGTCGACTAAATTGTTATTGCGCTCATTGATGATGGACGTCAACGGCAGGGTGCTTGAGCGGTTTGAATATACGCAAATTGATATTGGCAATGAAATAGCCGATGCCGATTTGGCACCTGAGGTGCTAAATAAGCTGGCCAGTAAGCCGATCGGACAGGCTCAAAAAGCTCCTCGAACGCAATCACGCCAACATGCAGGCTCAGCTTCTTGGCACGTTGGGTGGGTGCCGCCGGCGTTTACTTTGTCTGGTGACGCTCGAGTATCGGGGTTAGTCTCGGGTCACGATCGGCCCTTGATGTATAGTGACGGTCTGACAGCGTTTAGTGTGTTTGTTGAAGATAATGCTAATCTTGGGCAGCATTCGCGGCGACGCGGTGCAACGATGGCTCATACCCTTGTTAAAGAGGACAAGACAGGGCTTTTTAGCGTCACAGTAGTGGGTGAAATTCCACTAGTGGCAGCAGAAAAAATTGCTAATTCTGTTACGCGAGCGCAAGTGAAGTAGTTGGTCTGCTATTGGGTGAGATAAAAAAACAGACGGTACAGAGCCACCGACTTGAGTGGCTTTTTGATTATCACAGATGCCGGTCGATTTAAGAGGCCGAGTATTAACCACTTTTTACAGAGAGTACTCTGGGTGCGATGCAGACTTTAGAAACCGATCACGATCCATCGCCGGCAACGGTTAATACGCCGGAAGCATCGCCAGCTGAGGTTGTAGGCATGACTATAGAGCGAGCGTGCGTAGTGTCGGTTGAGCAAACATCAACGCCCGGACAAAGCCTCGTATGGCTGGAAGCATTCCGGCGTTCGACGTGTGGTGATTGCGCGGCACAGGATACTTGTGGTCAAGGGGTGTTAGGGCGTTGGTTCGCTCGAAAGCAACGCTACTATAATGTGCGCTGTCCTACTACTCGCGCCGGATTGCTGACCGTGGGTCAGTGGGTTGAGGTGGGCATTCCTGATGGCGTATTGGTCAGAGCTGCGCTGTTGGCGTATCTATTCCCAATTGCCGGCCTATTGTTGGCGGCTGTTGTTGCCGATTGGCTACCATTGGCCGATTGGGTTGTTGCATGCTTGGGTTTATTGGGCCTCGGGGCAGGGTTGCTAATTGGGCGAGCTTGGGGCGAGCGACTAGTGGCAAACGGTGCCGCCGAGCCAACTTTGTTGGAATCTGCAGTGAGCTGAGGCTCTAGCCGGCGTTTTTGCAACCTAGCCAGACGCCCAGACGGGCAGCCGGTGAATGCTTCTACCCGTTAAAAGTCCAACAATGTTCAGCAAACGCAAATAGCTTCGCTGTGGGGCTTGATATACAATCCCACGCAAATTCCCCCGCAGCGGTTACTGCCATTTGTCGGCCCAAAGATCTCAGGGTTGCAAGGCTAATTGCCTGCGAAATTCGTTATCGAAATTAGGCGCCTTGAAATCAACCTATCTATGCTACACATCCCTTTTTGCCCGCGTAGTTGCTTATCTTTGCCATTAGATGGCTTAGGGTTTGAGTCATTATGAATCCTGCTGATAAACGCATCCGAAATTTTTCTATCATCGCTCATATCGATCATGGCAAATCAACTTTGGCCGATCGTTTTATCCAAACTTGCGGAGGGCTCACGCAGCGCGAGATGGCCGAGCAAGTGCTCGACTCAATGGATATTGAAAGAGAGCGGGGCATCACGATCAAGGCGCAAAGTGTCACCCTGTACTACAAAGCTAATGATGGTGAGACGTACCAACTAAATTTTATCGACACGCCAGGGCATGTTGATTTCTCGTACGAGGTATCTCGCTCACTAGCCGCTTGCGAGGGAGCGCTTTTGATTGTTGATGCTGCGCAAGGTGTTGAAGCCCAATCGGTGGCAAATTGTTACACAGCTATCGAGCAGGGTTTAGAAGTACTGCCGATTCTCAATAAAATAGACTTGCCGCAAGCTGAGCCGGATCGTGTGGCACAAGAGATAGAAGATATTATTGGCCTTGATGCGATGAACGCATGCCAAGTAAGCGCAAAATCGGGCTTAGGTGTGGAGGCGGCTTTAGAGCATATCGTTGCCGATATCCCGCCTCCTCAGGGCGATCGTGACGCTCCATTGCAAGCGTTGATTATCGATTCATGGTTTGATAATTATTTAGGTGTGGTGTCGCTCGTGCGCGTGATGGAAGGTACTTTACGCAAGCGCGATAAAATTGTTGCTAAGACCTTAGGCAAGCCACATCAAATTGATGAGCTAGGCGTTTTTACACCGCATAAAACACCATTAAATGAGCTTGCGGCAGGTGAAGTGGGCTATATCGTTGCGGGCATCAAAGATATTCATGGCGCTCCGGTTGGCGACACGTTTACCCATGCTAGCACGCAAGATGTTGACGCATTGCCGGGTTTTCAAACGGTACAGCCCAAGGTCTATGCGGGCTTGTTCACGGTCAGTTCCGACGATTATGAGGCATTTCGCGAAGCGCTGGCTAAGTTGACGCTTAATGATGCCTCGTTGTTTTATGAGCCTGAGGTTTCAGACGCACTGGGTTTTGGTTTTCGCTGTGGCTTTTTGGGCATGCTGCATATGGAAATCATTCAGGAGCGCCTTGAGCGTGAATATAATCTCGATTTGATTACTACGGCACCAACCGTAATTTATGAAGTGGTTACCAACAAGGGCGAGACGATTGAAGTTGATAATCCATCACGCTTGCCAGAGTTGGGTAGTGTGGCTGAAATGCGTGAACCGATCGTGCGCGCAAATATATTGGTACCGCAAGAATATTTAGGTAATGTCATTACCCTGTGTGTAGAAAAGCGCGGTAGTCAAATCGATATGCAATTCTTGGGTAAGCAAGTTGCGTTAACCTATGAACTCCCTATGAATGAAGTGGTGTTAGATTTTTTTGACAGGTTAAAATCTTGCAGTCGAGGCTATGCCTCACTTGATTATCACTTTGTGCGCTTTGAATCGGCTAAATTGGCACGTCTTGATGTACTTATCAATGGTGAGCGGGTTGATGCATTAGCCATCATTGTGCATCGTGATTTGGCGGAGAGTCGCGGTCGTTCGCTGGTTGAAGCTATGAAAGAGTTAATTCCGAGGCAAATGTTTGATGTGGCGATTCAAGCTGCTTTAGGCGGTCACATTATCGCTCGCCAAACCGTTAAAGCTTTGCGTAAAAACGTAACGGCAAAATGCTATGGTGGCGATATAACCCGTAAAAAGAAATTGCTGGAAAAACAAAAAGCCGGAAAGAAACGCATGAAGAAAGTGGGCAGTGTTGAAATACCACAGTCAGCGTTTTTGGCTGTATTAAAAGTAGATTAGTTCGGTGCTGCTGTTAACTTGATCAAGCCTGAAGAACCTAATTACCACAAGCGTTAATTATCAGGTTGAAGTTTGTGTGACTAAATATTTTTTAAAAAAGGTAAGCGTATTTAATGGATATTAATTTCCCCTTTATTTTATTGTGCCTAGTGTTGGCTGGGACTGGAATTTGGCTGGTCGATTTGCTGTGGCTAAGCAAGAAACGCATGCCAGGTCAAAAAGAATCAGCTTTGGTTGAGAATGCCAAGTCACTTACGCCTGTATTAGCGTTGGTTTTTGTTATTCGATCCTTCCTTTATGAACCTTTTCAAATCCCCTCGGGTTCGATGGAGCGAACATTATTGATTGGTGACTTTATCTTGGTGAACAAATATACCTACGGTATTCGTCTGCCCGTTATACGCAATAAGGTTTTCGATATTAATGAGCCTGAGCGTGGCGATGTTATGGTGTTTTTTCCGCCGCACAAAGAGCAGTATTACATCAAGCGGGTAATCGGGCTGCCGGGTGATAACGTGGTTTACAGAAATAAAGTGCTGACGATTAACGGCGAAGTTCAGCAGCAAACACTCATTGATGGTGACAAACGTTCGCTGTATCGACAAAAATATGAGCTTTTGGGTGGTGTTGAGCATGAAATCCAACAAAATATCGCTGTCGACCGGAGTGATGATTTTTCGGTAACTGTGCCTTCTGGGCATTATTTTATGATGGGTGATAATCGAGATAACAGCGCAGATAGCCGATCTTGGGGGCCTGTACCAGAGTCTAGGATTGTCGGAAAGGCAGTGGCTATTTGGATGCATAAAGAGCCTGGTTGGAATCTACCTACCTTTGATAGAGTAGGGTCGTTCAATTAAGCTGCGATTGCTACGGGTGTAATGCTAAACTTTTATTGGGCAGGCCAAGCTAAACATGAGCAGAGGATGAAGCATGAGCGTTAATAGGTGTACAAGCCTAACTCGAGGCCGTTTAAAGGGCCGCCATGGGCAAAAAGGCCTCGGTATGATTGGGTCTCTGCTTGTGATCTTGGTGGGTGGGTTGCTGCTTACCTGTGCAATTAAGATGATACCGATATATTTTCAGAACTGGAATATTCAATCGATACTGAATGATCTAGAGCCTGAGTTTGCTGACGTTGGCACAGTAACTAAAAAAGCGATAGAGAATAAATTAGCCAAGCGGCTGAACATCGATATGATCAGTGCAATTAAGGTTAATGACATAGAGATTAAAAAAATAAAAAGCGTTTTTAAAATTACTGCAAATTATGAAAAGCGGATTCATATTATTGGCAACGTCGATATTGTGATGGTGTTTGACAATAACAGCGCAACCGTCCCCGTTCGAGGAAGGTGATGTGCAACAGTAAGTTGATACACCTAATGCAAATGCATCGCGACCTACGCGATGCAAAAAGCTTCTTTTTTTCTTCCAGCTCGGCACCCCAGCCTGCGCCTATTTATGTCTAATACAATGTCTAATGGTTTCGCTGCACTTGAAGCACTCATAGGGTATTCCTTCACTGATGTGAAACTTTTAAAGTTGGCTCTGCGCCACAAAAGTGCCGGCAAACCCAATAACGAGCGGTTGGAATTTTTAGGTGACGCCGTATTGAATGCAGTCGTTGCCGACAGCCTGTATAGACAGCACGAGGGCGCCGCTGAAGGTAAGTTGACCACAGCTCGTGCAATGCTGGTAAAAGGTAAGACTTTAGCGCAAGTGGGCGAAATGCTGAGTTTGCATGAATTGCTAGAGCTGGGTATGGGCGAGCGCAAGTCTTTTGCGCGCGCCAGGCAGTCGATACTGGAGGATGCCGTAGAGGCAATGATTGGTGCTGTATATCTCGATAGTGATTTTGATCGATGTAAGATTGTGGTCAACGGATTGTTGGCTGGCAGGATTGATGAAATATCGTTGCTGGACGAGGGCAAAGACGCCAAAACGCAGCTGCAAGAGTTGACTCAGGCTAAGCAGCTTGGTTTGCCGCGTTATGAGGTGGTTGCCACGGATGGTCCCGATCACAAGTTATTTTTTACCGTGGCTTGTCACATTGAACAGTATGCTCATACCACTCGCGGTGAAGGTCATAGTCGTCGCGAGGCTGAGCAACAGGCGGCAACGAATATGTTGGATAAGTTGCAGGCCTCCCCAAATTAATCGTTAACCATGGCTTTAAATATTATGAGAGTAAATTCAATCAAATTAGCGGCATTGGTGACTCGCTAATGACCGATGAAGATAAGCAATTTTGCGGGTATGTCGCCATTCTCGGTCGCCCCAACGTGGGCAAGTCCACATTGCTCAATAAACTATTGGGCCAGAAAATTAGCATTACCTCTCGCAAGCCGCAAACCACCCGGCACCGTATTATAGGTATCGATACGAAAGATGATTATCAAACCATTTTTGTCGATACCCCTGGTGTCCAGCGCAAGCATGACAGCGCTATTCACCGTTACATGAATCGGGCAGCAACGAGTACGATTGAAGATGTTGATGCGATTATTCTTGTCGTTGATCGACTCAATTGGACCGACGAAGATGAATACGTGGTGCAAAGCATTCGTCAGTCGAGTGCGCCGGTTATTCTGGCAATCAACAAAGTGGATCACCTAGTGGAAAAGAACCGGTTGTTGCCACACATTCAGGCGCTATCTGCCAAACTGGCTTGGGCTGATGTAGTACCCGTGGCGGCCAAAACTGGCTATAACCTTGAGCCACTGCAAGCAGCCATTCGAAAGCGCTTGCCTGCACGTGCTCATTTTTATGATGCCGAGCAAGTCACGGATCGCAGCGAACGATTTCTGGCAGCAGAAATCGTCCGTGAAAAAATTATGCGAATGATGGGCGATGAGTTGCCCCATAAAGTTGCGGTAGAGATAGAACAATATAAAACCACGAGTAAGCTCGTTACAATTAGCGCGGTTATATGGGTGGAGCGCGACGGCCAGAAAAAAATATTGATTGGCGTTAAAGGCGAAAAACTTAAACTGATCGGTAGTCAAGCGCGCGCCGACATAGAAGTGTTAGTTGATCAAAAAGTGATGCTCAAACTCTGGGTAAAAGTTAAAGGTAGTTGGTCTGATGATGAGCGCATGCTAAAAAGTTTAGGTTATGCCGACCAATGATAGGACTCAATGAATCGCGCTGAGAATGTCAAAGCATTCGTGGTGCACCAGCGCCAATATCGAGAAACCAGCAGTATTGTTGAGTTTTTTACTGAGCATGGGCTGTTAAGTGCTGTATGCCGCGGGGTCTATGGTAGCGGCAAAGCGGCCGGCAGATTAAGAGGCACTTTGCAGCCTTTTGGCGAGCTGTCATTAAGCTGGTTTGGGCGAGGTGAACTGAAAACCGTAAGGCAAGTAGAAACTATAAGCACCGCGCCAAATCTAAGTTACAGTGTGCTTTACTCGGGGCTATATTTGAACGAGTTATTGTTGCGTTTAGCACCCAGTAGCGAACATGAAAATGGACTCTATTTGCTTTATAAAAACACCTTACAGGACTTAGCCGCTCTGGCGAGTGATAGTGTAGATATCAATAGTTCGGTTGAAGCGATTTTGCGTAGGTTCGAGATACAATTACTTGAAGATCTGGGTTTTGCTATTGATTTTCAGCGGGAGTGGGGCGAGCACACGTCTATTAACGAGGAGCTGCACTATAGCTTCGACTCAGGGCATGGTTTTACGCGTTGCTGTGCAGAGGCTGCAGGAAATCGATTGCGCTCCATTCCGGGCTGGGTAATCATGAGAATACGCGAGGCGGATTTTAGTGATGCGCGGGTGCGTCGCTATGCAAAACAGGTTGTGCGCGAAGCGTTGGCTCCGCATCTTGGCGATCGGCCGCTCCGAACCCGAGAGCTTTACAGCTAAGGGGTAGCTCCCGAGTAAGATCTAAGCTCCAGGAGCTAAGAGCTAAGAGCTAAGAGCCAAGAGCCAAGAGCCAAGAGCCAAGAGCCAAGAGCCAAGAGCTAAGAGCTAATTAGCGAGGTCGCTTGATCGAGTGGGTTAGCTGCATTGCTCAGTGAATGATGCCGGCGGGCCATCAGATTTATATCCTCTACTTTGTTACCCGCTTAGCGTGATTGTCGGGGCAATCGGCATGACTTTCGTTATAATACGCCAATCATTGAAACCTTAATTTAAATAAGCGAGCGAACTTAGTGGAATTTCCCACCATCGAAGATTATGTCGGCAGCACTCCAATGGTGCGGCTACAGCGATTGTATGTCGGTAGTAATCAAATATTGCTTAAACTAGAGGGCAATAACCCCGCCGGCTCGGTTAAAGATCGGCCCGCGGTCAACATGATTCGGCAAGCCGAAATTCGTGGCGAAATTAAGCCTGGTGACACGCTCATTGAAGCGACTTCAGGCAATACCGGTATTGCATTGGCAATGGCAGCGGCGATAAAAGGCTATCGCATGGTGTTGATCATGCCTAGTCACATGAGTGATGAACGAAAATTGGCGATGAGTGCGTATGGCGCCAAGCTTATCGAAGTGACTAGTGATTGTGGTATGGAAGGGGCTCGCGACCTAGCCTTAGCGATGCAGGAGCGAGGTGAAGGTCGGGTGCTTGATCAGTTCGGTAATCCTGATAACCCTGCTGCGCATTACGAAAGCACGGGACCTGAGATCTGGGAGCAAACTCAGGGCACCGTTACACACTTTGTAAGTTCAATGGGCACTACCGGAACAATAATGGGTGTTTCGCGTTTTTTGAAAGAAAAAAATCCGGCAATACAGATTGTTGGATTGCAACCTCAAGACGGTGCGAGTATTCCGGGTATCAGGCGCTGGCCGCAAGCCTACCTGCCAAAAATCTATGATGCAGCTGGAGTTGACCAGGTACTTGATATTGGCCAAAAGGATGCCGAGCGCACAATGCGAGAACTTGCTGAACGCGAAGGCCTTTGCAGCGGTGTATCATCGGGTGGTTCGGTATTCGCTGCAATGCAGGTTGCAGCTACGGTAGAAAATGCTGTGATTGTTGCCATCATTTGTGATCGAGGCGATCGCTATTTATCAACCGGCGTGTTCAATGATGATGGTTCTCAGTAATTTTTTAAAAAGCGATGTAGGCTGAAAACATGGTTCAGGTTCGCCGTCTTCCAGAGACCAAGCAAGGCATATTTAATGTGGATGCGTGGCTTGCGCAGCTACCGGGCTTTGACGATGAAGCTGATCGAGAGCGCATGAAACTGGCTTGTGAGCTCGCTAAAAAAATACAGCCACAAACCCCAGAAAATATTAAACGCGAAAGACCCAGCTACCTTGAGAGCGGTCTCGAGATGGCAGCCATTTTGAGTGAGTTGCAGCTGGATGAGGAATCGCTCATCGCTGCGGTTGTGTACCCGGTAGTGGCTTCCAATCAGGTCAAGCAAAGCGAAATTGCCACGCAACTGGGGCAAGAAGTCGCCGACTTGATCGCAGGCGTGTTGCGCATGGCGGCCATTTCAGAGTTGCACAGTGATAGACAACCCGTTTTAGGCCAGCGTGGAGCGCAGGTCGACAATATTCGAAAAATGCTTGTCGCGTTAGTCGATGATGTGCGTGTTGGTTTGATTAAGCTGGCTGAACGTACACAAACTATTCGAGAATTAAAGAACGCGCCTGCCGATGTCCAGCAGCGAGTGGCTCGTGAGGTCAACGATGTCTACGCCCCATTGGCTCATCGATTGGGTATAGGTCATATCAAATGGGAGTTAGAAGATATAGCGTTTCGTTATTTACATGTTGATGCTTATAAAAACATAGCGGGGCTTTTGGATGAAAAGCGGCTTACCCGACAAGGCTATATTGAAAACGTTACCGAGCACGTTAAAAATGAATTGTTAAAAGCGGGCATAGAAGCCGAAGTTGCTGGTCGCGCTAAACATATATCTAGCATCTGGAAAAAAATGCAGCGTAAAGGGATATCCTTTGATCAACTTTATGATATCCGCGCTATCAGAATTATGGTTGATGAGCTTCGCGATTGTTATGCCAGTCTCGGTGTGGTTCATACCTTGTGGCGAAATATTCCTGGTGAGTTTGACGACTATATTGCCAACCCAAAAATCAACGGTTATCGATCATTACACACAGCGGTTATTGGCCCTGATGCGCAAATTTTGGAAGTGCAGATTCGCACGCGCGATATGCATCGTGAAGCGGAGCTGGGAGTTTGCGCGCATTGGCTATATAAGGGCACCGACGTTGACGCTAAGTCGCAGAGCTATGAGTTAAAAATTCAATGGTTACGCAAAGCTCTGCGAGCCAATAATAAGCAGGGCGATATAGGTGATTTGGCACAAGAGCTTAGCGAGGATTTTGCCAGCACGCGCATTTATGTGTTCACGCCGCAAGGGCATGTGGTAGACGTAGCAGCCGGCTCTACTCCGGTCGATTTTGCTTACCATGTCCACACAGAAGTGGGGCACCGATGCCGAGGTGCCAAAGTCGATGGTCGTATTGTGCCCCTCGACACCGTGCTCTCAAACGGGCAACAAGTTGAAATCCTTACGGGCAAAGAAATAAAACCTAATCGAGATTGGCTAAGAGCTGACTTGGGATTTTTAAGTTCTGGGCGGGCTCGAGACAAAGTAAAAGCATGGTTTAAAAAGCAGGCGCGCGGACAAAATATTGAAGACGGGAAGGCCTTGTTGGAGCGTGACTTCAAACGCATGGCCTTGACCAGCGTGGACTACCAAATCCTGGCAGAGCATCTGCATTGTAAAAACGTCGACGAAATGTATGCAGGCTTGGGTGGTGGGGATATTAGTGCCAGCCAGGTATTGCGCATAGCTGAGGATCTATTTGTTGCGGCTGAGGATTTACAGGTATCTTTATTCAAGCCCGTGAAACCCTCGTCACCGGCCGTACGAGATTCTGTGACAGTGGTGGGTGTGGGTAATTTAGTGACCCATATGGCTAAGTGCTGTAAGCCTCTACCGGGCGACGAAATTGAGGGTTATGTAACCTTGGGTCGGGGTGTGACTATCCATCGAAAAGATTGCCATGAATTTCTTATAATCGGCGCACACCACCCCGAGCGAGTGATTAGCGTGGCTTGGAATGAATCCGAGACTGATCACAGTAGCGAGCGTTTCCCTGTTGATGTGACTATCGAGGCATTCGATCGCACGGGTTTGTTAGGCGACATCACAACGTTGTTGGCAGCGATGAGGGTTAACGTTGTTAACGTCAATACCTATACCGACCGCGAGAGTCATACGGCCTATATGAAGCTCAATATAGAGATATTTAATTTCGATCAACTGGTCAACGTTTTGGGTAGGCTGAGCAATCTGCCCAATGTCATCAGTGCACAGAGAGAAACCTAGTCGTCGTTTAATCTCTTTAAACTCAATAATTGCGAGCGAGTGAGCTATTGATGCGGTATACCATTGCTGATTTACTTTATCTCATGGAGTGTTTGCGTGCGCCTGTGGGTGGTTGCCCATGGGACCTTGCCCAAAGCCCTTCGACAATTATAAATTATTCTATTGAAGAGGTTTATGAGCTTGCTGCAGCGATAGAGCAAAATGATACAGCTGCAGTGCAAGATGAGTTGGGTGACGTGTTGTTTCAAGTGATTTTTCTGGCACAGCTTGCCAATGAGAACAAAGAGTTTGAGTTTGATGATGTTGTGCAGGGGGTCTGCGAAAAATTGTTGCGAAGACACCCGCATGTATTTCCTCGTGGTGTGCTTTACCCCACCAACGACATAACGCCACAGAACGTGGCCATCGATGCAGAAACTGTGGCCAAAAATTGGGAAGCCATTAAGCAGCTTGAACGCAAAGATAAGCAGCTGGAGGGTTTATTTGCCGATGTGCCACTGGCGCTGCCCGCTATGTCACGTGCTGTGAAATTGCAAAAGCGTGCGGCCAGTATTGGCCTCGACTGGCCTGATATACACGGTGCATTTGCTAGTTTGAGCAGTGAGCTGAGCGAGCTTGAAACAGTTTTGCATGCAATGCGCCCGATGCCGTCCGGCGAGGAGGGCGTTCTAAACAGCGCACAGGAAGCCGTTGTTGATAACGATGCTCATGCCGAGTCACACCGAACTATTACTAAGCAGCGGTTAGCTGACGAGCTTGGCGATGTTCTATTTAGTTGTGTCAACGTTGCCAGAAAAGCAGGGCTCAACCCTGAGCAGTGCTTACGTCAAGCTAATCAGAAATTTGCTCTGCGGGCAGAGTTTGTTAAAAGCCAGCTAGATAGAGGCAACGAGGCATCAACTGGGTTAGATGATCCAGCAGATGCAGATTTATCGAGTAGTGTTGAAGCATTATGGGTGCAGGCTAAGCGACAGATATGAACATGGTTATCGGGTATTTTCGAATGGCCAGTGTTGAACCCATTGTGAGCAGTTGCTCAAACCGGCTATGTTGGTCGAGTGCTTGTTATCCGCTGGGGGAATGTGTATTGTTCGCTCATAAAGAAAGCCGTCAAGCTCACTAGAGTTGAGTCTATACGTTTACCAGCAGCCAGTTAAAACAATCTATGTGGTCACAAGCGAATGCAGTCGCGTGTCTTAAACCACGCTAAAGTTTACTGTTGTCGCCGTTTTATATTTTATAAGAGGTAGTTTATGCGCATCATTTTGCTCGGCCCTCCTGGTGCAGGAAAAGGCACGCAGGCTCAATTTATTATGGAAGAGTTTGGTATACCGCAAATCTCCACCGGCGATATGCTTCGCACAGCCGTTAAAGAAGGCTCAGAGCTTGGTTTAAAGGTTAAAGAAGTAATGGCTAGTGGCGGGCTGGTTTCTGACGAGATTATTATTGCCTTGGTTAAAGAGCGTATTCAAAAGTCTGATTGTAACAACGGTTTTCTGTTTGATGGGTTTCCGCGAACTATTCCTCAGGCGCAAGCATTAATTGATGCAGGCGTGCCGGTCGATAATGTATTAGAAATTTGCGTAGATGACGAAGCGATAGTCAATCGACTAGGCGGGCGACGTGTGCACGAAGGTTCTGGCCGAGTTTATCATGTAGATCACAACCCGCCTAAGCAAGAAGGCGTCGACGATATGACTGGTGAGCCGCTCATTCAGCGCGAAGATGATCAAGAAGCGACAATTAAGAAAAGATTGTCTGTTTATCATGAGCAAACAGAGTTACTAGTCGAATTTTATAAAACGATGCAGCCTGACACTGCAACCGCTATCCAAGCGCCGTCCTATTTTAGTGTCGCGGGTGTGGGTTCGGTTGATGAAATTAAAGCGAAAGTGCTTAACTGTTTAAAATAATAAGCGGTTTACTGACATCAAGTATGTTTTTAGCCTTTGATGGACTGCAATCGTGATTTGCCCTAATAATGTTGTCCACCGCGGTCAATAAATTGAGTTTTTATTTTTATACGGCTTTTATCGCATTTGGCAGTTTGATTGAGCGTTTTATCTAAAGCCCTCTCAATAGGTGAGTGAATTACGTAAGAAAATTGGTAGGCAATGCTCCATGGCTGTTTTTATCGCATGCTTTGCAACAGTTTTGGGTGAATATCTAAAATATAACGAATAAAAATTCTTTTTTAGACGTGCGCACCCTCTGATTCGGTTATTTACAATCAGTTTTATATCGCTGTTGAGTATAAACAGGCTTGCAGCGCTCAATCTGTTTTTATCTTTGCAAAGTGGGCTTGTTGTTACCCAAAAAAACCTTTCTAGTCAAAATCTGCCACCTCGGTCATTAAAAAAAGCATCTTTTTTTTACATTGGTGCGCGGCATTTTTTGTGCGGTGATCAGAATGTGTGGTTTTTTTAAGTAACACTTATTGTCTTAAATTGGGAAAAAAGAAAATAATGTTTTATTAATATTATTTTGAATAACTAACGATTAAATTGAATAAATTGTCTGTTTAAAGAGATAACAGAGTTTTTTTTTCCAAAACCGGCATAAAAATTCATTTTTTCACAAAAAAAACCTTGCAAGAGCGTGAATTTAGTTTACTTTTTAACTAAGATGAAGTGTCAGTTGTTAAATGTTGAGTTTTCTTAGAGAGTTATTTTTTATTCCCTTAGATTGCTTAAGCGCAGTATTTAATTTATTGGCTTTTGATCGATCAACGTTGAAATTGTATTTGTCTAGACAACAACATGTAACGTGAGGAGACTCAACATGGCAATGGTAAAAAAGAAGGCCGCGACTAAACGCAAGGCCAAGAAAAAAGTAGCTGCTAAGAAGAAAACGGCAGTGAAAAAGAAAACAGCAGCCAAGAAAAAGGTTGTAGCCAAGAAAAAAGCAACTAAAAAGAAAGTTGTGAAGAAAAAAGCAGCGAAAAAGGCAGTTAAGAAAAAAGCAGTCAAGAAAAAAGTAGCCAAAAAGAAGGTCGCTAAGAAAAAAGTAGCCAAAAAGAAGGTTGCTAAGAAAAAGGTAGCTAAAAAGAAGGTTGCCAAGAAAAAGGTAGCTAAAAAGAAGGTTGCCAAGAAAAAGGTAGCTAAAAAGAAGGTTGCTAAGAAAAAAGTAGCTAAAAAGAAGGTTGCTAAGAAAAAAGTAGCTAAAAAGAA
>JGI20153J14295_10000110_pt1 | contig 64393 bp, 63 predicted proteins | sample COG_03_FD_14295 | JGI IMG/M metagenome (IMG submission 14295) | reverse complement strand
TAAAGTCTACAAGCTCACTGACTTGAGGCATGCCTGATAGAGCGATAGCCAAGGCACCAATCTTAGGTTTTAAAAAGTTAGGATAAGGTGAGTTTTGAGTTACCTGTTTTTCATAAGTGAATCTGGTGCCTTCTGCAAAGCTAAATGCAGTAGATGGGTTTCTTGAGAATCTCTTTGGCAGCTTTTTGAGCATTCTCATAATCTAATTTTTTGAGCGCTGGATTCTCTTGTATTTGCTTTTGAGAATGCCTGTTTAAAAACGGCATATCGATTGTTTTATGCACTAAAAAAATAATGGGGATCCACTGGAGCTCTTTTTTCATAAAAAATTTTAGTAGAGGCATCTTTTTATGCCCAGCCGCCAAGAGAATAAAGATATCAGCCCATGATTGGTGGTTGCTCATGGCTATGTACCAGGCTCCTGTGCTGAGATGCTCAGGAATATTAAATTCCCATTTGAGGCCATGCAGCAAATTGAGAGCTCCAGTAATAATTGCCACGATCTTACTACCTGTTCTGTTTGAGATGGCGCCTAGAAATTTTTTCAATGACTTGTTGGGAATGATTCGAGGTATGTTGATGAGAGTAAGAAATAAAACGCCAATCGATAGAATCAATACAATGGAAATGAAAGCGAGGATGCCAATAAAAGACTTTTTAATCCTATTCATTGTTTTTAATTTTAGACCATATTTTTTCTAATTCCTCGAGAGAGGTATTTTCTAGACCCTTCTGAGAAGTTGCCACTTCCTTTTCCATGGAATGAAATCGAGAAACAAATTTATTATTAGCGCGAGCCAATGCCTCATTTGCATCTATATTTAAATGGCGACTAACATTAATAATTGTAAATAATAAATCTCCTAATTCTTCCTCAGCATTATCTTGATCATTATTTTTAATCGCTACTTTTAATTCCCTGATCTCTTCCTCTACTTTAAGTATCACATCATTGACACTAGCCCAGTCAAAACCTTTTTTAGAAGCTTGTTTTTGGATCCTCTCTGCTCTTAGGGTAGGCGGCATTGAGCTTGGAATATCTTCAAATATTATTTGAGGAAGTTTGTCTCGCTTTTCTTCTGCTTTTACAGCCTCCCAGATTACTGATTGCTCTTCAGCAGACTTAGGAACAGGGCCCGAATTAAATACATGTGGATGACGTCTGACGAGTTTTTGATTTAAGGTATCTGCAACTTCATTGAAATTAAATAATTCTAGCTCACTGGCAATCTGAGATTGAAAGATTACCTGCAACAGAACATCTCCTAATTCCTCTTGGAGATCGGGGTAGTCTTTACGAGCAATTGCGTCTGTCACCTCATAGGCCTCTTCAATTAGGTGCTTGGATAGAGACTCGAAGGTTTGCTCTACATCCCAAGGGCAACCAGTATCCTTGTCTCGAAGTTTTTGCATTGTATCGAGCAAGGATTGAACAGGGAGCATGTTAAAAGCCGCTTATGTCAGCATACCTGGCTTGATGATATTCTGAGGTGCCAAAAATTTGCTCTGCTACGCGAGCTCGTTTGAGATAGAAACCAATATCATATTCATCAGTGACTCCGATTCCGCCGTGCATCTGAATGGATTCATTGCTCACTAAGTGAAGCGTTTCACCTGCTTGAAATTTTGCTAGACTAGAAAGCCTTTCAAGATCATTTGAGCTTTCGTCTGCAGCATGCATTGCAGCCATTACCGCTGATTTTGTTAACTCAATTTCGCAAAACATTTTTGCTGCCCTATGCTGCAAAGCCTGAAAAGAACCAATCGCCACACCAAATTGCTTTCTTTCTTTTAGGTAGTTAACGGTTACCTCAAAAGCTTCTTCCATATTTCCGAGCATCTCAGCAGCCATGGCTATTCTTGCTAGATCCAATACCTTCTCCACTATTTCACCAGCCATATCAGCTGCACCCAAGCAAGCTTCCTGTGACAATTTTAGATTATTCATTGAAATATTGGCATAGTTGCGACAATCAGCAGTAGAAATTTGTGAGATTTCAAGGCCAGCAGAGTCCTTGTTAGCAACAAACACTGATAGGCCATTTGACTCACCAGGTTTTCCAGAAGTGCGAGCAACAATGAGTATCGTGTTAGCGCTAGCACCATCGAGCACAAAGACTTTTTGGCCATTAAGAACCCAATGCTCATCAGACAGCGTTGCAGATGTTTCTATTTGAAATGGATTGTGATGATGGCCTTCGTCTATTGCAAAGGCAGTTGTTATTTCACCAGATACAATTTTAGGAAGGTAGATTTTTTTATGATCCTCTGAGCCCAGCATTTTAATGACCGAGACACCCAAGACCGCAGTGGCCAATAATGGGGAGGGAGTTAGCGTTTTACCAAGCTCTTGCATGATGACGCTAATGCCTCCAATTCCAAAATCTGACCCACCAAACTCTTCGGGTACCAAGATGCCTGACCATCCAAGCTCAACCATTTCCTGCCAAATGCCACTATCCCAACAGTTAACATTATTACTATCTCTTAAGCTTCTAAAATGTGTCACTGGAGTTCTGTCTCTAGCAAAGCTTAGAGCTGTATCTTTGAGAAATTGCTGTTCTTCTGAGAGTATTAATTTCATTTTTTGTAATCCTTAGTTAGGCAAATCTAGAACTCGTCTAGAAATAACATTTAATTGAACTTCTGAGGTGCCACCTTCAATTGAGTTTGCTTTAGTTCTCAACCAGGCTTTGGTAATAGCTTGTTCATCATCAGAAAAACCTTGTTCACTCCAACCAAGACCTTTATTTCCCATGGATGCAATCATTAGCTCATAACGGTCTTTATTGTGCTCAGTTCCATAGTATTTAAACATAGAGGAAGCAGCAGAAGCCTTAGCACCCTCATCATTTGAGCGTTGCAGAGTTAAGCCGAAAGTATGTTCTTTCATTTTGTGCAGAGTGATATTATCTCTGTGACTGGGGTGAGCAATTTTTCCATTCTCTTCACCTAGATATTTTTTTGCAATACTGACAACATCTGCTCCAGAGCCAGTGCCACCGCCTGCCAGACCAAAATTAGAGATGAAATTTCTTTCATGCTGCAATAGTTTCTTCGCAATCGTCCATCCTGAATTCTCTATACCTACTAAGTTTTCTTTCGGCGCTTTGACATCATCAAAGAATGTTTCACAAAAAGGAGACTTGCCACTGATTAAGGTAATCGGCTTAGTGCTAACTCCCTCTGTTGCCATATCTATTAGTAAAAAACTAATCCCATTATGTTTGGGTTCTTGAGGGCCGGTGCGAACTAACGCAAAAATCCAGTCTGCTTTGTCTGCATATGATGTCCAGACTTTCTGACCATTGACTAAATAATGATCTCCCATATCTACAGCCTTGGTTGAAAGACTAGCAAGGTCTGATCCTGAGCCAGGCTCAGAATATCCTTGGCACCATCGAATTTCACCTTTAATAATTTTAGGAAGATGCTCGCGTTTTTGTTCCTCACTTCCGAACTCAATAATACAAGGAGCCAGCATCCAAATTCCAAAGCTATTTAATGCAGGCCTTGCTTTTATTTTGAAAAGCTCCTGATGCAGCACTTTGATTTGATCTCTCTCCAGACCACCGCCACCATATTCTGTTGGAAGCGCCGGAGCTGTCCAACCTTTGGCTCCCATTCTATCCAGCCATAATTTTGATTCAGGGTTTACATACTCTGCATTTCTACCACCCCATACTTCTTCTTCGGGAACAAGGGGAGTTCTCATGGAGGGAGGGCAGTTTTCTTCAAGCCATTGCCTGACTTCTTCTCTAAATAGTTCTAAATTTTCCATATTTTTTGATACTTGTGCTAATTATAAGAACAGATATTATAATCAGATAAACATTATTTTGATAATTTAAAGCATGAAATCTTACCACGCCCCAGAACCAGGAAAACCTCTAGAGTTTATTGAACTGCAAACGCCGGAACCGACTGGCAAAGAGGTTCTAGTTAAGACTATTGCATGTGGAGTTTGTCATTCTGATGTCCATATTCACTCTGGAGCCTTTGATTTGGGCGGAGGCAATGAATTGCCAGTCCCTTTACCAACTCCATTCACCTTAGGCCATGAAATTTTTGGTGAGGTAGTTGCGGTAGGNTCAGATGCTGAAAATGTAAATGTTGGAGACAGGAGAATAGTTTATCCCTGGATTGGTTGTGGTGCTTGTGAAGTATGCATCTCTGGAGATGAACATTTATGTAATTCAGGGCCTGTAATTGGCGTCATGCAGCCAGGTGGTTTTGGTGATCATGTGATTGTTCCAGATGCTAAGTATCTCCATGATGCTGGAGATACACCTGAGCATTTGGCAGGCAGTTATGCTTGCTCTGGACTAACAGCTTATAGCGCATTAAAAAAGGGAGCGCCCTATGCCTCGAATAATAGCCTGATTATTATTGGAGCTGGTGGAGTAGGCATGATGGGACTACAAATTGCTAAAGCAGCATTTAACTGTAATCCAATAGTGATTGATGTAGATGAAACTAAGCTGAAACTCGCTTTGGATAGCGGTGCCTCAGCAGCAATCAACCCAACTGATGAAGATGCATTTATGAAAGTTTTTGAGATCACTGGAGGCAATGCTGCAGTAGCGATTGACTTTGTTGGATCCGAGCAATCTACTGCCTTTGGAATTAACCTTTTGAGAAAAGGTGGTAAATACATCATCGTAGGTCTCTATGGCGGCGAATTGAAATTACCTTTACCTCTAATACCAATTATGGAAAGAGGTATCCAGGGATCTTATACTGGTAGCCCGGGTGATATGCATGAGTTAATGGAGCTGGTTCGATCAGGCAAGATTGATCCTATTCCAGTTGAAAAAAGATCTGCATCTGAGGCTAATCAAACCTTGGAAGACCTTAAAAATGGCCAAATTCTTGGAAGAGCCGCTCTTATGCATGACTAAATTAATTTATTTAATTTCATGCAGATCTCTCTCAGCTCATTATTAATAACAGCGTCTGCTTTTGAGTCATAGCGGGTTTTATCCCGGTTAAATATAACCACCTTTCCACCTTGAGAGAGCGTTACCCCTGGCAGTTTTCCGGCAGGCATCACTTTCAGTGATGAGCCCATGACTATCATTAGGTCGCACTGTTGAGAGAGGTCCTTAGCTTTATCTATGTGCTCTTGAATTAGAGGCTGACCAAATGAAATAGTTGCCACCTTGACCAGTCCATTGCAATAAGAGCAATTGGGTAAGGCATGATTATTGGTGATAGCGTCATGGAAATCTTGAATTGAATTTTCTTGCAGGCATTCTAAGCAAGCTGCTTTTTTAGCACTGCCATGAATTTCGATGATTTGCTCTTCATCTGCGCCAGACAATTGGTGCAGACCATCAATGTTTTGAGTGATAAGGAAATTATGGGAGTTCATTGAAAGAATTCTCGCAACTAACTCATGCCCGGAATTTGGATGAATGGTCCTTAGTAAATTATGTAATTCAATATTTCGTGACCAGGATAGCCTGCGTTGATCCTCATGCCTCACAAAGTCTTGAAACTGAATAGGCTGATTGGTTGCCCAAAAACCACTGTCACTTCTGAAATCAGGCAGTCCCGACTCTGTGCTTATTCCAGCACCAGTCAAAATAACTATTTTGGAGCCTGGGTGAAGCAGTCCAGCAATTTTATTAAGTGAGCCCATAAACTTTTTAGAAATTTTACTCCTCAGAGTATAATTCTTTCTATGTTTAAAAATATAGGAATTATCTTAAAGAAACACGCATCTATAGAAGAGCGCTCTGTAGTGCAAGATTTGATTAAGGTGTTGGCTAAAAACCCTTTACATATATTTGCTGAAAAGGGCACAGACCTACCTTTGGTTACTGAGAAAAATGGTGATGATTTTCCGCATCAAATAGATCTTTTGATAGTCTTTGGTGGAGACGGAACTTTGCTGGGAGCAGCCAGAAAATTCATTGCCTCAGAAATTCCCTTGCTTGGAATTAACCTTGGAACTCTTGGTTTTTTAACTGATATTAATATTGAGAACTTTGAAAGCGTCATACAAGATATTTTGAAGGGCGAGTATGTTCTTGAGGAACGAAGTCTTGTTGAAGCCCATTTTTCAAATAAAAAAGTGTTTGGCCTCAATGAAATTTTAATTCACTCAGGATCTTACGCTCAGTTGATGAGATACAGGCTCTTGATTGATGGGCAAATGATCTATGAACAGCGATCTGATGGCCTCATTGTCGCCACGCCAACTGGCTCTACTGCCTATGCACTGTCGGCTGGAGGATCTATCATCCATCCAGAATTAAATCTTTGGAATATTATTCCCATGATGTCGCAAAGCCTGTCGTCTCGACCTCTGATTGTCTCAAATAAAAAATCTTTAGAAATTCAGTTAATTCAAGGGCCTTTAGACCATGCAATGGTTTGCGTTGACGGTCAACAAGATATCCCCATTCAATATAACGAGTCAATTATTATTAGAAAAAAAGATATTTCGCTAAAAATTATCCACCCTGCTGACAATGATTTTTATGAGGCTTGCCGTGAAAAACTTGGGTGGAGCTTAAACATCACAGCAAATAAAACTTAGTTGAATTGAACACCAAGAGTGCATATTTTTACATTATAGCTGCTGCGATTATTTTGACAGTTTTAACGAATTTTGGGCTTCATCGTTCATTAGAAATTTTCTTGTTTATCAAGTCTGGCTTTGGTACCAGCTATCCCTCTGTTGAAAATACATATCTTGTAAATCATGAATGGTGGAGATTGATCACCCCAACTTTCTTGCATTTTTCAATTACTCACCTAGCTTTTAATTGTCTGTGGATCTATATTCTTGGCTCCACAATTGAACGCATGGACGGCACGGTGCTATTTTTAGCAGTCTTTTTGTTAACTGGCATTATTAGTAATGCCGGACAATTTCTTTGGTCTCAAGAATATATTTTCGGTGGTTTAAGCGGGGCGGTATATGGCCTATTGGGCTACTGCTTTATTATTGAGCTAGATTACAAGGGATCGAGATATAGTCTCCCGGAGGCTCTATATTTATTTATGTTTATTTGGCTTTTAATAGGCTTCACCGGTATTTTAACCATCTTTGGATTTGGAAATATAGCTAATACAGCTCATTTAATTGGTATGATTACAGGATTTATAATAGGCTTAATTACAAAATATAGTTTTAAACTTTAAAAGTATGACCAAAATTACAAAAGCTGTTTTTCCTGTTGCGGGGCTAGGAACCCGCTTCCTACCAGCAACAAAAGCAATCCCTAAAGAAATGCTACCCATTATCGACAGACCCTTGATTGAATATGCGGTCGAGGAAGCTGTGATGGCTGGTATTACAGAGATTATTTTTATTACTAGTCATACAAAAAGAGCAATTGAAGATCATTTTGATCAAAATTTTGAGCTTGAGGCAAAGCTTATCAAGTCTGGAAAACATGAGTATCTTGAAAAGATTAATCGTAAGATTTTTGAGAATGTAAAATTTACTTATGTGCGCCAGAAATCTCAAAAAGGATTAGGTGATGCTATTTTGCAAGCGAAGCACTTAATTCAAGATGAAGCCTTTGCTGTATTGCTAGCCGATGATTTAATTTTAAATGATCCATCATGTACAGCTCAATTAATGAGTGTATATGCTCAAAAAAATTGTAGCATCGTTGGGCTAAATATAGTGCCTGATAAAGACGCTCACAAATATGGGGTTATATCTAGTGACGATGTTGGTCACGCTGAGCAAACCTTTGCCATCAATGACATTGTCGAAAAACCAACAGAAAATGCTCCTTCCAATCTCGCTGTAGTAGGTAGGTATATTTTGTCTGCTACTATTTTTAATTATCTTGAGAATTTAGCCCCAAGTGTTGGTGGTGAAGTTCAGCTCACTGATGCAATCAAGTTGATGCTAAAAGATGAACTAGTAATCGGCCATCTTTATAAAGGTTTAAAATTTGATTGTGGCTCCAGGCATGGATATGCCCAAGCCATAACGCATTTAGCAAAAGATATTTTAGCCAATTAGGTGATATTGCTAATACTCAGTAAATGAAATTCTTAATTTCACTCCTACGGTTATTGCCTCCAGAGCTTGCCCATTTATTAGCGCTAAATGCACTGCATTTTTTATATGTAATGGGCCTCAGCAAGTTTATTTTTCCCTCACCAGTGACAGGGGATTCTTTTATTTACAGGAATTTAAATTTTAAAAATAGATTGGGGATTGCTGCAGGCCTTGACAAGAATGGTGACTATATTGATTCCCTGGGGTCTCTTGGCTTTGGTTTTATTGAGATAGGAACAGTGACTCCATTAGCGCAGGCAGGTAATCCCAAGCCTAGAATATTTCGCCTTTTCAACCAGCACGCTATTATCAATAGATTAGGCTTTAACAACAAAGGGCTTGATTATCTTGTCTCAAAAGTAAAATCTAGAAAATATTCAGGCATTTTGGGGATTAATATTGGAGCCAATAAAGACTCGGAAGGGCAAAAACGTATCGATGACTACATAGAATGTTTTTATAAAGTATCTCCCTATGCTGACTATATAGCAGTCAATATCTCATCTCCTAATACACCAAATTTACGTGCTCTGCACGCAAGAGAGAATTTTATCCACTTTTTTCTGCCCTCAACATTGCTCGATCTGAACAAGATTTCGCCAACCCAGTTTTTATTAAATTATCTCCAGATGAAAGCAAAGAGACAATTTCAGATATTATCAAAGCCATTAGAGAATATGGGTTTGATGGAATTATTGCCTCTAACACGACCGTCGATCATTCAGAGCTACCCGATGAAGCCTCTCATAAAAGAGTTGGTGGCTTATCAGGTAAGCCTCTATTCCAGAAATCTAATGCACTCCTTGCCTCCATTCATGAAGATGACCATGATTTGTTTAAGATTGGCGTTGGTGGAGTTTTTAGCGCTCAGGATTTTAATAAGAAATTGGAGTCAGGCGCTTCTTTGGTTCAGATATATACCAGTTTTATATATGAAGGCCCTGGGGTAGTATCCAAGTTGCTCAACTAAAATGGTAACGAGTGAATTTCTAATTATTACATTTGTAATTTTATTTTTAATTGGAGCTATCAGTTTCTTAAAGCCATCTAAGAAAATGAAGGCTTTAAGTGAAATCAGATTTTTTGCAAGCAAGGAGGGCTTTAAGATTGGCTCCACGCCTCAGCTAAGAAAAAAATTTAAAAATTGGAATGCTCAAGTAGCCATTTATCAATTAAAAAATATTTCTTCTTACGATGATTTGCATTATGTGAAGAGTGATGGGCGTCTCAATCTATACTCTCCCATGTCTTTGAAATATGACAAACGGTTTCCAGAGATCCAAGATAAAATTCTTGCACTTCCAATCTCTATACTTGAAATTATTTTTTTTAAGTCCAATATAGCAATCGTCTGGGACGAAATGCTGGGCAAGGAAGAGCTCTTGAGAATTAAGGCTGAAATTTTAAAGTTATGTAATTAAATAAAACTATAGATCATTAAATAATACAAAATGCCCAAGACTTTAGTAATCGTTGAATCGCCATCCAAAGCGAAAACAATCTCCAAATATTTAGGATCTGACTATATTGTTAAATCTAGTGTTGGTCACATCAGAGATTTACCAAAGGGCAAATCAAAAACACCAGTTCAAAGAAATACTATTCCCAAAGATCTCCCTGAAGATGAGAAGCGCAGGCTTAAAAAGATCAATGAGCGAAAAAGACTGGTGAGACGCATGGGCATTGATCCAGATAATGGGTGGGCTGCAAATTATGAGATCATTCCAGAAAAAGAGAAAGTGATTAAGGAGTTAAAAGCTGCTGCTAAATCTGTGGACACTATATTCCTTGCAACAGACTTAGATAGAGAAGGGGAGGCAATCGCATGGCATTTAAGAGAGGCTTTAGGAGCTGATAAATATAATTATTCCAGAGTTAGGTTCAATCAAATTACAAAAGATGCCATCTTAAAATCTTTCGAAGATCCAAAAGAGATAGATATTAATTTGGTTGATGCGCAACAAGCAAGAAGATTTTTAGATCGAGTCGTTGGATTTGAGCTTTCTCCGCTGCTATGGGCAAAAATTGCTAGGAACTTATCTGCTGGACGAGTTCAATCAGTAGCCTTAAGGTTGCTGGTCGAAAGAGAACACAGCATCCAGAAATTCAAGCCAGAGGAGTTTTGGGAAATTTCATTTATTGCTGAGGATCAATCGAAGGCAAAGATTTCTTTCAACCTCAATAGAAAAAAAAGTGATCCTTTGCTGCAGTCTGAAGAAGCCAAGAGGATTGCAGATCTGATTTCATCAGCAGAGCTTGCTATTCATGAGGTGACTCAAAAACCAGTTAAATCCAAGCCTAAGCCGCCCTTCATAACATCTACATTACAGCAGGCTGCAAGTACCAAATTAGGGTTTAATGTGAAGCGAACTATGAGAACCGCTCAAAAGTTATACGAAAATGGCCTGATTACTTATATGAGGACTGATGCGCCATCTCTCTCAGCAGAGTCAATTGCAGATGCAAGAATGTATATTGAAACCAAGTTAGGTGATAAGTATCTTACTAATGCTCCAAGAATATATTCAAGCAGTGAAAATGCTCAAGAAGCACATGAAGCTATCCGACCTACTAATGCATCCACTAAATCTGAAGCATTGCTTTCTTCTTCTGATGAAGAAAAGCGGTTGTATGAGCTTATATGGCAACAATTTATTGGCTCACAACTTCCCGATGCTGAATACTTAGCCACTAATGCAAAAATTCAGTTAGAAGGCTATGTTTTTTCTGCAACTGGTCGTGAAGTGGTTTTCGATGGCTATACCAGGGTTGTTAAACCCAAGTTAGATGATCCAGATGCTTTAATTCTACCGAGCCTTAGCGATGGCCAAATATTATCTCTTGCTGAATTGGACAACAAACAAAAATACACCAAACCACCTGCGCGTTTTTCAGAAGCTGCTCTGGTTAAAGAGCTTGAAAAGAAAGGAATTGGTAGGCCTTCAACATATGCAAATATCATCTCCACGATTCAAGATCGAGGTTATGTTGAGGTTGAAAACAGACGCTTTTTTGTTAAGAAAATTGGAATGATAGTCTCGGATAGGTTGGTTAGTTCATTTGACGATATTATGGATTACAGTTTTACAGCTAATTTTGAAAATCAGCTAGATCGTGTTGCTAATGGAGAATTAAATTGGAAAGAAGTTCTTGATTCCTATTATTCAGCATTTAAAGATGACTTATTGAACGCTATGGATGAAGAGACCGGCATGGCGCCCAATTTACCCACTCTTACAAATATCAATTGCCCTGATTGCAAAAAGAATAAATTAACGATTCGGAATGCAAGCAATGGAGTTTTTTTAGGTTGCGCAGGTTACAGCCTCCCCGATGATGAGCAATGCAAAAAAACACTCAATTTAATATCTGGTGACGAAGCTGTAAGCATCGATGATCAAGAAGAAGCCCAACACCTAGTGACCAAGCGAAGGTGCGCAACATGCGACCTAAGCATGGATAATTATCTGCTTGATGAAAATCATAAACTTCATGTGTGCTCAAATAATCCCGACTGTGCTGGGTTTGAGGTTGAGGAGGGTGCGTTTAAGATCAAAGGCTATGATGGCCCCACTCTTTCTTGCCACAAATGTGGTTCAGAGATGCAATTAAAGACAGGTAGGTTTGGCAAGTACTTTGGCTGCATGAATGATAACTGCGGTACTACCAGAGCGTTACAACGTAACGGTGAGCCAAAGCCAATAGTCATGGAGCCTATTACCACTGATATACCCTGCACGAAGTTCGAAGACTTTTACTTGCTTAGAGATAGCATGAAAGGCTTATTTTTAGCTGCAAGTAAATATCCTAAGAATCGCGAAACGCGAGCACCAACTGCTGAAGAATTCCTTTCTGCTGTATCCAAAGATAGCCTGATAGACGCTTGCAAGTATCTAGAGGACCCAATGAAGCACTTACATCTTCTAGAAGCATCAAAAAAAGATTCTGAAGGGAACCCTTACATCATTCGCTATAACAAAGTAGAGGATACTCATTACCTTGCATCTGAAAAAGATGGCAAAAAAACTGGCAATACGGCGACTCATAATGGTACAAAATGGGTTGAGGTTTCTAAGTAGCCATTACTTGAATTAGTTCAGTTTATTCCCATATAAGTCACTAGAGCAAGGTCTTCACTATCATTTTGAAGAGTGTTACAGTTTAGGGAATATATCTATGTCAAATTATTTAGAATTAACACAGCTACCAGATGGCACTATTGTGCTAAGGCGATCAGATGACCATGAGCACCCAATTGTAAAAATTGAATTTTCTGGAGAGTCTAAGGAGTTTTTAAATGGCGAGGAGCTATCTGTAGCAAAAGAAATGATACGCGCTGGAATAGAGAGCGTGAGTGGCAATGCAATAGATTTCGATGATTTTTTTGATAGCCACAAACAAAGTTTGCGCAAAAAACCCGTCACTTTACATTAGTGAGTCCTAATTAAGCCCACACTTTTACCTTCCACAAAAGCTTCTTGCTCTCTAAGATCGATTTTAATCGTAGAGAAATCTTTATTGGCTGGAATGAGCTCTAGCAGATGATCTTGTTGATTAAAGTATTTTAAGGTCACCTCGTCTTCAATTCTTACAACAACCAAATCACCGTTTTTAACCTGTGTTGTCTTCTTAACAGCCACCAAGTCATCTTCATGAATGCCTGCGTCTATCATGCTCAATCCTTTGACCTTTAAAAAATAATCAAATCCTTCTGCAAAGAGACTTGGATCGCATGAAATTCTTTTTTCAATATTTTCTTCGGCCAAAGTCGGCGACCCTGCAGCAACTAGACCAATAACTGGAACACTATCGCTAACGGGTTCAAATGATTGCTGACTTTTAACAATTGACAGGCCTCTTGAGGATCCACTTTGAATTGCAATATAGCCTTTTTTTTCTAGCGCTCTTAAGTGCATCTCAGCAGCATTGGGTGACTTAAATCCAAGCTCTTTACAGATTTCAGCTCTGGTTGGTGGAAAACCTGTTTTATTAAGATAAACTTCTACACAAGCTAGAACTTTTGACTGTTGTTTTGTTAACTCTTTCATAATATTTATACTGTATATTTTTACAGTATATGAATTTTAAACTTTAATGGCAACTTTACTTATTTAATATGAATTCAAAATTGGTTGTTGGGATATCTTCGAGAGCACTTTTTGACTTAAATCAAAGTCATCAAATCTTTGAAAAACAGGGCATTGAAGCTTATAGAGAATATCAAATACAAAACGAGGATCAGATCCTTGATCCTGGTGAAGCATTTAATCTGGTCACCAAGATCTTAAAAATTAATAATTTTTACGATGACGGAGATAGGGTCGAGGTTATCTTGCTATCTAGAAATACAGCTGATACTGGCCTTCGCGTTTTTAACTCGATAGAAGCTCACAAATTAAAAATTAGCCGAGCTGTTTTTTGTGGCGGAGAAAGTCCATACAAGTATGTTAAAGCCTTTGGGGTTGACTTGTTTTTATCTAGCAGCAAAGGTGACGTTCAAATGGCTATTGAAAATGGTGTGCCGTCAGCCAGGATTATCCCGTCTAAAGCTAAAAAATCTAAAAAATCTGATGAGTTACTAAGAATAGCTTTTGATGGGGACTCAGTCATTTTCTCTGATGAGTCTGAAAAAATATTTGCAGCAGAAGGCTTGCAGGCTTTTATGGACAATGAGCGCAAAAAGAAATCCATGCTAAAGGCCGGCCCCTTTAAATCATTCTTAGTTGAGCTCAATAAACTGCAATCTGAATTGAATTCAGATGAATGTCCTATACGGACTGCATTGGTTACCGCAAGGTCTGCGCCTTCCCACAAGAGGGTAATTAAAACTTTAAGAAAATGGGGCGTGCGAATTGACGAATCTCTTTTCCTAGGAGGAATGAATAAAGCAGAGTTTCTACAATCATTTAAAGCAGATATTTTCTTTGATGACCAACAGCAAAATATTGATGATGCGTCTGCAAAAGTTACTTCAGCTCATGTACCATTTGGAATTAAAAATAGGAAATAGCATGGATATTGTTTGTTTTGACATGGAAGGCACTCTCACTCCAGAGATATGGGAGCAAGTTGCCCTTGATACGGGCTTAGATGAGCTAAATAAAACAACTAGAGACATACCATCTTATGCTGATTTAATGGATTATCGTCTTGGAATTATGAAGAAGCATAATCTTAAACTGGCAGATGTCTTGGTTGCTGCAAAAAAATTAGACCTACTTGAAGGTGCCTTAGATTTTCTTCAAGAAATTAGAAAGCACTTTCAAGTCGTGATCTTGTCTGATACTTTTCATGAATTTGCCTTCCCTTTGATGGAGAAAATGGGCCATCCATTGCTTTTATGCCATACCCTTAATGTTGATGGCGAAGGAAATATTCTTGGTTATAAACTCAGGCATTCTCAGGCAAAAAAACAAGCCATCCTTGGTTTTCAAGCCATGGGTTACAAGTGTTTGGCAGCAGGAGATTCCTATAACGACACTCAAATGTTCGAAGTGGCAGACCACAGCTTTTTTATCAATGCACCAGAAAGTATTTCAAGCTCCTTTCCAGATATTCTGAGCTTTCAAAGCTATCAAGATCTTCAAGTGGCCTTGATGGCAAATCAATCACGCGCATGAGCAATCCTTTTTCTGTAGAAAATTATTCAAGACCAGAGCTTGAGTTNCCTGGAGGAGAAAAGGAGTTACTGCTGCATAGTTGCTGCGCTCCCTGTGCGGGAGAGATTATGGAGGCTGTTGCCATTTCAGAAATTAAAACTACAGTATTTTTTTATAACCCTAACATTCATCCTCAAGAAGAGTATGAGATTCGCAAGGATGAAAATAAGAGGTTTTGCGACAAGTTAGGATTTAATTTTATTGACGCTGATTATGATAAAGATAATTGGTTTGAAAGAATCAAGGGTCTTGAGGATGAGCCGGAACGAGGCGCCCGATGCACACAATGTTTTGATATGAGATTTGAAAGATCCGCTTTATTCGCTCAAGAAAATAATTTTAAGGTTTACGCCACAACTCTGGGCATCTCTCGCTGGAAAGACATGAACCAAATCAATGACTCTGGTCATAAAGCAGCGGACAGATATAAGGATGTGCAATATTGGGACTTTAATTGGCGAAAAAAGGGCGGCGCAGCTCGCATGATTGAGATTTCTAAGCGAGAAGAATTTTATCAGCAGGAGTATTGTGGATGCGTCTACAGCCTTCGAGATACTAACAAATGGCGACAAGCCAACAACAAAGATCGAATTATTAGAGGAATTAAATTCTATAATTAATTTGGGAAACACTACCTCTGCAAAGTACAATACTCACGAATGAATACCCCAGGCAAAAAATTTAGACAGGCTATTGCTGACAGCAATCCTCTTTTGGTTGTTGGTGCAGTCAATGCATATTGTGCAAAAATGGCGGAATCTGCCGGTCACAAAGCTCTATATCTCTCGGGTGCTGGTGTTGCGAATGCTTCTTTTGGATTGCCTGATCTGGCCATTACTACCTTAAATGATGTTGTGGAAGATGCTAGAAGAATCACTCAAACAACTGATCTACCTCTTTTACTTGATATTGATACTGGTTTTGGTGGTGCATTTAGCATTGCCAGGACAATCAAAGAGATGATTGCGGCTGATGTTGCTGCAGTTCACATTGAAGACCAAGTCGCACAGAAGAGGTGTGGCCATAGGCCTAACAAGAGCCTGGTGGATAAAATTGAAATGAGTGATCGTATTAAAGCTGCTGTAGACGGCAGAACGGACGAGAGCTTTTTTATAATGGCAAGAACAGATTCTTTTGCGAATGAGGGCATGAGCGGCGCGATTGAACGTTGTGAAGAATACATAGCAGCTGGAGCTGATGGATTATTTCTAGAGGCAGTAAATAGCCTTGAAGATTACCGAAGTCTCAAAGATGCTTTAAAGGTTCCCGTCTTGGCTAATATTACTGAGTTTGGTCAAACTCCACTGTTTACAGCCGAGGAACTAGCGACTGCGGGCGTTGACATCATGCTATTTCCACTTTCAGCATTTAGGGCTATGAATAAAGCTGCTGAGTCTGTTTATAAAGACATTGCAGCCAATGGTACTCAAAAAAAATCAATCGAACTTATGCAAACTCGCGATGAGCTGTATGAATATTTAAACTATCATTCTTTCGAGCAAAAACTCGATGAATTATTTTCAAGAAAGGGGAACAAGTAAAATGGTAAAGAAATTAGAAGGCGCGGGTTTACGTGGGCAAGTAGCAGGAGAAACCTCTCTATGTACGGTTGGGCAGGAAGAAGGGTTAGCTTATCGAGGCCATAAAATTGAGACTTTAGCTGAGAAGGGGACCTTTGAAGAAGTTGCTTATCTTTTGCTGTATGGCAAGTTACCTAACGCATCAGAGTTAGCTGAGTATAAAAACTTATTAAAAAGCCAAAGAGATCTTCCGGACTCTTTGAAGAAAGTTCTTAGAGAGATACCTGGCTCAGCCCATCCGATGGCAGTCATGGCAACGGGTTGCTCCATGTTAGGCAACCTCGAGCCAGAAGATTCCATAGACAATCAGATGCATTCAATTAATAGAATGGTTGCGACGATGCCATCGATTGTCACATATTGGTATAAATTTACTCATGAGAATGAGGAGATTAGCTTGATCAATGATGAGGAGACCATGGCCGGCCATTTCTTGCACATTCTTCACGGTAAAACCCCATCAGACTTGCATAGAAGAGTGATGGATGCATCCCTGGTCCTTTATGCTGAACATGAATTCAACGCATCAACATTTACAGCTAGAGTCTGTGCATCCACTATGTCTGATATTTTTTCTTGCGTCGTTGCGGCCATTGGATCTCTAAAGGGACCCTTGCATGGAGGCGCTAATGAAGCCGCAATGGAGATGATTGAGAATTGGACCACTAGAGATGAGGCCAGAGAAAAGATATTAGATATGCTAGCTAATAAAGGCAAAATCATGGGTTTTGGTCATGCAATATATTCAGAGCGCGATCCTCGCAATGCTGTTATTAAAGAGTTCTCAAAAGAACTGTCCCTTGTGTATGGAGATGATTCTTTGTACCAAGTCTCAGAGGAAGTAGAGAAGGTGATGTGGGATGAAAAAAAATTATTTCCAAATGCTGATTTTTTCCATGCATCTGCATATTTTTATCTTGGCATTCCTACCAAGCTATTTACTCCAATTTTTGTGATGTCTCGTGTGACAGGCTGGACTGCTCATTGCATGGAGCAGAGAGCCAACAATAGAATTATTAGACCAAGCGCAGACTACACGGGTCCTGAAAGCTCTGTTTGGGTAGATCTTGAAGATAGGGAGTAAAAGATGTCAAATAATGTAGAGGTAAATGTAAGGCCTGATCCAGATTCTTTGCTTGTCCAAATAGCAGATTACGTGTCAACTCAGGATGTTAATTCAGAGCTAGCCTTGTCTACAGCAAGAAACTGCTTGATAGATACCATAGGATGTGGACTTTTAGCACTAACATTTCCAGCATGCACAAAAATGCTTGGACCCATTGTTCCAGGCACTACTGTTCCTCATGGCGTGAGAGTTCCTGGCACTAATTTTTTATTAGACCCAGTTAAAGGTGCTTTTGATATTGGCTGTATTATTCGTTGGTTGGACTATAACGATACTTGGCTAGCTGCTGAGTGGGGGCATCCATCAGATAACCTAGGTGCCATTTTATCCATAGCAGATTATGTATCCCAAGAAAATGTAGCATCTGGAAAAGACCCTTTAACCATGAGAGATGTCTTAGAGTGCATGATTATGGCTCATGAGATTCAAGGGGTTTTAGCACTTACCAATAGTTTTAATAGAGTGGGTTTAGACCACGTTGTTCTTGTTAAAGTTGCGTCAACAGCAGTGGTAACAAAATTACTTGGTGGAACGACAAACCAAATTGTTGATGCAGTCAGTCAAGCCTGGGTAGATGGCCAAAGTCTAAGAACATATCGTCACTCACCTAATGCAGGCTCCAGAAAAAGCTGGGCAGCTGGTGATGCAACAAGCAGAGCAGTGAGATTAGCGCTTATTACATTATCTGGAGAAATGGGTTATCCAGGGGCTCTGTCTGCACCCACTTGGGGTTTTGAAGATGTATCATTTGGCGGAAAAAAACTTGCTTTAAGCCAACCCCTTGGAACCTATGTCATGGAGAACGTGCTGTTTAAGATTAGTTTTCCTGCAGAATTTCATGCTCAAACAGCTGTTGAGGCTGCTGTGACCCTGCATCCTCAAATTATTGATAGACTTGACGATATTGCCAATATTGAAGTCACCACCCATGAGTCGGCTATTAGAATTATTTCTAAATCTGGGGCTTTAAATAATCCTGCAGATCGAGATCACTGTCTGCAATATATGATTGCCATAGGTTTGATTCATGGTGATTTGATTGCAGAGCATTATGAGGATGATGTAGCAGCAGACCCAAGAGTTGACGCATTGAGAGAAAAGATGACTATCCAGGAAGATGCAAGGTACACACAGGAATATCTTGAAGCCGACAAAAGATCAATTGCTAATAGAATCCAAATTTTCTTTAATGACGGTTCTTCCACAGATATTGTAGAAGTCGAGTACCCAATTGGGCACAAAAGAAGAAGAGAAGAGGGCATACCAGTCTTAGAGCAAAAATTTAAAACTAATCTACTCAAGAGCTTTGATGAGTCAACTGCTGAAAGCATTCTTGTTAAATGCTTAGACCAACAATCTCTAGAGGCTATGAGTGTTTTAGATTTTCAGGCAATGCTTGCCGTAGACACAAATTCTTTTTAGAGGTTTTCAGGCACATACCGCAAAGCTTCTTTACTGAATAGGAAGACTTGATCTGAGTAATGGACTGATTCAGGATTTCTGGATGCACCAAAATTATGCATTCCGTAAATTGTTCTGCCATCCTTTTGTTCTGCCATGATATAAAAAAGGCCATCGCCTCCAGACATATCTAGGCTTTTGGTTTCTTTATTGGGAGTCCCGTAAACTGCTCGCAGAGTATCTACGGAGCCTTGCATACCATAGGACCTATCTCTACGACTAATTGTATTCATGGCGGCCCACCTTTCGCTAGGCGCCCGACCAATTGTTTTAAAGAGATCATCACAAGACGCCTTGACTGTTTGATAACTTGGAGTTGACTGAGAGTTCATTTCCGAGATCCACTCTTGAGCCATCAAACAGACGCCGAGTCCTGCATATTCATTATTTTGATCAGTGCTTCTGTCCCACTTCGTTATTAAATTTTGTATTGCAGGATCATTGCTTGCAATTGAACTTAGAAATAAAAACTGTCTGGAATTTTTGGAATAAGAATTATTAAACTTTATCTCAATAAACTGATTAAGATCTATTGGTTCCAATGAATCTAAAAGCTCATTTGCAACATGAGATCGATTTGTTAATCGTTGCTCATATGCAACATGTTTTTTAGGAGCTTTGTATTCAAGGGAATAACTTCCCATGACCGCATAAGGATTTTGATTAGTGCTCTGAATCCAACCATTGGCTGGGTTAATAAAGACTGGTAGATCAGACACTAATTTTTTATCAGACCAGGCATGCTTTAAGGTTGAGGCACTAATAATATTTTTGGCTAACTTAGCATCAGCTCTATGGGGAATCCTTCCATTGTAAAAATAACCAATATTTTGCATAGAGTCCATAACTACAAAATTAAAGCTAGGAATTTTTCTCTGAGCTAACACTTGCTCAAATTCAAATACATTGTTAGTTCTGCTGAGTTGATACCAGCCCTCAATTTCACGAAATGAATTTTCTGTTGAATGTTTGAGAGCAAAAAATTGTTTATTTATCTCTAACACGGGTCCAAATTGAGAATATCTAAACTTTTGCTTTGTCTTTAGTTTCAAGAAACCAAGTATCTTAAATTCTAGGTAGTCTTCTTCTATCTCGAAGGGCACCCATTCATTATCAAGCAAATATTCATTTTCGTTAGCTGGATTCACTGTTAATTGAAATATGTCTAGCACGTCAGGCCTATTTACTGTTGCGCCCCATCCAACACTGGCATTAAATCCAACGTTAATTAAAAATGATCCAGGAAAATTTCCGCCATGCGCCTTCCACCCCGTCTCACTTTCTACATTTAACTCATACCATCCCACTGGGCCTGCCAGCGGCTGATGAGAATTGATCAATAAAAAAGAAGAATCAGAGATAGTTTTTGAGCCATTAATAGCTATGGCGTTGGAGCCAGTAGGAATTGAGTTGCTTTCAATGCGGCTAATCTGAGCAAGATCTCTATCTAGGCCAGCAAAGAATAAATGTTGAATATAAGAGCCTGCAATCACATCCTCAGCGATAATAGGATGCAGAGCTAAATTAGCCTTACCAGGATTATTAAATGCAAATTCATTGATTCCATCTGCATAGGCTTTAGCCATAGCTAGTATCTGAGGTGATAACTGTTTTTTAGCGACCTCATTGACTTTGGTGTGAACCTTTAAAAGTCTGACCAGGTAATCAGTCTCAATATTCTTTAAACCATTGGCCACGGCATTATTGCCTCTGTAGAGAGGCATAAGCTCAGTTAAATCATCATATGCATCCTCAGCATGTGACAGACCAATGCCAAAGGCCACATCAATATCTGTTTTACCTTTAATATGAGGGATGCCCCAAAAATCTCTATGAATTTGGACATCATAGTCACTGGAGTTTGAGCGTGCGGGATTATTGGTACTGACACACGCATTGAGCAAAAATACCAAACCTAATACAGTTAAGTTGTTGACTAGGGTTGAATTTATTTGAATCATCACAATTTATTATTGTATTAGCTTTATTCAGAAAAAAATGATCAATATGAAAAAAAATATTTTAGTTATNGGTGGTAGTTCTTTGATTGGTCAGGAAGTCATAGCATTAATTAAAGCTGCAGGCGATCACCCCATAGTCACCTCTCGATCGAATCTAGAAATCGAAGATGTCAGTTTCTATCAATTAGATCCTAATGATGATTTATCCCAGCTAGATGCTTTACCAGAATCTATTGATGCCTTGTTGTACTGCCCAGGCTCCATTTCCCTAAAATCCATTCAGCGAATGGAGCTCAGTGAAATCCAAGCAGATATGAAAATTAATTTTGAGGGAGCCTTTAATGTTGTAAAAAAAGTACTTCCAAATCTAAAAAAGAATGATGGAGCATCGGTTGTTTTTATTTCTTCTGTTGCAGCCAATACAGGCATGACATTTCACACTTCAATTGCTGCATCCAAGGGAGCTCTAGAAGGATTTTCAAGGAGTCTTGCAGCTGAATTGGCGCCCAGGGTCGCTGTTAATTGTATAGCCCCATCTCTAACCAATACCCCTCTGGCTGCCAATCTCTTAAGTGATGAGAAACGAATCAAGGCCTCAGAAGAAAGACACCCCCTCAATGCTATTGGTGACCCAAAAGCATTGGCTAGGGTTATATATAGTTTATTGTCTGCAAAAGAGAATTGGATTACAGGGCAAACTATCTCTGTAGATGGCGGATTATCAGCGATTAGGTAAAGATGGATGCTATTTTATAGTCTATAATTTCGTCTATGTCAGGCAATACATTCGGAACATTTTTTAAAGTTACTACTTTTGGTGAAAGCCATGGCAAAGCTCTTGGATGCATTATTGATGGATGTCCACCTCAAATAGAATTGACGGAACTAGATATTCAAATTGAATTAGATCGAAGAAAGCCTGGGCAATCTGATGTCACAACGCAACGCAAAGAAAGTGATCAGGTTAAGATTTTATCTGGAGTATTTGAGGGTAAGACCACAGGAACTCCTATTGGCTTGATTATTCATAACGAGGATCAAAGATCTGAGGATTATTCAAATCTTAAAAATACGTTTCGACCGAATCATGCTGATATTACTTATCAAGCAAAATATGGCCACAGGGACTACAGAGGGGGGGGTCGCTCCAGTGCCAGAGAGACAGCAATGAGGGTTGCAGCAGGAGCTATAGCAAAAAAATTTTTAAACTCAGTGGGCATCTATACCACAGGCTTTGTCAGTCAGATTGGCTCCATTAAAGCTGATTTAATTAATCCTCAGGATGCAAAGGCAAATAAATATTTTTTTGCTGATGCTCAAAAAATTACACTTCTAGATGATATGTTTTCTGCCCTTATTCAAGAAGGCAATTCAGTTGGCGCTAAGTTAGGGGTGCGTATTGAGAATTGTCCAGTGGGTCTTGGAGAGCCAGTGTTTGATAAGCTAGACGCTGATTTAGCCAAAGCTATTATGAGCATCAATGCAGTCAAATCTGTTTCTATTGGAAATGTAGATGATATTTTGGATCTAAAGGGGTCAGAAATTAGAGATGAGATTCGTTCTGATGGTTTTGTTTCCAATAACGCTGGTGGCATCTTAGGTGGCATTTCTAATGGAGATTTAATCAATATTGAGTTTTTAATTAAGCCGACCTCTAGCATTAAAGCTAAAGGACAAAGCATTAACTCAAGTGGTGAGGAGGTCGCCATTGAGGTCACTGGTAGGCACGACCCCTGCGTTGGTCTAAGAGCAGTGCCAATAGCTGAAGCCATGTCCAATTTAGTCATTATGGATCATTTCTTAAGAAACCGAGGTCAGTGTGGGGGTGTAGAGCAATCTCTGCCTTTTACTAAATAATATGAACAATACTCTCTACGATAAGCTCTGGAAAGAACACTTGGTTCATACCTCTGATTCCGGCGAAGCTTTAATTTATATAGATCGACACTATCTCCATGAAGTCACTTCTCCACAAGCTTTTGAGGGATTGAGGCATAAAAAGTTGGCTCCATGGAGGCTTAATGCAAATGTAGCCACCCCCGATCATAATGTGCCCACCATTAGAGGTAAATCATTTACTGCTGATTCCATTGCGGATGAAGTATCAAAAATTCAAGTGGTTGAGCTGGACAAAAATTGCCATGAATTTAATATTCAGCAATTTGATATTGAATCTCAAGAACAAGGTATCGTTCATGTTATGGGCCCCGAGCTAGGTTTTACTCTTCCTGGAATGACAATTGTATGCGGCGACTCACACACTTCAACGCATGGAGCATTTGGTTGCTTGGCCATGGGCATTGGCACTTCAGAGGTTGAGCATGTGCTAGCCACTCAGTGTTTAAAAATCTCTAAATTAAAAAATATGCAAGTGATCTTTGAAGGTCAACTTCAAGCTGGTGTGACCTCAAAAGATATCGTTCTTCATTTGATTAAATTGATTGGCACAGCCGGGGGAACTAATCATGCAATAGAGTTCTCTGGCTCATATATTGACTCTGCCTCCATGGAATCAAGAATGACCATCTGCAATATGGCTATTGAAGCTGGTGCAAAAGTTGGCTTGGTTGGCGTTGATCAAATTACTTGTGATTACGTTAAAGCCCATAGCCAGCTCTCTAGCGAACAATTTGAACTTGCTCAAAATTTTTGGAAAACGCTAAGATCAGATGAGCACTCCATTTTTGATAAAACGATTAGCATTGATGTGGGAGTGATTAAGCCGCAGGTTACATGGGGCACTTCGCCTGAAATGACTATTGATTTTGATGAAAAGATTCCGGTTGAATTAAATGTATCAGCAGAAGAATTAGAAAATTTTAAACTAGCTAAAGCTTATATGGGTCTTGAGGGCGCTGAAAAACTTCAAGATCTCAGCTTTAACCGTGTGTTTATTGGCTCATGTACTAATTCCAGAATTGAGGATTTGAGATCAGCCGCTGCAGCCATTCAAGGCCAGCGAGTCTCTGCTAAAATTACTGAAGCTATTGTGGTGCCGGGTTCAGGCATGGTGAAAGCTCAGGCAGAAGCTGAAGGTCTCGATAAGATTTTTGAAGACGCAGGTTTTTTATGGCGAGATCCTGGCTGTTCAATGTGTTTAGGCATGAATCCAGATCAGTTACAGCCTTATGAAAGATGTGCCTCTACCTCTAATAGAAATTTTGAGGGGAGACAAGGTAATTTAGGAAGAACTCATTTAATGAGCCCAATGATGGCTGCATTAACAGCTATTAACGGCACTATCCCCGATCTATTATGAGCAATTCAAGTATTCAGGGAGTGGTAGCACCATTTGATAGAGATAATATTGATACCGATCAAATCATCCCAACAGAATATCTTAAATCAATTAAAAAGTTTGGTTTTGAAGATTACTTATTTGATGGTTGGAGATATTTAGATCAGGGTCGACTTGGCATGACTCCCAGTGAGAGATCTCTGAATACAGAATTCATTCTTAACCAACCTATTTTTAACAAATCGACCATCCTTTTAACTCGTGATAATTTTGGATGCGGTTCCAGTCGAGAGCATGCTGTTTGGGCGCTCAGAGATTTTGGTTTTCGAGCAGTGATCGGAAGCTCTTTTGGCGATATTTTTTATAATAATTGTTTTAAAAATAAAATTCTTCCAATCAAGATCTCTAAAGAAAATATCAATCGACTGTTTGAGCTCTCAACTCAAGGGCCTCAAAGTTTTACAATTAGCTTAATTGAACAAGAGATCAAGGCTGATCATGATATTTCCATATCTTTTGAGGTCGATCCCAATCAAATCAATCGCATTATTCATAATCTTGATGACATTGACATTACCCTATCAAATAAAGAATATATTGAATCTTTTGAAGAGAATCGAAGAAGTGAAAGGCCGTGGATTTTTGAATAAACTTAATCCTGGATAGAACTATGACTAAACAAATTTTAATACTTCCCGGGGATGGCATTGGCAAAGAAGTCACAGCATCTGCTATGAAAATTTTAAACTATCTTATCGAAAAATATCATCTAGATTTTATTACAATAGAGCGAGAAGTAGGGGGAGCATCATACGAGCTTCATGGTAAACCTTTAACTGAAGAAACTTTAGAGATTGCCAAGCAATCAGATGCAATACTATTTGGAGCTGTTGGAGGTCCTCAATGGGATAGCTTAGACTGGGATGTTAGGCCTGAACAAGCCTTGCTGGGCCTCAGGAAAACCTTAGGATTATTTGCAAATCTTAGACCTGCATTTTTATTTAATGAGCTTGCATCTGCATCGCCCTTAAAAAACCACATTATCGAAAACTTAGATATCTTAATCGTGAGAGAGCTCACTGGCGGAGTGTATTTTGGTGAGCCAAGGGGTTTGGTTGAGGACGTTACTCCAAAGTATGCCTTTAATACGATGGTTTATAACGAAGATGAAATTAGACGGATAGCCAGGGTTGCATTTGAAGCAGCGATGACTAGAGGTAAGAAGCTATGCTCTGTAGACAAGGCAAACGTTCTTGAGGTATCCAAATTTTGGCGCGGCATAGTGGCAGAGATGGGCTTAGAATATCCGGAAGTAATGCTTTCACATCAGCTAGCAGACAACACTGCAATGCAGCTTGTGCTGAACCCCAATCAATATGATGTCATTGTATCTAGCAATTTATTTGGTGATATTTTATCTGACATCGCTGCAACTCTTAGTGGCTCCATTGGAATGCTCCCCTCAGCCTCTCTTAATAGCTCTGGACAAGGTATGTATGAACCATGTCACGGGAGTGCTCCTGATATTGCTGGGCAAGGCGTTGCTAACCCTTTAGCTATGATTTCTTCTTTAGCCATGGCCTTAGAATATTCACTGGATAGGAAAGATCTTGCAGTAAAGATTGAGTTGGCCATTAAAAATTTTATTGGCTTGGGGCACAGAACAAAAGACATTACCACTAGCGAAGGATTTATTAAGACCAATGACGTGGCACCACTCTTGATCAAGTTACTTGAAAATGAGTAATTCAGCCGTCAGCCTTGCGTTAGTTGGAGCCACAGGTGTTGTAGGGGCAAAAATTATTAAACTGCTAGAAAAAAAATCTTTTCCTTTGGCTCGTTTTATCCCGTTAGGTCATTCAACCGTTGGCAATCACATTAGCTTCAATGGAGAAAAGTATGTTGTGCAATCTCTAGAATCTTTTCAGCCAACTACAGTTAACTTAATTATATTTGCAGCTGGCTCTGCTGCAGCACATGCTCATGCCAGAGCCTTTGTTGATGCCGGAGCTTATGTTATTGATCTCTCTTCTCATTTTCGTTATGAAGATGATGTCCCATTGGTGATTCCGGAAATCAACGGACATTTATTAGATCAGCTAGAAAAACCCAGTTTAATCGCCAATCCAAATTGCTCCACTGCACAATTACTGATGGCGCTCAAACCGATTCATGATGCGCTTAATATAGAGCTCATGAATGTGGCAACCTACCAAGCAGTTTCAGGTACTGGCAAAGCAGCATTAGAGGAGCTCCACAATCAAACTTATTTTACAGATTCTCCTCAATCCCCATCTGTCTATCCAAAACAAATAGCTTTTAATGTTATTCCTCAATGCGATGTTTTTCTTGATAATAATTTCACCAAAGAAGAGATGAAATTAACCTGGGAAACTCATAAAATCTTAGATCCTAAGATTTTTGTTCAAGCAACATGTGCAAGAGTCCCAGTTTTCAATGGTCATTCAGAGGCCGTATTTTTTAAAGTTTCTAGAGGTACCTCACGCGATAATATTATTAGCATCTTGAGTGGTGCGGAAGGGGTTAAAGTTATTGATAACCCTGATGAGCTTGAGTACCCGACTCCAGTAGAGTGTGCCAATGACACAGAAGATGTTTTTGTAGGTAGGATTAGAGTCCAAGAATTGGGTGGAGATACCTGGGTTTCTTTGTGGATTGTTGCTGATAATGTATATGGTAAGGGCGCTGCGCTCAATGCAGTACAAATTGCTGAACGATTGCTTCAATCAAAAAAGTTATAAATGAAAAAAATACTTCTTTTACTTGCCTTATTTTCTAGCATTATCGATGCCCAGGGAATCATTGGGAGTCCCAATGTCTCGCTCAGTCCAGAAGGCAATTTTTTAATCACAATCCAAATCAGAGATGTGCCAGAGATACAGGAAACTGATATTCAAATTATGGATTTTAAGTCATCAGAACTACTGCCGGAAAAGACATTAGAATATTTTCTATTTGAAAATTTAGAGATTTTTCAAAGGCTAACTTTTGCTCTGCCTGCAAACTTTCAGGATACATATTTTTCATTTCGATTGCAGGTAGGGCTAGAACTCTCTAAGGATATCTTTATATTTTTACCACAAAATACTCTGCGGCGATCTTCAGAGCAGAACCTATCTTTTAAGCTGCCTGCAAAGAAAACATCCGGTCAATCCCAGAGATACAATATCCAGGACGCCTTATCCGGAACGGTTGAAGAGCAGCTTATTAAGCAGGTTGAAAGCAAGCAATCTGTAGATGATATCGCTGAGTCTACCGACTTGAGCAAACCGCAATTTCAGCTCTCCAAGCAAACAATCAGTAGCGAGCAAGTTGAGACTATATGGAGCGTTGCAAAATCAGTTGAAACAAATTTCAATGCGTCTATCTATCAAATTATGTGGGCTTTTTACCTAGAAAACCCCAATGCTTTTATTAATGAAAATATTAATTTAGTTAGAAGTGATATTGATCTAGCCATCCCTTCCCCCGAATTAGTCCAATCAACAAATAACCTTGATGCAAAAAATGCAGTTAATTTTATGTCTTCCTATACAGGCAAAAGATTATTAAATTCCAGAGCTCAATTAATTTTAACTGCTCCCAAAAATATACAACCTGAATTTAAGCAGGTGATAGAGGATTCATCTATTAATTCTGAGCTGAAAATTCCTGCCTCCCTGTCTAGTAGCAATAATGCCAGGCTATCAGGCGAGGATATAGTCAATAAAAATACCTCTACCATCACATTGGGCGTTGAGAGTAAAAAAATATCTGTGCCCTCATCTACAAACTCAGAAACTGATGCAGCATTTCAACTCAGAGATCTTCTATGGGTGGGAGTTCTGTCTCTTTTAGCAGGCTTCTTAATAGCAATTACCCTTATTGGATTAAATCGAAAATCTTCATACACCAAAACCTCAGTTCAAGAAGATTTTTTAGAGGATGAGGCAGCGACTTTTCAATCCAACCTTAGTATTTCCAATGATATTGAAGCTCAGGAGCTCGATCTAGTGCGCACCTATATTGATATGGATGATTGGGCGAATGCGGAGCCAATCCTTCAGCGGTTAATTTTAAATTCCTCTAATGCACAGATACTTATTTCAGCAAAGGAACTTTTAGAGAAAAAGATCTAGCTCGTGAAATTTGTTGGAGTATGTGAATATGATGGATCTAGTTTTTCTGGGTTTCAATCTCAGTCCAATGCTACTTCAGTTCAGGACGCACTTGAGAAAGCAATTGCTTCTGTGGGCCATATCACAGACAGGATGAATTATTCTGGTAGAACTGATGCTGGAGTGCATGCTCTGGGCCAGGTATTTGATTTTCAATCAAGCGACATCAGGACCATTGATCAGTGGTTGAAGGGAATTAATTCAGCGTTACCTGAGACCATGGCTGTCACTTTTCTTCAAGAGATTTATGATAATTTTCATTCAAGGTTTGATGCGATCAAGAGAAAATATGCTTATATTATTTACACCGGATCAACCAGACCTGTATTTTTAAAAGATTATGTTTTTTGGGAAAAAAATATCCTAGATTTTGATGTGATGAAAACAGAGGCCGCTCATCTTATAGGGACTCATAACTTTAGTTCATTTAGAGGCTCCAAATGTACAGCCAATAACCCTATTAGAACTATTGAATTCATCAATATTCAAAAGCTACCAGATTTCATGATCATTACTATCTCAGCAAATGCATATTTATATAATATGGTTAGGATTATAGTGGGCACATTAATCGATATAGCCACAGGCAGATTGCAAGAAAGTATGTTGGATATTTTAAATACAGAAAGCAGGCTAAATGCAGGCAAGACAGCACAATCACAAGGTTTATTCTTCTTAGGAGCAGAATATAAAGATTTAAAATTTCCTGATCAAATGCATAATTCGTCATTATTCAATCTTATTAAGAGACCTAATGAAACTTAAATTTTGTGGCTTACAAACCCTAGAATCTCTTCAGCATGCTTGTGATCTTGGTGCTGACTACGCTGGGTTTATCTTTGCGGAGAAGAGTCCTAGAAAAGTGAGCCAAGAATTTTTAGAACAGCTTTCCTTATTTAACTTTCGCAATACTCTTCCTGTCTGCGTCTTTGTTAATCCGTCACCTTCATTTGTCGAGCAAGTGGTCGAGTTTCTTCCAACTGCAATTCTACAATTCCATGGAGATGAATCTGATAGCTTTTGCAGTCAATTTAAGAAACCTTATTGGAAGAGCATTCCAATCAAAGATGCTTCTTCTATCTCCTTGATTTTAAGCGACCCATATCCATCGGCAGAAGCAATTTTGTTAGAAACATTCTCTTCAAATTTGAATGGTGGTACGGGCAAATCCTTTGACTGGACTCTCATTCAAGGCGCAGATCTCAGCAAGAAATTTATTTTAGCTGGTGGAATTAATGAGGCTAATATTGATGCTGCTATTTCCCTTAATCCATGGTGTATTGATATAAACTCTGGGGTAGAATCACAACTCGCATTAAAAGATACGTTATTGATGACCCAGATGATAAAGAGGTTTAACAATGGATAATTTGATTGATTTACCAGATGCCGAAGGTTTTTTCGGAGATTATGGAGGCAAATTTGTACCTGAGACTTTGATGTTTGCATTGCAGCAGCTAGAAGATACTTATGATCGCCTTAAACAAGACCCTGATTTCCTTAAAACCTTTGATCATGACCTCAGTCAATTTGTTGGCAGACCTTCGCCATTATATTTTGCGCAGAGGTTAACTGAGCATTATGCAGGGCCTCAAATCTGGCTCAAGCGTGAAGATTTAAATCATACCGGAGCTCATAAAATCAACAATACCGTTGGTCAGATTTTACTAGCAAAAGCCATGGGCAAGAAAAGAATTATTGCTGAGACTGGTGCTGGGCAGCATGGGGTAGCAACGGCTACCGTTGCGGCTCGATTGGGACTAGAGTGCCATATTTATATGGGTGCTGCAGATGTTCAAAGGCAATCCTTGAACGTCTATCGTATCAAGCTCTTGGGAGCTACTGTTCATGCGGTCGATTCTGGTACAGCAACCTTAAAAGATGCTCTAAATGAAGCCCTAAGGGACTGGGTGACTAATATAGACAACACTTATTATATTATTGGCAGCGTTACAGGCCCTCATCCATATCCCATGATCGTAAGAGATTTTAATTCTGTAGTCGGGAGAGAGTTGAGAGAGCAATCTGTTAAACTTTTTAATAAATTTCCTGAAGCAATCATTGCCTGTGTAGGCGGAGGCTCAAATGCTATGGGAATTTTTTATCCTTTTATTCAAGAGCCCGAAGTGAAACTGTATGGCATAGAAGCGGCTGGTAGCGGCCTTGAAACAGGCAGACATGCTGCTCCACTGAACGATGGCCAGCCAGGTATTTTGCACGGAGCAAAGAGCTACCTGATGCAAGATAAAGATGGCCAAGTGATCGATACCCACTCTATTTCTGCTGGGCTTGATTACCCTGGTGTTGGGCCTGAGCATTCTAACTTGAAAGACTCTGGTAGAGCACAATACCTAGCTGTTAATGATGAAGAGACATTGCGTGCATTCCATATGGTTACCAGAATGGAGGGCATCATGCCTGCCCTTGAGACAGCTCATGCCTTTGCCGCTCTAGATTACCTAGTGGAAACATTTAATCCGACGGATAATATCGTGATTAATGTATCTGGAAGAGGAGATAAAGATATTAATACTGTTGCTACCATGGATGGCATCTCTCTTGACTAGATTAAAGCAGAGGCTTGATTCGCTAGCTGCTGGGTCAAAAAAAGCTTTAGTTGCATACTTAGTAGCAGGAGATCCTGATCTCAGCACTACATTAGAGCTGATGCATGGGTTTGTAGCATCGGGTGTGGATATTATTGAGCTCGGCGTTCCATTCACTGATCCTATTGCTGAAGGCCCAATTATTCAGGCCGCTCATGATAGAGCCCTAAAGACTGATACTTCACTTAACCAGATTTTTGATCTTGTGGAAGAGTTTAGAAAAAATGATTCTGATACACCCGTTATCTTAATGGGGTACATCAATACATTTTTGGCTAACAAAAAAGCCTTAGAATCTATTCATGAGAGAGGAACAGATGCAGTATTAATTGTAGATGTTCCAGGTGAAAGCACCCTTGAGAATATAGGAATAAATAATTCTCATATTGCCTCAATTTCCTTGATATCACCTACTACTGATCTTAAGCGCATAGCAAAAATATGCCAGACCAGCTCAGGCTTTATTTACTACGTGACCCTAAGAGGAGTCACTGGTGCCTCTAACTTAGATATTAGTGAAATAGAAAAAAACATTGCTCACATCAGAGAGAACACCACTTTACCCGTGATGGCTGGCTTCGGCATTAAAACTCCTGCTGATGCCAACAAGCTCAGCAAGGTGGCTGATGGAGTGGTGATTGGTTCTGTGCTCGTAGATATGATTCACCAGCAATCGACTCAAAAAGATTACAAAAAAATATATACTTACCTCAATGAAATCTCTGCAGTTATAACTCAATGAATTGGTTAACTAAATTAATTCCATCGATTGGAGCAAATGACGAGCCTGCAACGCCAAAAAGCAAGGTGCCTGATGGCCTATGGAATAACTGTCCTGCATGCGAGGCAATTTTATATCAGCCAGAATTAGAGAAATCTCTATTTGTTTGCCCAAAGTGTGATCACCACCTAAGAATTGGTGCGCGAACAAGAATGTCATATTTTTTTGATGGCGGCACTTTTGAAGATCTGGCAACCAATATTACCACCAAAGATATTCTCAAGTTTAAGGATACCAAACCTTACACCCAAAGGATTAAAGAAGCTGTTGCTCTGACTGGAGAGGAAGAGGCAATTCTCATTGGTCAGGGCAAATTAGAGGGCAGGGGCGTTGTTGTTGCTGCATTTGAGTTTAGGTATATGGGCGGTTCGATGGGTGGCGTGGTAGGGACGAAGTTTGTTCAAGGCATTGATGCGGCGATAGCAAGCAAAGTTCCTTTTGTATGTTTTTCTACAAGTGGTGGCGCTCGCATGCAAGAGTCTATGGTGTCTTTAATGCAGATGGCTAAAACCGCTGCAGCTTTAGAAAAGCTTAAAGCAGCAAAGTTACCATATATTTCAATTATGGTTGATCCTATTTATGGAGGCGTTTCAGCTAGTCTAGCAATGCTTGGAGATATCAATATTGCAGAGCCTAAAGCTCTTGTAGGGTTTGCAGGACGACGGGTGATTGAGCAGACCGTGAGAGTTGATCTGCCTGAAGACTTTCAAAAATCTGAGTTTCTTTTAGAGCATGGAGCTATAGACATGATTGTTCATCGCAAAGACTTACGGCAAAAGGTTTTCAGTCTTCTCTCTAAGCTATACCCTCAGAGTCCATGAGCACTAATCGCCTCACAGGAATATTCATTGCTCTTACATTTGCTATCTGGGTCTTTATTTTTGCTCTCTCCCCGCAGCCTAAGTATCAACAACCCCAAACATCAATCAGTATTCCCAGCCCCCAAATAACATCTACACTCCCTGAAGGTGATCTGGAGATTAAGCCTTATGAGCTAGAAGATACTAAACTCAACATTAAGATTGAAGACACCATTCCCTCAGCTAAATCCATCGTTGAAAAAACAGATTTTAGTTTATACGTTTATAAAATAGGTGCATTTGGCTCTTCTAAAACCATTACAAAAGTAATCAAGTTATATAGCGATGCAGGATTCCCTGCAATCACAGAAATCAATCAATCAAACAAAGCATTGACAAGTATTCTTGTCGGACCTTTTGTATCCGAGCAGGATATTCTTAAGAATCAAAAAATTCTAAATGAGATTGCAGAAATCTCTCAAGGAGAGATATTAACTTGGACTCCTTAGGTTTTCAGCACTTTGATTTCATCTTAATTGGAATTATTTCTCTCTCAGGCATAGTGGCACTCTTTAGAGGATTTATTCAGGAAGCACTCTCTCTAGTATTGTGGGTCTTTGCTTTCATGGCCTCGTTGTACTTGGCGGAGCATTTAAACTCTTATATTTCTGAATACATAGAGAACCCTGAGCTTAGAAGAATGGTTTCACTGCTTGCCATCTTCGCTATTATTATATTTGCAGGTGGTTTTGTAATTAAAATACTTAGAAGTCTTATTCATTGGTCTGGAATGGGTGGCTTGGATAGGTTGCTTGGTGCTTTATTTGGATGTGTAAGAGGGATTATTTTAATTGCGATTATCTATCTAATATTGCCATCAGATATAAAGCAATCAGCATTCATTGCTGAGTCTAAAAGTGCATCAATGCTTAACAAGCTCTCCCCCGAGTTAGAAATTTTTTTTAAAGACATGATCTCCAATAAAAATTCAGTTATGCTTGATTCCAATATTACTCCAACCAATCAATCATAATGTGTGGAATTGTAGGCATCTTTGCTGAGACTCATGTAGCTAGCTCTCTTTATGAATCCTTGCTAATGCTGCAGCATCGGGGTCAAGATGCAGCGGGAATGGTTGTGTGTGATGAAAATGGCAGACTGCACAGCAGAAAATCGATGGGTTATGTGCGAGATGCTTTTCAGCAAAGACACATGAACAAATTGGAAGGTTATTACGGCATTGGACATGTCAGATATCCTACCGCTGGAGGTTCTGGTAAAGATTTTGCTCAGCCTATGTATGTCAATTCACCTTATGGGATTAGCCTTGCGCATAATGGCAATTTAACAAATTCTAAAGCCTTGGCTCGCGAACTATTTCATGCAGAGATGCGCCACTTAAATACTGATTCTGATTCTGAGGTTCTGCTAAATATTTTTGCTCACGAGCTAGCTAAGCAAAGAGCTATTTTGCCATCTGCTGAGCATTTTTTTCAAGCTGTGAAAAAAGCTCATTCTCGCTGTCATGGTGCCTATGCTGTGGTTGCACTCATTACTGGGTTTGGTCTACTTGCTTTTAGAGATCCCAAAGGCATTCGCCCATTGGTGATAGGAGAACGAGAGGGTAAAAATCACAAGGAATATATCGTAGCCTCAGAAAATGCCTCTTTCTCAGCCTTGGGTTTTCAGACTCTTAGAGATGTTGAACCTGGAGAAGCGGTCTTTATAGATCTTAATGGCCAGCTTCATAGCCAGCAATGTGCTGATAATCCAGAGCCTACACCTTGTTTATTTGAGTATGTGTACTTGGCTAGACCAGATGCTACCTTAGATCAGATTTCCGTGTATAAAGCGCGCATGAGAATGGGCAAGAAGCTTGCTAACAAAATCATGCGGATTAATCCTAATCATGATATTGATGTAGTGATTCCTATACCTGATAGCTCTACCACTGCTGCACTCCAAGTCGCTACAGAGCTCAATATTCCCTATAGAGATGGGTTTGTAAAAAATAGATATATCGGCCGAACATTTATCATGCCTTATCAAGAGGAGCGAAAAAAATCTGTCAGACGTAAATTAAATATTCTAGACCTTGAGTTTCAAGGAAAAAATGTTCTTTTAGTTGATGATTCAATTGTACGTGGCACTACGAGCCAAAAAATTATAGAGATGGCCAAAGAGGCGGGCGCCAAAAAAGTATACTTCTCTTCAGCAGCTCCCCCAGTCAAATTTCAAAATCTTTATGGAATAGATATGGCAGCCACAAGTGAATTAATTGCTTCGAATAAGACAGAGGAGGAGGTTGCTGAAGCTATTGGAGCAGATTGGCTTATCTATCAAGATTTAGAGGACCTTATTGCTTCGGCTCAAGAAGGCAATCCTGAGATTAAGAAATTTGAAATCTCTATTTTTAACGGTGAATATCCAACCCCCATTAGCAAGGAGTACCTTCAAGAGCTAGAGATTGCTCGGCAAGATACCAGCAAGCTCTCTAGAGAAACCTCACGCTAGACGTTTACGATATTGATAGATGGGATGTTTGCACTCCCAGCAGTCTCAACATAGGTTTCTATCTCATTAAAATTTAAGTAACGGTATATATCATCAGCCAGTGGATTGATCTCTTCCATGTATTTTAAATACTCTTCTAGGTTTGGTAATTTACCTAAAATGGATGAGATTGCAGCAAGCTCTGCAGATGCAAGAAATACGTCTGCACCGTCACCCAGGCGATTTGGAAAGTTTCGCGTAGAGGTAGATACAACTGTTGAGTTAGCAAGTACCCTGGCTTGGTTTCCCATGCAAAGAGAGCATCCAGGTATTTCTGTACGAGCGCCCGAGGTGCCAAAAACATTATAGACACCTTCTTCCATTAACTGCTTCTCATCCATTTTAGTTGGAGGCACAATCCATAATCTAGCTTTTGTACCATTATGTTTTTTCAGCAAATGACCAGCTGCTCTGAAATGGCCAATATTAGTCATGCATGAGCCAATAAATACCTCATCAATTTTTGTTTCACAGACCTCTGAAAGGGGTTTGATATCATCTGGATCATTAGGGCAAGCAAGCAAGGGTTCTTTGATTTCATTGAGGTCAATTTCAATAATCTCAGCATATTCAGCATTTGCATCAGGCTCTAACAACTCTGGATTTGCAATCCACTCTTCCATGGCTTGAGCCCTTCTTTCTAGAGTCTTTTCATCACCATAGCCGCTTCCGATCATCCATCTCAGCATCACAATATTAGATTTAAGGTATTCAATAATCGGTTCTTTGCTCAGTCGCACTGTGCAACCAGATGCTGATCTCTCAGCAGATGCGTCAGATAGCTCAAATGCTTGCTCTACCTTGAGATTAGGGAGGCCTTCAATTTCTAGACAACGGCCTGAAAATATATTTTTCTTCCCTTCCTTTGAGACTGTCAGCAAACCTTTTTGAATAGCTGCATAAGGAATGGCATTCACCAGATCTCTCAAGGTTATACCAGGCTGCATATCTCCTTTAAATCTTACCAGCACAGATTCAGGCATATCTAAAGGCATAACTCCCAAGGCTGCTGCGAAAGCAACTAGTCCAGAGCCAGCAGGAAAACTAATTCCTATTGGAAAGCGTGTGTGGCTATCACCACCTGTGCCCACCCCATCAGGCAACAGCATCCTATTTAACCAAGAATGAATAATTCCATCTCCAGGTTTTAGGGACACTCCACCACGATTCATAATAAAATCAGGCAATGTGTGCTGCGTATCAATATCCACAGGCTTGGGATAGGCTGCGGTGTGACAGAAGGACTGCATTACCAAATCAGCTGAGAACCCTAAACATGCAAGCTCCTTTAGCTCATCTCGAGTCATTGGGCCTGTTGTATCTTGCGAGCCCACTGTTGTCATTCGTGGTTCGCAATATGTTCCTGGACGGATTCCTGCAACACCACAGGCTTTCCCCACCATTTTTTGTGCGAGTGTGAACCCTTTATCAGAGGCATCTTCTGCGTCAGGTCTTGTAAAAATATCTGTTGGCTCTAACCCCAAGGCTTCTCTTGTTTTATCTGTTAGCTGCCTTCCAATAATTAAAGGAATTCGCCCATTCGCTCGAACCTCATCTAGTAATACTGGTGTTTTCAGCTCAAAGCTAGAAAGCACATCGCCACTCTCAGCATCTAATATTTTTCCATTAAAAGGTTCAAAAATAATTTCCTGACCCATATTTAATTTTGATACATCACATTCCACCGGGAATGCTCCTGAGTCTTCCAGGGTATTAAAAAAGATTGGAGCAATTTTTCCTCCAAAGCAAAAACCACCTTCTTTTTTATTTGGAATCGCAGGAATCTCATCACCCATGTGCCATAGCACTGAATTTGTTGCAGATTTTCTAGATGAGCCAGTACCCACTACATCTCCTACAAACACCAGAGGGTTACCTTTTTTCTTTAGTTCCCCAATAGTCTCCAATGGTTTCTCTAAACCTTCTCGTGGCATCTTAAACATTGCCAAGGCATGCAAAGGGATATCGGGTCTAGACCATGCATCTGTTGCAGGCGACAGATCATCAGTATTAATTTCCCCAGGCACTTTATAAACAGTAAGCTTAATTTGGCTAGGAATCTCTTTTTTTTCTGTAAACCATAAACCTTCCGCCCATGAATCAATTACTTTTTTGGCATTTGCATTTGTTTGAGAGAGCTCCAGCACATCATTAAACGCATCAAAGATTAACAAGGTGGTCCCCAACGCTTCTGCTGCCTCTTTTCCCAGCTCATCATCCTTTAGGCATTGAATTAAAGGCTGTATATTGTAGCCACCCAGCATTGTGCCAAGAATTACTACAGCCTCTTTCTTCGAAATATACGGACTGCTTGTTTTACTTGTTGTGATATCAGCAAGAAAACCAGCTTTTACATAAGCCGCTTGATCTACGCCTGCTGGAGTCCTTTCTTTTAAAAGATCTAGCAATAATTCAGGCTCCCCATGATCCTCCTTTAAAAGGTCTACTAACTCAGATGTTTGTTGGGCTGATAGTGGTAGAGGTGGTATTCCTAATTTCTCTCTCTCTTGGCAGTGTATTTTGTAATCTTCAAGCATATTTTTCTCCTGGGATCGTCATTTTACTGCGGTATCTCCAAATACCCAAGCCCATTGATCGATTCATGCCATTTACTTTAATAAAATCATGTATTATCCAAAACATGAAGAAGAACAAAGCTTCCACTCCATGTCTTGGGATATGCTCGACTACATATGGTGATAACGTCTGCAAAGGCTGCAAACGCTTTTTACATGAAGTGATTAATTGGAACAAGTACTCTGTCTTAGAAAAAGAGTTAGTGAATTCTCGCTTAGAAGATTTTAAGTTAACCGTCTTACGCGATAGGTTTTCCATTTCCAATCCAGAGTTGCTTGCATCTAAACTCAATGAGAAGGGTATTAATTTTAATGATGCGCTAGATCCCCTGACTTGGATTTTTGATCTTTTACGTGCCGCTGGCTCTCAGTCACTTGATTTAGAACAATTTGGTATTAACTCTCATACTCAAATGGATTTATCTGAGCTTAAAAATAATATTTATATAGAATTTTTAGAATTATCTGAGGCTCATTATCAACGGTATTTTTTAGTTAGCGGTCGGTAAATCCAGCCAATTTGTTGTATATCTTGGTGATGTCATAGACTTGGTGATTGGGAGTAGATGACCCGGGGATTGCGAAGCGTAATATATCTGAGCTTGCTTCTCATTCATTGAATCTATGTACTGCATCAATTTATCATCTTGCTTCACGTGAATGCATTGATCTATTTCATTGAAAAGTAAACCTTGCGTGATTGAATGTTTCGAGAACTGATTCAGTATTACACCTGCTTTTGCGTATGAGTAACCCCGCTTAAAACAATTGCTCAGAGCTGTTTGTGCTCCAGCTAAAATATCTCTTGTATCACTGACTGGACTGGGAAATTGAATGGTATGAAAACCTCTGTATTGTGCTTGATTATTAAAAGGACTAGTAAAAATTAATACTGATACCTGTAAGCACTTTTGCCCCTCATTTCTTAATTTTTCACTGGCTCTCACAGCAAAGTTACTTACCAGAGGCCTCATCTGTTCTAGATCAACTATTTTTTTCCCAAAGCTTCGACTAACAATAATTTGTTTTTTAGGCTCGGTATTTCTATGTATTTGCAGGCATTGCTCACTTCTGAGCTCACGCACGGTACGCTCCAGCACCACGCTAAATTTATCTCTAATAAACCGAGTGTCGCTTTGCATTAGCTCATAGCCTGAGTAAATATTTAGAGCATTAAGGCGCCTTGATAAATTTCGACCAACCCCCCAAATTTCATGGACTGATAAATTTTTTAAAGCACGCTCAATATGATGCTGTTCGTTCAAACACAGCACCCCTGTTCCTCCAGCTCTTTGTTTTGCGATATGACTTGCAATTTTTGCTAGCGTTTTTGTAGGAGCTATACCAATACGGACGGGTATCCCAACCCATTGGCGCACAATATTTCTACAATAAATACCAAATTCGTAGGCATGACTACTAGTTTGCATGTGTTGTAGATCTAAAAATGCTTCATCAATGCTGTAAACCTCAATGTTATTCACCATGCCTGCTAACACATGCATGACCCTGCTCGATAAATCTCCATATAGTGCAAAGTTTGATGAGAACGCCTCCCCCCCTTGAGCTAAATAGGCGCGCTTGATTTGAAACCATGGCACTCCCATTTTTATACCCATAGCTTTAGCTTCTTTACTTCTTGCGATCACGCATCCATCATTATTAGATAGCACGACAATAGGTTTTTTTCGTAAATCTGGTCTAAACACTCTCTCACAAGATGCATAGAAGTTATCACAATCCACTAGCGCTAATAATGTCATTCAAATTTATTGATGGCAGCAGTAACTGTGCCCATTATGTCTAGATCTTGTCCATGCTGCACGTAAATGGATTCATACGCTGGATTCTCTGGTAACAGACAAAGACGAGGTCTGAGCTGCAATCTTTTGCACACAAATTCTCCATCCAGTGATGCCACAACAATACTCCCATGTTTTGGTTTAAGACTCCTATCTACAATTAAGATTGCTTGATCTCCGATATTGGCATTAATCATGGATTCTCCTGACACTCTTATTAAAAAAGTTGCTACGTTATTCTTAATAAGGTATTTATTAAGATCTATCGGGCTCTCTAGGTAGTCATTTGCGGGGCTTGGAAAGCCAACTGATACCGGTTCCAAAAAAAATTTTGTAAAAGTTGCTGGCAGATCATCTGCCGATATTGAACCGAGATAATTAATAGTCATGGGATTTTAAAATACTGTATAAACATACAGTATTTTAAATTTAGACGCAAGAATTTTTAGAGCTTAAATTCTTTCAGTGTTTTTTCTTTATCCTCAAGCGTGAGGCACCAGCCCGTTTCGTGCCAGTCACCAAGGACAATGCGTATGCCATTAATATTTGGCATCACGATCTCATGAGTATAGGGACGATGGGTATGACCATGAATTAATAAATCAATTTTATGATCTGTAAAAAACCGATGAATTGAGCTGGTTGCAACATCCATAATTGAAACAGGCTTATTATTATTATGAGACTCGCTAATATCTCTCATGCCTGCGGCAATCTCGCGCCGTTCTACGAGAGGCTTGCTTAAAAACTCTTGCTGCCATGAATCAGAGCGCACCTCTTTTTTAAATGCCAGATACTCCAGGTCATCAGTGCAAAAATTATCTCCATGTGAGAGAGCAATCTTTTGATCAAAGTAATCTATAAAAAAAGGATCTGGTAACACAGTCATGTTTGCCTCTTCAGCAAATCTCTTGCCACATAAGAAGTCTCGATTTCCATGCATAAAAAATATTTCTAGGCCGCTTCGAGTTGCTGCTTTTATTGCCGCAATAACCTCTAATGCAAACGGCGCGTCATCATCATCACCTATCCACACCTCAAACAAGTCACCTAAAACATATAGATGTGAGAATTCTTGCTCAGCTGCTTTTAAAAATTTAAAAAAACCTTCTGTAGTTGAAGGTTTTGCTTCAGACAAATGCAGATCAGAGATGAACCCTAATTTCATTCACTCACTGTAACGGAGTTAATGGTTGTTGGCTCAAGAGGAGCATCAGCATAACCGCCAACTGTAGATGTGGTACTTAGCGCAATTTTGTCTACGATGTCCATGCCATCAATAACAGAACCAAAAACAGCATAACCCCAACCTTGAGAGGTTTCAGAGGTATGGTTAAGAAAATCATTGTCCTTATGGTTAATAAAAAATTGACCCGTTGCAGAGTGTGGGTCCATGGTTCTAGCCATTGCAAGAGTGCCACGATCGTTCTTCAATCCATTATTCGCTTCGTTTTGAATTGGCTCTGTTCCCGTTGGCTTTGGAGCCATATTTTCATCTAATCCACCACCTTGAACCATAAAGCCATCAATGATTCTGTGAAAAATCGTACCATTGTAATAGCCATCTTCTGCAAGCTTGAGAAAGTTTGTTACAGTGATGGGCGCTTGATCAGCATTGAGTTCTATGTGAATGTCTCCGGCTGAGGTAGAGATAGTTACAAGTGACATTTGATCCTCCTGTGGATAATATTTAATCTGATCATTTGAGTCAGATGATGATAGAAAGAAAGCTAAAGCAACGGCAGCTATAATAACTACTAGAAAAGTAATTTGTATTTTTGACATCAATAAAACCTACATTCAATTTAAGTTCCCTATAATAGGTGATTCACATATCAAATAACAGATGACATTAAGATTTTATAGTTCTTTAACCAACACGAAAGAAGACTTTGTGCCGATTAACGAGGGTGAGGTTGGTATATATGTGTGTGGAATGACAGTATATGACAGCTGTCACCTAGGCCATGCTCGAGCAATGATGGCATTTGATATTCTGGTGAAATATCTAAAATATCAAGGCTATAAAGTTAATTTTATTAGAAATATTACAGACATTGATGACAAGATTATCGAGAGAGCCATGAAGAATAATGAGCTAATTGGTGATTTAACGCAGAGAACCATTTCTAGTATGCATGAAGACTTTTTAAAGCTAGGCCTGGATCTGCCTACTTTTGAACCCAAGGCTACAGATCATATTCCTGGCATGATTGAGATGATTGAGAGCTTGATTGAGAAAGGGCATGCCTATCATTCATCCGGCGGAGATGTTTTTTTTGCTGTCAGAACCTTCCCAGAGTACGGTAAATTATCTAATAAGAATATTGATGATCTAAATCCTGGATCTCGAGTGGTAGAGGACGAGTCAAAAAAGGATCCTTTAGATTTTGTGCTATGGAAAAGTGCCAAGGAGGGCGAGCCTTTTTGGGATTCGCCATGGGGAAAAGGCAGACCGGGTTGGCACATTGAATGCTCTGTTATGTCATTAAAAAATCTAGGAGAGCATTTTGATATTCATGGAGGGGGGCCAGACTTGCTCTTTCCTCACCATGAGAATGAAATTGCTCAATCAGAATGTTCTTCAGGTAAGCAATTTGCCAATTACTGGCTGCACTCAGGCTTACTAAAAATTAATGGTGAGAAAATGTCTAAGTCTTTAGGCAATTTTGCTATGTTGAAGGACCTATTTACCTCCTACCACCCCGAAGTCCTTCGTTACTACTTAGTCTCCAGCCACTACAGAAGCTCTCTAAATTTTGATCAAGAGTCCTTAAATCAAGCTAAATCAGCATTAACTAGGCTTTATCAGACACTAGCTTCAATTGAGGGTGAGGGCAGCGAATATGACCAAGACATGGTCACTCAATTCTCTGTTGTGATGAACGACGATTTAAATACTCCGGAAGCTCTTAGCTTACTATTTCAGCTTGCCAAGCTGATTAATAGCTCTGAGGATCCAGGGCAAATTATAAAATATGGCACAACTTTAAAAAAATTAAGTGGTGTATTGGGGTTGCTGCAAGATGATCCTAAAATGTTTTTTCAGTTTGGAGCAGCAATAGCAGATCAAGAAATTGAGCGACAAATAGCCTTAAGAAATACCGCAAGAGACGAAAAAGATTTTGAAACAGCTGACAAGATTCGCGATAGCTTAACAGAGCAAGGCATTATCCTGGATGATAGCAGCGAAGGAACAACCTGGAAAAAATCTTAACGCAGCTATTCTTCTAGACTTTCAATCACAGAGTCAACACCTGTTGAGCCCATGTTCATTCCAACCACTCGCTCAATGCCCATTTTAGAATAATGCTCAGCTGCATCCGTCATCAAGCCTGATTGATCTAGAGTCAAACCACCATCAACACAGACATTGATTCCTGTAATAAATCTTGATTCATCTGAGGCAAGAAATAATGCTGTATTTGCAATATCAATTGGCATGCCAAAATCCTCTATTGGTTGATCAAGCTTACTATCTTCAATTGCAGTGGCTAACAGAGGTGTATCAATTGCCCCAGGCGAAATAGCATTTACCCGAATCTTGTCTGGACCTAGTTCAATAGCAGCATTCTTACAAAAATTAATTACTCCAGCTTTGGCTGCGGAATAGGCAAGAGGACCAGATCCCCCACCCATGCCTGCGATTGATGCAGTATTGATAATTGAGCCACCTACTGGGTTTTTTTTCATGACCCGTGCGGCATATTTAGAGCCTAGAAAAACTGATTTGAGAAGAATTTGAAATGATCGATCCCACTCATCTGCATTGATGTGAGTGATTGGGCCGATAGCACCACCAATCCCAGCATTGTTAAATAAAATATCCAATGCGCCAAATTGCTCTACCGCCATAGCTATTAATTTTTCAACATCTTCCTCCAGAGAAACATCGGTTAAGCATATGCACGCATTCTGCTCAAAATTTTTCTGCTTGATAAGTTCAAATGTTTCTTCGAGGGTGCTCTTGTTCATATCAGCAAGCACAACATTAGCTCCATGCTCTAAAAATAATAAGGCTGTTTCTTTACCAATACCACTAGCAGCTCCAGTGATAACCGCTACTTTATTTTCTAATCTTTTCATTGATCAATTATTACTGAAAGGGCCGTAAAAGAGAAATAAATTTCTTTGGTGTGATGCTGGGCAGAAAAAAATCATCATGCATGCAATGATTAAATAGATTAAAATCGATGATCAGCTAAAGAAATGGCTCCCTGACGTGGGATCGAACCACGGACCAATTGATTAACAGTCAACTGCTCTACCGCTGAGCTATCAGGGAACAAGTTGAGAATTATAAATTAAAAATCAGAAAGTAATACACGATAATGACAAAAAATTTAATCGTTCAATCTCCATTTGACCCTGCTGGGCATCAGCCAGCTGCTATTGAGAGCCTGGTCAAAGGTTTAGAGGATGGGTTATTGCATCAAGTTCTGCTTGGGGTCACAGGCTCTGGCAAGACATACACTATGGCCAAAGTGATTGAGTCAACGCAGAGGCCTGCGGTGATTATGGCACCAAATAAAACTTTAGCAGCGCAGCTGTATGGCGAGCTAAAGGATTTCTTTCCATCTAATTCTGTTGAGTATTTTGTTTCTTATTATGACTATTATCAGCCAGAAGCATATGTCCCAACTTCTGATACTTATATCGCAAAGGATGCCTCTATCAATGAACATATAGAGCAAATGCGCCTGTCTGCAACCAAAGCCTTGCTAGAAAGGAATGACACTATTGTTGTTGCGACTGTGTCTGCTATTTATGGATTGGGCGCACCAGAAGCGTATTTAAATATGATTTTGCATCTTGATCGTGGTGATGCGATTGATCAGCGATCTATTCTTAGGCGTCTTTCTGCTATGCAGTACACTCGCAACGACATTGATTTTCGCAGGGCTACCTTTAGAGTGCGGGGCGATGTGATTGATATTTATCCCGCAGACTCAGAAAGAGATGCTTTAAGAATTGAATTATTTGGAGATGAAATTGAGAGGCTACTTTGGATTGACCCTTTAACTGGCGAAGTTATTCAAGAAACTCCTCGGGCAACCATTTATCCAAAGACACATTACGTGACTCCAAAAGAAACAGTGCTGGGTTGCCTGAAAGCTGTAAGAGAAGAGCTGAAAGATCGACTTATTTATCTAAAAGATAATGATAAATTGGTTGAGGCTCAACGGCTGCAAGAGCGAACGACCTATGATTTAGAAATGATGCAAGAACTTGGATATTGCCAGGGGATAGAAAATTATTCACGCTATCTTTCGGGTCGAGGTATTGGTGAGCCCCCCCCATGTTTATTTGATTATCTGCCAAAAAATGCCATTGTGTTTATGGATGAGTCTCATGTTTCAGTTCCTCAAATTGGAGGCATGTATAAAGGTGACCGTTCAAGAAAAGAAACCTTAGTAGACTATGGTTTTAGGTTGCCTTCGGCTCTTGATAACAGACCACTAAGGTTTGAGGAGTGGGAAGAAGTTACTCCTCAAAAAATTTATGTTTCTGCAACTCCCAGCAAATATGAGTTAGAGCATGCAGACAACATGGCAGAGCTTTTAGTAAGGCCAACAGGCTTGATTGATCCCCAGATAGAGGTAAGACCTGCATCTTCCCAGATTGATGATGTGATAGGCGAATGCAATGCAAGAGCCGCATTAAAAGAAAGAGTTTTAATTACCACGCTCACTAAAAGAATGGCCGAAGATCTAACAGATTATCTTGAGGAAAACGGCATTCGAACAAGATACATGCATTCAGATGTTGATACTGTCGAGCGAACAGAAATTATTCGGGATTTGAGATTGGGGCATTTTGATGTGCTAGTAGGCATTAATCTGCTAAGAGAAGGTTTGGATATTCCAGAGGTTTCCTTGGTTGCAATTCTTGATGCTGACAAAGAAGGTTTTTTGAGATCCGAAGTCACAATCATTCAAACCGTTGGCAGGGCAGCAAGAAATGTCAAAGGTTGCGCTATCCTTTATGGGGACAAGGTAACTGGATCAATGCAAAGAGCCATGGATGAGATGACTCGGCGGCGAAAAATTCAAGTGGCGTACAATAAAAAACATAGCATTACACCCACATCAATCACCAAAGATATTAAAGATATTATGGAGGGGGCGAGGGTCACGAAAAAGGCTAAAAAAACTCAACCCAAATACTTTGAGGAAGACCTACCCTTTAAAATTGAAGCAGATGGTCCAGATAAAATCTCTAAATCAATTACCAAGCTTGAAGAGCAAATGTATGTTTATGCCAAGCAGACAGAATACGAAAAAGCTGCATTTTGCAGGGATCAAATTAAAAATCTTAAGTGGCAATTAATTAATTCTTAGGAATTTAATTACAGTTTTGCGCTAGAAGTAGGTAGTAGTAATCCCGAACTCTTTCTACGAAATCAACTGTTTGCTGTCCCCTGGAGTAGCTCTTAGAGTCCATCGGGGATTCCATTTTAATTAAGTGCTCCTCTAAATCCAGCCAAGTTACTTTTGTGGGATTTTTATTCAGCGCATCAATTGCATTATTGATGTTAGTTACCCCCAAGTTATAGGCGGCCAATACAAATGCTATTTTGTCCCCTGACGAGGTTCCAAACTTCACTATTTGGTTGAGCTCAGAAAGGTATTGAGCTCCACCATATATACTTTGAATCGGATCCAGTCTATTAGTCACCCCAACAGAAGCAGCTGTAGGGAGTGTGAGCATCATCATGCCTTTGACCTGCGTAGCTGATCGAGCTTTTGGGTTCCATTGAGATTCTTGAAAAGCGACAGCTGCTAAGAGCTCCCATTCAAATTCAAATGTTTTGGCGGCCTCAACAAAGTCTTCTTGATATTTTTTTAAGCGAGTGGAGGAGAGCTTTTGAAACTTTTGTTTTTCAAAATTACTTAGGCGCGAGAATGCCAGCAATTTTTCACTGATCATATTGCAATATACTGATACTGGAGTGACAGCAGGCTCTTTGGCACACCCAAGAAAAGTTAGCAATATACATAAAATTGTGATGTTTTTTGTGATGAATTGTGTTGTTTGTATTTTTTTAATTTTAAACATCCTTATAATTAACCATAACAATATTTTACTAGAGAGCTAGTGTCAAAAAATTTAAACTTGCTNCTTCAAGGTCACTCAAGTTTTTCGCCGTTTAAAATTTCTTCTCAGAGCTCACAGTTTTGCAAGTCCAATCATTTACCAGCTTTCAATCTTAGCTGTAGTAATTATTACGCAGTCACTGTCGATCAAGATTTTTCAAGTCATACAAAATTGCTTCGCTTGCTTAGCGCAACAAAGCAATCTCAATTGCCTCATTTCTTGATTGGCCCCAGAGCTGGAACCATTAGCCCATGGTCCTCTAAAACCAGTGAGATTATTAGCAATGTCAGCATCGAGGGCGTTCAGGGTATTGAAAAGTATGTTGGATATTTTGCAGACACCTCAATAAATATCACAAAATTAGACATTGGCTGTCTCTTTGATCGCATGACTCAAGAAGTATTTTACTGTCAGGAAGATCTGTTCAATCTAGACCAGACTGCTGTCCGCAGATCCTTAAAGTATATTGATATTTCTCATGGTGCAAATAATGCCTTAGTTGAAGCTAATAGAGCATTAGGGTTGGCGCTTTCTGCAGAAGAGATTCTATACTTAGAAAATTTTTATTCTTTAGCTCAGCGAAATCCGACCGATGCCGAGCTTATGATGTTTGCGCAAGCTAATTCTGAGCATTGTCGTCATAAAACTTTTAATGCTTCTTGGATCATTGACTCAGAGACCCAGCAGCAATCACTATTTGATCTAATTAAGATAACTAGTGAAGGCAATAAACCTGATCTTATCTCAGCATACAAAGATAATGCTGCAGTCATATCGGGAGCTGAGGTGTTGACCTTAAATAGAAATCTTAATAATCAGTATTCCTTCTCTAAAGAGATGGTAAATTCTACTTTAAAAGTAGAGACACATAATCATCCAACAGCTATCTCTCCTTTTCCTGGGGCTGCCACTGGTTCAGGTGGTGAGATTAGAGATGAAGGGGCAACTGGATCAGGGGCAAAGCCTAAAATGGGGTTAGTGGGATTTAATGTCTCTCATTTAAGATTAAAGCAATTTCCGCGTCCATGGGAGGCACCTTTAAAAAAACCACATAGAATTGCTTCCCCCCTCCAAATCATGACCGAGGGCCCGCTTGGTGCTGCCGCTTTTAATAATGAGTTTGGCAGACCTAGCACTGTGGGTTACTTCAGAGTGTTTGAAAGACTTATCACAAGCAACTATTCTGTTGGTTTTCATAAGCCCATTATGTTGGCTGGCGGTATAGGCGAGGTTAAAGATCGAAATAGTTTAAAAAGCTCTATAAGCGCAGATGATCTAGTGGTTGTTTTAGGTGGCCCTTCCATGCTGATCGGCCTCGGTGGTGGCGCCGCCTCATCAATGTCTTCTGGAGAAAGCAAAGAGGACCTTGATTTTGCATCGGTGCAAAGAGAAAACGCTGAAATGGAAAGAAGATGCCAAGAAGTGATCAATCAATGCGCCTTTGAGTCTCCCAATTTAATTGAATTTATTCATGATGTTGGAGCTGGAGGACTTTCTAATGCTATTCCTGAGCTAGCTAAAGATTGCAATCTTGGGGTCAGGGTTGATCTTAGTTTAATTCCAACAGCTGATCCACGCCTCTCTCCAATGGAAGTTTGGTCTAACGAATCTCAGGAGCGATATGTGCTTGCCATCAAGCCATCTAACAAAGAGATTTTTCAAAAAATCTGTCGCCGAGAGAGATGTCCAGTTGCATTTGTTGGCATCACAACAACTTCTGATGCGGTAGAGGTGTATGATCCAGAAAGAGATGAATATCCAGTTCAAGTTCCTCTGTCTATGCTCTTTGGAGATCTGCCAATTCAAGATATTGAGGTTACATCCTCTGATCACTTGATTGCTAAAGAAGCTCCAAATCTTAATATTAGCCTCTCTGATGCTGTGCAAAGGGTTCTGTGCCATCCATCCGTAGCATCTAAATCATTTTTAATTACCATTGGCGATAGAACAGTTGGTGGCTTAGTTGCAAGAGATCAGCTGGTGGGTAGATATCAAACCCCCACATCTAATTATTCTATGTCCACAAGATCTTTTCTTTCTAACGAAGGTGAAGTTTTGTCAATTGGTGAAAAACCAACGATAGCTGTTAATAATCCTGCAGCATCGCTGCGCATGTCATTAGCAGAAGCTTTGATGAATTTAGTTTCAGTTCCTGTTCTTGATTTAGACTTGGTGAGACTGTCAGCAAACTGGATGGCTGCTTGTGGCGATGTTAAGGACGATTACTCCCTAAGAGTTGGTGTTGAGGCAATATCTCAGATGTGCACTCAACTTGGGATTGCCATCCCAGTTGGCAAAGACTCGCTGTCTATGAGAACTAAATGGACAGAAGAGCAAGAAGAATTTGAAGTGAAAAGTCCTTTATCAGGCGTGATTACCGCCATGGCTCCAGTAGCAGATGTCTCCAAGGCAGTGACCACTGAATTACATCCTTGTGGTTCTTTGGATCTTTATCATTTACGCCTAAACAGCAGAACTAGAATGGGCGGATCTATTTTTGAAGAGGTCACTGAATCTCTGATGTTTGAGACCCCTGACATCGATGATATTGAGGCATTAAAAAATCTCTTTAATGCAATCCAAGAGCTCATTCAGAGAGGCTGGATTACAGCACTGCATGATGTTTCTGATGGAGGCATCATGACAACACTCGCCGAGATAGCTTTTACAAATAAGATCGGAATGACCATTTTATTATCTGATGATGTGCAGAATGAGGCACAAATTTTTCAAGAGCTCTTTTCTGAAGAGGTAGGGGTTGTAATACAGATTCATGCAGAGCATGAGGGGTCAGCGTTAGCATTTATTGCGCAACATAATATAGAACATAGAAAATGTGCTACGCAAAATGCAGAACCTCAAATTACCATCGCTCATCATGAAAATATAAAATTTCAGGAATCTGTCATTGCCTTAGAAAAGATCTGGACGGAGACATCTTTTGCTATTAAGTCGCTCAGAGATAACCCAGAGAGTGCCAAGCAGGAATATGATCTTATCGATCGCTATGATGCAGAGGGCTTGGTTGCTAAAGACAGCTTTCAATTTTCTGCTCAGCTGCCCGTCATTCGTGCTGACATCAAACCTAAGATTGCAATTTTTAGAGAGCAAGGAGTCAACGGTCAAAATGAAATGGCTGCTGCTTTTATGCTGGCAGGATTTGAGGCGCAAGATGTTCATATGCAAGATATCTTAGATAATCCTAGTTTGCTTTTATCATTTCAAGGGATAGCAGCCTGTGGCGGCTTTTCTTATGGAGATGTTTTGGGAGCTGGAGGTGGCTGGTCTTCCAGCATCAGTTGCAATGCCCAAGTTCGAGATTCTTTTGAACACTTTTTTGGTCGACCCGACACTTTTACCTTTGGCGTTTGCAATGGGTGTCAGATGCTTTCACATTTGAAAGACTTAATTCCAGGTGCTGAGGATTGGCCAAACTTTCTATGGAACGAGTCTGATCAATTTGAAGCAAGATTATCTCAAGTTACCATTGCTAGATCTAGCTCAGTGATGCTCCAAGGCATGGAGGGCTGGCAAATACCTGTAGCGGTTGCTCATGGAGAGGGCAGAGCTTCATTTGCAGATGGGGCCATCAAGAATCTTCAATCGGATCATCAGATAGCTATCCAATTCACCAACAGCCAAGGGAGCCCAACCTCAGCTTATCCAGCTAACCCAAATGGTTCCCCAGAGGGGATCACTGGATTAACATCTAAAGATGGCAGAGCTACAATCATGATGCCGCATCCTGAAAGAGTCTTTAGAGCCCAACAACTTTCCTGGAAACCATTTGCATGGGAAGAATATTCTCCATGGATGCAAATCTTCCTAAATGCATATAAGTTTACAAAAGACTCATAAAGTCTGAGCGAAGAATTACCAGAGCTTGAGAGCCTCCTCACGAAATGGATAATTTCCCTCTTTCTTATCTGCAAAGTAATATTCCAGTGTCTTTGTGACTGTTGGGAAGGCTATTTGATCCCATGGGATATCTTGCTCATCAAATAATTCAACTTCTGAGCTCTCAGATGTTGGACCAAACTTCTCATTACCAAGCTCTGCTAGATAGAAAAAATGAACCTGGCTTATGTGAGTGAGACTAAATGCAGTATAGGCAGAGGTAATGATTGGTGAGGCCTGTGTTTCCTCTTTAGTTTCTCGCAAAGCTCCTTCTTGAAGAGTTTCAGAGTTTTCCATGAATCCAGCTGGAAGAGTCCATAGTCCAAACCGAGGTTCAATATTTCTTTTGCAAAGCAGCACTTGATCATCTTTTACGCATATTGTTCCAACTATCAGATTTGGATTTGTATAAAAAATGGAATCGCATGCCGAGCAAATATAGCGCTTAATATTGTCATCATCAGGAATTTTAAAATCTATTTGATCGCTTCCGCATTTTGAACAATATCTCAAAAGTACTCCTTTCGTAGAGAATTAAATGTTGTAAGAAGTTAAACTTACCCAATGATTGAAGAGATGAAGTATAAACTAAAATCTAATAATTTTGAAAAGCCCAGTGGTCGGCCGCAAGCATCTGTCCTGATTGCAATTTTAAATTATGGAAAATTTATTGAGCACCCCGAGCTCATCTACACTCAGCGCTCTCATCACCTTTCCTCTCATTCTGGCGAGGTGAGCTTTCCTGGAGGCAAAGCAGAGGAGGACGATACCAATCTTTTTGAGACTGCCTTAAGAGAATCAAATGAAGAAATGAGCCTCCAAAGTGAGGATGTGACCGAGATTGGTAAATTAAATTATTTAATTTCACGCCATAAAATTGAAGTTAACCCCTTTGTTGCAACTATAGATCGACCGCAAGACCTTCAGCCCAACCAAGAGATTCACGAAATTTTTACCGTACCACTAAGTTTTTTACTGGATTCCAATAACATGGAGCGAGAGCGCATTGAGAGACAGGGAAGTGTTTGGATGGTGCCAACATGGAATTTAAAAAATCAAAAAATTTGGGGTCTCACAGCCATGATCACAGTCAATTTTTTAAACGTTTGTTTTGATGCAAACATAGAGATTTTAGAGGAATAGAATCATGATTATTGAGATGAACAACAAAAAATTGACCACTGAGAATGAAGATTTCTGGATTGCCCCGGATGCTACAGTGATTGGAGATGTTCAGATGGCCAAAGACTCCAGCATTTGGTTTCACTGCACCATTCGAGGTGATAATGAGCCTATTATTATTGGAGAAGGCACCAATATTCAAGATAATTCAGTGATTCACACTGACCCTGGCTTTAGTTGCGCCATTGGTAAATTTGTGACCATCGGACATATGGTGATGCTTCATGGGTGCGAGATAGGAGACGGAACCCTTATTGGTATAGGCTCTGTAATCTTGAATGGAGCCAAGATTGGTAAAAATTGCATTATTGGTGCTAAAGCTCTGATTACCGAGGGGATGGAAGTGCCTGATGGTTCGATGGTCCTTGGAATGCCAGGCAAAATTAAGAAAGAGCTTTCAGCAGAAGAGCAGCTCATGCCATCATTAAATGCCCATCATTACATTGAAAATTACAAAAGATATAAAGCAGCTTTAGGCAATGGACATGATAGCTAAGACCGTATCTTATTTTGATGGCGAGATTGAATGCATAGGCCAACTCTCAATACCAGAGTCCTCTGAGGTACTTCCAATAGTTCTAGTTGCGCATACCTGGAAGGGTCGTAGTAAGTTTGAGGATCAAAAAGCACAGGCTTTAAATGAATTGGGATATGCGGCTTTATCCATTGATATATATGGTGGGGGAGTTAATGGTCAGAGCGTTCAAGAGAACCAAACCCTCATTGAGCCATTTATTTCAGATAGACAGCTATTTCGCCAGAGGCTCATTAGCGCAGTTGAGTTTGCAAAAAGTCTCAAGGGAATTGATTCTTCAAAAATTGCAATGATTGGATTTTGTTTTGGAGGCCTTGCATCTATAGAGTTAGTGCGCTCAGGCTATAACTTAGCCGGATGTGTTAGCTTCCATGGTCTTTTACAGCATTCTGCTGAGCCTTTTAATAAGGTGAACTCCAAGTTATTAGTTCTGCACGGCGATCTAGATCCTATGATTTCTCCAGAACAAATCCTAGCCCTACAAGACGAAATGACTCAGTCCAGAGCCGACTGGCAATTTATTAGCTATGGCAATACCTATCATGCTTTCACAAACCCACAAGCTAACGATATTGAGCTGGGAACAGTTTATAATCATGATAGTGATAAGCGTTCCTGGATCGCTATGACTAATTTTTTAAAGGAAGTGTTTGATAATGTTAACAAGTGAAATCAGAGCTAAGTTTTTAGAATATTTTGCAAAGCATGATCATGCGATCGTGGATTCTAGCCCCTTGGTTCCATTGAATGATGAGACTCTTTTATTCACCAATGCTGGGATGGTGCAATTTAAAGATGTATTCCTAGGAACNGATCAGAGACCTTATCAGCGTGCGACCACAACTCAGCGATGCATAAGAGCCGGCGGCAAGCATAATGATTTAGAGAATGTTGGTTACACCCTGAGACATCATACGTTTTTTGAAATGCTGGGTAATTTCAGTTTTGGGGATTATTTTAAAGAGCATGCCATTGAGCTTGCTTGGAATTTTTTAACTCAAGAGCTTGGCTTGGAGAAAGATAGGTTGTGGATTTCTGTTTTTAGAGAAGATGATGAGGCAGAAGAAATCTGGCGATCTAAAATAGGCATTTCTCCAGATAGAATTGTGCGACTGGATGAAGAAGATAATTTTTGGTCTATGGGCGATACGGGTCCTTGCGGTCCTTGCTCAGAAATTTATTATGATCATGGCGAACAATACGAAGGCACACCTCCTGGTTTCGCAGGTGACGATGGAGACAGGTTTGTTGAAATCTGGAATTTAGTTTTTATGCAGTTTAATAGAGATGCTGCTGGTGACTTAACGCCTCTACCAAAACCTTCTGTCGATACTGGCATGGGATTAGAGCGAGTGACTGCAGTGATGCAGGGTGTTAACTCTAACTATGAAACAGATTTATTTCGACATTTAATCTCAGCATCTGAGATGGCTATTAAATCTCCAGGTGAGCCTTCTCATAAAGTTATTGCCGATCATATTCGAAGCGTGAGTTTTTTGATTGCTGACGGTGTCATGCCATCAAATGAAGGGCGAGGCTATGTGTTACGCAGAATCATGCGTCGAGCCATTAGGCATGGATATAAGCTAGGAGCTAAAACACCATTCTTATATCAATTGGTCTCTCCGCTGGTCCAGCAAATGGGAGGTGCCTTTCCAATGCTTGGAACTCATCAATCTCTTATTGAATCCACCATTCATGATGAAGAAAATAAATTTTTAGAAACGCTGGATAAAGGAATTGAGATTTTAGATAAAGAAATAAGCAAAATGACTTCGAGTGTTATTCCAGGAGAACTGGTATTTAAGCTGCATGATACTTTTGGATTTCCATTCGACTTAACTGCTGATATTGCCCGCGAACAAGATCTATCCCTTGACCAAGAAGGCTTTGACCAATGCATGGCACAGCAGGTTAAGAATTCAAAATCAGCAAGTAAATTCAAAGGCACTCAGTTAGACTTATCTTCAATTCTCGCAACTCATTTTCTAGGATATGAAAGATTAACTGCCGAAGGTGAAATCTTGGGGTTATGGGAGGAGGAGATTCTAATTGAATCTGCAACAGACCCTAAAGAATATCTAATGGCTGTGAACCAATCTCCTTTTTACGCTGAATCGGGCGGTCAAACAGGGGACCAAGGCACATTTGAAGGTTTAAATTGCGACGGTCAGATCTTGGACTGCATCAAACAAGGCAAAATCTTTATTCATAAAATTGCTCTTAATAAAGGGACCATCTCTGTTGGCGATCAACTAAAATTAGCAGTTAATCCTAGTCATAGAGGCTCATCGGCAGCTCATCATTCTGCAACTCATTTAATGCATGCAGCCCTCAAACATGTATTAGGAGATCATGTGCAGCAAAAAGGCTCCTTGGTAGATGCATTAAAATTACGCTTTGATTTCTCTCACCCCAAGGCCGTTAGCAAAGATGAGCTCAAAGAAATTGAATCAATTGTAAATATGCATGCCCTAAATAATTCTGAAGTGACTACAAATTTAATGAAGCTGGATGATGCTATTGCCTCTGGAGCAGAAGCAATGTTCGGAGAGAAATACGATGATGAGGTTAGAGTTCTATCTATGAGTGATGGTTTTTCCGTTGAATTGTGTGGCGGGACTCATGTTGCAAGAACTGGTGATATTGGCATGTTTGTTATCACAAATGAATCCAGTGTTTCTTCAGGTATCAGAAGAATTGAAGCAGTTGTTGGAACAAAAGCATTAGATCTAATGTTAGAGCTTCGCAATCAAGTGCAAGTCTCTCAAGTTTTGCTAAATGTTGGAGCGGCAGAAGTGAGCTCTAAAATTAAAGATTTGATTGCAGAAAATAAATCTTTAAAAAAAGGCAAGAAACCCAATGAATCATTGCTAATGGACACACAAGAATCTCGCCACAGCATAGGTGATTGTGAGTTAGTGCTCATTCGGGTAGAAAACCAAAATATTCAGGATTTAAGGAATCTTGTGGACCAGCATAAAAAAGATCAACACAAGCAATGCGTCTTAATTGTTAGTTATCAAGAAGAGAAAGTGATCTTAGTCTGTGGTGTTACTAAGGATTTAGAGACATCACTTCAAGCCAACAACATAATTCAGGAAGTGAGTCAGTCTATTGGCGGCAAAGGCGGAGGACGGAGTGACTTTGCTCAAGGTGCAGCTGAATGTAACAACATTGATGAATTTTTGAAATCCATTCCTAATATCGTACAATCCCTCGCTTAATCTTTAGGCGTTAAAATAGAACATGGAAACCATAGTATTAAAATTTGGCGGCACCTCTGTTGGCTCAACCGATAGAATTTCTGCTGTTGCAAATCTAATTCATGCAGCATCCAGCGAAGCTTTTCCAGTGGTTGTTGTATCTGCTATGAGCGGAGAGACTAATCGCTTGATAGATTTGGCCCAGTCTTTTGGAGCCGAGCCAAATAAAAGAGAGTTTGATGCTCTAATTTCTACCGGAGAGAAAGTGAGCGCATCTTTAGTTGCGATTGCTTTAAATCATTTGGGCTTAAAGGCTAAATCTTTATCTGCAGCCCAGGTTGGGATGAAGACCACCGCTCAATTTTCAAAGGCTAAGATCTTAGAGATGGACAATGAGATTATTTTTCAAACCATCAAAGATGGCTACATTCCAATTGTGACTGGTTTTCAAGGCATTACCGATACAGGAGATATTACAACCATGGGTAGAGGCGGTAGTGACACGACTGCTGTGGCTATTGCAGCGTCTATTAAATCTAAGCGTTGTGATATTTACACTGACGTTGATGGCATCTACACCACCGATCCAAGAATTGCTCCTGATGCAAAAAAGCTTGATTCTATCTGCATGGAAGAGATGTTAGAGTTATCAGGGCAGGGCGCCAAGGTGATTCAGATACGTGCTGTTGAGTTTGCAAATAAATATAAAGTCTTAGTCAGGGTATTATCAAGCTTCAAACCAGGCTCGGGCACATTAATTTTACATGAGGAGAACGGTATGGAAGACGCAGTGATTACAGGGATTGCATCTCAAACTGATCAAACAAAAGTTACATTGCATGGTGTGGCTGATACCCCAGGAATTGCATCAGGCATCCTGAGCCCTATTAGCGATGCAGGCATTGATGTTGATGTCATTGTTCAAAATGTCAGCGTATCTAATAAAACAGACTTTACGTTCACTGTTGCCACTCATGATAGAGCAGAGGTTGAAACAGTTCTCAAAGAAAAAATGCATGGCATCTTATACGACGAACTAATTATCGAAGAAGCAATTGGCAAGGTATCTTTGGTCGGTGTAGGTATGCGCTCTCACGCAGGCATCGCAAGCACCGCCTTTAATGCTCTGGCTGATGCAGGAATTAACATTCAAATGATCAGTACCTCAGAAATAAAAATTACCATTGTGATTGCAGAGACTCAGCTTGAAGAAGCGGTGAGAATTTTGCATAAAGCATTCAACCTAGGAGACTAATGTTCGATCTTATTTTAAAAAACGGTACCCTTGTTAATGAAGGTCAGATTTTCGAATCTGATCTTGCCATCAAAGGCGATAGAATTGAGAGAATTTCTCCCTCGATCGATGCGGAATCAAAAGAGATAATAGACTTAAAAGGCAAACATGTTCTACCAGGACTTATAGACGATCAAGTTCATTTTCGAGAGCCGGGTTTAACGCATAAAGGCAACATTCAATCAGAGAGTCGGGCTGGTCTAGCTGGCGGTGTGACCAGTTACTTTGAAATGCCAAACGTGAACCCAACCACTACCAATCGAGTGAACCTACAGGCTAAATTTGACCTTGCTGCCACAAAATCACATGCTAATTATTCCTTTTACATGGGTGCGAGCAACTCTAATATTGAGGAAATTAAACAGCTAGATAATACCCTCGCATGCGGTTTAAAAGTTTTTATGGGCGCATCTACTGGAGATATGCTAGTGGATAATCAAGACACACTTGATGCAATCTTTAGAGAAGCCCCAGTCAATATTGTGACTCATTGCGAAGACACCCCAATGATTCAGGCCAATGAGCAGGCAGTCATTGCAGAGTTTGGCGAGGACATCGATGCCACCTTTCACGCACAAATACGCAGTGCTGCAGCATGCTTAAAATCTTCGCAGCTTGCCCATGATCTTGCTACTAAGCATGGATCTAACCTACACATTCTTCACTTGACAACGGCCGATGAAATGAAACTCTTGACTACGGGAGAGTTGGCTAATAAAAAAATTACCGGCGAAGTCTGTGTCCATCATTTATATTTCAGCGAAGCTGATTATCTGACACATGGAAATCAAATTAAATGTAATCCGAGCGTTAAAACAGAGCAAGATAGATTGGCATTAATCGAAGCGGTAAAAGCTAATAAAATTGATATTATTGCAACAGATCATGCACCTCATACCTGGGAAGAAAAACAGCAAGCATATTTAAAAGCCCCGAGTGGGTTGCCACTAATTCAGCATTCGCTTTTAGTTTTATTGGACTTTTATGCAAAAGGTATTTTTTCACTGGAGCAAATTGTTCAAAAAACCAGTCATAATATTGCTGAGCGTTTTCAAATCAAAGATCGCGGCTATCTAAGAGAGGGCGGTTTTGCTGATCTAGCTATTGTTGACCTTAGCGCTCAAACCTCTGTGACTAAGGAAAATATACTATATCACTGTGGATGGTCGCCATTTATGGGGCAAACCTTTCCTGGATCTGTGGAGCACACCATCATCAATGGGAAAGTTGTTTATCGAGATGGCGTTTTGTCTGCAGACCTCCCAATAGGTCAAAGGATACAATTTAATCGATAGTGTTATTTTCTTATTTTAAAGCGTTATAATTCTTGTCCGAAATCGGAGAGTTGGCTGAGTGGTCGAAAGCGCCTCCCTGCTAAGGAGGTATACGGGTAACTGTATCGAGGGTTCGAATCCCTCACTCTCCGCCAGTTTCTAGCAATCCTTATTAAATCAACGTTTTATAACATCAAGCATCTCCAGATGTAGTAGAGATGTAGTAAAGAAAGTAGTAGAAGAATTTCACGCTAGTTTTGTTAATATGTAATAAAAAAGCTTTGATCTTCTTATCTTTAAGATTGGTAAGAAATATTAATTAATTATGACAAAGAAGAACTTTAAATTTATTGATCTATTTGCCGGAGTAGGTGGCATTAGAATTCCCTTTCAGGAGCTTGGCGGCAAATGTGTATTCACCTCAGAATGGGATAAGTTTTCTCAGATTACATACGAAGCTAACTTTGGTGATAAGCCAAATGGAGATATCACTCAGATTGATGAGAAAGATATTCCAAAACACGACTTATTACTTGCTGGGTTTCCCTGCCAAGCATTTTCTCAAGCCGGTTTAAAAAAGGGCTTTCAAGATACTCGAGGAACTATGTTCTTTGAGATAGCAAGAATACTTGATCACCATAAGCCAAAAGCTTTTTTGCTGGAGAATGTTAAAGGTTTAAGAGGGCACGATAAAGGCAATACCTTTAAAACAATTGTTGGGATATTGAATGAACTTGGATACCAAACACTTGAATCAGAAGTATTAAATGCCAAGCATTTTGGGTTACCTCAAAATAGAGAAAGAATATTTATCGTTGGTTTTAAAAAGAATGTAAATTTTCAGTTTCCAATACCGCCAAAGACTCCAACGAGACTTGGAAGCATCCTTCAGAGAAAAGTCGCAGATAAATATACTATTTCGGATAAATTATGGGCAGGTGCTCAGAGTAGAAAGCAAAAGCATTTAGCTAAAGGGTATGGATTTGGGTACTCTTTGTTTAAACGTGACGCAGAATACACAAGCACTATTTCAGCTCGGTACTACAAAGATGGATCAGAGATCTTAATTGACCAAAAAAATAAAAATCCAAGAAAACTGACGCCACTTGAAGCCTCAAGACTACAAGGCTTTCCAGAAGACTTTATAATTCCAGTAAGCGATTCTCAAGCATACAAGCAATTTGGAAACGCGGTGCCAGTATCTGTGATAAGAGCTGTAGCTCAAGCAATGGTTAAGTGTTTTTAGGGTATGAATCCAACAACAACTTATCCCAAAATGTATTGTTTGAACGCCATTGCGAGTAGGGTCTAGGATTACCGTCATACATTCCACTATCGAAATATATGTCACCCTTTTTTAGATACTCAATCCAAGTTTCAAATGAAATTGGCTCACCAAATATTATCTCTTTATAGACTCCATTCTCCATCTTGCATTTAAAGAAGCCTTTCTGATTGAACTTATTCTCAACCTTTTCTTCTAAGGAAGTCTTTCTTGTTGTTTTATTTATCTTGTATCCAGTCCACTTAGCTAATAAAAGATTTCTCTTGTGGAGGTGACTAGGAACAATCGTTTCTTTGGCATCTCTTTGATCCATCTCAAAGTCATAAAATATAGATATATCACTTAGCTTATCTACAAACATAAATTGACCAAATGGAGTGATCTGTTCGTGGTATGAAGGTACCTCTGTACCTGACCAAGAATACCTATTATTTTTTTTGATATTTGGAGTACCAAATATATTTAAAAATTGAGGTCTATTAATTTCTAAGTTTTGATCTTCAAAGATGTAGTAGTTTGCAGTCCAGTCACCCCAAGTTGTTTTGCTTGAGGTATCGTTTTTACACTCGTAACCCCAAAAATCAGCTTTGTTAGCTGAGTCCTTTTCTTGCCCAAATTGTAAGTGAAGCCAATCACCAGAGGCACCATCGTGGTTAGGGTTAGATCCTTCAACATTAGGAGATTTAAGATAAACCTTGTCCATAAAAATACTAACTAGCTTTTTCTTTATTTCATCCATAATTAAATATACATTAATATTAATCTAGTATATTTGATGATTGGCAATAGAGAGTTCTATCAGCTGCAATAAAGGAGGATGAGAATGGAGTGGTACGTATACCCGATAATCCTAATTGCAAATTTAGTTGAATTCTTTGTAAAGGGCTTAATAGTATGTTTTCTGATAGTATTTTTTGGAACCATCCACGAACATACAAAGGATTGGAAGCCAAAGTGGTGGCAAATAGTTCTATTTATTCTAGTATCAGGTGTGATATTAGATTTATTTTTAACTGAAATAGGCTTTTAGCTCCACAAACTCTTGCAATTTTCAGTGCTTAATTGAAAACATACCTCACTATTTGATAGAATAGAAATATACATCAAGAAAAGGTGACGACACCTTTACCAACCTGCTGACTTCGGCAAGGTGGTGAAAACGATGTGGCTTTCAGCAACTAAGGAGGTACAGATGAGAGACTACAAAACTAAACACACTGTTGTTACAGATAGAGTGCATTTATTTGAATATGTGACAGGCGAATATGGCATTAATTTTCTTGGGAAAGGAAAGTACGGTCAGGGCTTTGAATTCACGAAAGACCATCAATTAAAATTGTATCGACCAAAATGCGATGAGAGTTTTGGCAATGTATCTAAAAAAGGTTCTGAAGCTAATTGGCAAAGTTTTCAAAAGTGCGTATCTAAATTCAATGAGAAAGAAAATTTACCAGCGTGGCTCTTAAGGTTAGCAAGATGGAGGTTTAATGAGCCACCAAAATACAGAATGGTTGAGGAGCAAATGGGTTGCATTGTCTTCTTTCGAAAGGAGGAGTATTAATATGGACTTTAAAAAGATTGAGGTAGATGAAGATACTTACATTAGGTATTGGGATAAAGATAATTTTGAGCTTCATATCAGAGCATGTGGACCACTAGGTGCTTGGGTTTATAAATACACCAATGGGTTATTAGATTGGAGGCAAAGAAGAAGTTACTCCTTTGTAACTAGACCTGCAAAACCCAAGTGGGTTGAGGATTGATTCTTTTAACAGGTTAATGGGTTAATACCTTTTTGATATTTAATTAATGGTCAATTTAATATAATAAATGTCCTTATATTCCTTTTTAAATCAATACTTTACAGAGCTTTACAGGGTATTAAAAAGAATACTTAACAGGATATAAATAAATAGATGGATAGAGGTATATATTTAAGTACTTCAAAGACTTCTTAATTCTCTCTAATAGGCAGTCAATAGTTTATACTCCTCATCTATGCCATACATTGACTATCAATTAGGTACAGATATATCTATAACTAAGGAAGATATTAGTACTGGCTTTCCTAGAGAACTATCTCCTAAATTAGAGTTAGGTAAAGATAACAGGACATGGAACAAGGAACAGTTAAAAGCTCTTACTCTTATACTTTGTAATCTTGTAACTAAGTCAGATGAAGATGAAGGTATATTCTTTTACTCCAGAGATAAACGAACTATACCTACTCAGTTTAATCCTAATCGTGTTGGCTATAGCTCCTTGTTTAAGGTTATAGATGAGTTAGATAAAGCTAATATCATTGTTAGTATTCCTGCTCCACCTAGAACAAGAGGAGTTAATCCAAAACTAACCTCCGAGATTAGAGTTACTCAAAGGTCTTTAGACTTTGCATATGCTTTAGGCATTAACAAAGGTGCTGTAAAGGTCTTAGATAATTTCCATGTAAGACTTCGTAACAACAAGAAACATTACTTAGAGTTCAAGCAGAACAGCTATACAAAACATATAGAGATGCTTATGTCTCAATACTCTCACTATCTCAATCAACATAGCATTATGTTAAAGACTAATGTTGAAAAGAAAGATGAAGACATACTTGAATACGGAAAGCTTGGCAGGAAGATACATCTCTACCGTAACTATAAGAACTGGTCAGAGATAGGTTCTGTAACCAAAGACTTTGAAAAGCTTAGACCATTTATAAAGTTATCTAATCCAGACTTTCACTTTGGTGGGAGAAGTGGTGGTTACTGGCAGGGAGATAGGAAGTTAGATAGACCAACAATCATTATTGATGGGAAGCAAACAGGAACAGCAGACTTTCCTTGTTCTCATATTAACTTTTGTTACAAACATCACACTAAAGATTGGTTTCAATATGAACCTAATAGTGAGTTAGTTGAACAGGGAAGAGCTGAAGAAGATGCATATATGGTTCATCCCAAAGTACCTAGAGACATAGTTAAGATGATGGTTCAGTTTATGTTCAATATCAGAGGTAGGAACGCTGTAAGCAGAGAGTTCAATGATTGGATACAAAGAAGAAACACTAAGCTAGTTCCTATCAAACCTAAACCTAAGTCTCTGTTAGCTAAGACTCATACCAAAGTTCTTGATGAAGACAACATAGCTTCTAAGAAACTCTCAGCAATTTACAAGAAGACAGGGTTAGAAGCATTAGACTTAATGGACTTGGTAGAGCAGAAGCACGAACCAATCAAAGACTATTTCTATAAAGGTAAGTTAGCAGGGCAGATAATCCAATGGGAAGAAGCTAACCTAATATTTAATCTAGCTTGGGAGTTCTGTTCTGTACACGATATACCTACTCTTACAGTCCACGATGAGCTGATAGCAGAGGTAAAACATATACCTATGATTAGGGAGTTTATGTACTCTTCCGGTTACTCAGAAGTCTGTAATAAATACTCTTTAATGAGCAAGATAAAAGGTATGTAGAATACCTAAATAAAGGTATCTAGGGCTTCATATAAGGCTCGTGGTGAAGACCTTATAACAGGGTTAGAGTACTTCGTAATAAGCAGTCAATAGTTTCTTAGAACTCTTCTGTCAGAGGAGAACTTCAAAAGTTTTAAAAGTTTATAAAGTGTGTATATTTAACTTATGGATATCTTTGCAATAATTGTTGTCGTTGTGGCAGGAGTATTCCTAATAAAAAAGCTATCTAGTGATTCAGGTAAACCTTCATCTGCAATATCTCATATTCCTGAAGATGCATTAGACAAAGTCTATGGTGATATCAGGACTAAATTTGTTAATGGAGAAATGGCAGAGAAGTTTGATTCATCTATCATCCTCAAAAAAAATGAAGTTCTAATATTTGATATTCCCGGCATCTCATTATGCGAAGAAAGAACTGTGAAGACTCAAGGCTCTCATCAGGGGTTCTCTATAAGAGTAATGAAAGGAGTGTCTTATCGGTTTGGTAATTTTGAGGCAGCTCCACAAAAGGAAGTTGTTGAGTTAGATGTTGGAACTCTGACACTAACAAATAAAAGACTAATGTTCTCTGGCTCCACTAATTCAGTTGACTATCCAATATCTAAAATTAACAGGATAGAAGCATTAGAGACGGGCATTAGCATCAGCAGAGCAGGTAAGGTTAGGGTGGAGTATTTTTTAGGAACATCAAATATGAGCCTGACATCGACCGTTACACCTGATGAAGGTGAGTCATTTGAACCTGAAGAAATAACTTATGAATTTTCAGGCTACGAATGTAAAACAGTTCTTAAATCCCTCATACAAGAATTAGAGTAAAAAAATGAAAATGCAATTTAACAAACTCCTCGTAAGCAAAGTCTTAATTGTTGGAATACCAACCTATGCAATCGCACTTATGACTGAGCAAATGGTGTACACGATGCCTATGTTGGCAATTACAACGCTTATAGCAACCAATCTTTCCAATGACACCCAAGATGTAGAGAATAGAATTGATGAAGATGGTGAGGATGGCGAAGATGGTGAAAGCCTTGTTGAAGGCAGCATGTTTGGAGATGGGTAAAGAGATATGAAGAACCTACTCCTAATACTTCCTATGTTGTTTGCTTCATCTTTGGAAGCAACGAGAGTAGATATTCTGGATTACGATTCAGACACTGGAATCAGTGTTTACTGTATTGCTGGTTATGCCTTTGCTTCAATACGTTCAAAGACCAATGGTGAAAGTAGTATGACTCAGATAATGAGACAGTCTCCAGATACAAGCAATAAATCACATATGACCCCAATGACTTGTAATGAGTACAGGGATGCTAAACCACTTAGGTTATGGGAAGACTAGTATTTCTATTACTTCTTTCACCTCTAGCATTTGCTGAAGATAAACCTTTGATTATTAAAAGTTGCACAACAGAGTCAGGACAATCTATCTACGACATAGAGATTAAAAAAGATAAAAATTTCTATGGCGAAATACGTTATAGATACATGGAACAAGATATTTTTTATACTGCAAATACAGATATTGTTGAAGATGATAAGTTTCTGGGTATAGCAGAATTTAAATCTAGCCGGACTGGGGAAACGAAAGGATTGAGCTGGATATACACATATAACTTCAAAGATAATACTTTAATGGATGGTGACAGCGTTATAGCTTTTTGTAACTAAGATAATAATTATGGCTAAAGTAACAACATCAATCGACTTTCTGGAGAAGCGTTATCTTAGAGCTTGGCGTCTTATAGATATGATTAGAATCGCTGACTTGATGAAGGTTGAGTTGGAACACCTCTTATTG
>JGI20153J14295_10000108_pt1 | contig 64487 bp, 60 predicted proteins | sample COG_03_FD_14295 | JGI IMG/M metagenome (IMG submission 14295) | reverse complement strand
GTCACCAAGTGGTCAACGACTTGCCTTTGGGAAGAAATGTAGACGAAGCTTTGAGAATGGTAGACGCATTGCAGTTCAACGAAGAACACGGTGAAGCCTGTCCTGCCAACTGGAATTCTGACAAACAAGGATTGACAACTACACACGAAGGTGTCGCAAGCTACTTGTCTGAGAATTAATCTCTTTTAAAATTCTTTTAAAAGAATTAGAAACAGAAACAAAACTCTCGAATTTTTTCGAGAGTTTTTCTTTTTAACGTACATTTGAAAAACAACTAAACCAATATCATGGCAGCAATTACATTAGGAGGCACCCCAACAAAAACAAATGGCAACCTTCCGAAAGTCGGAGAAAAAGCACCAAACTTTACTTTAAGACGTTCGGATTTGTCAAAAACAATATTAGAAGATTACAAAGGGAAAACATTGATTTTAAATATTTTTCCGAGCATTGCGACAGGTGTCTGCGCAACCTCAGTAAGGAATTTCAATCAAAAAGCAAGTGCGCTGGAAAACACACAGGTTTTGTGTATTTCCAAAGATTTGCCCTTCGCACACGAAAGTTTTTGCGCGACAGAAGGCATCAAGAACACCTTGAATCTTTCCGATCTATCCGGCGCTTTTGGAGAAGACTACCAGGTAAAAATAATCGATGGGGCCTTTGAAGACTTGTTATCGAGAGCTATTGTCGTCATTGACACAGCAGGTAACATTGCCTATACCGAGCAGGTTTCGGAAATCGGAAACGAGCCCAATTACGAAGCAGCGATAAACGCGGCAAGTTTATGAAGAATTCCAAAGACTCCTTTGTAGTAGACCGGTTCAAAAGTATCAAATATGCCTTGAAAGGCCTGTGGATGCTCTTGAAATCTGAAAACAGCATCAAGTTGCAATTTGGCATCGGAATAGCACTGACCTTTTTGGGTTTTTCGATGAACATTTCCACCTCCGAGTGGACGGCGCAATTTCTTGCAATTGGCCTTGTGATGGTCGCCGAAGGTCTGAATACCAGTATTGAAAAAATCGCCAATTTTATCCATCCAGAATACCACGAAAAAATCGGAGAAATCAAAGACATCTCAGCAGGAGCCGTTGCCATAGCAGCACTCGTCTCTTTCGTTATTGGTTTCCTTATATATCTGCCCAAATTTATAAACTAATCACATCGGTTTTTGTACCTTTATCCCTTAATCACAGCTGTATTTGAATGAGAAAACCCAAGCAAACCAAGGACAATACGCTTCACATCAAGCCTTCAGAAAAAGTGAGCTCCTTTTTTAACAATCCCCAAGTTAAGACGGTAATCGGTGTTTTTACATTGTTGTTTGGCGTGTTTTTGGGCATCTCTTTTATTTCCTTTTTCTTGAGTTGGCAAGAGGATCAAAGCATTTTACTCGAATTTCAAGACAAAGAAGTGGTCGCTCAAAACCTCCTAGGTAAGATAGGAGCTTCTTTGGGTTTCTTTTTTATTTACAAAGGTTTTGGAATTGCTGCCTTTGCCATTCCTTTTCTCCTTTTTTTGACAGGCAGCTACCAATTGCTCTTGATCCCAATAAAAAGAATTTTTAAATCCTTGAACTGGAGTTTGCTGGGCATGATTTGGATTTCAACGAGTTTTGGATTTTTAAATGAGAATTTTTCGCTTCTCTCAGGAGTCATCGGAAGGGAACTAAATAGTTATTTGGAATTGTACCTTGGAAACATTGGATTGAGCTTGCTGTTGCTGTTTGGGTATTTGACTTATTTCATTGTTCGTTTTGGGATCAATGTCAAAAAAATAAAAAGCTGGTTCCCAAAAAAGGAAGCAACTACCAAAAGCAGCTCTGAAAAAGAAGCTTCCAAAGAAACCTTGACAGACAGTGCTCAAAAGGAACTTGTGGAAGAAGAAAAAATAGAGCAAGCTGACAAATCCGAGTTTGAACTGTCTTTAGAAAACATACAACCGACGATCAAAAACTTTTCCTCATTTTCCAAACCCGAAGAAACTCCAGAAGCACCCCCTCTTGCCACAGAGAAAAAGGAACTCGAAACGGATTTGGAAAAACCTAAAAAAACAGCCCGAGAAGACACTGTAGAAATTGCAATCGAAAAAAACAAGGACGAAGAAAAAGTCACAGAAAACCTCGCCGACAATTTGGTCGAAAAGTTTGGTCAGTTTGATCCGAAACTCGAATTGGGGAATTTCAAATTTCCTACGCTCAACCTTTTAAAAGAATACAACGAAACAATCGCTGTTGACGCTGAAGAGCTCGAACGCAACAAAGTCAAAATTGTCGAAACCCTTAAAAATTACAAAATCGGCATCGCCAAAATCAAAGCGACAGTTGGACCGACAGTCACTTTGTACGAAATCGTTCCCGATGCAGGAGTTCGGATTTCAAAAATTAAAAACTTAGAAGACGACATCGCACTATCACTCTCTGCGCTGGGAATCCGTATCATCGCTCCAATTCCCGGAAAAGGGACCATCGGAATCGAAGTGCCGAACAGCAATCCAACAGTCGTATCCATGCGATCTGTAATTGCCTCCACAAAATTCCAAGAATCAAAAATGGAACTGCCCATCGCTTTGGGAAAAACAATTTCCAACGAAACTTTTGTCGTGGATTTGACTAAGATGCCTCACCTTTTGATGGCAGGAGCTACAGGGCAAGGAAAGTCCGTAGGGCTCAACACCATTTTAACTTCATTGCTCTACAAAAAACACCCGGCGGAACTAAAGTTTATTTTGGTAGACCCTAAAAAAGTAGAACTTACCTTATTCAACAAAATTGAACGCCATTATTTGGCAAAACTTCCGGACACAGACGAGGCCATCATCACAGATACAACAAAGGTTGTGCATACCTTAAATTCATTGTGTATCGAGATGGACAATCGTTACGATTTATTAAAATCGGCCATGGTGAGAAATATCAAAGAATACAATACCAAATTCAAAGCCCGAAAACTAAATCCAGACAACGGACACCAATTTTTGCCTTATATCGTTTTGGTCATTGATGAATTTGCAGATTTGATCATGACCGCAGGAAAAGAGGTGGAAACTCCAATAGCACGATTGGCACAACTGGCAAGAGCCATCGGAATTCATTTGATCGTCGCCACACAACGCCCATCGGTCAATGTAATTACGGGAATCATCAAAGCAAACTTCCCCTCGAGAATTGCATTTCGAGTGACCTCAAAAATTGATTCTAGAACCATTTTAGACGCTTCTGGAGCCGATCAATTGATTGGCAAGGGAGATCTGTTGTATTCTGGCGGAAATGATGTCATGCGGATTCAATGTGCATTTGTGGACACCCCAGAAATTGAAAAAATTACAGATTTTATCGGATCTCAACGGGCATATCCCGACGCGTATTTGCTCCCCGAATACATCGGTGAAGAAGGTGGCACAGGTCTTGATATAGACATCTCGGAAAGGGACAAGCTTTTTGAGGATGCCGCTCGGTTGATCATTCAAGCGCAACAAGGATCCGCCTCCTTGCTGCAAAGAAAATTGAAATTGGGATACAACCGAGCAGGTCGGTTGATCGATCAATTGGAAGCTGCTGGTATCGTGGGGCCTTTTGAAGGTAGCAAAGCACGACAAGTGCTACTCTCGGACAATGAAGCTTTGAACCAATTGCTGCAAAATGAAAAAAAATAGAAACTTATTTATGAAAAATAAAATTGCCACATACACCCTCCTGCTTATAGGAATTGCCTCCTTTGCGCAATCTTCAAGCAAAGCCCAACTTCTTTTGAACGAGGTCTCTGCCAATATGGCTACCTATCAAAACATGTATTTCAAATTCAAATACATTCTTGAAAACAAAGAAGTCGGAATGAAGCAAGAGAGCGATGGCTTTGTAACTACTGAAAACGAAAAGTACAACCTTGAATTTATGGGAACACAATTTATTCACGATGGAGAGAACACCTATGTCATCCTTCCCGAAGATGAAGAAGTCAACATCGTGGAAGGCGGTGACGAAGAAGCGACCTTAACCCCTTCCAAATTGCTCTCTTTTTACAAAGAAGGTTTTACCTATGTCTGGGATCAATCTCAACAAATAGCTGACATAAAGATTCAATTCATCAAATTGATTCCTATTGACAGCAAAGCAGAATCTTCCTATTTTATGCTGGGCATCAATTCAGAAAAAAAACAAATCTACAACATCAAAGAGGTTGGAAACAATGGAACAGAAACCCTCTTCGAGATTGAAGATTTCAAAACAAATCAAACAATCTCAAAAAACCTCTTTGTCTTTGACGAGAAAAAGTACCTCGAAGAGAACTATACCATCAACAAATAATTCCACCTACTCGTTTGAAAATCTTAGACAAGTACATACTGAAAAGTTTTCTAATTCCTTTTTTCGCGGCTTTTTTTATCGTGATGTTTGTCTTGGTCATGCAATTTTTATGGTTTGCTTTTGACGAAATTGCAGGCAAGGGGATTGACCTTTCTTATATCTTAAAATTTTTAGGATACACTTGCTTGCAAGTAACTCCTACAGCATTGCCAATCGGTGTTTTGTTGTCTTCAATCATGGCCTTGGGAAACCTGTCAGAAAATTATGAAATGGCGGCCCTCAAATCTTCCGGAATCTCGCTAAAAAGAACGATCAGACCTTTGATTTTTCTCACCTTGCTGATCAGTGCAATTAATTTCTTGTTTCTCAACAACATCTACCCTTACGCATCTCTTAAACAGCGGAACTTGCTCTTCAATATGAAGAAACAAAAACCAGCATTGGCGTTGATTGAAGGGAGTTTTAATACGGAAATCCCTGGATACAGCATCTACTTTGAAAAAAAATACGGCCCTGAGGAAAACCTTTTGAAAAATGTTCGGATTTACGATTTGAGGGGAGGAAAGAAAAACGATATCTGTATCACGGCCGAACAAGGCGAAATCACCACACAACCCGGGAGTAAATACATGACGCTCAATTTGAAAAACGGCTATTATTACGAAGACCATACGGAAGACAAAAAAAAGCAGAAAGACAAAAAGAAAATGCCTGCTTCTTCTGCAAAATTTGACACCTACAAGGTGAATATTGATATTTCCGCATTGAACGACAACAATTTGGATTTGGAAAAATACAAAAAACACTACATGATGCTAAACATCAAACAGTTAGACAAACAGTCCGACAGTTTGAAAGCTACATATGACAGTTATTTGAACAACAAAGCAACTGGGTTTTTTGTCCGAAGCAACGCCAAAGAATTGTTCGCAAAACCGGACAGCCTGCAAAACCACTCTTTGAAAAAAGAAGTATTGCAAAATTTTGACTTGAACAGCCAAATTCGTGTGACTCAAAAAGCATTGAACAGCATAGAAAAGCCATTGAGAACTATCAAAGTTTACAAGGAAAGTTATAAAAATAGACGTAAAATATTGAACTTATTTGATCTTGAATACCATTACCGGATTGCCTTTTCCTTGTCTTGCCTGTTGTTGTTCTTTATTGGAGCGCCTTTGGGGTCCTTGATCAGAAAAGGGGGATTTGGCTTGCCTATGGTCATGGCAATACTTATTTTTGTCCTTTATTTTTTCATCAATTCTTTCGGGAAAAACATTGCTGAAGAAAGTTCCATATCAGCTACTTTTGGTGGCTGGCTGGCCACAATGCTGTTAGCGCCTTTTGGAATTATTCTAACTCGCAGAGCGACAAAAGGAATTGGGTTGGTCAATTTTGACAAATATACCCTCTTTGTAAAAACAACAACCCGTCGAATAAAAACACGAATCCGGTTTTCCAAACCCCAGTAAAAGAGAAGCATTCTACCATGAAATTAAACACCATACAAGAGGCAATTGCAGACATTCGCCTAGGAAAAGTTGTCATCGTAGTCGATGACGAAGACAGAGAAAACGAAGGGGATTTTATAGCCGCTGCAGAAAAGGTGACTCCAGAAATGATCAACTTTATGGCCAAACACGGAAGAGGTCTCATCTGTGCACCGCTGATCGAAGAGCGTTGTGAGGAATTGGGTTTGAACATGATGGTCAATGACAATACGGTGTTGCACAACACGCAGTTTACAGTGTCGGTAGACCTGATTGGAAATGGTTGTACGACGGGAATTTCCGCACAGGATCGCTCAAAAACCATCTTTGCGCTGACTGAAAAGAAAACACGTTCGATAGACCTGGGAAGACCCGGACATATTTTTCCTTTGAAAGCAAAAAAAGGAGGTGTTCTTCGTCGGACTGGGCACACCGAAGCTGCCGTAGATTTGGCGCGACTAGCAGGGTTAGATCCTTCGGGAATTTTGGTGGAAATCCTCAACGAAGACGGAAGCATGGCACGGCTTCCGCAATTGCGAGAAGTAGCAAAAAAATACGACTTGAAACTCATCTCCATCGAAGATTTGGTTTCTTACCGCATGCAGCACGACTCACTGATTCAAAAAATTGAAGACTTTGACATCGANACNCGCTTTGGAACNTTTCGNTTGNGNGCTTACAACCAAACGACCAACAACCAAATACACATCGCCCTGACTAGAGGAAGTTGGAAAAAAGAAGAAGCTGTATTGGTCAAAGTAACACCCAATTCTTTTGGCAACGATATTTTAGGTACGCTTCAATACAATATTGATGAAAAATTGCACAGAATTTTCCAACTGATTGAAAAAGAAGGAAAAGGCGCCTTGGTATTTATCAATCAAGAGGTACAATCCTTCAATTTGAAAAAGCGCTTGCAAACATTGAAAAACAAAAACAACCAAAAAAGCCCGCAACAAAAATCCAATAACATGGACGAAAAGGATTTTGGAATCGGTGCGCAAATTTTACACGATTTGGACATTTACAATTTGAAATTGATTTCCAATTCAGAAGGTCTTAAGAAAAGGGTAGGCATGACGGGATACGGTTTGAAAATAACGGACCGAGTTTCTTACTGAACAAGCAGGCAAAATCCCTGCTCCCATTACCGAGTAACAAAGCTATCTTAAAAAAGAAAAGTCAGTTTCGCTACTGCATTCGATTCGATCTTTTCCCTTTTGAAACAGAACTGCTCGATGCGTTCCTTTGAGAACAATGGAATTGCCAGTAACTTGCAACCAACTCCCTTCTCTTAGACCCAACACAGCCAATTCATTAAACACATGGAATTCTTGAATCCGAGTTCCTCTCGATTCACCTCTGTGGGTAGCAGTAGGGTCGGGATCTAAATAATGCGCATTGATATTGAAGGGGATGCTTCCCAAAGTTTTCAAAGAAGCAGGGTCCACAATCGGCATGTCGTTGGTGGTTTGCATGGTCGGACCACAAATATTACTGCCCGCACTTGTCCCCAAAAAGAGAAGTCCTGCTTCTATTGCCTCCTTTAAGGGTGTCATAAGCCCTTTTTGATACAGTGTAGCAACCAAAACAAAAGTATTGCCACCGCCTACAAAAACAGCTTCTGCTTTTTCAATAGCCAAAATGGGATCGTCAAAACTGTGAATACCGGTCACCTTGATTCCCATAAAATCAAATCCCTGCTGTGCAATCTCTGTATACGCATCGAAAGAAATGCCTTGAGGACGTGCATAAGGGAGGAACAGAATGTTTTTGACACCCTTAAAAAAAACTTCGAGTGCGGGCTGAAGGTATTCCAAATAACCACTTCCATGAATGCTTGAAGAACTGGCGATTAACAATTGTTTCATAATTGTAATTTTAACGATGAATTCACAATGGTCAAAAATACACATTGGAAATGAAACGAACACCGTGAGTGCTCTGCATTTCAAAAACAAACCAACCAATTTGAAAAACTGCAACGGCTATTTCAAATAAAAAGTTGTAGGTTTGCCACGCAAAAAAAAGATTCGAAATGAAAATCAATGGAAAATCTATCCGAATAAAGAGTTTCGCATGTGTTTATTTTGGGCTATTGATGACAACACTACACGCAAGTACATTGTTTTCTAAAAAACCCGAATTTGCCATTGCTACGGTATTGACAGAAGAAGAAAGCACTTCATCCTTTCGTCCGCTTTATGTAAAGAACGACTTTGAGCACTTCAAAGAAGCATTGGCTTTTAAAGAGTCGCAAGGCAATTACAAAGCAGTCAACAAACTCGGATATCTCGGCAAATATCAATTTGGACGCAGCACCTTAGAGCGTTTTAAAATCTATAACATTCGTACATTTCTAAAAACTCCCGAATTGCAGGAAGAAGCTTTTTTAGCCCTGTGCTCGGTCAACAAATGGATTTTAAGGAAAGACATTCGCCGTAGTAAGGGAAAAACCATCAATGGTATTTTTATAACCGAGTCGGGAATCTTGGCAGCTGCTCACCTTGGAGGCGCTGGAAATGTAAAAAAGTTTTTACGCAGCCATGGAACGATGAAATTCAAAGACGCTTTTGGCACATCCATTGAAAGTTACCTGCGCTTGTTTGCAGCTTACGACACCTCAGCGATCAAAGCTGACCGGATGGCAAAAGTGACCTCACTTTCCTAAACCTGGTACGTACTGTGTAAAAAGGCTAGCCAAGCCCTCATTTTCAATTAATTGTGAAGAATAAAAATCGCGGGTCTTTTGTGCAAATTAGGCTGGACATGTCGCCATTCCTCTATGAACAAAGTTTTGATATACTCACTTGAAAGCGTGATATCAGCCGCAATACAAAGACGTGTTTTGGGGGACAAATATGCTTTTAAATCAGCAAACATTTTGTCATTTCTATAAGGTGTTTCTATAAAAATCTGTGATTGATTGGTCTCTTTGGAGATTTTTTCCAAACGTTTGATCGCTTTTTTACGTTCGGATTTATCAATTGGGAGGTAACCGTTAAACGCAAAGTTTTGACCGTTCATGCCCGAGCTCATCATGGCCATTAAAATAGAAGACGGTCCGACCAGTGGCACAACCTGAATTCCTTTTTGATGGGCGAGTTTGACCAGTTCCGCACCAGGGTCCGCGATGGCAGGAACTCCCGCTTCAGACAGCATGCCAACCGAAATTCCCTTTTCGCAATCGTCCAAATAATGCCGTACTTCTATTGCGTCTGCATATTTGTCCAACAACATGATTTTCAAATCCGGTTGGGATTTTTTTGGAGCAATTTTTTTGACAAATCGACGTGCCGATTTTTCATTCTCTACTATAAAAGAATCGATCTCTTCCACTACTTTTTTTACTGAAAGAGGCATCACCTCCAAAGGTTCTGTGTCTCCAAGAGTTGTAGGAATCAAATACAATTTTCCGATACGCATCGCATACAATTATCAGGTTAATTTAATCGCAATCATAGAACAAGCAGCTTCTAAAAGTTGGTATACCTCTTCAAAACCTTGCGTTCCTCCGTAATAGGGATCTGGCACTTCTCTGTTTTGATTGGGAAACAATTCATTTAAAATCAAATGCACTTTGGCGCGGTCTGTTTTGTTTTTAGCAAGCCCAAGCAAGTACTTGTAATTGGAAAGATCCATCGCATAAATCAGGTCGAAATTTGAAAAGTCTTGGGAAGTAAAAGCCCTTGCTCTTTGGCCAGTGATGTCTATGTTGTAGTGATTTGCGATTTCGACAGACCTAGGGTCAGGTAGATTTCCCACATGATAGGAAGCAGTTCCTGCAGAATCCACAGAGACCTCTGAAGCGGCTATTTTGGATTGAAGAATTCCTTCTGCCAGTGGTGACCTGCAAATATTTCCGAGGCATACCATCAAAACACGCTTCATCTCTTTAAAATGTGAGTTTGTTGGTCAAGTCTTCGACGTATTTCTTGAACTGCTTGTCTGTTTCAGTCAAGTTGTCAACCGTCTTGCAAGCGTGTAAAACAGTTGCGTGGTCGCGTTTTCCAATCTGTGAACCGATGCTCGCCAAAGAGGATTTGGTCATGCGTTTTGCAAAAAACATGGCCAATTGCCTTGCTTGCACAATGTGACGCTTGCGGGTTTTGGATTGCAGCGTTGCGACGTCCATATCAAAATATTTGGACACGACTTTTTGAATGTATTCAATGGACACCTCTCGTTTGGTGTTTTTGACAAATTTGTCGACAATTTGCTTTACCAAACTCATGGTAAATTCTTTTTTATTGAAGGAAGCCTGAGCAATCATGGAAATCAAAACGCCTTCGAGTTCACGAACATTGGATTTGATGTTTTGAGCAACATACTCCACAATCTCGTCGGGCATCTCTACCCCATCTCTAAAAAGTTTGTTTTGAAGAATGGAAATTCTAGTTTCAAAATCAGGAGTTTGCAACTCTGCTGAAAGCCCCCATTTGAAACGCGACAACAAACGTTGTTCGATGTCTTGCATGTCAACAGGCGCTTTGTCAGATGTCAATATCACCTGCTTTCCATTTTGGTGCAAATGGTTGAAAATGTGAAAGAAAACATCTTGAGTGCCCGTTTTACCAGAGAGAAACTGTACATCATCAATGATCAACACATCAATCATTTGATAAAAGTGAATGAAATCATTGCGTGTGTTTCCTTTGACTGAATCAATGTATTGCTGTGTGAATTTTTCAGAAGAAATATACAGAACCGTCTTATCAGCGTATTTGTCTTTGATCTGAACACCGATGGCATGTGCCAAATGCGTTTTTCCCAAACCTACGCCTCCGTATATCAACAAGGGGTTGAATGAGGTCCCTCCCGGTTTGTTAGCGACCGCCATTCCAGCTGATCTTGCCAAACGATTGGAATCTCCTTCGACAAAACTGTCAAAATTATAACTTGGATTTAATTGGGATTCTATTTTGACTTTCTGCAAACCTGGAATCACAAAAGGGTTCCGAAGTTCTCTTTTGTTCAATTCCAAAGGAATGGAAGCATTTTGACTTTTCAAAGGGGCTCTGTTCGAACTTGGGATTTTTACGATTTGTGGACTGCTACTGCTATAGGTGTTTTCCATCTTCACCTCGTACACCAATTTCGCGTCTTTTCCCAGCTCTCTGACGAGTGCCACACGTAGCAATTTGATGTAATGTTCTTCCAACCATTCGTAAAAAAATTTACTCGGGACTTGGACGGTTAAAATTTCTCCGGAAACACGTATCGGTTTGATGGGTTCAAACCAAGTTTTGTATGCCTGCGGTTTGATGTTATCTTCTATAAAAGAGAGACACTTTTCCCAAACCGTAATAGCGAGTTCATTCATTGTTTAGATGACGTAATTTAATTGAAATAAAGAGGTGTGTAAAATGACCGTTTCCCATCGGTTATTTTGGTTCTACAAATGTGTGAATATTTTTTAGTAAAAAAAAATTTAATTGCTATTGGTTCTTACTTATTTTTTACGTACAATGGCTTTCGAAAAACTTGACAAATGATTGAAAATAAAATTGACTTTAGAATTCGATACGGTGAAACAGATCAAATGGGTTATGCACATCACGGAAACTACCCATTGTATTTTGAAATGGGAAGAATCGAATTGTTGAGAACGCTTGGCATCTCTTATAAAAAAATGGAAGAAGAAGGACTCATACTTCCTGTATACTCAATTAACACTAGGTTTTTAAAGCCTGCACGCTACGACGACAAGATTACTTTAAAGACCTATTTAAAAAGCCTCCCAACTGCGAGGATTTTATTTGAATACAAACTCTACAACGAAGAAGGCGAACTCATCACCACAGGAAACACGACGTTGGTCTTTGTTGACACTCACAAAAAAAGTCCTGTAAAAATCCCCGAAAATCTACTCAAAAAAATGACGCCTTTTTTTTTAAAAAAACCTCTTTGAATTTATTTTGATTTGTTGATAAACAGACTCATTTACAAGATAAAAAAGGCTGTTTTTCTAAGAAACTTTTTAGCGCATCAAATTCGGACTTTTTGACGGACAAAATGAGGTGGCATTTCAGCTGTGTTTTTTTCTCTAGAACCACCATTTTTTTTTGCTTCACAATTTGCAGCACCTTGCCCCAATTTGGGTAGTCAAAAACAACCTCCAAAGTCTCTTCGAGAAAGCGCTCAGAGATTGTTGAATTTTGAAGGGTACCTTGTGCTGTTTTTTTGTAGGCACGGATCAAACCTCCGACACCGAGTTTGACACCGCCAAAATAACGCACTACAAGTACCAAGACATTCGTCAAGTTTGCAGACAAAATTTGCCCATAAATCGAATGTCCTGCAGAATTGTTTGGTTCCCCATCATCATTGGTTCGAAAAACAACCCTTTCCACACCTAGCTTCCAAGCAAAACAAATATGCCTCGCTTTTGGATGGATCTTTTTTACAGCAGCAATGGAATCTTTGATCGCTGTTTCAGAAGTTACAGGAAAGGCATAACCAACAAACTTGCTGCCTTTTTCTTTACAAACAAATTCTAAAGAGGGTTTGGAAAGTGTGTGGTACCGATCAACATCCTTCATCACACTTGGTGACTGGGATTTCGATACAAGTGCAATTGCGTATCTTTGATCAGGTGTTTTTCAAAAAGAGCTGCCCCGAGTTTGGGAGCTTCGACGCCCGAACCAAAAGTCTGTGATCCCACAAAAACCCGTGCTTCGTCCCAAAGACCAGCATCGATAAAGGTCTGAAGTGTTTGCTTCCCCCCTTCAACAAAAACAGACTGCACTTTCAAACGGAACAATACCTCACAAATCTGAGAAGCCAACTCTTGACTGAAATCGATTTTAAAATAACGGGTGTGCTTTTGATCTTTTGGCATTTTTTTGCAGGTGACATCCACCAAAATCCCTGTTGGAGTCCTGTCGTCTAAAACTTCGAAATCCTCAGGGATTCGCATACCGCGATCCAACACCACACGAAGGGGGTTGTTACCCGACCAAGTGCGAAGAGTCAATTTGGGGTTGTCTGCAAGCACAGTTTGTGTCCCTACTAAGATGGCTTGTTCTTCTCCTCGCCATTTGTGAACCAATTGCTGTGATTCTGCATTGCTAATCCAAACAGGACGCCTCCCATCTTTGGATTCCGGAGCTATAAAACCGTCAAGGGTCTCCGCCCACTTTAGAACGATGTAAGGACGTTGTAGATTTTGAAAAGTAAAGAAACGCCGATGTTGTTCTCGGCATTCTTGCTCCAAAACCCCGACGACAACATCACATCCTGCTGCCAACAAACGTTGGACTCCTTTTCCAGCCACCTCAACATTGGTATCCAAACAACCGACAACGACATTGGGGATGGCGTGTTTTACAATCAAATCTGCACAAGGAGGTGTCTTTCCAAAATGTGCACAAGGCTCTAAGGTCACATACAACGTAGCCTGAGATAACAGGGATTTGTCTGCCACAGCATGGATTGCATTCACTTCTGCATGGGCGCCTTCATAAGCACTGGTAAATCCCTCTCCAATGAGTTGGCCCTGCCAAACAATGACACAGCCCACAGAAGGATTGGGCCTTGACAAACCGAGCCCTTTCTGTGCCAACTCGATACAACGCCGCATGTATATCTCTTGTGTATTCACAAAAACAAAAGTAAGCCGAAAGTCCGAGAGTCACAAGGACATTGCCGATTGAAGAAAAAAAATTTTTATTGAAAACTAAATTTTTAATTTCTCGTTTCTTAGAGTATTTTTGTAGTATGAAACTCTTGCAACTCAAATCTGAATTCAATTCTCAATTGGAAACACAGTATCCAAAAACAGAAATCGATTCTTTTTTCAATTTGTTAACGGAGTACAAATTGAGTTTGACACGCGTAGATCGCGCACTGCAACCCAATTTTGAATTGAAAGAAACATCACTTGCTTTTTTCAAAAAAGCCCTTCAATTGCTAAAGGAAGAGGTTCCTGTTCAATACATCATCGGAAAAACGTGGTTTTACGGCTTGCCTTTTTACGTAAACAACAGCGTATTGATTCCCAGACCAGAGACCGAAGAGCTGGTGAGCTGGATTCTTGAAGACCTCGGCGACAAAGTCGATATCAACATCTTAGACATTGGCACGGGAAGTGGCTGTATTGCCATTGCACTTGCCAAAAACCTAACCAAAGCGACTGTCTGGGCGCTGGACATCTCAGAAGCAGCCCTACAAACGGCTAAAAAAAATGCCACCTTGAACCAAGTCGACATTCGTTTTGCAACACAAGACATTCTCACAACGGACAGCTTGCCCTCCTCCTTTGATGTGATTGTTAGCAACCCTCCTTATGTCCGAATGCTCGAAAAAAAAGAACTCAAAAACAATGTCTTAGTCCACGAACCTTCCACAGCTCTTTTCGTAGCAGACGATAGCCCTCTTGTTTTTTACGACAAAATTTCTTACTTGGCGCTGAGTCACCTCAAACCCCATGGCAAGTTGTATTTTGAAATCAACCAATACCTCGGAAAGGAGATGCTAGCCATGCTTGCTGAAAAAGGTTTCTCATCGAACGAATTGAAAAAAGATATTTTTGATAACGATCGAATGACCAAATCCCTTCTTTGAAACCCATCTTCATCCTTATTGTCTCACCACTCATTTTATAAAAAGAGCGTGTTCATCAAAAAGGATTTTCTGTACCTTTGCTCTATGAGAATTGACATCATCACTGTATCACCGGAATTGATTCAAAGTCCTTTTGAACATTCTATCTTAAAAAGAGCCATCCAAAAAGGATTGGCAGAAGTACACTTTCACAACCTGAGAGACTTCGCAAACAACAGCTATCAAAAAATTGATGACTACCAATTTGGAGGAGGCGCAGGAATGGTTTTGATGATTGAACCGATCGACAAATGCATTGCCCAACTCAAAGCAGAAAGAACCTATGACGAAGTCATCTACATGACACCTGATGCCCCGATCCTGAATCAAAAAACCGCCAACACCTTGTCCTTAAAAGAAAACATCCTCATTCTTTGCGGCCACTACAAAGGTGTGGACCAACGTGTGCGAGACCATTACGTCACCAAAGAAATTTCCATCGGAGATTATGTTTTGAGTGGTGGAGAATTGGGTGCTGCCGTCCTGTGCGACAGTGTCATCCGTTTGATCCCAGGAGTTTTGGGAGACGAAACCTCTGCCTTGACCGATTCTTTTCAAGACGGACTGCTCGCTCCTCCCGTCTATACGAGGCCTTCGGAATACAAGGGGCATGCTGTTCCCGAAATACTCCTCTCCGGAAACTTTCCGAAAATTGATGAATGGAGGACACAAAAAGCTTATGAAAGGACCAAAAACATCAAACCCGAATTGTTCGATGATTGAAATTCGCATCCTAATCCTACTTTAATTTAACAGAAAAACAATCCCCATCTCCCCTTGAAAAAAGAACACTTTAGTCCATTCAATAAACATCCCGAAATTGCAATTGTCCTCGGTTTTCAATTGTTTCGACTGATATTGTTGCCGTTTTTTGGTTTGATGCCTCAAGATGCGTACTACCATTTTTATGGAGAAAACTTAGCGCTTTCTTATTTTGACCATCCGGGAATGATTGGATATATCTTGCGCATTTTTACTGAACTGTTCGGAAAAACAGTCTTTGTGGTCAAACTCGCCGATTTTGTGGTCAGCTCCTTTACTTTGTTCAGTTTCTACCAGCTTGCAGGGAATTTTCTTCCCAAACACAAACAGTTGCGTGCGCTGGTCTTGACCGGATCGACTCTTTTTGTTTCTGTACTCAGCTTCAACTCCACTCCGGATGTGCCTTTGCTGTTGTTTTGGACCTTGTCAATCAACAGCTTGTACTTGGCCATTTTCAAAGAGAAGAAACTGCATTGGCTGTTGGGAGGCCTTTTGATGGGACTTGCTTTCAACAGCAAGTACACGGCATTGTTATTGCCGATAGGACTCTTGGGCTTTTTGTGCTTTTCCAAAAAGTATAGAAAAGAATTGTTTTCTCCCTGGCTGCTGTCGTGTCTTTTGATTGGAGCAGGTGTCACCTTCCCCGTTTGGTACTGGAACTACCAACACGACTTTGCTTCTTTTCTTTTCCAATCTTCAGAAAGAACGGGAAGCATCACTCGGTTCAAAATTTCTCCCAGTTACTTTTTTGGAGCGATTGGCCACCAACTTTTCCTCTTGTTGCCAATACTGTTGATTGCCTTTGTGAAAATAGGTTTCAAATACCTGCGAAATTTATTGTTGAAATTTAAAACTCCCTCTGACAGCACCTTGTTTCTCTTGGCGTTTTTTATTCCAACATTTTTTGGATTCTTTTTGATCACGCCTATTTATTGGGTCAAAATGAATTGGATGCTCCCTTCTTACATCACCGGAATCATTTTATGCAGCCATCTTATCTCAAAAAAACAAGTCAAAATTCATTTGGGTTTTTCCATTGCATTTCATCTGATTGTCGCTATCGAGATTTTGACCTATGCCGTCCCTATAAAAAGTGACGACACCTGGGTGGGTTGGAAATCCTTGGCGCAAGAGACGATAAAACTTCAAGAAGCACACCCGAACAGTTTTGTGTTTTCTGACGACAACTACAAAACAAGTGCCGCATTGTCGTTTTACCTCGACCAAAAAATATACGCCCAAAACATTCTTTACAAACCGGCTTTGCAGTTTGATTACTTGGGGGACAACCTAACTCTCCTCGCTGGAAAAGATGGGTTGTTTATTGACTCTGACAAGCGTTTTAAAAACAATAAAAAACGCAAAAGCACCCCTAAAGAATTGGAACTCTATTTCGCTGAGGTCACGCAATTGGATCCAATCATCGTCAAAAGAGGGCAACGAGAAATTCGTAAATTTTGGGTTTTTCATTGCAAAAACTACCAGCCAAAAAAACAATAAAACACTGTTGATGTTTTAAAAAAAGTCGTAAGTTTGCAACCTCAAAATCAACCGCTGACGAAAATCGTGAATGTTGATTTGACGAAATCCCATTAAAATTAAAAGAAATGGCTAATTTAATTGATTTTGTACAAAGTGAATTTGTAGCAAAAAATGAATTTCCAGACTTCCAATCTGGAGACACGATTACCGTGTATTATGAAATTAAAGAAGGACAAAAAACACGTACTCAGTTTTTTAGAGGTGTTGTCATTCAAAGAAGAGGTGCCGGAACCTCTGAAACGTTCACGATTCGAAAAATGTCAGGAACTATTGGAGTAGAGCGTATCTTCCCAATCAACTTACCTGCCATTCAGAAAATCGAAGTAAACAAACAAGGAAAGGTCAGAAGAGCTCGTATTTTCTACTTTAGAGATCTTACTGGTAAAAAAGCAAGAATCAAGGAAGTGCGTCGGAACTAAGTTACACGGACTTTCAAAATGTATCAAAAATCCCGATTGCAATGTGCAATCGGGATTTCTTATTTGCAACCTGTTCTCAACAAAAAATAACTTTAAAAAGTGTCTGTTTTTTAACAGAATTTGATGGATAAAAAAAAAGCCACTCTCATTTTTAGGGTATTGACAAAAACCCCCCTAAATTTCTGATATTTTAAATCTTAAAAATATAACGGAATTTACTACATTTGCGCTGTCTTAATGCAGATTTATTCCTGCGTTTATTCATAGGACAAAGAGAACCTTAACGTTTACTTCTCTTTGCAAACAATTGGAATCTCATAAAACCAAATCAAAGTCGGCAAAAGCGTCTTAAAGACCTCTTAATTTCACAACACTTATGACAACAAAATCATCTCAGATTGTTTATACAATAACAGACGAAGCACCTGCATTGGCAACCTATTCTTTTTTGCCTATCGTAGAGAGCTTTGCAAAGACAGCAAGCATTGAAATCACCCGGAAAAACATTTCGCTTGCCGCAAGAATTTTGGCCAACTTTTCCGAACACCTAAAAGAAGCACAAAAAGTACCCGACGCACTATCTGAGCTAGGAGCTTTGGCGAAAACAGCGCAAGCCAACATCATCAAATTGCCGAACATCAGTGCTTCAATACCACAGTTGAAAGCGGCCATTGCAGAATTGCAGGCAAATGGCTATGAAATCCCCGATTTTCCCGAAGCACCGAAAACAGATACTGAAAAAGCAATCAGAGACAGGTACGCAAAGGTTTTAGGATCTGCCGTAAACCCCGTTCTAAGAGAAGGGAATTCTGACCGCAGGGTTGCTGGACCTGTAAAAATTTATGCAAAAAACAATCCACACAGCATGGGCGCTTGGAAAAATGATTCCAAGACCCACGTGGCAAGCATGCAAGAAGGGGACTTCTACAGCAGTGAAAAATCCACAACGCTCAAAAAAGCAGGAAACCTCTCCATTGAGTTGTTTGGAAATGACGGATCCAAGAGCACATTAAAAACCTCGATCCCCGTCCTGAAAGGTGAAATTTTTGACAGCGCTGTGTTGAGTATTCAAAAACTAAAAACCTATGTCGCTAAAGAAATTGTAGATGCAAAAGCCAAAGAGGTCCTCTTGTCAGTCCACATGAAAGCGACAATGATGAAAGTCTCCGACCCAATCATCTTTGGCGCCATCGTAGAAGTGTTCTTCAAAGATATATTTGAAAAATACGCCGCGACCTTCAAAGAATTAGGAATCTCTGCCAACAATGGATTGGGCGATGTCTACAACAAAATCAAAACGCTCTCCAACGAAGCACAAGAAGAAATTAAAAATGCCATTGACCAGGTCTACCAAAACAGTCCTGCATTGGCCATGGTCAATTCGGATCAAGGAATCACCAACCTGCATGTACCAAGTGACATCATCATTGATGCTTCCATGCCTGCGATGATTCGAAACTCTGGCCAGATGTGGAATGCCGAAGGCAAGTCACAAGACACCAAAGCCTTGATTCCAGACCGTAGCTATGCTGGTATCTACCAAGAAACCATCAATTTTTGCAAAAAACATGGGGCCTTTGACCCCACCACTATGGGAACGGTTCCCAATGTCGGATTGATGGCGCAAAAGGCGGAAGAATACGGTTCCCACGACAAGACCTTTCGAATTGCTGTAGATGGAACGGTCAAAATCACCGACGAATCAGGTGCTGTACTGATGGAACAAACTGTGGAAGCAGGAGACATATTTAGAGCGTGTCAAGTAAAAGACGCCCCAATCCAAGACTGGGTAAAGCTAGCGGTTACAAGAGCCAAAGCATCCCAAACACCTGCCATCTTTTGGCTCGACATCAACAGAGCTCACGATGCAGAATTGATCAAAAAAGTAAACACATACTTGCCTAATCACGAAACTAGCGAATTGGACATCTCCATACTTTCTCCAATTGATGCCACCAAAAAAACATTGGAGAGGCTTAAAAAAGGGGAAGACACCATTTCGGTTACCGGAAATGTATTGCGGGATTATTTGACAGATTTGTTCCCTATTTTAGAACTTGGGACTTCTGCAAAGATGCTTTCCATTGTGCCATTGATGAACGGCGGAGGCTTGTTTGAAACAGGTGCCGGTGGATCTGCACCAAAACACGTTCAGCAATTTGTCGAAGAAGGACACCTGCGTTGGGATTCCTTAGGTGAATTTTTAGCCCTTTCTGTTTCTTTGGAAGATTTGGGAATCAAAACAAACAACCCAAAAGCACGCATCCTGTCCAAAACATTGAACGAAGCCAATACTCAATTTTTGAACAAAGACAAGTCACCCTCACGAAAAACTGGAGAGCTGGACAACAGAGGAAGTCACTTTTATTTGGCACTTTACTGGGCACAAGCACTGGCAAACCAATCAGAAGACCTCGAATTGAAAGCAACATTTACCCCAGTGGCAAAAGAACTTTCAAACAACGAACGTGCTATTTTGGACGAACTCAGCACCTCACAGAGTGTTGCTCTTGACTTGGGTGGGTATTACTATCCAGATCCTAAAAAAGTGTCTCACGCGATGCGTTCAAGTGCTATTTTCAACAAAGCGTTAGACGCTATCAAAAAATAGACAAAAACACTTCCTACAAAAACTCAAAAGACCTTCATTATTTTGGAGGTTTTTTTTGTTGCTACAATGAGAATGATTAGTTTTGTTTAAAACATCTCCCAAAAAATTAAACAATGACAAAGCAATTCTTAGCTCCAATTCTTTTTTTGTTGCTCAGCACCCACTCTTTTGCTCAAAAGGTTTTTACCATTAGTGGCATCGTTTCAGAACAAGTCAGTGAGGAAACCTTGATCGGTGTGAACATTATTTTTCCAGAATTGTCTAAAGGAACCAATACCAATGGGTATGGCTTTTACTCCATCACGTTAGAAGAAGGCACCTACACCATAGAAATTAGCTATTTGGGCTACAAAACCATTGCAAAGCAGGTCCTTTTAAACAAAGACACCAAACTCAACTTCAGTTTGGAAACCCAAAGCGAAGAGATAGACGAAGTTGTGGTCAATGCCAACAGCACGCGCATCAGTTTGAAACGCCCAGAAATGAGCGTCCACAAGGTAAAGGTAAGCACGATCAAAGAAATGCCCGTCGTTTTGGGAGAAGTTGACATCATCAAATCCATTCAGCTCTTACCGGGAGTCACCAGTGCCGGTGAAGGTGCATCGGGGTTCAATGTTCGTGGAGGGGCGGAAGATCAAAATTTGATTCTTTTGGACGAAGCCACCTTGTACAGTTCTTCTCATTTTTTTGGTTATTTTTCTATCTTCAATGCAGATGCGGTCAAAGACATCAAATTGTACAAGGGAGGCATTCCTGCAAAATACGGAGGGCGGGTTGCTTCGGTACTTGACATTCACCAAAAAGACGGGAACAAAAAGGAAACTCACCTCACAGGTGGCATCGGACTAATCTCTAGCCGCTTGATGGTGGAGGGCCCCATCAAAAAGAACAAAAGCTCCTTTTTACTTGCCGGACGTAGTTCCTATGTCAATGTGTTTTTAAAACTCAATCCCGATACCAAAGAAAACGAATTGTCGTTTTACGACCTAAACGCAAAATTAAATTTTGACCTGGATGCCAACAACAAACTTTATTTTTCAGGCTATTTTGGAAGAGACGCTTTTAACATCTCTAATTTGTTTGTGAATTCCTATGGAAACTCAACCTTCAACGCGCGTTGGAACCACTTGTTTTCGGACCAATTATTTTCAAATTTGTCCTTGATTTACAGTGAATACAACTACTTTTTAAACCTGGACTTTATCGGAATGGATTGGGATTCTGGAATCAAAAATTTTCAACTCAAGTACGATTTCAAATACTACGATTCCGAAACATTCAAATTGTCTTATGGCTTGGGAGGAATCTATTACCACTTCAACCCAGGAGTCATAAGACCCAGCAAAGAAAACTCCGCAGTAAATTATGAAAAACTAGAGCAAAAATATGCGTATGAACCTGCGCTTTACATAGAAGCCGAACAAACACTCTCAGAAAAAATAGCCGTTAATTACGGATTGAGAACTAGTTTTTTCTACAGAATGGGAGGACAAAGTATGTATTCCTACAAAGACAACGAACCGGTTGCATTTGACCCCAGTCTGGGTATCTACAAAGAAGGAACAGTCACCGGCAGTACCCGCTACTCAAAAAACAAAGTACTCAAACGTTTCCACGGTCTGGAGCCTCGCTTTGCTATTTCATACAAAGCCAATGAAAACAATGCTTTCAAAGCAAACTACAACCGAACGTTTCAATACATTCATTTGATTTCCAACACCGTATCTGCTGCTCCCTTGGACGTTTGGGCCCCCAGTGGAAAATTCATCAAACCCCAAATAGCCGATCAATTTGCACTCGGATATTACAAAAACCTCAAAGGGGAAACCTATGCCCTTGAAACAGAAATCTATTACAAAAAAGTTCAAAACAGGCTGGATTACCGCAACGGTGCTGACCTCATTGCTCAAGAAAAAATAGAAACCATCCTATTGGCAGGGAAATCTAGGGCCTATGGACTGGAAGTTTCCTTAAAAAAGAACGCGGGAAAGCTAAAAGGATGGATTAGCTATACCCTTTCCAATACCGAACAGCAAGTACAAGGAACAACGCCAGAAGCTACCGGAATCAACAACGGGGCTTGGTACAAAGCTCCCTATGACAAAACCCACGATCTGTCCATTACAGCTAGTTATGAAGCCTCAAAAAAATGGCGGTTTGGCAGCAACTTCGTCTACCAAACTGGAAGACCGGTCACCTACCCTATCGGACAATTTACAAGCAATGTCGGAGGAAATTACGACAGCCCTAATGAAAACATCACCGTTCCTATTTATGGAGACCGAAACGGGCAAAGGTTGCCAGCTTACCACCATTTAGACATTGCAGCTACGTACACCCCAACAAAAAACAACTCTAGAAACTGGAAAGGAGAATGGGTCTTTAGCATCTACAACGTTTACAATCGCAGAAATGCTGCCTCCGTAAACTTTCGTCAAAATGAAGATACCGGAGCCAATGAAGCAGTCCGAACTTCAATTTTTGGCATGGTCCCTTCCGTTACCTATAATTTTAAATTTTAAACCCGCACCTCAACTCGCAACGTCATGAAAAACCTATATGCTATAATCATCCTCTTAGTATGCGCTTCCTGTGAAGATGTCATCGAAGTGGATTTGAACGAAGGCCCCAGCCGCTTGGTCATCGATGCCAACATCAACTGGAAAAAAGGCAGCGATGGAAAGAAACAACGAATCCGATTGACAAAAACCGTGGGCTTCTACGAGTCCCTCATCCCACCTGCAAACGGAGCTGAAGTAATGATTTCTGACGGTACGACTGACTTTTATTTTGAAGAAATTGACATGACAGGAATTTATGAGACAGAGACCTTTGAACCTGAAATTGACAAAGCCTACACCTTGACCGTAATCTATAACGGAGAAACCCACAACGCAACAGCAACACTAAAACCAGTCACAGACATCACAAAAATCGAACAAAGCGAAGAAAACTTTTTCGGAACAGTAGCGACTCGAGTAGATTTCTTCTACACAGATCCTGCAGAAGAAGAAAACTATTACCTCTCAGAATTTGTCAGTCCAGAGGCTTTTTTATTGAATCAATACCGTGTCCGAAGAGACGAATTCACCAATGGCAACGAAAGCAGCATCTTTGAAATAGACGAAAATCTAAGCAAAGGAGACGTGCTGACACTCCGTTTTTACGGGATTTCTGAAAGCTACCACAACTACCTTGATTTGCTGTTTGAACAAGTTCAAAACGGAGGACCATTTGCGACAGCACCTGCCGCTGTCAATGGAAATTGCACCAATGCAACCCGTCCGGAAAACAAACCCTATGGCTACTTTAGGTTGTCGGAAATGGTCGAAGAAACCTACACCATCGAATAACTAATAGCGCAAGCATGCCATTAGGAGCGAGCAATTGCATTTAAAAGCAAGAAAGCCGATGAGATTTTTGTATTTTTAAAAAAAAAGTTTGGATTTTATAAAGACAACAGAACAGAGTTCACCTTACCAGCACTTGGAAAAGATGAGCATCGACGGATTGCTCAACGCCATGCACGAAGAAGACAAAACTGTCCCTCAGGCAGTAGAAAAAGCCTTGCCCCAAATCAAAACTTTGGTGGAACAAGTTGTTGCCAAACTCAAATTGGGTGGACGTTTGTTCTACGTGGGCTCTGGAAGCAGTGGCCGCTTGGGCATCTTAGACGCATCCGAATGCCCTCCAACTTTTGGAGTCCCACACGAGCTTGTTGTCGGCATCATCGCAGGTGGAGATACCGCAATCCGAAAAGCCGTAGAAAATGCAGAAGACCATCCAACACAAGGATGGAAAGACCTTCAAGAACACAACATCTCCACCAAAGACCTCGTCATTGGAATTGCCGCATCAGGAACGACTCCCTATGTATTGGGTGCTTTGGAAAAAGCCAATGAAGCAGGCATTGCAACAGGATGTATCACGATGAATAAAAACAGTCCATTGCACCTGCTTGCACAATTTCCAATAACCGCTGTTGTCGGTCCCGAATTTGTTAGCGGAAGTTCTCGAATGAAGGCTGGAACAGCCCAAAAATTGATTTTGAACATGATCAGTACTGCTGCGATGATTCAACTTGGAAAAGTCAAAGGAAATAAAATGGTGGACATGAAATTATCGAACAAAAAACTGGTACAAAGAGGAGTGCAAATGCTAGTAGACAGCTTGTACATCTCCGAATCAAAAGCCCTTGAACTGATCCAAAAGTTCGGCTCCGTCAGGGACGCCCTTCAACACTTTGAAAAATGAACACTTCTACAGAAACACTTAGAAAAGGATTGAAATTTGTTTTCGGAGCCATTCCTCTTTTTATCTTGGCGCCTGTACTAGCCAACATCGGATTTTCTGCACTTAGAAAAGACAACAACTATTGGTTTCTCATTACCGCGGGTGTACTTGGAATCGCAGGAATTGCTTGTCTGTTTATAGGAATACGAACCGTCCTAAACTCTTTTTTCAGTAAAAAATAACAGTGCTGATTCTCAGTAAAATTTCCTCGCTAATCTATCAAAAACAGCATTCACCTCTTCGGAAATTTTTAATTTCCAAGAGATCACGAGATAAAAAACAAGAAAGAGTGAACTCTTGCAAAAAATATTCAAAAGTGGATGAAAGGGAAAATCCCAAAAAGAAAAGAGAAAATAGCAGGCTATCAACAACATAAGAAGGGCTCCTGTTTTCGAAGTAGAAGGCAACATTTGAAATTTTCGATGAACGTAGTACATTTTCAAACTGTTGGCCACAAAAACGACCAAAAAAGTAGACAATGCAGCACCGTTGATGCTCATCTTATCAATCAAAATGTCGTTTAAAAAGTAAACAGAAATAGCCATGGCCAGTCCGTAAGGCAATAAAATCTTATAGTATTTGGAATTGGAAATAATCGCGCCATTGGCTCCTAAAAACATGTTGTACAACTTCGCCAAGGAAACCAACAAAACCACCCAAGCCCCACCGCTGTACTTTTGGGGAATCAACGTGTAAAGCTGGTTCAGATTCAAATGGATACCCAAAAAAACCAAGCCAGAAATCCAAAGTAGATTGAGCGAACTTCTTTGGTACAGATTTTGAACTTCCTCCAACCGGTTTTCGTTCAAAGCTTTGGCCACCAAAGGCTGTAAAATCTGAGACATGGCTCGTCCCGGAGTCTCTACTAGAGTGGCGATGTAAACAGCAACCGCATAATAGGCAGCATTCGCAATGGCTTCCTTTTGCGGAATCATAAACTTGTCGATGTCAATCAAAATACTACCGGCAGAGCCCGCAAGAATGATGTAAAGAGAAAACCGCAAAATATCTCGTGTATTGTGCGGCAATCGCAAAGAGAATTTAGGACGGTATAGGCGAAACGCATACCAAGCCATCAACAGTGTTCTTACAAAATACATCCCCGTTAGGTAATAGATAAAATCGCCGGCACTTATCCAATTCAAAGCAACAAATATGAGTAAAAAGAGAACGGAAACTCGGGAAAACAACTCCCTCAATACCGTTCCATATACGGACTGCAACTGTACTTTTGCCCAGGCATGAAAGACCTCAAAATAAGCCGTGGCCAAAGCCACCAGATAGATCACAAAGGTATATTGCTTGACAATCGGGTTTTTAAGTGAAAGGAATGTTGCGATGGATTCGTAAAACAAATTGCCCAACATGCCCAGAGGAATAGCAATCAACAAGGGCAAGAAAAGTGCAAAACTCAAAAAACGGTCTTTTTCAGCCTTTTCTGTGTACGAAGAATAAAATTTCAAAAGAGAATAATGCACACCAAAAGCTGTCAGCGGCATCAATAAATTGGCACAGGACAAGAGATAGGTGACCAAACCGTAGTACTCCTCTGTCAAAAAGGAAGTGTACAAAAACAAGGCGTTTGTTCCTCCAATGGCAAATGCCAGGTAGATGGTGAAGGTGTTTTTGATACTTTGTTTGAATACAATGCCCATAATCAACCTGTGATCTCTTTTATCAAATGTACCAGTTTTCTTGTTATTTCTCTTCTGTGGTATTGTTCAATATTTTTTGACTGAACGCGCAAACAGTTGTTTGAAAAGTCTTTGTACATCGAAAGTATTTGTTCTTTTAATTCATCGTGGTGTTGTGCTTCGAACACAGTCCCCGAATGGGTGTGGTTTATAATTTCTGCCAAATCTCCTGTTTTGGGACCTATGGCCAATACCGGTCTTTTTGCCGCGAGGTATTCGAATATTTTTCCAGTGATGATCAGATTTGCACTGGGCACTTCATTGATACAAACCAATAAGACTTGTGATTTCTGTTGGTAGTCAAAAATCTCGTTGTGAGGCAAATACCCCAGGTTTCTCAACTGCTCATTCAGGCCACTGGAAGAAATCTGTTCTAAAACAGAAGGCGCTACTTTGCCGATCAATTGAATTTTTAGGTTTTCTGAAAAGCCTTCGATCTCTTGCATCAATTCTGACAAGACCTTCCACAAAACCCGTGGGTTTTGATCTTCGTTCATGATTCCAATATGGGAAATCGTAAAATGGGGGTCCAATGCTGTTTTTGAATCTGAGAGCTCGATGTCAAAACCATTGGTCAATACCGCTGTCATTTTGTTGTAGTTCAAATATTCCCGCTGCATGGTTTTGCCAACGACCATCACTGCATCAGCAGAACACAAAACCTTCTTTTTTAAGTGTTCGTGAATTTTTATAGTGCGTTGTGTCAAGGGCAGGCTTTTAAAATAACCCATGGCGGTCCAAGGATCTCTAAAGTCAGCTATCCATTTGAGTTTGCTTTTTTCTTTCAAGCCGAGCCCTATCAAATGAACGCTCTGCGGCGGCCCCGTGGTAATGACAAGAGCGACCGGATGGGCTTTGAGGTATTTTTCCAAATAAGACAGGGAGGGTTTTACCCAAAACTTACGTGCATCTGGAATGAAATAGTTAGCGCGAACATAGGTGGCAAACTTTCCAAAAAGGGATTTTTTTTCATCTAAAAAACCTACACTTGTCTGTGTGGCCTTTCCTCGGCTAAAAATATTGGCCAATCTATAAGGCTCCCAAATGGGTTGTCGCAAGACCTCAACGCCTTCGGGTATTTCAGCAAGCAAGGTTGGGTCTTCGATTGCATAAACTGGGTTTTCCACCGTGTAGACAACTGGTGTAATACCAAAATCTTGTAGGTATTTAACAAACTTTAGCCAGCGTTGCACGCCAGATCCTCCTGCTGGGGGCCAATAATATGTGACAATGAGTACTCTCAACGGTTTAGATTATCGTATAAATGTACTAAGTTTTTTGAGGTTTGCAGCCAAGAAAACTCAGTTTCTACAAATGCTTTTCCATTGGCACCCATTTGATTTCTTAAATTTTCATCAGATGCCAACTTCAATACTTTATCTGTAAAATCTTGACTGTCTTTTTCTTTTTAGAAAATAGATTTGCAAATGCGTAGGGTTCCCAGATAGGTTGGCGAATGACCTCTACTCCTTCTGGAACTTCGTTTTCGAGACTTTCATCCTGTATGGCATAGTCAGGATTGTCAACAGTATACACTACCGGTGTGATTCCAAAATCTTGTAAATATTTTACAAATTTCAACCAGCGTTGCACACCTGATCCTCCTAATGGTGGCCAATAATATGTAAGAATTAATACTTTCAATTAGGTATCATATAATTTTATCAGTTTCAAACTTTCGTGTTCCCAATTTTCTCCTTCATTCATCACAGCATTGTAGGCGTTGTCAATTTTATATTGATAGGCCTTAGAATGTTTATAAATATCGAGAACCTTTTGAATAAAATCAAGCACATTATTCGCTTTAAATACAATTCCGGCATCAAATTTAGAAACAATTCTTTCCAATGGTTTGCATGAACTCACTAACAATAAACTTTTGCTCATCATAATTTGAAATAGTTTATGAGGTATCGTATTGTCAGTATGATCATTTGACACATGGGGAATGATATTCAAACTACTTTTCTGCATGATTGTTGCAACTTCAGTAAATGGTCTGTACCCAACAAAATTCACATACTTCTCAGCTTTATTTGTTGCAGCAATTTCTTTTAATTTAGTCTCTACATCTGAGCTTCCTTTTCCCACCAAAAAAAGTTTTGCATTCGGAATTACTTTCACAATTTCAGGCATAGCACTTATAGCTGTTTGCAATCCTCTGTGCGGCCCAAACCCACCTATATAAGTAATTGAAAAATCACTTGTATTGATAATATCTTGGACTATTTCTTTATTGAAATTCTCTGTAAAATCTTTTTTTTCATGGTTCGAAACCACTACTAATTTCTCTTTTTCAATGCCAAATTTAGCAATGAGTTTCTCTTTCATTTCCTCTACAACACAGATTACTTTATCGTATTTTAGACAATATTTTTTCTCCTTTTTAGACCATCTTTTGGGGTTCATTAAAAGAGCGTTTTTAATCTTAATAATTGAACTCCTCCTCCATACAAACCATGTCTTTAATGACTCGGGAAAGTTTTCGTGCAAATCCAAATACACTTTCTTTTTTACCTTAGATTTAAATAGCAACCCAGTTCCTGCCAATGGCAAATCATGCACATGTAAATAATCTATAGTGTATGCTTTAAACACCTTTTTTAGTCCAAAATAGAAAAAGGGATTGAAATCAAAAACACTTTCTATACTATCATAAATCCCTTTTTTAATTGTTGTGTAATTTTTTCCGATTCTATATACCTCAACATCATTAAAAGTTTCTTTGCTTTTATCATTTCGTTTTCTCGGACAGACAACAATAACTTTTCTCCCATTTTCAGCAAGGGCTTCAGCTTCTTTTCTAACTCGAATATCATTAGGATAAGAGCCGTCCACAATCATACAAATATAACTCATACCAAAAACTCCATAGATTTTTTAATTATTCTTTCAGTAGCATGACCGTTCCAATGTTTCGGAATTGTAGCTGTCTTTAATTTTCCTTTAAAAATTTCTTGAATTGCTTCTAAAATCTCATCTGTTTTAAAAGACATCAATGTATTTGTTCCTTCTTCTATAGTCGAAGGTCTTTCTGTATTTTCTCTTAATGTGATGCATGATACTTGTAAAAAGCTAGTTTCTTCTTGGATACCTCCACTATCTGTAATCACACAAAAAGCATGTGCAATTAACTTTTGAAAAGAGAAATAATTTTGAGGTTCTATAATTGTTAAATTTTCAATTGTATTTAGTTGTTCAAACAAACCAAACTTGTTAAAATTGTTTAGGGTTCTTGGGTGAATTGAAAAAACAACCTTTTTATTTTTTTTGCCATGCTATTTGTGTAGAAAGGAAGCGTATGGGCCAATGCGGACAATTTGTATTCCAATTTGTCAGACCTGTACCTGCAGATACGAATGCCTTCGTGAATTTCCTCAGCAGGTTCGTCACCATAGGTAAGACAGAAGAGACAAACCTGGTAACCTGCCTGTACCAGAGAAACCGCTTCATTCTTAACCCTTGGATCGGGAGGAAATGGCGCGTCTAAAATCATTCCTATGGTCATAACGATCTGGCTATTTTATTATTTTTATAGGTTTGTACTCCTCCATAAAAAGCAATGGCAAAAAACAGCAGTATTGAAAACAGCACCACACGGCTTCCGTTTGCAATCACGGTTGGTTCAAATTTAAATTCAACCATGTGTTCTCCTTTTGGAACAGGCAAAGCTCTCAAAACATAGTTCGCTCTGTAATGCGGTTGCAGTTCCCCATCGATATAAGCATTCCATCCTTCTTTGTAATAAATTTCAGAAAAAACGGCGAACTGATCAGCTGAACTGCTACTCGTATACTGCAATTCATTGGCCTTATAAACGAGCAATTCTATCGATGCCAAAGTGTCTTGTTCTATACTATTAGACAAACCTCGCAATTGTGGAAATTCATTTTGATTGACAATAGCTGTTTTCTTAGTATTTATACCCGACAAACCCAAAATCTCTTGGTCTGCTGTATCTACAAAGTCCAGCGCATCCACAAACCAAGCATTTCCGTTGGTTTCAGAGTTTACTTGCAAAGATTTTTGTCCTTGCTCATTAGGAACCATAAAGTACTTGGTGTTTAGCATGTTGAGCACTTCCCAATTGTTCTTTACAATATGGAAATCCACCAATTCTTGGTAGCGGCCCAATTTAGCTGCGTGGTAGCCTCCGATAGACTTATGGAAATAAGAAGTGGCACCGTCACTCATAAAGTTTCCTGTAAAATTGGCAACGCGGTAGTGCCCCGTATCTTTCAAGATCTCTTTGTCAATGGCTGACTTTACAAAAGGCATTTCTATTTTAGAAGCGGGATAAAAATCAGCGGTATTCACATAACGCCTTGCCGTTCCAACCATGTCAAAAAGCAACAAAGCAGCAATGGCAATTAAGAGTGGTGAACGTTGCAAACGCTCTTTTGAAAAAAGCCACAATGCCAAAGTAGTCGCAAAAACAAGCAAAAAAGAACGCAGGCTATCTTCAAAAAAGAGGGTCTTTCGATCGGCTACAATGGCATCGCCCAACCCGTTGAGCAATTGGTTGTAATAAACATCGTTTGCCCCATCAAAACCAAACAAGCTGCTCCCAAAAAGAACAAAGAACAGGCATGTCCCTCCTACGATGTAAAAACTCTTTTTCAAAACGACTTCTTTTGTCTTTGGAGACAATTTTCCATATACAAAAGAATGCAATGCCAACATGCCCAAGAGCGGAATGGTGATTTCTGCTAAAATCTGTATGGAAGAAACGGCTCGAAACTTGTTGTACAAAGGCACATAGTCAATAAAAAAATTGGTCAAAAGAGAAAAGTTCTCCCCCCAACTCATCAGTATGGAAAAGCCTGTGATGGCTACCAAAGCTCTTTTTAGTTTTCCAGGTACTGAGAAAATCCCCAAGACAAAAAGAAAGATAAAAATAGCGCCGATATAGGCGGGTGCGGCAACTATGGGCTGACTTCCCCAATAGGTAGGTACATTTTCTGAAAACTGACGGGCTTGCTTTCGATCTATTTTAGAACTTAAAAAGGCATAGGTATGGGAGTCGGTACCTAAATTTTCACTGTTGGCACCCCCCGTAAAACGAGGAATCAATAAGTTAAACGTTTCCAAAAACCCATAACTGTATTCAGTGATATAGGCTTTTGACAATCCACTGTGTTCTTTTTTAGTTCCCGCTGCTGTAAGGGTCAAATCACTTTTGCCGCGAGTGCTTTGATCGGCATATTCTTTGGTGGCTAACAAACTATGTGCATTCATACCGAGTGCCAGTCCAAAAGCAAGGCACGTAATGCCGACACTTTTGAAAAAGGGAAGCAGTGGTTTTTTTGTCTTCAGTTCGTCCCATAAGAAGAACAGCCCCATTAGGAGCAATGCCAAGAGCAGGTAATACGTCATTTGTGGATGACTCGCGTTGATTTCCAAAGCCATTGCGAGGGTCGTTGCTAAAAACCCTTTGAAATATTTTCTTTGAAAAACCCAAAGAAAGCCAAACAACACAAAAGGTATGTAACCGATGGCATGGGCTTTCGCATTGTGACCCACACCCAGAATGATGATGAAATAGGTAGAAAATCCAAAAGCCACCGCTCCAATTCCTGCCAATCTCCAATCCAATTTCAAGCCCAACAACAAGACAAAAAAGCCTACAAAGTACAAAAACAAGTAATCGGCAGGTCGGGGTAAAAACCGGATCAGACTGTCTATTTTCTTGATGTAATCATGGGGGTAATAGGTACTCAACTGGTAGGAAGGCATGCCACCAAAAGCAGCGTCGGTCCAATAGGCTTCTTCGTCGTACCTCGCTCTGTAATCTTGAATTTCTTTGGCCATTCCACGAAATTGCTGGATGTCACTTTGCAATATTTTCTCGCCTTTTAGAACCGGTGAAAAATAAGCCAAGGCGATTCCCATAAAAACAAAAAGAGACAGCAGATAGGGTAAAAACGATTTGGTTTTCATGTGTGTGCGATTCATGTGGAAACTTAGATTTTCAACAACTCTTTGGCGTGCTGCAGAGCAGAAGAGGTCATGGTTTTTCCTCCGAGGATCTCGGCTAGTTCTACCACGCGCTCTTTTTGTGTCAATTTCTTTAAAAATGTCGTCGTCACTCCAGATACCTCTTCTTTGTATACTTTGAAATGACTGCTTCCTTTCGCCGCAATTTGTGGCAAATGTGTGATGGTGATGACCTGCATGTGTGTGCCCATTTCCTGCATCACCTCAGCAATTTTGTTAGAGACTTCACCAGAAACCCCCGTGTCAATCTCATCAAAAAGGATGGTCGGTAACTGTGCGTATTTGGACAAGATCAACTTGACTCCCAACATAATTCTCGAAAGTTCCCCTCCAGAAGCTACTTTTTTCAAAACGTCGTGTGGGATCCCTTTGTTGGCAGAGAACAAAAAATTCAAATGGTCCTTGCCATTGTTCGCAAAGTCAGCAGTGGGCTGCAATGAAATTTGGAAAGTTGCATTTTCCATGCCCAATTTGGCAAGGACGTCTTGCAGCTGCTTGCTGAGCTTTGGAATTGCCGCTTTTCTCCTTTTGTGCAATTGGACGCAAAGTTTGTTCAAAGCAGTTGTACTCTTGACAATGGCTGCTTGTTTTTCTTCTAAAATGGTTGTGGCATTTTCAACACGACTCACTTTGTCTTCCAAATCCAATTGAATTTGCAACAAGTCGGAAATGGTGGTTGCAGCGTGCTTTTTCTGTAAGGTGTACAGGAGTTGCAAACGTTCGTTTGTGGCTTCAATCGAACCCTCGCTAAAATCGACCTGCTCGTTGGCTTTTTCCAATTCAAAAACCAAATCGTCCAACTCAATTTTCAAACTGTGAATCCGATCTAAAAACGCTTGGTATTCGGGTGCATAGTTGGAAATTTTCTGAAGCGAAGTCTGTATTTGATAAAGGGTGTTCTGCCCCCCGATCTGTTCGTCACTTGCCAAGTGTACGCTTTCGGAAAGCGCCAATTTGATGGCTTCTATATTGGCCAACTTTTCAACGGCAAGTTCCAATTCTTCTTGTTCCCCTACTTTGAAACAGGCAGCCTCCAATTCTTGAAACAAGTGGGAATTGTAAGCGTACGCTTGTTGAGAATCCGCTTGCTCTTGCAACAAAGCATTCAAATCATTGTGGAGGCTTTTGTGGGCTTTTAATTGCCTCGCGTAGTCTTGTAAAAGAGATGTGTTGGCCGCCAAAGCATCTACAATTTGAAATTGGTAGGCCGTCTCGGAGAGTTGTGCTGTCGTGTTTTGAGAATGCACGTCGATCAAATGCCCTTTCAAAGCATTCAAGACGGCAAGGGTAACAGGCGTATCGTTGACAAAAGCCCTGGACTTTCCACTGGGCAAAATTTCTCTCCGGATGATGGTTTCCGCTTCGTAGTCCAAATCTTCAGCTTCGAAAAAAGAGTGCAATTGGAGTGCCTCTATCGAAAAAGTAGCCTCGATCACACATTTTTCAGCGCTGTTTTTGAGACTGTTCAAATCTGCTCTGTTGCCTAGCACCAATCCTAATGCCCCTAAAAGAATGGACTTTCCCGCTCCTGTCTCTCCTGTGATGATTGAAAGACCTTCTGAAAAATCGGTCTGCAACGCCTTGATCAAAGCGTAATTGGATATGGATAGTGTTGTTAACAAGGCTGCTGATTTAAAATTAGACTTCCCAAAGTCAGCTGTAAATTTAGCGAAACTTTTTGTGACTTTTTTTAAATCGCAAGGGCAAAATAAAAAATTAAAAAATCTTTATTTGCAAAGAAAAAAGATCAATTGAATTTTTCCCATTTGGAACTGTTGACAGGTGAAATTCGAGACAACAAATTGAACAAATTCTCGGTATCAACTTCGGGGCCGTCTGAAAAAACTGCTGCAATCTCATCGGCTTTGGCATCGAAAAAAGTTCGAACCACAAAAGAGTTTTGATTTCTTCGAAAGAGTTTTTCAAATTTCAACAGAGCTTCTCTGATGGCCAATTTGGATTTTTTGACATCGGAAGCATAGTTGTCAAAACCGCTGCGATGGTAATCGTACAACACCTCTCTGTACTCTTTGTGTTGCATTGCTAAAATCTGATCGATCAAAGCATAGCGGTTCTGTTGGTTCCGTCTTTCTGCCCAGCCTTCATAATTGCTTTGTTGGGCGAGATTGGCAATGTCCAATGCCTGATTGAAATAAGCTTCCCCTCCTTGGGGAGAAAAAGTAGCAGCGTCCACACCCAATATGGTGTAGGCGTAAAAAGACATCAGAGAAATGAGGTTGGACTCAAACATGTTTGGGTTGAAAATCAACGGATCGTATTCGGTGTAATCAAAAGAGATGTCTTTGTCTTTGAAATTAAAAATAGGTGTCTTGTAGGAACTCCCATAAACGGGACGTACTGCATTGACCTGTAAGGTTCCTGAAAAGCTGTTGGAAGTTCGGGAGGTGATGATCAAAGTCATGGCACATTCCACACGCTCCTCCTGCTTGTAGGTCTTGCTCGTCCACATTTGTTTGTTGACAAATTCATTGAGCGCCAATTCCAAGGTTTTGAAAACCTGTCTGTTGGTGCCGCTGACCTGCTCCGAGTTGATTGCAATAACGCACTTCAATTCTTGTGCATTTCCGATGGAGCTCATCAGGAAGAAGGAAAAAAAGAAAAAGCAATACTTAAGCATCTAATTGAGATTGTATGTTGGCAAAAATATCAAAAGCGACAAGTTGCTTTGATTTCAACGCAAATTCGGAAATTTTATTGGTTTTATCAATCAATGTTATTTTATTCGTATCAACCGAAAAACCAGCACCCTTGTCTTTCAAAGAATTGAGGACGATCAGGTCCAAGTTTTTACGACGCAGTTTTTCTTTTGCATTTTCCAATTCGTTCTGTGTTTCCAGAGCAAAACCAACTAAAAACTGTTGTTTCTTTTGCGCTCCCATAGCCGCCAAAATATCTTGTGTTGGCTTGAGGGAAAGACTCAAATTTTCCTCTTTGTTTTTGATTTTTTCTGAACGAGCCGTTAGCGGCGTAAAATCAGCTACTGCAGCAGCAGCAATCGCAATATCTACACTTTCGTAGTGGCTGAAAACAGCCTCGAACATCTCAGCTGCACTGACGACATCTCTTTTCGAAATGAGGGAATGGGAAATCTGCTCCGAGGAGGGTCCAGCAATCAAAAGAACCTCAGCACCCAAATTGGCCGCTTGCTTTGCCAATTCAAAACCCATTTTCCCAGAGGAATGATTTCCGATAAAACGAACCGGATCGATTGCTTCGTAGGTAGGTCCTGCAGTAATCAAAACCTTCTTGCCGTAGAAAGGCAGTTTTTGCACAAGGTCTTTTTCAATAAAATCAACGATTTCTTCTGGTTCAGCCATGCGTCCTTCTCCGACCAAACCGCTGGCCAACTCTCCACTGGCTGCTGGTATGAAAAGGTTTTTAAAAGATTGCAGTTTGGAAATACTTTCTCGGGTACTCGGATGTTTGTACATATCCAAATCCATAGCCGGAGCAAAGTAAACAGGACATTTAGCGGACAAATAAGTAGCCAATAAGAGGTTGTCAGCAGTGCCGGAAGCCATTTTGGAAAGTGTGTTCGCAGTTGCTGGGGCAATGAGCATCAAATCGGCCCAAAGACCCAATTCGACATGGTTATTCCAAAGTTCGTTTTCTTCTTCCTTGCTGTAAAATTCGGAATGAACGGCGTTTTTAGAAAGCGTTGACAAGGTAAGTGGCGTAATAAAATCTTTGGCTGCAGGAGTCATAAGTACTTTAACTTCTGCACCCAATTTGACAAATAACCGTACCAGATGAGCTGTTTTATAAGCGGCAATTCCAGCAGTGATGCCCAATAGAATTTTCTTGCCTTTTAAAACACTCATGTTGCTTACGCTTTTTGTTCGGAGTCTCTGTGGTAAATCTTATCGTTCAACCACTCCTCTACGGCAATGGCATGAGACTTTGGTAGTTTTTCGTAAAATTTTGAAACTTCGATTTGTTCTTTGTTTTCAAAGACCTCGTCCAAACTATCGCTGTAAGTAGCAAATTCATCTAATTTCTCAATCAATTCTTTCTTCAAGTCATTGTTGATTTGAGACGCTCTTTTGGCAATGATAGAAATAGCTTCGTAGATGTTTCCCGTAGGTGCTTCTACTTTTGACTTGTCATACGTTACCGTTGTATCGGCTGCATTGGTGTTTTTGTAATCCATCTTTGTTCAATTTATTAGGTAGTTACTGTATTTTTTTCTTTTTGCAGTTCCCGATATAATTTTTCAGTTTCTGCTAGGTATTTGGAATCGGGGTAATTTCTTTTTAATTTTTCATAAGCCTTGATAGCTGCTTTGATGCGCAGGTTTTTTTTGCGACTTGTACTGTTGACTCCCAATTGATAACTCGCCTTGAATTTGTAATAAAAGGCTTGTTCTCGGTAGGAAGTTCCTAAAAACTCTGAAGTCAAGTTGTCAAAAGCTGCAATTGCAGAATTGAAATAACCAATTTCGTAGTATTGCTTGGCAATCTCAAAAGATTTGGTCTCTAATTTGTGCTGCAGTTCTTGCACCATTCTGTTGCAGGCTGCCAAACGTTTGGAATCAGGGTATGCATTGATGTAGTTTTGAAAAGAACTCAAAGCAATCTTGGTTTCCGATTGGTCCAAACTGTATTTTGGGGATGCTAGAAAGTGACTTTTGGCGACTAAAAAATCTGCCTCTTCCTTTTTTGAACTCTTGGGGTAATTGGTCGCAAACCTTTCAAAATAATAGGCGGCATTGAAATAATCCTTGGTATTGAAATACGATTGTGAAATCATAAACTGAATTCGCTCCATCTGAGGTTTCCCCTTGAAGGAAGGAACTAACATCTCAAAAAGACGCAACGCTTTTTTAAACTCCTTTTGTTCATAGAGGGACGAAGCCATTTTGTACTTTTCTGAAACCGTTCCTTTATTGAGTACTTTGTTGTAGGGACTACAAGCAGTTAGCACCAATATAAACAAAAAAATTGTAAAAGGTTTCATTTTAAGCATCTTGCAAAATTAGGCATTATTTATGGATTATTAAAGTGATTTTTTCAAATGAAAATCAAAAATAAAAATAAGGCCGGTGCCAAGGAAAGACAAGGGAAGGCCGGCCTAAATTTTTGTCAATTCCAAAGGAGTGAAATTTCCTGTAAACGATTTTATTTTGTCTTGAAGTTGGGCGGAAGCAGCAACGAGTGGCAAGCGCACTTGACTGGTGTTTCCAGCAATTTGCAAATCAGACAGCAACGCTTTGATACCTACAGGATTGCCTTCCTCAAAGACCAAGTCAATCACGTCTAGCAATGGATAAAACAATTGATAAGCTTCTTTGGCGCTCCCCGAAAGTCCATAACGAATCATGTCTGAAAAGGTTTTTGGATATGCTTGTCCCAAAACAGAAATCACACCGGAACCGCCTGCTAAGGTCATCGGCAGGGCGATCATGTCATCCCCCGAAATGACCAAAAAATCTTTTGGAACGGATTGCAGCAAACGCATCGCCTGCTCTAGGTCACCCGCAGCTTCCTTGATTCCGAGAATATTTTTGGAGGACTGGGCCAATCGAACCACAGTTTCAACAGCGATGTTGGAGCTAGTTCTTCCTGGAACATTGTACAGAATTACAGGAACGGGACAGGCTGTTGCCACCTCCATAAAATGCTGAAATATGCCTTCTTGTGAAGGCTTGTTGTAGTATGGGGAAACGGACAAGACCGCGTCAAACCCAGATAAATTTGAAGACTGAAGCTCTTCTACAACTGCCGCAGTGTGGTTGCCACCGACTCCCAATACAAGAGGGACACGTCCGTTGTTGACAGCTATTATTTTCTTTTTTACAAGTTCTTTTTCAGCAGAGCTGAGCGTCACAGGCTCTCCAGTAGTCCCCAATACCACCAAGTAATCGACACCGTTATCAATCTGGTGATTGACCAACTGCTCCAAAGCGATATAGTCCACCATTCTGTCTTTGTCAAACGGCGTGACCAAGGCGATCCCTGTTCCTAAAAATGCTTGCATTATATCTTCTTTAAAATCTTTAAATACTTTTCCGCTTCTCGAGTCAAAACCGTTGTGTTTCTCTTGGAATCCGAAACAGACAAATCGTACAGTCTGTTGTCATTTGAAGAAAAACCAATTTTAAACTTCGATTGGGAACGCAAAGTTATTACTTTCCAATACAAATTTTCTTCCAATCCATAATTTATCAACAAGTCGCAGTCAGATTTAACGAATTCCTTTAGCTTGTTTAATTTTAAACTTCCCGACCAGCCGAAATCTTTTTTGGTGATCTCATTTTCCAGATACGTCCGCTTTTTATCAAAAGGACAAAATACCAATACCTCGATATCCCGAGAAGACACGTGAAGTTTCTCTTCTAAATCCATTTGAATCGAAGGGGTTGACAATTGAACCTCGTCGACAAGAACGGCTATTTTTTGAATAGGGTCTTCAGTTAAATTTCGAGGCAATTCGACATAGATTTCCAATTCTTTTTGGAGTTGTTTTTGAAACCAGTACTTTTTAAATTTTTGAAAAATCATCGGATCTAAATCTTACACGAAACCGTGTTTTATTTATTGATTTTTTGAAGGGGTTTTAGAAGTCTTGCCAGGAAAGCACCCCTTCTGTAGGTAAAAATTTTTAGTCGAAACGCTTTCAAACCAACTCAGCAGACAAACCGAGTTCTTGCAATTTGGAACACTTGGGTTTTAGACGGTCATATGCTCCTGTTTTGACGGTGCACTTTCCCTTGTAATGGACCAAAATCGTACATTGTTCGGCTTGTTCCAAAGTGTGCTCACAAACATCCATCAAGGAATCGATGACAAAATCGAAGGTATTGACCTCGTCATTGTGCAATACGATCTCATGTTTCCGAGTTTCCTGCTCCAAAACATCGAAATCTGCTTGTTTTTTCTGTTTTGTACTCATACTTTTTAAATGTATTGTTTAAGATTTCACCTGAGAAACCTATGCAAATTTACGCTTTTTTGACATATTTCAAAGACCTCCAATCGTTTCGTTTTTTGACCGCAACCCGTGTCAGCCCCAAACCGATGGCTTTTGCATCCAAAAGCGGGATGTCAGCTTCGTAAAAACCGCTCAACAACAAAGCTCCTCCCTGGTTCAAACAAGCGACATATACATCCAAATCTCCCATCAAAATATTGCGGTTGATGTTGGCAATGATCAAGTCGTAAGTACGCCCGACCAACAAACTGGCATCTCCTTGATATGCGGTGATCTGACTGCATTGATTTCTAGCAATGTTCTCTAGAGAATTCTCATAACACCACGCATCGATATCGATGGCATCGATTGGACCTGCGCCTTTCATCTCTGAAAATATGGCGAGAATTCCGGTTCCACAACCCATGTCTAAAGTTTTCTTGTGACTGACATCCATCTCTAACAAATGCTGAACCATCATGTGCGTGGTTTCATGGTGCCCCGTTCCAAAACTCATTTTGGGTTCGATGACAATGCTGTAGTCCAAATTTGGATTGTCGTGAAAAGGAGCTCTGATAGAAACCTTGTCAGCGACTTGAATAGGTTTGAAGTTTTTTTCCCATTCACTGTTCCAATTGACTTGTGCAATTTCTTCAAACGTATAACTGATGGAAAACTCATCCGAACTCAACACGAAAACACCTTCCAACATGTCTTCGCGCCAATCGTCTTTTTGGATGTAAGCTGTGACCCCATTTTCGTTTTCCACAAAACTCTCAAAACCGGCAAATCCAAGTTCAGCAATCAATATTTCTGTTGCGGGTTCTTTGGGAGTTACCTTGAAATCATAGCCTAAGTAAATTGCATGCATCGCTCAAATAATTTGTGGCAAAGATACATGCAAATCAAAGAGTTTTAGTGGTTTTTTGCACTTTCTTTTTTTGTGGATTTCAGAAATAAGGGTACAAAAAAAAGCGATTCCTAAAAAAGGAATCGCTGTTATACAATTGATTTTGACCGGGTATTATTGAGTAGGTGCTACTTTAACAAGACCTATCAAATAAGGAGGTCGTTTATTGAATGGCTTCAATGATGGCGATAAAATCGGCTGCTTGCAACGCTGCCCCTCCAATCAAACCTCCGTCGACATCTTCTTTTGAAAAGATCTCTTTGGCATTTCCTGGCTTGCAAGATCCTCCGTATAAAATGGACACTTCTTCTGCCAAGGCAGCATCGTATTTGTCTGCGACAATTTTACGAATGAAAGCGTGCATTTCTTGGGCCTGATCTGCTGTTGCAGTTTCTCCAGTCCCAATAGCCCATACTGGCTCGTATGCCAATACTAGCTGTTTCCAAGCGCCTGCATCTAAAGAAAATAGGGCATTTGAAATTTGAGATTCCACTACTGCAAAATGATTTTCTGACTTGCGGTCTTCTAACAATTCTCCAAAACAAAAAATAACTTCCAATCCGTTGGCCAAAGCAGCAGTTACTTTTTCTGCCAACAAAGCATCCGTTTCTCCAAAGTACTCACGACGTTCTGAATGTCCTAAAATCACAGATTTTAAGCCGATAGAAGTCAACATTTCTGCAGAAATCTCACCTGTAAAGGCACCACTTTTTGCTTGGTGCATGTTTTGAGCCGCTACTTCGACTACAGAACCCGAAACAACTTCATGGACTGCTGTCAAATTGACAAATGTCGGTGCTACGACAACACGTGTGTTTTGTAATGATTTATCTTTCAATCCTGCGACCAACTCGTTTGCCAATGTTTTAGAGGCGTTTGCATCGTTGTTCATTTTCCAGTTTCCTGCAACTATTTTACTTCTCATGGTTTGATTTTTTATTTGTTTGTTTTATTGCTTAAGGTTTTTGTTTTAATTACTTGCTTTCTTTAAAAGGGCTTCTATTCGAACATCTGTCGCTTTAATGGCTTTGTACAGCAGGATTTTACCTTCTTTGTCCAAGACCATATAACGAGGGATCCAATCCACGGCAACGGCCCTACAAAAGTCGCTTTTCCTTCCAGAAGGAATAAAATAATGCGCCCCTTCTACACCAAATCGTGCGATGCCTTTTTTCCAAGAATCTGGTGTTCTGTCCAAAGAGAAAAATACGTAGGCGATGTCTTTTCCATAGGTTTGCTGCAATTCTTTTACTTTGGGCAAACCGGCAATACAATCACCACACCAAGAGGCCCAAATGTCCAAGACCACAATTTTTCCATTGTACTGAGACAATACTTCTTCGACCGTTTTTTCTAGCCCATCAAAAGTCAATAAAGTGTCTTTCAAGGCTTTTTCAGGAAAATGAGTCTTCTCTTGCGCTGTTGAGCAAGCACCGAGAACCATCAGAAATAAATACAAAACATGTTTCATAACGGAATTCATTTGCGTTTAAAAGATTGGCTTAGGTCTTCGCACGCACAAACTTACATTTATTTGATAATATAGAACGTGAAGTCGCTTTTTCATTTGCGCAAACGTTTTCGAATTGGCAACATCCGAAACTCTTAGGAGTTTCCGATTTTAGGATCCAACCAACCGTAAAGTACGTCCACACATATATTGATCAAAACAAACAAACTCGCCACCAACAAAACAGCACCCATCAACACCGGTTGATCAAGTGTGTTCAAAGCGTCTACAATTTCTTTTCCCAAACCGTTCCAATTAAAAATATACTCCACAAAAACGGCACCTGCCAACAGAGAGGCAAACCAACCTGAAACAGCGGTGACAACTGGATTTAGTGCGTTTTTCATCGCGTGTCTGCAAACGATTTGCCAATCGTTCAACCCTTTTGCCTTCGCGGTTCTTATGTAATCTTGCCCGAACACTTCGAGGAGAGAATTGCGCATCAACTGAACGATAACCGCCAAAGGACGGATGCCCAATACCACAGCAGGCAACACTAAGTTTTTCCATTGAATAAAAACACCTTCTCCAAAATCATCCACGGCATACAAGCTTCCCGTCATGTTCAAATGAGTGTATTTTTTCAATACAAAACCAAACAACCATGCAAATACAATGGCTGACAAAAAAGAAGGAACACTCATTCCCAAGGTGCTAAAAAAAGCTATAGAACGATCAAAAAAGGTATCCTTGTACAAAGCAGCAAGCACTCCAAAAAAAACACCTAACAACAAGGCTATTCCAATTGCACTCAACGCCAGGATAGCCGTATTGGGAAAGGTCTCTTGGAGAACCTCAGCCACTGGCTTGCCATTTTTCTGAAAAGAGGCGCGGAGGTACGGAACTTTCAAAACCAAGTCAAAAGTTCCAAAAGAAGCAACGACAAAAGGTTTGTATTTATCACTCGCCAATGCCGTGTAATTTCCCTCATTTTTGCTGTGTAAAGAAAGTGGCGACAAGTCGTTTATGTAATACATGTATTGCACCGATACCGGCTGGTCAAATCCGTACTTTTTTTTGATCTGCACCAATTGTGTTGCGTCCTGACGTTCATCCAGCAACATTCGAGCTGGATCTCCAGGCAGCACATGAAACAAGAAAAAAACCGCAGAAACCACTCCAAACAAAGTCAAAAGACCGTAAAAAAATTTCTGTAAAATCGTTGCAAACATGTAAAAGCTAAGTTTTTACAAATGTATAAAAATATGCCCACCTATAAGGACGAATAGAACTCTCTGAAACAACGCATGACCACTCTGAGAAGTTTGCATGATTTTTAGTGCATGTAAAGAAAGTGGTTCTCAAAAAAAGCAGCCGAAATTGCAATCGGCATTTCGGAGCAAAAGTATCGGAATGGAAATCTAAGTAAAACATTCATTAACTGTGTACCTTCGCACAAAGCACCAACCAACAACGCTGTTCAAAATCCAAATGCGGCATACTCCTTAATTTAATTTGTCCAAAACAAACACGAAGACAGCTGCAAAATTCCCTTCAAAACTCGGAGCATTTCAGTATCTTTGGTTTTTTCTTTTTTATGGCAAACCAACAAGAGTATATTGACGTTTTAGGCGCGAGAGCACACAACCTGAAAAACATCGACGTTCGCATTCCTAGAGAAAAGCTAGTCGTCATTACGGGACTGAGCGGCAGTGGCAAATCTTCCTTGGCTTTTGACACCATTTATGCAGAAGGACAACGCAGGTATATCGAAACTTTTTCTGCCTATGCACGTCAGTTTTTAGGAGGACTTGAACGTCCTGACGTAGACAAAATAGACGGCTTGTCTCCCGTGATTGCCATCGAACAAAAAACAACCAACAAAAACCCGCGTTCCACCGTTGGAACGATCACAGAAATCTACGACTTTCTCAGATTGTTATTCGCACGCGCGGCGGATGCCTATTCGTATACAACCGACGAAAAAATGGTCCGCTACAACAACGAACAGATTTTAGAATTGATCTTGCGAGACTACCAAGAAAAAAAGACCATTCTCCTTGCTCCCGTTGTCAAATCTCGCAAAGGCCATTACCGTGAATTGTTTGTTCAAATTGCCAAACAAGGCTTCACAAAGGTACGTGTGGACGGAACGATACAAGACATTGTCCCCGGCATGCGCTTGGACCGCTACAAAACCCACGACATCGAAATTGTCATCGACCGACTGCTGGTGAACAAAGCCTCCCAAAAACGATTGGAAGAAAGCATCAAAACCGCCTTGTACGCTGGAGACAACATCCTGATGGCCTTGGATTTTGAAGGAGATACGCCTCGGTATTTCAGTAAAAATTTGATGTGTCCCACATCTGGAATCGCCTATCCGAATCCGGAACCCAACACCTTTTCCTTCAACTCCCCAAAGGGAGCTTGCGATTATTGTAATGGCTTGGGTGTCAAAAATGAAGTCAGCAAACTGAAAATCATTCCCGACACCAAGGAATCAATTGCAGGAGGTGGACTTGCGCCTTTAGGTCCCCAAAAAAACAGTTGGATTTTCAAACAGCTACAACTGATTGCCGATCGCTTCCATTTCAACCTGAACGATCCGATTCATAAAATCCCAAAAGAGGCTTTGGAAATCATCTTACACGGCGGCAATGAACGTTTTGAAATCAACTCCAAAACACTGGGAGTGACCCGAAACTACGAAATCGATTTTGAAGGCGTGACCGCTTTTATCTCTAGCCAATACGACAACAGCGACTCCGCTTCTATCAAAAGATGGGCAAAGAGTTATATGGACGAAATCACATGTCCAAAATGTGATGGCAACCGTTTGAAAAAAGAAGCGTTGCACTTTAAAGTAAACGGAAAAAACATATCCGAACTGGCAAAAATGGACGCTGTAGACTTGGGCAATTGGTTTGCCGAATTGCCCTCAAAACTATCGGAAAAACAACAGTTAATTGCTTCCGAAATATTAAAAGAAATCGAAACACGCATTCAATTTCTATTGGATGTAGGATTGGATTACCTCACCTTGAACCGTACTTCCAAATCCTTGTCAGGAGGAGAAGCACAACGCATCCGACTGGCCACCCAAATCGGATCTCAGTTGGTCGGCGTCTTGTACATCTTAGACGAACCTAGCATTGGACTGCACCAAAGAGACAACGAACGCTTGATACGGTCCCTAGAAAAGCTGAGAGATTTGGGCAATTCCGTTTTGGTCGTCGAACACGACAAAGACATGATGGAATGTGCGGACTACGTGCTCGACATTGGACCTGGAGCGGGAAAACACGGTGGCGAAATTGTCAGTGAAGGAAGTTTTGAAGAACTAAAAAGCCATGCCACCTTAACGGCAGACTACCTCACAAATCGGAAAAAAATAGAAACCCCTTCGAAAAGAAGAAATGGAAACGGCAAAGAATTGCTCCTCAAAGGCGCTACAGGCAACAACCTGAAAAATGTCTCTGCTCAGTTTCCACTTGGTAAAATGATTTGTGTGACGGGTGTTTCTGGAAGTGGAAAGTCCACCTTGATCAACAGGACACTCTACCCGATTCTCAACCAACACATCTACCGTTCTGTCAAAGAACCCCTGCCCTACAAATCAATTTTAGGACTCGAACACATCGACAAGATCATCGATATCGACCAAGCACCCATCGGAAGAACACCTCGTTCAAACCCCGCCACTTATACAGGTGCTTTTAGTGAAATCCGTTCTCTTTTTGCCAAAACACCTGAATCCATGATCCGAGGCTACAAAGCGGGAAGGTTTTCGTTCAATGTGAAAGCAGGCCGATGTGAAACTTGCCAAGGAGCAGGGGTTCGCATCATCGAGATGAATTTTTTACCTGATGTACACGTGACTTGTGACACCTGTCAAGGAAAAAGATTCAACAGAGAAACTTTGGAAATTCGGTTCAAAGGAAAATCCATTTCTGATGTCTTAAACATGACCATCAATGAGGCCGTCCTTTTTTTTCAATCGGTTCCGAAAATTTACAACAAAATTAAAACAATCCAAGAGGTCGGTTTGGGCTACATCACTTTGGGACAACAATCGACTACGCTCTCCGGCGGAGAGGCACAACGGATCAAATTGGCCGCAGAACTTTCCAAAAGAGACACAGGAAACACCTTTTACATACTGGATGAACCGACCACCGGTTTGCACTTTGAAGACATCAACGTATTGATGAAGGTCTTGAATACTTTGGCTGACAAAGGCAACACAGTGCTGATTATCGAACACAATATGGATGTCATCAAATTGGCAGATCACATCATTGATGTAGGACCAGAAGGAGGCAAAAATGGTGGGCGTATTTTGTGTACGGGGACTCCAGAAGAAATTGCGCGTCATCGAAAAAGCCACACAGCCAAATTCTTAAAAAAAGAACTTGGCATTTCTTAATGTCCCTGCAGTCACCATTTTGAGAAACGCACATTTGTCATGACACCGCTAAAAACATTGGCATTTCTCTAAAAAAAACATATCTTGTCTCACTTCCAATCCTAAAAAATTATTCCATGAGCCCAAACGAAGACAGAAAAATCCGAGAACATTTTACGCCCAAAACTTGGAACGAAATCAAGACAAATGATTCTTGGGCCATTTTTAAAATCATGTCCGAATTCGTAGATGGATACGAACGACTCAGTAAGATTGGCCCGTGTGTCAGTATTTTTGGTTCTGCCAGAACCAAACCAGGAGAAGAAAATTATATTTTGGCAGAAGAAATTGCTTTCAAACTAACCCAAAGCGGGTTTGGAATCATCACAGGAGGTGGTCCCGGAATTATGGAAGCCGGAAACAAAGGAGCACATCGAGGAAACGGGCTTTCAGTGGGATTGAACATCGACTTGCCTTTTGAGCAACACGACAATGCATGGATCAACAGCGACATGAGTTTGGAATTTGACTATTTCTTTGTTCGCAAGGTCATGTTTGTCAAATACTCCCAAGGATTCATTGTCATGCCTGGTGGTTTTGGCACCTTGGACGAGCTTTTTGAAGCCATCACCCTAATCCAAACCAAAAAAATTGGACGATTTCCTATCATACTTGTCGGCACTGAATTTTGGTCGGGTCTCTTGGACTGGATTCAGACCAGATTGTTAAAAGAACACAGTACCATCAGTGCGGAAGACCTGAACCTCTTTCGGGTGGTAGACACTGCAGATGAAGCCGTCGAACACCTCAACAAGTTCTACGCAAAACACAGTCTCAAACCCAACTTTTAAACCCCTAAGCTTGACTGGAAAAGTTTCGAGAAAACTTGATTTTGCTAGTTCAAATACCTACTACACTTTTGTCTTGAAAAAACCGTATATTTGCAAAAGCAAAAAATCCACGTTTTCATGACTGCGATATCTCTTGAAATTTCTCCAAAAAACATTTCTTTTCTACAATTCAAAGAAGAGATTTTAAAAGACTACTACACCGCTGTTTTGAGCAGAGAGTGCAGCCTTTTGGGTCGAAAAGAAGTGTTGACTGGGAAAGCAAAATTTGGAATTTTTGGTGATGGCAAAGAGCTGCCACAAATCGCCATGGCCAAAGCCTTTGAAAAAGGTGACTGGAGGTCTGGTTACTACCGAGACCAAACATTTATGATGGCGATTGGAGAATTTACACCGCGCCAATTTTTTGCAGGCTTGTATGCACATACGGACATCAAAGCAGAACCTTTTTCTGGCGGACGGCAAATGGGAGGACATTACGCCACTCACAGTCTGAATCAAGACGGCAGTTGGAAAAACCTAACCGAGCAATACAACACCAGTTCTGATGTTTCTTGTACAGCTGCACAGATGCCGCGTTTGGTAGGACTGGCGTACGCGTCAAAGCTGTATCGAAATGTTGCTTCCCTGCAAAAAGGATTTGATAATTTCTCCATCAAAGGAAATGAAATTGGATGGGGAACCATCGGAAATGCTTCGACAAGTGAAGGACACTTTTTTGAAGCCATCAATGCATCAGGCGTCTTGCAAATCCCTATGGTTACCAGTATTTGGGACGACGAGTACGGCATCTCCGTTCACGCAAAATACCAAACCACCAAAGAAAACATCTCGGAAGTTTTGAAAGGGTTCCAAAGAGACCCGAAAAACAAAGGTTTGGAAATCTTAAGAGTCAACGGTTGGGATTACGTTCAACTGATGGACACCTATCGCAAAGCAGCTGAAATTGCGAGAAGAGAACATGTACCTGTACTCATACACGTTCAAGAATTGACCCAACCCCAAGGTCACTCCTCCTCTGGATCACACGAACGCTACAAAAGTTCAGAACGCTTGGATTGGGAAAAGAACTTTGATTGCAACCTCAAGTTTCGCGAGTGGATTCTCGATTTTGAACTCGACAACGGAGACGGAACTACTTTGAAATTTGTCGATGGAGAAGCTGCGCTTCTCGCATTGGAAAAACAAGCAAAAAAAGAAGTCCTTCAGGCAAAGAAGGAAGCTTGGAGTGCTTTTTTGAAACCCCTGAGAAAAGAACAACAAGAATTGATTGAATTGATGGATGCGGCAAGCAAAAAGAGCAGCAACAAACAATTTATTTCAAAACTAAAAAACGATTTGGCGGGTCTCACAGAGCCCTCTAGAAAAGATATTTATTCAACGGCACGAAAGGCAATGCCTCTTTTGAGAAATGAAACCTCTTCCGAAAAACAAGCCCTTCAGCAATGGTTGCTCGCCAATAAAAAAACAACACAAGATCGCTACAGTACCCAACTGTACAACGATACAGGCAACGGCGTGAGCACCATCAAAGAAATTCATCCTACCTACCCAAAGGAAACCAAGGAGGTGGATGCCCGCATCATCATTCGAGATAATTTCGATGCGCTTTTGAGTCAAATCCCCGAGTTGTTTATTTTTGGAGAAGATGCTGGAAAAATTGGAGACGTCAATCAAGGATTGGAAAACCTTCAAGCCAAATTTGGAGAAGACCGAGTGACCGATACCGGAATTCGAGAATCTACCATTATAGGTCAAGGGATTGGAATGGCGTTGAGAGGTCTCAGACCCATTGCAGAAATTCAATATTTGGACTATTTGATTTATACCATTCAAACTTTGAGTGACGATTTGGCCTGTCTGCGGTACCGTACTTTTGGCAAACAGAAAGCACCGTTAATCATCCGAACGCGTGGACACCGTTTGGAAGGAATTTGGCATTCGGGATCCCCCATGTCTATGATTTTAGGGACCTTGAGAGGGGTGCATTTGCTGGTGCCAAGAAACATGACCAAAGCCGCTGGGTTTTACAACACGCTTTTAAAAGGAGACGAACCTGCAGTCGTAATTGAAAATCTAAACGGCTACCGCCTCAAAGAGCAGCTACCTGAAAACCTGGGAGCTTTTACCACCCCAATCGGGTATGTAGAGACCGTTAAAGAGGGAAAAGACATCACCCTTGTTTCTTATGGATCTACTTTGAAAATAGTTCAGGACACTGCAATCGATTTGGCTCAAGTAGGCATCGATGTAGAGATCATTGATGTTCAAAGTTTGATGCCTTTTGACCTCAACCACGACATCGCTAAAAGTATTGAAAAAACAAATCGCTTGTTGGTCATCGACGAAGATGTGCCCGGTGGCGCCTCGGCATACATTCTTCAAAAAATCATTGACGAACAAAACGCGTATCAATTCCTGGACAGCAAACCGAGCACTTTGAGTGCAAAAGCCCATAGACCAGCCTACGGAAGTGACGGCGATTATTTTTCAAAACCTTCTAAAGAAGACGTGTTTGAAGCAGCTTATAAGGTAATGAGCGAAGTGAATCCTTCAGCTTACCCCCTCTTGTATTGATTTCAAAACGGTTTTTTCTGTTTTAAAAAAACCCCCAACTCATTTTCTTGTAAAGCTCAACTCTTCCTGGGAACTTCTCCTTTGATTAAAAACAATCCGACAGCGCATTCCAAGCATCTCTGAGGACTGCAATAGTTGTTTTTCATCTCCAACAAGGCTTGTGATTCCAAGGCGTTTAGAGCAGGTGTTTTTAGTTTTCGAAAGTTTTCAAGAATCCTGTTTTTTTCTGGTTTTATTTGCTCTAAGATTGCTGAAATGGTGTCAAAATCTTCTTGACGGTGCACTTTCGCATGGGCGTATTTTATTGGCAGCACTGTGTTGATCAATAAAAGGTCTGTAAAAGAATGGGTGGTTTTTTTTATTCGAAAAGGACTGGTCTTTTCAAATACGTAATGCGTGTTCCAATAGTCGGAAGCGCTTACAGCAAAAAGCTTGTAAAAAGAAGAGAGGTCGTCCAAACGGGTTGTCTTAGAAAACAGCTGTGCTTCCCTTTCGTAGAGACGTGCCAGTTGAGAGATGCGCAATGTCGGGAAATTGGCCGGGCGCAACCGAAAAAACTGAAACTGCCCATTGAACAATGGTTTCAATTGGTGCTTGTGCTTTAGGTAGCAGTATTCCTTTTGCATCTCCTTATATCGAATGTCTTCAGAGGGTTTTTCAAAGAATCCCGCTTGGCCAAGCAACAGGGTTTCAATGCCTCCCGACTGAGATCGTAATTTATTGATCAAAGAAAAATCAAAAGAATGCGCCAAACTAGAAAATGCGGCGGCATTGGTGCGCAAACCAAAATCTTTGGCCAAAAGTTGAAACAAGACAAACTCCCAATTGTTGGAACTCTTCTTTAAAAGTTTTGCGATTTCCAAAGACTTTCTTTCAAAACGTTCCACATACAAACGGGTAATCCACGGACTTTTGACAATGGAAGGAACCGTGGGGAGTTCGCGTTCACAAAGAATCCATTTTTGACGCCCCGAAAAAAGTTGCAAATAGGAATTCAATACATTCGAATCGGTGTTTTTTCGAAGTTCCAGTGTTTCTATCTCTGAGCCGTTTGCACGAAAAATGGGCAGGTCGTATTCCCAGACTACATGGAGAATCACTGCGTCGTAATTGGGGTCTTTTTCATGTTGGTGTGCATACCAGTCAGAAGATTTGATATGTACCTCTACATTTCCTACCCAAGTTTGCGTACCCAACACCAACTTTGCATTGAAGAAATCGGGGCCGCTATTTTTGTTTTGCATCCCCGTTTTGAGGACCTTCAAAGAAACACCTGAGGCGGTACAGGGTTCTGAAGTTCGAAAGAGTTGAAAATTCCAAAGGTATTGAAGGAAATCTTCGCGCAGAGGTACTGTTTTTGAAAAACTTGATTGGGTTTCCATGCTTTTTCTTTTTAAGTTACTAAAAACCAACAAGGTAAACACCATCCCTTTGACGATAAAAAATGTACTGTCTCTTTGTAACGGTATAAAATCAATCTCCAAAAAGAAGCGACAGAGATGAAAAATAAACGGCTATTGAATAAAATTCCCGTATTTTTGCAAGGCAATTCTAAAGACAAAAACATGCACATCCTCGACAGTTTGAAATGGCGTTATGCAACCAAAAAATTTGACACTGCTTCACGCCTTTCCGATTCACAACTTACACTTTTAAAAGAAGCCTTCAACCTAACAGCAACCTCCTACGGTTTGCAACCGATCAAGATGTTGGTCGTGCAAAATAAGTCTTTGCGTGAAAAACTGCTTCCCCATTCCTTTGGACAGCGACAGGTGGTTGACGCCTCTCATCTTTTAGTGCTTTGCATCCAAAAAAACTACACTGTTCAAGATGTAGAAAACTATTTCCAACTGCTCAAAAAAGTAAGAAACACATCAGACGAAGTAATGACTCCTTTTAAAAATCACTTGCTGGATCTGGTCTCTAACAAAACGACCGAACAACTTCGTGAAGCTTCTAAATCGCAAGCGTATTTGGCATTGGGAAATCTTTTGACAGTTTGTGCCACACAACAAATAGACAGCTGTCCCATGGAAGGATTTTTACCTAAAAAATACGATGAAATTTTGGATTTGGCTTCCAAAAACTTAGAGGCAGTGCTTTTACTCCCTGTTGGGACGCGCGCCGAAGACGATTACATGGCCTCTCAGAAAAAAGTGAGAAAGCCCCTTGAAGAAAGCGTCATTGATCTCCAGTAAAAGAATCTTTTATGGACCAAAAAATAAGAAACACCGAACCAAAAGCACTTTGGAACCACTTTGCAGATTTGAATGCCATTCCGAGACCTTCTAAGAAAGAAGCGCGCATCGTAGCCTTTGTCATTGCTTTTGCAAAAAAACACCGTTTGGAATACACCGTTGACGATGTCCAAAATGTCATTCTAAAGAAACCAGCTACTGCAGGTATGGAAACTCGTAAGACTGTGGTATTACAAGCTCATTTGGACATGGTACATCAAAAAAATGAGGAGACGGTTTTCGATTTTGACAAGCAAGGCATCCAAATGAAAACAAGCGGAGATTGGATTTCAGCAAATGGAACGACTTTGGGAGCGGACAACGGCATTGGAGTCGCAGCCATTCTCAGTGTTTTGAGTGCTACAGACATCGCCCACCCTGCCCTTGAAGCCCTTTTTACAATTGACGAAGAAACGGGTATGACCGGTGCAATGGGACTCAAAGGAGGACTTCTTACTGGTGAAATTTTACTCAACCTCGACACGGAAGACGACGATGAAATTTCAATTGGCTGTGCCGGTGGCATCGACCTGACAGCAAGATCAAGCTACGAAGAATTTACCACTCCAAAAGACACTGCTGCATTTCGTTTGACGGTAAAAGGATTGCAAGGAGGACATTCTGGAATGGACATCCACAAAGGCTTTGGAAATGCCAACAAAATCATTGCCAGAATCTTGTTGGATGCCTATGCCAATTTTGAAACCTCACTCGCCTCCCTTAAAGGAGGCAGTTTGAGAAATGCAATCCCGAGAGAAAGTGAGGCTGCTCTTGTGGTTAAAAATGTTTTTAAAGAAGCCTTTCTACTTGAGTTTACACAACAGGTGTCTCTGCTGAAAAAGGAACTTTTTGCCATCGAACCGGACTTAGAAATCACTCTAACACCAACGAAACATCCCGAAAAAGTCATGGACGTCCTCGCTCAAAAAAGGTTGATACAAGCCTTGTATGCAACGCACAATGGCGTGTATGCCATGAGCCCTTCCATTCCTGATTTGGTAGAAACATCAAACAATTTGGCGCGAGTAACTGCCTCAGCAGGACGCATTGAGATTGCCTGTCTCACCCGGTCTTTTTCGGAGTCTGGAAAAATGGACATGGCCAATGCGCTGCGCTGTGTATTTGAATTGGCTGATTTTAAAGTCACCCTTTCAGGAGATTATCCCGGATGGGAACCCAATACATCAACAGAAATACTAAAAGTTTTAAAGGAGCGCTACGAAAAATTGTTTCAGTCATCGCCAAAGATCATGGCCTGTCATGCTGGATTGGAATGTGGGATTTTAGGAGCTCACTATCCCAACATGGAAATGATTTCTTTTGGACCAAATATCAGAGGAGCTCATTCTCCGGAAGAAAAAGTAAGCATTTCTTCTACTCAAAAGTTTTGGACTTTTTTAAAAGAAATTCTCAAAAACATTCCGAAAAAATAACCTCTTTCAAAATGAGTACACACAAAACCCTGTCGATGGACAGGGTTTTGTGTGAAAAAACAGTTCTTCTTAGGAGTTTGGATCTTTAGGATCCGTTCCTGCTTGCACTTCATCAATTGTGAGTTTGCCATCATCGTCGTCGTCTTTGTCCAAATGGTCGCTGTAACCATCGCTATCCGTATCAATAAATGAGACATTTCCACTTGCATCTATGACGACCTCTTCTTTGTCAGAAAGGGAGTCCGAATCTGTATCAATCATCTTTACTAGATGCAATTCCAATTGAAAGATCAAAGGAGCGTTTGCAGGAATCAAACCCGAGGAAGCATTTCTGTATCCCAGTCCTGAAGGAAAAAACAAATAGCCTTTGCCCACATTTTTAAACACGAAATCTTCTTCACTAATGTACTCCTCATCTGATGGCACTGTCTTTGTTCCTCCTTCAAATTTCTGAAGGCCGAAGCCCCAGCCGGGAACCAAGCTTTTCAGTGAAAACCACACCGGATACTTGGTGTTGGAATCAAAAACGGTACTGTCCAAAAGCATTCCCGTGTAATTGACAAAAACAGAATCCAATTTGGAAGGTCGCTTCTCTTCGACATCCGAGCCGGCAACTGTTTTCAAATAATACAAGGTATAATCCGTTTCGGTACCGTTGGCTTGAACCCCAGCAATGGATTTCAGATTGGCATCTTCACTCAATGGCACTTGTTCTTCCAAAGGCAAGGCTCCGTCACCTTCAGCACCGATAGTCCAAATCGCTTCGTCTAAGTGGTTGTAATAATGGGTCTCAAAATACGTGTCCAAAAGCGCTTGGTCAATTGGTATTTGACCTTCATGATCAAAATTATCGACAACATTGCTATTGACGGGATCTGTATCACAGGCGAATAAAAACAAGGCCAATGTTGAAAAAAAAGTTATTTTTATCAATGTATTCATCAATTTTTCAGCGTTTAAAAGACTTCAGATTTAGAACTCTTATGTTGGAACTTTCGTAAAAATAAAAACTTTAAAAAAAGCGTGTTTTACAAAGAAAAAAACTTGGATATCACTAGAGATTTCCAAGCCGCAATGTACAATTTTCCTATCTTTGTGAAAAGAGATTCCTAAAATTTTAACTTTTTCTATGAGGATAGACAAATACCTTTGGACTGTACGCTATTTTAAAACGAGATCCTTGGCTACTGAGGCCTGTAAAAAAGGCCGTGTTAAAATCAATGACAGCAATGTAAAACCGGCCAAAGAGGTCTATGTCGGCGAAAAATTAAACGTTCGCAAAAACCAAATCAACTACCAATTGGAAGTCTTGGACATCCCAAAAAACCGGGTGGGCGCTAAATTGGTGGATCTCTATCGAAAAGACACGACCCCCACGTCGGAATTTGACGCGCAAAATCTTCTGAAACTATCAAAAGACTACTACCGTAAAAAAGGAACCGGAAGGCCGACAAAAAAAGACAGAAGAGACATTGAAGAGTACCATTCGCACAAGAGTCCTACTGCTGAAAAAGAACCCGAAGACGGAGTCCTATAACAACCTTTGCACTCACATTTACAAGCAATCACACAGCTTAAAAACGCTTTCTTTATTCCGTTTTGTATTCCCGTGATAAACACGTTCTTTTTTTATATATTTGGAGTACTAAAAAACCTGCCATGAAGAATTCGGTCATTCTTAACAACGCTCAGATTCAACACAAAACAAAGCGCATCGCTTACCAGATCTTAGAGAGCAATAGTTCTGAAAAAGAGGTGGTACTGGCAGGAATTGTTGGGAATGGTTATGTTTTTGCAAAACGCATTCAACAAGAACTGCAAGAAATTTCGGACTTGAAAATATTGCTATGCGAAGTACAGGTCAACAAGAAAAATCCATTGGAAAAAATAAATACCTCACTCCCGAGTTCGGCTTACCAAAACAAGTCGTTGGTTTTGGTAGACGATGTCTTGAATTCAGGAGCGACTTTGATTTATGGTGTCAAGCATTTTTTGGAAGTTCCTTTGCTGCGATTCAAAACAGCTGTCTTGGTCAATCGCAATCATAAAAAATACCCTGTCAAAGCAGATTTCAAAGGCTTGTCGTTGTCCACTTCACTTCAGGAAAGCATTCAAGTGGTTTTTGATAAAAAGGAATCTTACGCCTACTTGAACTAAAAGGTCAGCTTTGGGTGGAAATCACTTTTCAGGATTTTCTTAACAACACACTTATTTCATCAACCAGCTGCGCTATGGTCACATCGTTGGTCGTGACTGTATGGCTTGCTCTTTCGTAAAAAGCACTTCTCTCAAAAAGGTGTTTGGCAATAAATTCTTGCAGGTGCTCGTCGGCAATTTCTGCAATCAAAGGCCGTTTTGATTTTTCTGGAAGCAAACGCTTGCAAAGGGTGGCAACTGAAGTTCGTAAGTAGATGGAAGTTGCACTGTTTTGGATGAGGTCCATATTCCCTGAAAAACAGGGCGTTCCTCCTCCTAAAGACACCAACATTGAGGCTTCACTATCGAGCAGTTGTTGCAAGTAAAACCGCTCTTTGTTTCGAAAATAAACCGCTCCTTTTTCTGCAAACAGCTCAGAGATCAAAAGTCCTTCCTGAGCTTCGATATAACTGTCCAAGTCGATCAAATTCAATTTAAATTTTGCACTCAAAGCGCGGGCAACTGCTGACTTGCCACTTCCCATATACCCAATCAAAACAATCTTCATAGCGCTGCAATTTTTTGTGTTCCTTTTGGTTGCAAATATCCGTTAAATTATTGCAATAAAAAATTTGACATCTTAAAATATGGTTCTATATTTGCACTCCCAATGAAAACTTGGCATTGACCTGGTAGCTCAGTTGGTAGAGCATCTCCCTTTTAAGGAGAGGGTCCTGGGTTCGAGCCCCAGCCCGGTCACAAACAGCTTCTGTTCAGTTCAGAAGTTTTTTTTATAGCCTAATTTGGGTATAAAAATAAGCACACATGGCGGAATTGGTAGACGCGCGGGCTTGAGGGGCTCGTGTCCGAAAGGACGTGCAGGTTCAAGTCCTGTTGTGTGCACAAAACATGTTTACTGCAATCTTACCTTTTTTTTCTATTTAAAAACAGGAAAAATTCTTTTCTCTTAAAGGATGTGATCTTTTCATATCCGTTGTCATCACGTTCCCAAATTTAATTTGTACTTTAACCGGATAATTGTTTCAATACCCCCTTTTATTGCTATGAATTCATTGTATTCTTTTGTGATCATTGCCTGCCTGTGTATCAATTTGGCAGCAGTCGTTGTGTTTCTCAAAGTCATCCAAAAAAAGAAAGCTCTTCACTATAAAATTCTCTTGTTTTTGATGGTGGCTTTTAATTTGCAACTGTTCAAAGGTTTCGAATACATCTATGAACGGACAAGCTATGCGACGCCCATCAAAATCGTTGACGCCCTAGTGACCGTTTTGGTTCCTTTGTTTGTTTATTTGTACGTCAAAGCTGCTACGGCTTACAAATTCAAATTAAAACCAATACATTATTTCCAAGGCTTTTCCATCATTTTGGCGTATTTTTTACTCGTCTATGAATACAACAGTTTGAGGCTAAATTCCTTTGCTCAAATTCTCGAAGATATTAAAATACCTTTAGCATTCCCGTTGATACTAAACTGGATTTACATGGCTTATGCTGCTAAAGCCGTTCGGTCGTTTACAAAATCAACCAAAAGAAAACATTACAAAACCTATTTATATGGAAGGCGGTTTTTACTACTAAAAAAATGGTTGTTTATCTTTTTAGGAGTTCGAATATTTGCACTCTTGACACACATGTCAATATCCGTGATTAACACCAGTCAATTTCAAGATGTGTTTTTGAGGTTGCTTGTCTTGGCTTCCCGTTTGGCCATTGTTTTGAGCATCCTATACCACCCTCTGGTGAATTCATTTTTTTTCGATCAAAGAACGATGCATTCAACGAAAAAAAACAAGTCCAAAAGAAAAATTTCAAAACTTTTGGACACTTTTACAGACTGATTCAAAGTCCATTTTCATTAATAAAACTCCTGAAACCTTCTTGGCTTTTTTTCCTCAAAAAAGAATTTTGAATCGGTGCTTTGAAATGCATTCCAAATGTGTTCCAATACCATTTTGAAACCAAACCAACAACAAACATCAAAATTTTAAAGAAATAAATAGTGACTGCCCATTCCAAAAACAGCTGGCTATTTAGAAATATATTAACAAAAATATGCCTGATTATTCTTATACTTGTAAGATGAAAAAAATAGTTTTTTTAGTTTTTCTAATCGGTGTTTTCTCTCCGTACATTTGGGCACAAGAAGCCCCTCAAAAAGTAGCGCTACAAGGACAAATTCTCGATGGGATTTCAAAAAACGCTTTGTCGGGTTCACACATTCTAAACTTGAATTCTGTAGTGGGAACGACCACCGACAGCGAAGGACGTTTTCGCATTCCAACTGCTGTAAATGACACGCTGATGATTTCTTACATCGGTTACCAATCCATCAAACTCAAAATCACAAACGACCTCTTAAAGGGGAACGAATTGTCCATTTCACTGCACGAACAAACAAATCAAATCAGTGAGATCATCGTCAAAACACACCAACTGATTGGTGTTTTAGAGGTAGACATCAAACAGGTTCCCAAAGACAAATATGCACGCATCCATATCAGCGGTTTGCCACAAACTTACGAAGTCGGGAAACCCAAAGAGAGAAATTTCACCTCCGTAAGTGCTGCGCTATTTCAGCCAATCGACTTCTTGTACCACACTTTTGGAAAGAAGCCAAAGACGCTTCGGAAACTCAAAAAACTAAAGGAAAAAGACAACTTAAGAACTATTTTAGAAGACAAATTTGACCGCGAAATCATGTTGGAATACCTACAAATGAACGGGCAGCAATTGAAAGAATTGTTGGACGACTGCAATTATTCCGAATACTTTATCCAAACAGCCAGTGACCTTCAGGTTGTTGAAGCAATTTTGGATTGCCATGAAAACTACAAAGCTTTGAAAAAAGGATCGGTTGAGCCGAAATAACAAACGACTTTGTTAAAAACACTGCGTGTTCCTATTGAAAATTAGGAAAAACGCTGGTTGATCAAGGTGCCCAAACGGCGCTTGTAATCCTCCTCCAACCACTGAATGTAGTTTTTAGTGCTTTTGATGATGCAATAGGAGTATTTTTTGATTCTATCGGAGATGTCATCTTGTAACAATCTCGACAAAATGCGCGCATCAAAAACGTCTTCGCTGTTTTCAACACACCACTGGCAATGTTGTTCCAAAGATTTGTCCAATACAATTTTAGATTTCATAGACGCACGAATTGCTTCGTCATAATGGGCTTTGATGTCAAAGAAAAAATCGGATGTGTTTGGAAATTCAGCACGGATTTCTGCAGGTAGGGTATATGAAAATTGTCTTTCAATATCCTCATCACAAATAAGGTTCTCCAAGTAGTAAAGAGGAGAATTGAATATTTTTTGCCAATTTAAGGGAGTTCCCCACAGTCCAAACCTCGCTGCGTTGTTTCCCAAATCCAAGACCGTAAACTCCTTTTTGTCTTTGAGTACACGAGAGCCTCTCCCAATCATTTGGTAATACAGCGTGATGGATTTGGTTGCCCGATTCAGAATGATTGTCTCTACGGAAGGTTCGTCAAATCCTGTGGTTAAAATCCCTACAGACGTCAAAACAGCATCGGGTGTTTCTTTGAACCATTGCAAGATGGCTGCTCGCTCTTGTTTGGAATTGGTATTGTCTAAATGCCGAACGTCATAACCTTCAGCACGAAAAGTTTCGTAGACTTGCAAGGATGTATTGATCCCATTGTTGAAAATCAAAGTTTTTTTGCCTTTCGACTTTTCCTCATACGCATACAAGAGTTTCTCTTGCATCAAATTGTTGGAATACAGCTCTTCCGAAGATTTTACAGTATAATCTCCGTTGATTCCCACTTTCAAAGTCCCCAAAGAAACATCGTAAGTATAGGCGGTCGCTTTGGCGAGAAACCCTCGATCTACTAAGGAAGCCAAAGGCTCTCCGACCAATAGCTGGTCGTAAATCTCATTCATAGGGAGTTTCATATTGGAACTCAAAGGGGTGGCTGTCACTCCTAAAATAAAACAATTGTCAAAGTACTTGAACAACTTCCGGAAGGAGTTGTAGTGTGCTTCATCAATGATCACCATTCCGATTTGATCAAGCTCCAATTTTTCGTCATTCAAGCGGTTCTTTAGTGTTTCCACCATGGCCACAAAACACATGTAATCGTCTTGATCGTAGAGTTCCTTGACATTGCTATTGATGATTTTATTGTTTACTTGAAATTCAGACAACATTTTGGAAGTCTGGTTGCACAACTCAATTCGGTGTGTCAAAATCAGAACTTTCTTCTGTGTCGAAGCGATGTAACGTCTAGCGATTTCTGAAAAAATAACGGTCTTTCCACCTCCCGTTGGCAATTGGTACACCAAATTGTAATTGTCTGGCTTGCTATCCAAAAGATCAAAAATTTGCTCGAGGGCTTTTTTTTGATAATCGTACAACTCTTTGGTGTTCACTTTAGAAGTAGAAGGAATTGGCATAGAATCAATCGCGTTGCAATGGGTTAGGAAACACGCAAAATTACGGACTTTATTAGGTTCTACGAAATGCTTGGCCAACTATTATTGAGTTATTTTCTAACAGGGCTTATAAAAAAAGTTTCTTTTCGTGATTTTCATCAATCCCTGTTCAATAAAATTCTGTAACTTAAAGTGTCTAACTCTAAAAATGACAAGCTTATGAAACTTAAATTTTCAAAAATCATTCAATTTATTTTTGCCTTTGCCCTCTTATTTTTTGGAGGCAATAAAATTTTTCAATTTATGTTGCCGCCACCAGCACCTGAAGTCGCTTGGGTGTATTGGGATGCCCTCAACAGTTCAAAAACCATGTCACTTGTCGCTTTTGTTGAAATCATTGCGGGCCTGTCTTTGCTCTTCAACAAATACACAGCACTGACCATGCTCGTTTTGATGAGTGTTTCCGTCAACGCAGTACTTTACCACTTGACGTTGGACCTGAATGGAATTCCAATGGCGTTGGTTTTGATTGTATTGAACAGCTTCATGCTGTACGAAAACAGGCATGCATACAAGGACATCATAAGAGAATAAAAAAAGAGGTCAAAATAAAATGACCACAAAAAAACCGCTTTAGAATGTCTAAAGCGGTTTTAAAATTTATAAGGTGACGGATTTATTTTACTTCTTCAAAATCCACATCTTCTACAGCGTCCCCATCTGAAGAAGGTGCTGCTTCTTGTGCGTCTGCTCCGGCATCTGGCCCTTGTTGCGCAGCTGCTTGAAATTCAGCAGCGGCCCCTTGCAAAGCCGTATTCAAAGCTTCGATCGCCGTGTCAATAGCCGTGATATCTTTGGCGGCATGAGCGGTTTTTAACTCTGTCAAAGCAGCATCAATTGGCGCTTTTTTATCTTCTGGAAGTTTCCCTTCTACTTCTTTCAATTGACTTTCTGTTTGGAAAATCATTTGATCAGCAGTGTTCAACTTTTCAGCAGTCTCTTTGGCAGCCTTGTCTGCTTCTGCATTGGCTTCGGCATCGGCTTTCATCTGTTGGATTTCTTCTTCTGAAAGTCCTGAAGAAGCTTCGATTTTGATTTCTTGAGACTTGTTGGTCGCTTTGTCTACAGCCGATACTTTGATGATTCCATTGGCGTCAATGTCAAAAGTCACTTCAATTTGTGGCGCTCCTCTTTGTGCAGGTGGAATGTCTGTCAATTGAAAACGTCCGATGGTTTTGTTGTCCGCAGCCATTGCTCTTTCTCCTTGCAATACATGAATATCTACAGAAGGTTGGTTGTCAACAGCTGTTGAAAATACTTGTGATTTCTTTGTTGGAATCGTCGTATTGGATTCAATCAACTTTGTAAACACATTGCCCATTGTTTCGATTCCTAAAGACAAAGGAGTCACATCCAACAACAATACATCTTTGACATCTCCTGCCAAAACACCGCCTTGAATGGCAGCACCAATAGCGACTACTTCATCAGGATTCACTCCTTTGTTAGGCTCTTTTCCAAAAAATTCTTTTACTTTTTCTTGAATGACCGGGATGCGTGTTGATCCTCCAACCAAAATTACTTCGTCTATATCTGAAGTTGACAAATCAGCATCTTGCAAAGCTTTCTTTACAGGCTCCATAGAGCGCGTCACTAATTCTGAAGCCAATTGTTCAAATTTGGCACGTGTCAAAGTTTTCACCAAGTGTTTGGGACCTGAAGCGGTCGCAGTTACATAAGGCAAATTGATTTCTGTCTGTGCAGAAGAAGACAATTCTACTTTTGCTTTTTCAGCAGCTTCCTTCAAACGTTGCAAAGCCATGGGATCCAATCGCAAATCTACTTGCTCTTCTTTGTTGAAATCCTCTGCCAACCAGTCGATGATCACTTCGTCAAAATCATCACCTCCTAAGTGGGTGTCTCCATTGGTAGACAATACTTCAAAAACGCCTTCTCCAATTTCCAAGATAGAGATGTCAAAAGTTCCTCCACCCAAATCGTATACTGCAATTTTTTGGTCTTGTCCTTTCTTGTCAATCCCATAAGCCAAAGCAGCTGCTGTAGGCTCGTTGATGATTCGTTGTACTTTCAAACCAGCAATTTCACCCGCTTCTTTGGTCGCTTGACGTTGTGCATCGTTGAAGTATGCAGGAACTGTAATTACAGCCTCCGTAACATCCTGCCCAAGGTAGTCTTCTGCTGTCTTCTTCATTTTCTGAAGTGTCATGGCAGAAATTTCTTGAGGTGTGTACAAACGACCGTCGATATCAACTCTTGGCGTATCGTTGTCTCCCTTGACCACTTTGTAAGGCACTCTTTTGATTTCGTTTTTGCATTCAGAGAATTTGTTCCCCATAAAACGCTTTACAGAATAAATGGTTTTGATTGGGTTGGTGACCGCTTGCCTTTTTGCTGGGTCTCCTACTTTGCGCTCGCCTCCTTCTACAAAGGCTACAATAGAAGGAGTTGTTCTTTTTCCTTCTGCATTAGGAATTACTACTGGCTCATTACCCTCCATTACAGAAACACAAGAGTTGGTCGTTCCTAAATCTATTCCAATAATCTTACTCATAATTTATATATTTAGATTTTATTATCAATGTATTATGCCTTACCAATAGACAATCTTTGTGCCAAGCCTTCTCATATTGGCAATTGGCAGTTTTGGAGAACTATAAATGACATATTGGCACAAAATGATTTTTAAAACCGTTCATACCTTACAAAATGTCATTGAAATCAGGTGTTGAAGTGAATGGGAGCTTTTTAAAAAAGCAAATAGGTACTAACGAACAAATACCAAGTCCGTCTCCGAAGAAAGTGCTTCGCTGAACTCATAGCCTGCAGCATCAAACCCTTTGAGACCTTCAACATGTTGAAGGTCTTGGTCGATGATATAACGCACCATCAAGCCACGTGCTTTTTTTGCAAAAAAACTGATGACTTTCAATTTGCCATTTTTGTAGTCCTTAAAGTGAGGTGTGACTACTGTTGCCTTTAGGGAATTGCTTTTGAGTACCTTAAAATATTCCGTACTTGCCAAATTGACCAACACATCTGTTTCTTGCATCTCAGCATTCAAAGCATCCGTTAGCGAGTGACCCCAGAATTGATACAAGTTGTTGCTTTGTCCCATTTGCAAACGCGTTCCCATTTCCAAACGGTAAGGTTGGATCAAATCAAAGGGTTTTAACAGTCCGTAAAGACCTGACAAAATCCGAAGCTTGTCTTCCAATTGCCCCCACTTTTCTTTTGGAATTGTAAATACATCCAAGCCTTGGTATACTTCTCCTTTAAATGTGTAGACAGCTGGCCTTGCATTTTCAGGAAGAAAGGGCAGGTTCCATTCTTGATTGCGCTGCCAATTCAGAGCTGCCAAGGCATCCGATATCGACATCAATTCAGACAATTGTTTCGGAGATTTCTTTTGCAATGCATCAATCAACTCTTTGGAGTGCTTTAAAAAGGAAGGATTCGTAAAATGATTCGTTGGAATCGGAGTTTCTAAATCTAAAGACTTGGCAGGTGAGACAACTATTTTCATCAAACTTATTTTTTGGGATTGGCTATGCTAAAGAAATTTCATTCCTAAAAAAGGATTAATTTTCAATTTTATTGTGGTTGGTATACGACCTCCATTTCTCAAGAGCCGCTTTGATGTCTTCGGGAACCTCCGTCTCAAAACGCATAAACTCTTGGCTTGTAGGATGTATAAATCCTAAACTTTTCGCATGCAATGCTTGGCGTGGCAGTGCCGCAAAACAATTTTCTACAAACTGTTTGTATTTGGTAAAAGTAGTTCCTTTTAAGACGGCATCTCCTCCGTAGCGTGCATCGTTGAACAAGGTATGCCCGATGTATTTGAAATGTGCGCGAATCTGATGGGTTCTGCCTGTTTCCAATCGACATGCAACCAACGTTACATAGGAAAACCTTTCCAATACTTTGAAATGAGAAACCGCAGGTTTTCCAAAATCTCCTTCGGGAAAAACGGCCATCTGCAACCTGTTTTTCAGACTGCGTCCAATATGTCCTTCGATGGTGCCTTCCTCCTCTTCTATATTCCCCCAAACCAGCGCGTAATACAAACGTTCTGTGGTCTTGTCAAAAAACTGTTTGGACAAATGTGTCATGGCCTGTTCCGTTTTGGCCACAACCAAAAGCCCGCTCGTGTCTTTGTCTATTCGATGAACCAATCCTGGACGCTCGTTACTGTTGGTTGGCAAATTTTCAATATGGTGAATCAAGCCGTTGACAAGCGTACCACTGTAATTCCCATGCCCAGGATGTACCACCATCCCCGCAGGCTTATTGACAACCAACAAATCCGCATCTTCGTAGATTATGTCCAAAGGTATGTCCTCGGCAACCAAAAGATGTTCGTGAGGTGGATGCGACAAAACAACGCGTATCACATCTTTAGGTTTCACTTTATAACTAGACTTTACAGCGATTTCATTGGCCAAAATACCACCTTCTTTGGCAGCTTCTTGAATCTTATTTCGAGTCGCATTTTCGATAAAATTCATCAAAAACTTATCCACACGCAAAGGCACCTGCCCCTCATTGGCAACAAATTTATAATGCTCGTGCAATTCGGATTTATGCAAATCTTCAGTTCCCTGTTCTTCTAACATCTCATTGTTTTTTACCATCACCAAGCACCAAGTCAATAACAGAATTTTTGGGCATCTTGATTCCTTTTTCTAAATTTCTTCCATCGCAGACAAGTTTGCGAACCACATTTTTTCCCAAATCGGGAATATAAGTATGCACTCCAACTACAAAGCCCAAAGATCGCAATTGAGCCTCCACTTCATTTTTTGTTTTTCCATAAAAATCTGGTACCGTAATCAAACCGTATTGAGAGGGGTTCAAGGTCAAATAGATTTTTCTTTTCTCTTTGACATAAGAGCCCGATTGGGGAAATTGATCGAGGACAGATTTTTTTGGGTATTCGGGGTTGTAACTTGCGGAGTCAATCACTTCGAAACGCAAGTCCAATTCCGACAATACTTCCGATACCTTGTCTAATTGTAATTTTGACAAAGAAGGCACCTGTATTTTCTGATTGTGGTGAGTTGCCATGTCCAAACTATACGACAAGACAAACAAACCAACAGACAAAGTAAGTGCCAACAGCAACAACTGCTTGCCAAACTGTTTGCTCACTAAAAAAGATACGAATTGCCTCATGGTTTTCAATTTGAACAAAGATATAAAACGAATGGCTTATCATTTCATTAATAATTGAAATTTTTAAAAGACACCAAGCCCTCTAAAAAAATCCATTCCTTGACACAATGTTGTTGGTGTAATTCGGTTGAGTTGACTGCAAAAAAAAATCCCCGATCAACTGTGATCGGGGATTCTAAAAAAAGGCGGTGACATACTCTCCCACCATTGGCAGTACCATCTGCGCTGA
>JGI20153J14295_10000101_pt1 | contig 65936 bp, 64 predicted proteins | sample COG_03_FD_14295 | JGI IMG/M metagenome (IMG submission 14295) | reverse complement strand
GGGGGGGGGGGAATCCAATTTCAAAAAAAAAGTTTAGCAGATTTATTTTTTGAATTTTAAATTTATTTTTTTATTTTTTTATTTTTTTATTTTTATAGATTATATAGATTATATAGATTATATAGATTATATAGATTATATAGATTATATAGATTATATAGATTATATAGATTATATAGATTAATCCCAAAAATTAGCAATACTCTGCATAATTTGGATTCTATAGTTTACTGCACTAATATTCCCCGATTTTTTACTTAACTCTTCGTCAGCCATTGTTAAAAATTTGATTAATACTTCAGTCAATTCATTTTTTACTATAATATCACCTCCAAAATGTTCAATCATTGGTGTATCAAAGAATGGATTTGGATTTTTTATATCTTCTATATGTAGACATTTAATCCTTTCATCTTTTTCTATATGGGTATGTTCATACATAATATTATAAAATTCTTTTCCATCATCGTGAGTTTTTTCTACAACTTTAATTTTAGTTTCACACTTATTTGTAGAAAAATCATTCGAAAAGATACAAGTTTGTTCCATTTTATGTAAGTTTATCTATTTATGTAAGTTTATCTATTTATGTAAGTTTATCTATTTATGTAAGTTTATATAAAAACTTTTTTATCAATTTTTATATTAATGAAAGTTTTAGTTACTGGAGGTTATGGATTAGTTGGAAGAGCCATCCAAAATATTTATAAAAAATATGATCATCAATTCATATTTTCTAATACAAAAGAGTGTAATCTTTTAAACTATGACGAGGTAGAAAAATATCTAAATAAAATAAAACCAGATATAATAATTCATTTGGCAGCTATAGTCGGTGGTCTATTTAAAAATATAAATGAACCTGTAAAAATGTATGAAGATAATATTATTCTTAATCTAAATGTTTTAAAAGCTGCACATAATTGTAATATCCAAAATATAATAAGTTGTCTATCTACGTGTATTTTTCCTGATAATATAAAATATCCTATAAATGAAAAAATGTTGAATGAAGGTCCGCCACACGAATCTAACTTTTCATATGCCTATGCGAAGAGAATGTTAGAAATTCATAGCAAATCATACAGAAAACAATTTAATAGAAATTATATTTGTATTATTCCCACAAATATTTATGGACCATCAGATAATTTCTCATTACAAGATGGTCATGTTATCCCAGCACTAATACATAAATGCTATTTATCTAAATTAAATAATGAAGATTTTGAAATAAGAGGTTCAGGTTCTCCATTAAGACAATTTATATATTCTGAAGATTTGGCAGAATTAATATTGTGGATGATTGAAAACTATAAAGATACTGAAAGTATTATTTTATCAGTTAAAGATGAAATAAGTATTAAAGAAGTTGGAGAAATTATTGCTAAAAAGTTTGAATATCAAGATAGAATAATATTTAATACAAATTATTCGGATGGACAATATAAAAAAACGGCAGATAATAAAAAATTAGTAAGTATAAATAAAGAATTTAAATTTACTAATATCAATTTAGGAATTGATAAAACAATAGATTGGTTTATTGAAAATTATGAATATATAAGAAAATAACTACTATTTTTTAGAAAATAACTTTAATTAATTCTTAAACGATTCATTAAACTTCGACCATTATTCTTACGACTATTACTAGAACTCTTATTATTCTTTAAAGTTTTTTTTCTTCTTTTTTTTTCTTCTTGTTTATTCTTTCGAGGATTTTGTTTCATCATAATACCACTAGACTTACTCCTACATTTAGATGGTTCTTTTTTATCAAACGCTTTTTTGGCTTTAACCGTATAGTTAATCTTATACTCTTTGTTAGTTCCTGCTTGTAAGACTATTGGTTTATCAAGTTTTTTCCTCTCAATTTTATAAGTATATTCTTTACCCTTAAGCGAGTGATTATTGGTAGTATCCATTACAGTAACAATAAATGTACATTTACCTTTTACTCTCTTTAAATTACATAATCTAGAGAAAGCCTTTTTCGCCGCAGAATTTGGAGTTGAACTAACTAATCTAGAATCATTATTAAATTTAGTAGAACAACCATCTTCTTTTTGAACCTTCACAACAGTAAAAGACCTCAATTCGCGATTTCCTTTATTGACAACCATTTTATACTATTAATAAAGATTTTTATTTTTTGAAATTAGATTAAATTACACTTTCCAACGAAAAATAAAAAATACCACAATAGAAAAAAATTAATTCCCCAATGTAAATTAACCATTTTAAAAAGTCCATTTGAATTCCATTTCCATCCTATAATATTCATAATTGGTTGATATAACCATTTTAGATATTTTTCAGAAAATCCAGATTCAGTTTCTACATCATCCATATCTCCAAAATATTTCGTAACTAAAGTAAATACACATTTATTATCTAATAACATCCAATGTATTGGTATTAAAAGTAATAATAAAAATCCATATTTAAAAATATATTTGATATATTTCATAAATTTTATTGGAATAAAATATATTACAATTGGGGAAAATAACAAAATAAAATGAACTAAATTTAAAAGTAAAATTATCATATTATAATTATTCTATATTAAATATTCGGAACATTATTTAATCTTCTATACTCTTTTCTTCTTTTATAATAATAAAACGCATATAAACATCCGAATAACATAAAAAATGATATAATCGTAGTAAATATAAAATAATCAAAATACTTAATATTTAAACATTCCGAATAAATATCATCGATAGATAAAGCATTTATTTTATTAATTAAACTTTTAGTCCACAAGTCTACAAGTTTATTTATATTAATATTCGTTATATTTTGTATACATAAACTATCTAAATTAGCCCCTAAATAAATATCTGGATAATTATTAGTTAAATAATAAATATCTTCTAATTTATTTATTCTATAATCATTAGAATATGTAAATGTATCTATAGCTATAAACCAATTACTTTTTGGTTTTCTCATTCCCAATATAGTATTTATAAAATAATTACTATTTGCAGAATATAAGTTGTCTTGCCATATAACATTATAATTTATAGATATATTCCCAGCAATATCAAAACATTTTTGTGCTAAATTAAAATATGAGCTATTTTCTTTCCAATCTATTAAACTAGCATTTATCCTCGCACAATCTACAAAGTAAATAGTTTCATTTAAATTAGTATTTAATTTATTGCCTACTTCAGACCATGGACTTCCCAACTTACCATATATATGATTAGATGCTATTTCCCAATTACCATTATCATATGATAAAACATCTTTATTTGTTCCTGTATAATTTGCCGCACTAGAACCTCCTAATATAACGTATACTTGTTTAGATTGATAAAAAAGTAATGTAGTTAATAATATCAAATTCATTAAAAATTAATATAAAAAAATCTTTAAATTAGTTTATAATTATTTAAAGAATACTATTAGATATTTGGTAATGTTAAAAATGAATAAACTCTTAAAAATGAATAAACTCTTAAAAATGAATAAACTCTTAAAAATGAATAAACTCTTAAAAATGAATAAACTCTTAAAAATGAATAAACTCTTAGTATTTGGAATTTTCGCAACTTTAACAGTTTATACTTTTGCTGCACCTATAGAAATTTCTAAAAATAAAACTTGCGTATTGTGTGAAGATATCGTAGGAATTATATCTAAAGATGCCCATAATTTAAATAATACTATAACTGAAATTATAATAATTGTTAAAGATATTTGTAATCATATAATTGGTCCTTCTGGTAAGGAATGTTTATTTATATTAAATAATATTCAAGAAATTATGAAATGGATAGTCGCTGGTTTTTCGCCGAGTGTTATTTGTACCAAATTGGGATTTTGTAATATAACTAATTGTTCCTAAAAAAATTGATTTTATAATTTATCAACTGGATAATAAACAAATCATCTATAATAAATATGTCCCAAACTACTAAAATGATTACTTTACTCCATCTTTTAATAGCGAGCGCCTTAATTGAATCTAAATTTGGATTCCCAGACAATGTTAATTTTGTAACACAACTATATAATACTTCTAATTGTTCTAATCCTTCTTTTAAGAATTTTACACTAGATAATTTATGTTTTAAAACATCTATTGTGAATGGATATCCGGAATGTTGCCAGGAATTACTAAGTGAAATTAATGTTTTCGATAATATGTCATTAGGGGAATGTATTAACACCAATATGACTTACACTAATAGGTTAGGAGTTAAGTATGATTGTAATTTAACACATTTCAAACAATTTAGTTTACAAGAAACATTTTCCTATATTGGAATTATTCTAACATTATTATTAATTACAATTTTATGTGTTGGTATTGTTTGTTCGTTATGTGGTCGTAAAAATAGCGAATACAATATGATATGAATGTAAACTAAATATAAACTAAATATAAACTAAATATAAACTAAATATAAACTAAATATAAATATAAGCGAATCTAAATATAAATATAAATATAAATATAAGCGAATCTAAATATAAACAATTATATTTTTTTAATTTGATTTAAATTAAAAAATTATAACATAAATTAAATTAAAATATAATGATAGCACTAATTCTTTTACTTGTTTATTTTTTTTATGAGATATATCGTAGATATAATTATAGTTACGAAAGGATTACTATTTTAGATAAAGAAATTGTTTTAGATAAAGATTATACTAAAGATAGATATAGTAGTAAAAAAGTTCCAAGTGATATAGATGTTATTGTTATAGGAAGTGGTATAGGTGGATTAACTACAGCCGGATTATTATCAAAATTTGGTAAAAAAGTCTTGGTTTTAGAGCAACATTATATTGCTGGTGGGACAACTCATTCTTTTGAGGATAAAGGAGTAGAACACGAGACTGGACTTCATTATATTGGAAACATTAAGAAATTAACTAATGTATTAGATTTATTAACATTTAATCCTATTAGTTGGTGTAAAATGGGATGGGAGCGAAAGGATAAAAAGGAGATTTATGATGAAATTTTTATAGGTAAAGACCATTACGAATTTGAAGCGGGAGAAGATAATCTTATAAATTATTTAATGGAAAAGTTTCCTTTAACTCCTAAAGAGTCGTTTGTTAAATATTTTGATTTAATTAAAAGTATTTCTAAGAAAGATAACTTTTTCATTTCAAAAATATTCCCTTCATTTAATAAAATATTAGCATTTAATAAAATATTCGCATTTAATAAAATAATCCCTTCATTTAATAAAATAATCCCTTCATTTAATAAAATAATCCCTTCATTTAATAAAATAATGGCATACTTTAATAAGGATTATAATTACTATTGTAAAAAAAGTGCCTATGATGTGGTAAAAGAAATATTTAATGATGAAAAATTAATTTCTGTTTTATTTGGTCAATTTGGTGATTATGGGCAGATTCCCCAAGAAGCAAGTTTTTATACGCATGCTTGTATCGTCCATCATTATTTGGACGGAGGTTGGTATCCTAGAGGAGGGACTGGTGTTATAGCAAAAGAAATGTGTAAAAATATAAATCATTATGGTGGTAAAGTATTAGTTGGAAAACAAGTCGCTGAAATTTTAATTTGTAATAATAAGGTTAGTGGAGTAATAATGGAAAATGACGATATTATTTATTGTAAAACTGTGGTTAGTGCGGTAGGATTAAGAAATACATTTAAGAAACTGGTTAAAACTAAACAGGATAATATTTATAATAAGATGTTAGATAAAATCCCTCCTTCCGTCCAGCATATGTATTGTTTTGTTAAATTGGATGGCAAACCAAAAGAATTAAATTTAAGAAGTAGTAATTTTTGGATATATCCGCATGGAGATTATGAAAAATTAATGAAAGACTTTTTAGAAAATCCATTAGTCGCTCCAATACCTTTATTTATGGGATTTTCAAGTATGAAAGATAGTGCGTGGTCAGATAAATATCCAAATGTAAGTAATGCGATTATTTTAACAGTTGCTAAAAAAGAATGGTTCGAACAATGGGAAAATGAAAAATGTACTAAAAGAGGGGAATATTATAATAATTTTAAAAAAGAAATTGGAGATAGAATGTTAGATGAGGGATTATTAAGATTTTATCCAGAATTAAAAGATAAAATATTAGAAGTAAATATAGGAACACCTCTTTCTACACAATTTTATTTTAATGCCTTTGAAGGAGAATCTTATGGGTTAGATATGAATTCGTATAGATTAACTGAAGCTATGGAATTAAAACCAGAGACAAATATAGAAGGATTATATTTAACAGGTCAAGATGTATGTGTTATAGGTGTTACTGGAGCAATGATGGGTGGAGTTTTAACGGCAAATGTTATCGCTGGATATAATAATATTGTTGATATTGTTCTTGGTAATAATATTGTGAATGATTTACATAAACTTTTACGTTTAGAAAAAATATTTAATTAGTTTAATGTTTATAAAATTTATTTAATGTTTATACAATTTATTTAATTAGTTTAATGAAAATTAATTTATTGTATTATATTATAAATATGAAGAAATCGAAAAAACATATAATCACTAGTTCAAAATCTAGAAGAATGTCTAGAAAAGGCTCAAAAAGAGGTTCAAAATTGGAAAGAGGTTCAAAATTGGAAAGAGGTTCAAAATTGGAAAGAGGTTCAAAATTGGAAAGAGGTTCAAAATCTAGAAGAATGTCTAGAAAAGGCTCAAAATTGGAAAGAGGTTCAAAATCTAGAAGAATGTCTAGAAAAGGCTCAAAATCTAGAAGAATGTCTAAAGAACTGTATATTAAAAAAAATATTTTGGTGGGGGGTGCTAATACTTTAATCAATCAAATTTATGATATAATTGAATCATACAAGAAACACAAGATTTATCCATTTACTTACCCCGAACAGTGGGAATTAAAACTTAGCGAAACAAATATAAAAATTAAATTTTCCAACAACAAGAAACCAGAAGATCCAGAAGATCCAGGGAACGAACAATATATTTTTGGAGATGATGACTGGTTGATGACTATTAATAAAGAAAAAGTAATAGATGGAAAAAAAATAAGACTTAGTACGAAGAATATAGGTTTACAACATACAATTATTTCCCCTTTATATATCAAACCATTCATAGAAAACAATCAGGTGCAAGACTTCTGCGCGAATGAGTCTGTGAAATTTCAAATAATTAATATGATAAAAGAAAGTATATATACGTATTATGAAAATAAAATGAGTAAAAATAGTAAAATTCCCCAAGTTGTTAGTGGTTGGTTAGGTGATTTGAGAAAGACGATAGACGCTATCTATTCTGTTCATAACGGAAAGGGTGTTACGGTTTCCGGGAAAGGGGTGGGTAAATTTTTAGTACCAATGGCAGAGGAAGGTTCTTATTACACTAACATTTCTGCTAAAAACGGAACCGCTATGGCTGTGCAAAGTGGCAAGACCTACTCAGTACCAATGGCCGCTACGGTTGAGCGGGGGGGCACGACCTACTCAGTACCAATGCAAAATAGTGTAGTCTAATAAATATTAATCTTAAAATTTTCAACTCCATTTTCCAAGAGATCTATTTTTAATTCGTCATTTTCTAAAAATAAATTAAAGTATTCTACAAAAGTATTAATTCTAGAAAAAATGAAAGTCCAGTATATTTCTTCAAATTCTACATCTATAATATTAATCTCTGGTTGCGTCCCTTTCATATAAGTTTCCACTAATTGAGATTTATTAGATTCCAAAATATACATATAACAATATGTTTGTATTTTCTCATATTCTCTTAGATTATAGAATAATTTATGCATTCTATTTTTAACTTCAATAATAGTTTTATCTGGGCAAATACCATCTATTTTACCACCTACATACCAATTATAATCTCCAGATTTCATAATAATTCGCTTATAAAAATTTGAAATATTAATAACTGCTATTCCCGTCATTTTGGTATAAATATGGATACTATTAGATTCATTTTTAGTTCCAAATCCTGTATTTGTTAAATTAATAATGTTTGCTTCTATTTTTTTTTTATCTTTTTCATCCATATCTTTACAAACCTCCATGAGTTCTTCTCGTTTAGATATCATCTTATCTACATTTTTAGAATCAATACATTTATCTAAATCTAAGTCTAAATTTTTATTGTATTTTTTAGCAATTTTTTGAAAACTAATTTTACTATCCTCTAAAGGATTTGCTTTGTTTCCCATTTTTTTGAAAATTCGTTCATAATCTTTAGGGAAGTTCTTCTTCCATATTCTATATAGAGTTTCTGAAATAGGTTTGAAATTATTTAAACCTACTAGAGATGCTAACTCAGAGGCATATATACAAATATTACTAGTATTGAAGTGTTTTTTAGACATTTTATATAGTATTTATTATTTATTATTTAATAATAAAATTTAAATCAATTTTACAAATAAGTATTTAAAAAAGAAAAATTATGTTTAATATAAAATGGGTTATTTAAATAAAGTTTTAGAAAATTCCGCGTATGTTGGTATTATTTTTATAAGTGCTGGTTTAATTGGAGAATTAAAACGTAATAAAAATACAATATCAAAATGCTTATTTATCAATGGCACTATAGGATGTTCATTATTATGTTTAGATGCTGGTGTAAAAATTATTAAACATTTATAACATTTATATTAACATCATTTATATTAACATCATTTATATTATTATCATTTCTACTATAATTTATATTATTATCATTTATATCACTTACATCACTGTAGTCAAAACTGCTTTCACTATCAAGATAGACATTATTTTGCCATTTTGATATTGATTTTTTTCTATTTTTCATATTTTTCATATTTTTAATATTTTTCCTATTTCTTAAATTAAATGTTTCCAATGTGCTTTGAGATGGATTTGATATACTTTTTTGAGTGTATTTAAGTTTTTTAAAATATTTACCATATCTAGATTGTGAAAATACTATAATTGTTGCTAAAATACTACTTGATAATCCTATTAAAACTATACCTGATGTTAAGTGTGTTATTAAATTATTAATATTAAAATTACCCATAATTCCAGAAATAACAAATTTAAATTTTATACCATATCTATACCTATCTATATAGCTATATGTATTATTTACTTGACTTATATTTGGATAATTTAAATATGTAACTAACGAACCCTTACTAGACCATCCAGAATTCGCCTGTAAATTAATTTCAGAAGTAGTAGTTGTATAGCCACCAATACTCTTCATATTATGGAAATTAACTTTTATTATTACTTCTAGACCACTCAATCTAAATAATGCGGGATTATTATGTGGAACATATGGGTGTTCTAAACTAGGTTTAGTTCCATCATTATATTCGTCAAGACTAATATTGGTTAATTCTAACCATTTAGAAACATTCATCATAATAGTTTTCCCTGCTGGAAAAAACTCCAATACATTACCCTTTTCGTCTTTTATATATGTATCTATACCACTTTTAACTATTGTAGGTAAATTACCACCATCTTCAAAAGATGTTGTATAAAAATGGTCGAACCCTAATAGCATTCCTTCGGTTCCTATTGTAAAATAGTCTTCATTATTTATTCTTTTACATTCGTTGGTGTTTATAGTTTTACTACAATTTATAACATTTTCTGTAAAATGTGATATAAAAAAAAATTCATTTTCTCCTTTTTGATACATTTCACTATAGGGAAGATTAATACAACTTATATTAGAATAAAGCCAGTAATCTGTATCATAGGCATAATTATAACTACTATTATCGCAGAAAGAGAAGTCTTGGAATTGGTTTTGTTGTTGAATATTAGTTAAATCGCCATTTTCTGCCCAAAATGTAGTATATCCTGATGGAATTTCCGTTTTTAGATAAAGTTCATTAAATGTTAAATCAAATACAATCCAACCAAAAATAATAAATTGGATTACTTTATTAATAAGTCCTATTTTAGGGTCTTTGATTGTTAATAATTTACTTGTGGTGAAATATGTATAAGGTAAGAAAAATTCTTTAATTCTTTGGAATAAACTCATTACATTTATTATGATTGATTTATTTAAATAAAAAAAATCTAGTATTATTCTAAATATAATGCTAAATTTAAAAAAGGTATTGATAGTAATTTTAGTTTTATTTTTAATTTTAATAGTAAAAAAAAGAAATGTTTTAGAAAAATTTTTTTATACCGGAAAGACATTAGATATAAATTCAATTTATATTGAGTTTTTTTATAAAGAAACTTGTGCCAAATCTAGACAATTTCTTTGGGGTTGCGGCACACCAACGAATAATGCTGGAGAAAAAGAAGAGAAATATAGAGAAGATAATTCGTGTATGCCACAAGATTATTTTACAGAAAACAATTGGTCCCAGAAGACAAATCTTAACGGTTTAAGCGTTTCTACTAAAAGTCAATTAGAATTATTTTTAGCTGATGACATATCAACTACTGATAAATGGAGAACCCAACCCAATTATTTAGATGAAATAAATTATAACGATAATAAAGCCAAGGATATAACATTATTCCCATTACTTAGATTAAAATATAAAATTATAGGTGAAACAGAAGATACGAAACATGATTATATGGGTGATGTAAATGATTTATGTAATATTGTAAACTTTTTAGATGATAAAACAAAAGAGTTTGGTCTAGAATTAAAAGAAAAATTTGAAACTTGGAAAAACTCCCCATCTCAATCAACTTTTACGTGTGCTCCAATATTAGCGACACCGTATAATTTAGATCAAAAATACAGAGACGAAGATATTGAGGAAAGAAATTCTTTAACAAATATAAAAACACACTCATATTTATTTAAAAGACCTAGAATACATTTTAGTAATGTGCCGACAGATACAGATAGTTTTATGGTAATTATACAAGATAAAGATTTAAAAGAACAATATGGTAAAACTACTAATACTAATAGTAATTTAATTTATTGGATGATGTGGAATATTCCATCATATACTTCATATTTAGAAGAAAAACTTTATGATAAAATAGATAATATAACTAGTAATGATGGAACTCAAAAGTTTTTTGAACTATTCCCTTATCAATTATTTGACCCAGAAAAATACCCCCAGTTTATTAATAGGAAATGTACAGATAATTTAGAAAACACATTTATAGAAAATTTTACCACAAGTAATAAAATATATACTTCAACTCCATCTTATACATATATTCCAGAAAATAGGATAGAAAATAGTCTAAAAAATAAGCAAATAGATAGACAATTAGAACTTGAAATAATTGTAATACCGTTAGATGAAAACCAAAAAAAAACATTAAATGAAGAATATTTTAAACATAGATATTCTAATATATCTAAATTTTATGAACATATATTTGAATTACATAATACAAATAATAAATATAAAGAAATGCGACTAAAAGATAATAACACTATTTGGGAAAAAGATTTTTATACATTAAAATATAGTCTTTCAGATGAACAATCTACAAAACTTAGTGATTATCAAATAAATTTAAGAAATCAAACAAAAAATGAGAATTATCATTTTATATTAACTGCTACGGCAGGTTTACAATTTAAAACAATATTGGCAGCACCTAACCAAAATATTTACTTTGGTAAAAAAAGTTATTGGATTTTAAAGTTTGATTCATCTACAGGAAATATAATAATAGGGAATCAAAAAATTTACAGTTTATTTAATCAAATCGATAATAAAAATACAAATACAAATACAAATGCGTGTATTTATAGAATACCTAAATATTGTAGTGATATAGATATAGATATAGATACAAGTTCAAATACTGATAATGTATCTTATTTTCAAACAACTAATCCTACTATAAGTTTAGATTGGGGCGAAATGAAAACTAGCACAGAAACATTAACTAAAACACAATATGGAGTTAAAAATAAAAATACAGTAAATACAAAATTTTATTTTTTTAAATGTTTACAAGATAAAAAAAGTAAAGAAACAAATCCACTAACAAATCCACTAACAAATTGGTTAATAAACTTTTCTTTTACAAATACTATAAAAAAAATAGAAATAAATGGCACTGAAATTTATTCTGGTGGCAGTGATAGTAATATACAGTATATTACCGAGAAAACAAAAGATTTAAATTTTATGATAGAAATGACTAACAGCGTAGAGTTATTTAATGGAACTATAACTCCTTATGACGCCACCGAATTTATAAATGATATAACCACACTAGTTCCATCACCAACATCATCCCCTACCCCTTCTCCAACAAATATATTTAAATTACCGAAAAAAAGTAATTGGTTATTACAATTAAAAGTGGATAAAGAAGGAGATATTAATTTTAATAATAATAAATATATATTAACCACAGGTTTAAATCATTTAGAATTTCAAGATATAGATGAAATAGATTTTGATTCAAATTCAAATATGACTATACAATTGGGAAGACTAATAGAAATAGAAACTGGTGAACTCTCTCAAATATCTGAAAGGGTATTAAATATAAATAACGAAATGTTTAATTGCCAATTTATGAATAATTTCCCTAAAATTAAATGGAACATCAAATCCCTAGAACAACGAATTGCCCTAGAACAACAAAATAATCTAATAAGTAATTTTAATATTAAATTAGCATCATTAAAAGCAAAAATAATTGAGACTTCTACTTTCATAAAACAATTAAGAGAAGGAAAATACGCATGGGGAAATACTAAAAATTACTTAATGTATGTTAGAACACAACCAGCGAAAAATGATATTGAAAAAGTGTATAAATTAGTTACTGATCTAAACACAATTATAGATGATTCTATAACGATTTTAACAAAATTAAATGAAAATGACCTTATTAATGAGTTAAATACAATAAAATATGAAAAACTTAACGGTTTAACTACTATAAATATAGTGGATACAATAAAAAACAGATTGAATGATCGCTCCACAAAAGAACTGATCCACCAGAACTCCCTGCACAAAATGGGTGAAATATATTCTAAATTAATTGGTATAACAGGAAACACCGGTTCAATGAATACGCGTGTTAATAACATTACCGATTTAACTCCAGAAACCTTCGTTCGCCCACTTTCCACCAATATAAAATATGGAGTTGAAATATTTAATAATGACGATGAAGAAAAAGTTTATTATCTTGAATGGGATATTAACGAACCAGAAACAATTGGTCGTATTTTTAAAAATATATTAAATGAGGAACAAACTAATACAAAGATTCCAGATAATATTTTAACAAATAAAGATAGTAATTTTTATGAAAAAGGTAGTAATAAATATACTCCCAAAAGAGATACTAGAAATACTAAAAAAATTTATAATACGTATAGTATAAATGACCAAAATTGTTATGATACGGATTATGCTTTTGAAGGTGCCGTTAATCAAATTACGATAGAAATAGATTCAAACAAAATATTAACGGGAGAAGACAAAACATTTACGATAGATTCTACCAATCTTCATTATGAAAATACGAATTTTAAACTTGAATATAATAAAACTATAAATAAATGGATGTTGTGGGAGGAGGATGTAAATACAAAAATTTGGGTAGGTTGTCAAGGAACACCAGGTGATATTTTAACAAAAGAAAAACAGGTATGGTATTTTTCACCAAAATACAACAATTTAAGTTTTAATTTTTTTGAATTTCCAAACCCTACAAATCCTTTTACGGATATAGATGTAAATAATAAAAAATTATTAAAAATTAACTTAAAATTTATAAATACCGAATTTCTTTCACCTACATTTCTTTCACCAGCGAGCGAAACCGATGCGATTAGATGTGATAATAAAATGGGTATTTATGGTAAAAATGTAGGTACATTATCTTCTATAGAGCCATCGCCAGCACCTTCTATAGAGCCATCGCCATCTATAGAGCCATCACCAGCAGTAGAGCCATCACCATCTATATCATTTGAACCCAAAAGTAATATGTTTAAAAATACATTATTTAATTTTATTGGTAAAATAAATTTAAAAACTGACCAAGATAAATTTGAAGTTTATGAATGGAAAGATGGAGATGATAAGGATAATGCCAAATTAGTATATAATCTAAAACTTAAATGTCGTGTATCTAGTTATTGTGAGAAAAAATTTAAAAATGGTGTTGTCGAAACCGGTTCCGTAAAAATTCAAAATATAAATGTAAAAACATTTAATAATACCAAAATGGCAAATACTACGCAATCGTCAAATCCAGATATTACATATGAAAGGGTTTTATCTGAAATGGTAAAGAAAAATTATATAAACTCATCTGTTATAGATGCCGTAAGTAACCATATTAATAATGAAATAAATAATTTACATGAGAAAAATAAATTAAACAAAGGAGACGTATTTTCAATATTTGATAATTCAATATTACATAATGACAAAGACATTTCAAAAGAAATGGAAGAGAGAAAATTTTTAGAAATAGACGATTGTCTTAGCGAAATACTTATTTACAAAGGGGATTTAAGTAAAGTTAATACAAATTATATATCAGATACATTAAAAAAATCATATATTGAAGGTTTTTATTATTCTATGGATGAGAAAGACGATAAAATTTTAAGGAATCCATCTTCCAAACCAGTTATTATAGTAAATTCAGAGATAGATAATACAATGGTAAAAACTTATAGAGAATATGTTAATCATAAAGATTATCGTGTTTTATATGATAATTATGTATCATATGGTGATTTAAATTTATACCAAAATGAAACTATGTTAATTTATAGAATACCTGTAGATATCAATTGCCCAAAATTTAAAGATATTATAATATGCGATGAAACAGATAATATATTTTTAAATATTAAAAACAATTTGGCTGAAAGTTTACAAAGTTTTAATATCATCAAAAATATTTTAAAAATTTATGAAACTGAAATTTATGAAGATGAAATGTATGAAGATGAAGATAAAACGAAATTAATAGAATATATAGGAGCAACTTTAAATATAGAAAGTAAATATCCATCTATAGAAATTTCACGAATAATAGAATTACAAATTAGTATAATTAATGGATTACACGATATAGAAGTCATATTTAATAAGTATGAAAATAGAATAAGAGAGTTAGGTTTAAATGAAAACAATCATAATATAATTGAACTTCAAAGAATACAACTTAAACAAGAGATATGTAAAGATAATCTATTACAAAAATTAATTGATGATAAAAAAGAGATGAATGAAATAAATAATTATTTTAATACTATTGATATAAATCTTTTTGTAGATTATATAAGTCTAAGTCCTATGGAAAGTCCTGGTCCAAGTCCTTTAGAAAGTCTAAGTCCAAGTCCTTTGGAAAGTCTAAGTCCAAGTCCTTTGGAAAGTCCTAGCCCTAGTCCATTAGTATATAATTGCCCTGACTTTTTATCTGGTTTCTTTGATACTAAAAAAGGTTTGGAAGAATTATTGGAGAATAAATATGGTTCTCACTATAAATCCCCATATTTGAATATTGGAAGTTTGGAAGTTCCAGAAAACGGAAAACACATATTAAAACTTTTTGAACAGTTTGTCGACGATATAGTTCCAACACCTTCCGACCAAAGTCAAATGCTAAGTCCAAGTCCTTCTTATTACGATTTTAACGAATATGAAGTTGAAGATATAGGGATAACTGAACGCATATTAAAACCAATTTTTAAATTAAAAGATACATCTAATACCGAAGATAAAAAAAAAGTATTATATTTAAATTTACGTAGAGAAATTATACCACTTATAAATTTATATTCTAAAGAATTACAAAGATTGGAATCAAGTTTTATACAGTTTAAAGAAGAATTAGATGAAGTAGAAGATGATAATTATAAAAAAAATATAGTAAATAAATATACAAATGATATTAAACTTTTAGAAAAGTTGGTAAAAGAATTACATGATAGTAGTATTTTTATTAATAAAAGATATACAGAAAATTATATAAATGATTCACCGTCTACAGGTTCTGATGAATTAGAAAATACCAATAATTTTAATCCAAATAGTTTTTATACATCTGAAAAAATTGGTGCCCCCAATGAGAGTGCCCGACAAATGAGAGAGGCGAATGCTAGAAAAGAGGCGAATTCTATGAAAGAGGGTATTGGTAGTATTTATAGAAATTTGATGTTTATAGGTGACAGTTAACATTTTATTATTTTAGGTGATAAGAAGTTATTACTACAATTATTACAATTAAAAGTTGAATTTACAGTAGTTTCCAAAGTATAGATATCATTTGAATCGCAATTTGGGCAAATTTTAATAATATCTGGATTAACTTCTTGTTTACTTTTAACTACTAATTTGGAATATTCTTCCAAACTAATATTTTTGGTTTCTACATTTTCCAAACCACAATTCTTACATCTATTTTTTAGAACAAATCTATCAAAATTATCTTCAACTAGGGGATAATCCATAAATTCTATGGTATTGGATAAACACGCCATACATATTTTAGTTTTTGGAACAGGGGTTATATGTGATGTATTGGAATCAAAGTAACCGAAACAATCGCTACAATTATAGCGAGATGTAAGCGGATCAAAAAGTATTCTACTCGACCTACATTCTATACAAATTAATTTTTTACTATTAATTATAGTTTTAACATTTATAATTTTAGTTTTACAATCTAAACATTTTTTTTTCCCATCTGGCATTTTTACAACTCTATATTGATAACATTCTGGGCATTTTTCTATAGATTCTCTACACATAGGGCATTGTTGTTTATTTTTATAAGATGTATTAATACAAACAATACAAACATTATGACCACATAAAAGAGTAGAAACTTTTTTATTTTCTAAACAAATTGGACACTTTAGTATTAAGTGTTGTTTAAATCCACATCTAGGGCAGAAATTTGTTTCGTCTTCTAATTTTTTTTGACAATTAGAACAATCCATATTTAAATTAAAAATATAATATATAATCAATTTTATTATATTATCAATTTTATATTATCATTTTATTATATCATTTTATATTATCATTTTATATTATCATTTTATATTATCATTTTATATTATCATTTTATATTATCATTTTATTATATCATTTTATATTATCATTTTATATTATCATTTTATATTATATTAAAATGAATATCCTGACCAAATTGTTTCTTTACTATCATCTTGATATGGGATACCCAACTTTCTATGTCTCATATCAATTTCCATTTTTTTTAGATAAGGATAAGGAATCTTTAATTCAAATTTCTTAGTATCTGGACACATATCGTAGTTAATAACTTTGGTACTCTTCCAATCAATAAATTCTTGTTCAAAATTCATATAATGAAAATGGTTTCTCATTTCATCATTTGTTAGGAGCATACTAGATTTATTACTAATTGCCGCGAATAGCCAAACCCAATCATCATCGGCACCTTTCGGCACAATAAATAGTTCACTATCCCTATTAGTTTCAATTAATTTTTTTTCAATAGGTGTCGCCATTTCCATATGAATCATATGTAAGATAATAATAGGTTTATAACCTAAAGAACATAGAAGTGTGGATAATTCAAATATTTGAGAGAAACAAATCTTTTTCCCAGACATTGTCCCGCGTTTAAAGAATCCAACATTCGCACCGTCAATAACAATATCATACTTCTTCTTTGTAAAAAGTCCCATACTTTTACTAATAGATGCTAATAGTCTAGGATTCTTACCATAAAAATGTCCAATATAAATTTTCATCTTTTCTAACATCTTCTCCGAGTCTTTCTTACATAGAAAATATTTGGATGGTTCAAAAGGAATTGTCTTATAAAGAGTATCGAATATGGTCTTATATTTAATACTAATAGGAGACTTAATCACATTCGCCATATCTTGGATTATCATTGTTTTATAGTGTGTGGGGATATCTATATGTAAAATACCAATATAATCCTCTAATACAAGTTCAACATTTTGGACCTTTGAGTCCGTATAGAAATATAGAATTGTTTCAATATCTTTTATAGTGGAAAATATAGAACAAAGTGTCCTCCTTTTAATAGGGATACTATATTCCTTCATTAAATGATAGTAATAGAATACTTTATCTATATCGAAAAATGTTTTATGGATATAAATCTTAATTAGGGATGTATATGTAAGTTCTGTATAATTCTCTTCTTTTATAAGTGAAATAATGAAATTTATGTCGTCAATTTCTGTTGTAATTTTTAAAACATTCGCTAAAATATTAGAAATAGTATCTGGTAGAATTGTCTCACCTGACTCAATGAAAGTAATGATGGACTTGATTATTTCTGTATATTTAGATGTATCTAATAGTTTCCGGATTGTTTTGTGGAAATCCTTAGATAGTTTATTCTTGTGGTAAGGCATCTTAATATTTTGATAATGTTCTAACGCGGAGATAATTATTTAATCAATTTTTTTTATTACTAAAGTTAAAAAATATTACTAAAGTTAAAAAATATTACTAAAGTTAAAAAATATTACTAAAGTTAAAAAATATTACTATATAATATGATATTAGTAATAAATAATAGTAATAAGAACAAAGAAATACTAAATAATTTGAAAAAAAGTAAAAGAATGATGGAAAATTCTAAAAAGTGTAGTTTAAAAAAATCTAAAAAAAATAATAAAACTTTAACAGTATTTGTAACTGATAAATTGGTTGATTATTTAAAAAAAAGTAAAATACCTTATAAAAATATTACCTCCACTTTTCAAATGAAAAAAATATTAGAATCCAAAGAAAAAGTTTCTGGTATAATTTTAGGAGGTAGTAATCTTAAATATAGTAATAATTTATGTGCTTGTTCTATCAATAATAATATTATATCTTTAATGGAATTTGACGTTCCTATATTAGGAATTTGTTTTGGTTATCAAACACTTACTATGGTTCATGGAGGTAATGTAATATCTATGAAAAAAATGGTGGATTCTAGAAAAGATGTTATCTTGGGAAATTCAAAACTTTTCCAAGGATTAAAAAAAAAAGAAAAATTTAAATTTATGCACAACGATTATGTTTCAGAAATTCCTAAATCATTTAAAGTTATTGCAAAAACTACAAATGGAATGATTCAGGGTATCCAACACAAAAAAAAAGAACTTTACGGTGTTCAATTTCATCCTGAAATATCTGGCAAGGCTGGTGAAGTATTATTAAACAATTTTCTAAAAATATGTAAATATTAAACAATTTTCTAAAAAATATGTAAAATATAATATTAAACAATTATAAATCTAATTTATTTTGTTTCAACCAAGTTAATAATATTATATCATCATTAATAATAAATACTAATAATCCATAATATAAGATATATAATAATGATAATTTACCTTCATTTATAAGGTTTATTAAAAATAATCCATGAAACAACCAATTAAATAAACAACTTACTAAATAAATATAAAAAGCCGTAATTCTATTAATATCTATAATTCTATTTATTTTTTTCTCTTCAAGAGTAAGGTTGTCGCCTCTATTATAGAAAAATCTTAACCCTAAATAACTATTAACTAAAAAAGGGATACACGAAAAAATAGTATAAATAACAATAAGTTTCCCTATATTATCTTCTTTTTCAGTAGATAAAATACATATTAATGTATAAAGAAATACTGTAGTAATATGGTGGATTTTTGTAGATTTCGGTAAATTAGGAACACCAAATAGTCCTGCTAAATCATTACTTACATATATTGCTCCAATTAACCTATTATATGAGTCTATCCAAATATTATTTAATAAATTGGGAATAAAAAATAAAAATAAAAATATAGTTATAAATCCCATAATTGCCGATTTTATTAGATTTTTAATTATATAATACCTTTTTACCATAATAAATTTATTATTTGTATTAATCAATAATGATAATGGTTTATATGACCTATAAACACAATAACTTAGGCATAAAAAAAAAGAGTAATATCTTACATCAAATGAATACATAAAAAATAATTTACTTTTTTTTTTAAGTTAAATTTTTATATGGTTAAATTTTTATATGGTTAAATTTTTATATGGTTAAATTTTTATATGGTTAAATTTTTATATGGTTAAATTTTTATATGGTTAAATTTTTACAGATTTATTCACAGCATATTTAATCTGTTTATCAGTAGATAATATATACCAAGCAAATAAAATAGTAACTAAAAATGACCAACCCATTGATTTAAAAAGGTGGAATTTACTTTTTTCTCGCAATTCATCTTCTAGATTAGGCATAATTATTTTAGTACCTTTATAAATATTATAAAATACAATTGTTATAAATATAAATAGACATAATAGAAGAATACTAATTTTTAAAACCAAAGTAGTATCTTTTTTTTCTAATAAAAGTAAATTATTCATATATAAATAAGAAAGAAATTTATATTTAATGAAACCATATTTTAACTATTTTATTATAATAAGATAAGTAATGTATAAAGTAAAGGATTCTTTAGAATTTGTTAATCTTTTAGATAATAATTTAGAAATTGCCGAAAATACTTTAAATCAGATAAAGTATCAAGGAACACAAATAGATAATGTAGAAGATTCGTTATCATATATAGAATACATATCAATTAATAGCGAGAAAGTAATAAATAGAATGAGTTCATTTTTTAATAGATTTATTTATAAGCCCATAAAAGAATTAAATAAAGAGTTAGATAAAAAATTAAAAAAAGAATTAAATAAAGAATTAAATAAAAAATTAAATAAAGATGTAATTCAAATGGAGAAAATTGTTTTAAAAACAAATAATTGTATCTACGATGATACACTTATCTACGATGATACACTTATCTACGATGATACACTTATCTACGATGATACTTTAGGAATTAGAAATAATGATGTTTTTAAAAAAATAGAAAGATTAAAAAATATAAGTATAGAAATGAATGAAAATTTAGAAAATCAAAATAATAAATTAGATAAAGTTGAAATAGATATGGATAGAAACCAATATAAATTATCAAAAAATAATAAAAAAATTAATAAATTAATAAATAAATAAATTATAAATAAATTTCTCGTTTAATATTAATATGGAACCAAAACAAATACTTGGTATGGGGAAAAAAACAAATAGCATAGGAAACCAAACTAAAAGCATAGGTAATAAAAGCAAAGGTATAAGTAATAAAAGCATAGGTATAAGTAATAAAAGCATAGGTATAAGTAACCAAACTAAAAGTAAAGGTATAAGTAATAAATCTAAAAGTAAAGGTATAAGTAATAAATCTAAAAGTAAAGGTATAAGTAATAAAGGTATAGGAAAAAGTAACCAAACTAAAGGAAAAAGTAACCAAACTAAAGGAAAAATTAACCAAACTAAAGGAAAAAGTAACCAAACTAAAGGAAAAAGTAACCAAACTAAAGGAAAAAGTAACCAAACTAAAGGCAAAATTAACCAAACTAAAGGAAAAAGTAAAAAAATGAATAGGTCTTTGATAGGTAATATGCCGGATTTTAATAATGCGTCTAGTGAAATAAAAATGAGTAAGCAGGGTCTTAGAAAAATATTAAAAGCATTATTTTCAGATATGGGATTAGAAGAGAAGGAAATTATAAGAATGCTAAAAGATTTAGGTAAGGACGAGGAATCTGTTCAAAACTTAACTACATTTATAAATAAAACAAAAAAAAAAGATTTACAAAGAAAAACAGATATAATAATTAATATGAACCAATTAAAAGAGAATATTTTATCTATATATAAATTATTTGATGAATTAAATAATAACTTGGGTATTTTATTTGAAAGGAAAAAACCTTAATAAAAATATATTTTAAAAAAATTACTTAAAGAATACTTATCATTAAAAAGTATAATAAAAATGTCTGCCTCTAATCCAACCCTCCAAACTACCGAAACTACTGAAACTCCAGAAGTTTCTATCGAAGATCAATTCAAAGAAATTTGTGAAGAATTATCTGGAATGTCTACAAATGCGAAAACACTTCAAACTCATGTAAAAGAATTACATCGTACTTATAAACAGGCGTGTAAACCAAAGAAGGTTAAGAAGCATACTGTTATGCACGACCCTATGAATATTTCATCAGAACTTCTTAAGTATCTTGGGAAGGATGCTGGGACTCAATTAACTAAATCTGAATCTATGAAACTTGTTTCAAATGCTGTTCGAACCGAGGGACTTCAAAATGCCGAGAACAAAAGGCAATTTACTCCTAACAAGAAATTAGGAAGGGTTCTTAATATGACTCCTATTAAAACTATTACTTTCGTTGAACTTAACAAGTATCTATCTCATCACTTTACTGTTCCGGAAAGTACCCAATAAATCTTTATATTTTACCTTTCTTAATTTAAGTTTATTAGTTATATTATTATATTTAATAAATTTTTTTTAATAATCTAGATAAATTTTAATAATCTAGATAAATTTTAATAATCTAGATAAATTTTAATAATCTAGATAAATTTTAATAATCTAGATAAATTTTAATGATTTATATCTAATTATATATTAAGCATATCTTAAAATGTCTAATCGGGATGCCACCTTCCAAGTTAAAAATTATATTATTTTTAAAAAAAGGATAGGTAAAGGCGCATTTTCTAATATTTATAAGGGGTATAATATAAAAACGAAGAAGGTGGTAGCCATTAAAGAGATTCGCTTAGAAACCAATTCAAAGTATAAAGATTCTATTAAAAGGGAAACTAAAATTATGAAAAATTTGAGACATCCTAATATTGTTAAATTATATGATACAATTATAGATGATTCTACTGATAATATTTATTTAGTTTTAGACTATTTTAAAAGAGGTGATTTTTCAAAGTTTCTTAACAAAAGACCTTTAAAAGAGAAATTTGCTAGAAAATATCTCCAACAATTATCTTCTGGATTAAAATATTTACTAGAAAATAAAATAATTCATAGGGATTTAAAACCCCAAAATATTTTGGTAAATAATTTGGGAGATATAAAAATTACTGATTTTGGTTTTGCGAGATATTTTGATAATGATATGGTAATACAAACGCTATGTGGTAGTCCATTATATATGGCACCAGAAATAATGAATAAAAAAAAATACGATTATAAATCAGATTTATGGTCGGTAGGTGTTATTTTTTATGAGATGTTATTTGGTAAAACTCCATTTGTAGCAAAAAATATTTTTGATTTAATAAAACAGATTAATTCGAGTGAAGTAAAAATTCCCAAAGATATAAGTATTACTCCAGAATGCGAAGATTTGCTTTTTAAACTTCTAAAAAAAAATCCTGATGAAAGAATATCTTGGCAGGATTTTTTTAATCATCCATGGCTTAAGTCAGAGTTTAAAGAAAGGGAAGATATGCTAATGGAAATAAGTAAAATGAATAGTTTTAGTGAAATGAATGATATTATACAAAATAATTCAAATAGTTTTTTTTTAAGTCAAGAATCTTTTATTAAAAAAGATACTACTTTAGTTACATCAAATACTAATTCTGTTTTACATAATGTAAAAAATGATTTAGACCTAGACTTAAGTTTAAAATTTAATTTTCATTTAGAAGATTCTGGTAGTAAATCATCTTTAGATTCTTTTTTAAGTGAAAATGATATTTTTTATGATAGTTATGAAGATAGAAATCAAATGGATACTGATATGGATTTAAATGAAAGCATAGATAATAGTTTTATTAAAATTAATATGAATATGGACGATAATTATTTTAATAGAAGTTTTCAAATAAAGAAAGATTTACAAAAAAATAAAAATTTGAAAGAATTTGAATATATTAGTAGTAGTTTATCTACATATAGTTCTTCTAAATTGGAATCATCTAGTCTTTTAGAATATCTTAATAATTCTATTTATTTTTTTAAACAATCTTATAAGTATATCAGCAATTTTAATTCTTTATAATATATTAGTTTAATTCTTATAATATTAGTTTATTATTTAAAAATTTTATAAATTAAAAAATTAAATGGATGTTCCTTCTAATTTTTTAATTAATGATATTAGAAAAACAGAAGATTTTAGAAAAAAAACTTTTAGCGGTTATTCTAGAAAAGATGTGTTTGATATTTTTTTCAAATCATTAGATGAAAATAAACTAGAAGAATCGTGTCAATGGTGTGTCGAGATAGTAATTTCCGGTTATTATGAAGACTTATGGGATAGATTAATTAATTATATATCTAAATATATAGGTGTCCATAACCCATTATTACCATATACATTATTTTTAAGAATAGTGAAATTTTTAAAGTTAAAAAAAATAGATGTTTATAAAAATAATTATTTAGAATTGAGAAATAGTCAAGAAGTTAGAAATTTATTTTGCGAGTTAGTATGTATTATAATTATGAGTACCAAGACTAGAAAACCGAATAATTTAGTTAAAATTACACCAACGGAATTTTTATTAGAAGGATTTCAAAAAAGATTATTGGCAAAAACTTTCGATGGTGCCGAAAAGTTTGTTATGGCGGATGACCCAAATGAATTAAGAATTATAATAAATGAATTCTTTTATAATATAGAAGAGAGTAGATTTAAATTAAATAACTTAGTATATTGGTTGAGTTGGGCATTAGAATGGGAAAAAAATATCCAGAAAAAAAAAGGAGAATTAATTTGTTCTATTAGAGATATAAGTGGAATAGATAAAAAATATTGTCGTGATTTTATATGGATAATTTGGGAGGTTATACTATATGAAACTAATAATAAAAATAACGAAATTCTAACTAAACAGATTAGAAGTCTATATGAATTTTTTAAAATGAAATTTACAGAAAGTAAAAAAAGAAAACGAATTAATTTAATTTTAAATGCGTTAGATTTATTATCAATCCAAATGAATTATGATTTTGTTGAAAAAAATCCTATTATAGATAGGTATCATATTTTGATTCAAGCATGTGGAAATATTAATTTATTATATAAAGAAAAAAAAGTAAATGAAAACTTTACTAGCGACGCAGTTAATTCTAAAATAAAACTGGAAGCAACCTATGTAGTAACTAAATATCAAGATTTATCTATGTTGGAAGATTTCCCAAATAAAAAAAAACCAAAATATCTAAAATCAAAAGAAAATCCTAGAGATTTAACACCTAAAGAAAAAGAAAAAAAAAATTTAGAGGAAATATCACAGGGAAAACAAGATATGGTTTCGCAAATAGATACTTTAATTCTTGGAAGCGGAAAATCTACCGTAGCTAAAATTCCTATTAGGGTAACTGACACCATTAATGAGGAATCTAATAAAACCGTTAGTTTAATTTCGGAAATTGAAGAAAAATTAAATAAAAAGAAAAAAAAGAAAAAAATTATTAATGTAATGGTTAATAAAAATAACTAATTTTAAGGAAAATTTTCCGACGACGAATATGGGTTTCTGAAGAAAATACTATATATCTATATGTAACTAAGAATACTCCTGACACAAATAGATAATAGTTATGGCGCTTATTTAAGGAGATTGATAATTTTTGGTTGTTTATACCATAATTTAAAAAATAGTATTATAATATGAAATGTTGTGTTTATGTTAGATCTTTTTTAGAACATCCTTATATATTATTTTTTATTGAATATTATATTAATTTAGGTTTTGATAAAATAATAATTTTAAAAGCAGATAAAATTAAATATGATAATCTAGAAGATTATAAGGATTATATTGAAATACACCAGACTGAAAATTTAGGAAATGAATTATTATCACTATATACAAATAAAATAAGTAAACAATATGATTGGGTATTAATAGTAGATATGGATGAATTTTTATTAATAAAAAATTATAAAAATATTAAAGATTACATTAATGAAAAAATAAATACAAATAATAAAATAAATACATTTTATTTTAGATGGGCAATGATTGAAAAATATGATAATTATAAAATAGAAAATTTTAAAGATATAATAAGAAATTATAAAATTTTTAAAAACAACCATATAAAAACAATGACGCGTGTTAAATATTTAACATCCGTATATCATCCACATATGGTTAAAATTAAAGAACCATTATGTATTTATTTTGAAAATAAAATTTTATTAAAAAACTCTGCAAAACATTTAATAACAAACTCGTCATATAATGAATCTGTATTATTACATATTCATACTAGGAGTTTAAATAATTTAATAATTAAATCATTAAATACAAAATTAAAAAATAAACAAATAAAAAGTATTAATAAATTTATTATTTTAATAAATAATGAAAATGAAAATGAAAATGAAAATGAAAATGAAAATGAAAATTTAATTACTGAATTAAAAAACTGTATTGGTGCAAAAGCAAACATACCATTTAGTCATAGTAAAAATGATGAAATAAAAATAATAGATGAAGGTTACTGTATAAATTATTTTAATAATAATTTTATAGATTTTGAATTAGAAAAACATATGATTATTGATATTTTAAAAAAAAATAATATAAATAAAAAAAAATATTTTAAACAAATGAAAATAATAGAAGACTATGTTTTAAAAAGATTTACAAATTTTGAAAATAATAATTTATTCAATGATAAACCACCTTTATAATAAACCTTTATAAAACCTGTCTAAAACCTTTCTAAACATTATAACACCTTTTTGATAAAACTTTTTTCTGTTTAGAAATCTACGATTTCGTCAAAAAGTTTATTTGTATAAGTCCCTTTCATCAATGTGTTTCAATTCGGAAAGTTGACATGTAGTTAGTGTATTTTCCATATTATAATGTGGTGGTTGACTAACATAATTATGGTCATAAATAAAGTTTCTTTTACTAAAACTATCGTTTGATATTTTTTGTATTATATTTGTGGTTGTATAATTTAGTTTTTGTGTTTCATTTGAACATCCTGAAACTTCTCCAAATTTAGTATCATTTATATAGCAATATTTCCCTGGATTCTTTTCTATATTATGTGCCAATAAACTATGTTTTAATTGGAATTGATATTGTTCTATATTATTTTCTGGTATATATGATTTACCTTTGGGACATTTAAATTGTATAGGTGCGGTATTTGTATTTTGAGCCATATATATTTAATTAATATATTAAATAAATAAAAAATAAAAATATTAATTAAAATAGTTAATACTTTTTATATTTTTATACTTTTATATTTTTATACTTTTTATATTTTTATACTTTTTATATTTTTATACTTTTTATACTTTTTATATTTTTATACTTTTATATTTTTATACTTTTATATTTTTATACTTTTATATTTTTATACTTTTATACTTTTATACTTTTATACTTTTAATTATTACCGAAACACTATCGTCCAATTGTTTTGTTCTTGTTATAGAGTTTTCTTCAAAATGTTTGATTAATTTTTCAATATCATTAAATAAAATACTTGGGAAGTACCTCTTTTCAGACCAACCATCATAAATTATATCATTAATTCTAATATAAATGTAAGCAATATCATACCATTCATCATCACTCTCTTTTACGAAACCATTTTCTATAGATATAAAATCTTCCCCATTTTTAAATTGATCTGTTCTATTAATACAACCTTCTTTTGTTTCAATTAAACCGTATGGTTGCCCTCCTTCAACACCCGATTCTGATTCAACGCATTCAATACCACTGAATTTTAATTTATTTAGGATTTGGTTAGCCGCTTGTTGTTTTACTTTATTTTTAGAAGTTAGAAACAAATTATTCATATTGTTTGGCATGTTTGTCTTGTCTTGTTTGGCTTGTTGTGTTTGTCTTGTTGTTGTGTAGAGTCGTTTGTTTTTGAAAATTTGTTTTTATTAATAATATTAATTCAATTTTTTATTATATAGTTTATCTAACCAGAAAAATAAAGTATATAGTAAATAATGATATATTATTTACACCGATGAAGATTTAAATCGGCACACTTTGCGTGCCTGTTAATTCATTTATCGGTAATGTTACCATTAGATTTAATGGGACTTTGTCCCATTTTAAATCTTCAATGTGTAAAAGTATTTTCTTATTAATTTATAATGGAATTATACGTTAATCCTAGTGTGGATGATTTACGGGAGTTAATAACCAAAATATATTTATACGAAGTAAGTTTATTTTATCATATTAAATCACAAATTTTTTATAAATTTAAAGATAATAAAGAATTTAAAAAAATATTATATTTATGGTTTTCTAGTAAATCATTAAAAAGGTATGGTCATATTAGTTTATGGGATACTTCAAATATAACTGATATGTCTTCATTATTTATAAATAAAAAATATTTTAATCAAGATATTGGTAATTGGAATACTTCAAATGTAAATGATATGAGTAATATGTTTCATAATGCCAATAATTTTAATCAAGATATTGGTAATTGGGATACTTCTAATGTTTCTACTATGTATCGTATGTTTAATAATGCCACTAATTTTAATAAATTTATAGGAAATTGGGAAACTTCAAATGTAACGAATATGAGTAGAATGTTTAGTAATGCCACTAATTTTAATCAAGATATAGGAAATTGGAAAACTTTAAATGTAACAAATATGAGTAGTATGTTTAATAATGCCATTAAATTTAATAAATATATAGGAGAATGGGATACTTCAAAATTATATATTATTTAATAATTTAATTATAAATTAATTCAAAAAAAATTTATTTTATAATATTAAATGACTAAAACTAAGAAACTTTCTAAATCACACATAAATAATAATTTAAAATTATCAAAAGAGAAACTAAAAGTATTTATAGATACGTGTTTAGATAATATGAAAAAAAAGCAAAAAATAATGTTAAAAAAATATAATTTCGGTAAGAAAAATAATAAAATAATTTTTTTCCCACACCATAAGAAATTCTATGTATTTGATAGTGAAACAAATATCGCATTCGTTGAAGCACAATTTCAAATTATAGGAACTTACGCCAATCAATCAAATACCTGGAGATTTGCCTGGGGTAATAGATATATACCAAATGAATTAAAAAAAACTTCATTAAAATTAAAAGATTTTGGAGAGAGTAATAACTTGACAATATTTTCAGAACCTAAAGTAAAAGATGATAAGTTGGGTCAATTATTTACGGCAATAGGAATGAAATTATCTAATGCCAAAGGTTATTATATAGTTCCATCAGATGGTAAATTTGCCGAAGTTCATTTAATATTTACAAAAATTAACAAAATAAAAAAATCTATTAATAAAATCACCAGTAATTTTGAAACGAATAATTCTAAAAAAAAATTAAGATATAGAAAACTTGTATAATTATCTCATAATAGCACTACCTCCGTCAGCCCCATAACTCTTATCCAATGTCTTGGCGACATCAATTGCTTTATATCCCGTATCATTGCCGCAATTTTCTACATCACCCATATACTTAATATCAAATAATTGATTTTTATCATCTGAACATTCCATCATTTTTGTTGACGAAAATGATTGTTTTAAAAGTTCATTTTTTTCATAAAGTCCGTCTATTAAATCTCCCGCTTCTTTATCTTCATATGGAACGCGAGTTAAACATTTCCCATCTATTGATTTTAAATTATAATTTGTGGCATCTTTTAATCTGGAGACTCTCCACTTATTTTTAATAGATTCATCTTCATTCTTATTAGTATTACATTGACCATATAAAACATCTCCGTTATCATTATAACTAAGACAGGCATCCACTAAATTATCAGTCCCACTATTAAGAGAACGTATCGTTTGAACTCTATCATCTCCAGTGGATCCATCATCGACTATTTCAATATTATGCGAGGCATATATATTTCCACAATAAGGTTCTCCCCCCAAAGAATTCTTACAATCAGCAATATAAGCGACACTTGCTCCACATTTACCATCGCTACAATTTCCAGCTTCTATATCAGTTATTTTAGTTTGTAAACAAAATGGTTCGTCATTTACGCCACTAATTCTTATAGTATCTCCTGGTTTTTTTATAATATTTGACGACTCGTTTGTAGTATAAATAAATAATTCTGCTTTTTTAGCGATTTCTTTTTTTTTTTGGGCATTTTCATTTTCGGCCTTTTTTTTAGCTGCCATTGCTTTTTCAGCAAGCAGTTTAGCACGTTGTTTTTCATCGAAATCTTTAATAGATTTTTGTCTATTATTATAATTATACACTTCAATTTCACTAGAGTCACTTGAAGCACTTACCATCCCTATTAATCTCTTTTTAAGTTTTGGGTCATTTTCTAATTCTTCTTCAGTAAATTCAAAGTCCATTTCTTTTAGTTGACCTATCAAGTATGAATTTGATTCAGATGGTGATTCCGTTATAGCGTCTGCATAAATGTATGATGGAACATTATCTTCAGGTCTATTAAAACTTATCGCTGGACCCATATTATCTATACAATCACTCGACATAACTTTATAACAGTAATTATTAGTATTACCTTCTGCATCTTTTTTTTTATTATATCCTAATACGAAACCCTCTCCAGTATAAGTGTTTTCAAATATTTTTTCAATTAATTTGGTATATAAATCTATAGGTACATTATCATTAATAGATTTATCAAATACTAAATCACTATATTTATAAATACCTTCAAATTTATTATTTCTACATTCATCTCTATTTGATTTATTTGATTCACCCATCTTCATTTCTACATATCCATGATAAGGCATTTCTGGAAGATTATTTTCTTTTTCTAAATTTCTAAGTGCTGGGTCGACAAATGTTCCCTTTGCTCTAAGTGTGTAAGTATTATCCTCCCCTATAAAATTATTTGTATTATTAAAATATTCTCCATCACCATTCACCATAAACATAGTAAAAATTTTACTATCGAAATCTGTAGTAAAAATAAATTCACATTGGTTATTAAAATCATTTGGTATTACGATAGGTCCTAAATAAGAATTCCATTTACCCGAAAATCCAGGTCTAGTCATAGTTTCGTGGAATATTTGCCTAATTCCTTTAGAATCAATAAATTGTTTATCTTTATTATAAGTTAAACACATATTTCTATTTGGCGCGATATATTTTGGAAGACATAACTTTGGATATGGGATACTTGATAAAGAACTTTCGCATCGGGTATTTAAAGAAAATTCAGTTTCATCATTAGTATAATCACTTACATCTACTACTGTGCCTGAACATAGTTTTTCGTAATTAATATCAGTAACAGTAGTTGCTTTATTAAAGTTCGTTCCATTTTTATTTATCACTACATAATTATTACTTGTGTCTTTATAAATAATTCTCCCATCATTACATTTTTTAGATATAGGGTTATATTGTGCATCTAATTCAGTTGATGTTCCTGGTGAACTAGATGTATCCTTCAATTGATATGGTTTAAAATAGCACATTGGATTACTACTACATTTATCATCTAATCCATGACAAGGGTCTTTCATTCCCGCTTTAAATAATTCTTCTCGTTTATCTTGAAATACTTTTTTTAATTGTTTATTAAGAATAAAATATTTTAAATCCAATTGACTAGTATTATATGTTTTTATTTGTTTATATTGCGAAGACGATTGTGACGGCGATTGTGACGACGATTGTGACGGCGACTGCGACGGCGACTGCGACGGCGACTGCGACGGCGACGGTAATAGTGATTCTATTTCGGGTTCTTCTGATTGAGATGATGAAATAATAATTATTTCTCCATAACCTATCATTGTTTTAAATTGAGACGCTTCTTCTATAGTCATTTCGCTATAATTTTCTAGTAATTTATTATAATTTTCATCAGGATGAATGTGTAATTCTTGTAATTTTATAAGCATATTATTAATAGACGTATTTGTTATAGACGTATTTGTTATAGACTTATCTGTATCTAAAACTTTAGGATATGCTTTGTCAACATCATCATCAGAAGCAAAAATAGTACAGCACCCATGTTTTAAATTCGGTTTTTCATATCCCATATTATTTTTAAAAAAAATACTATCTCCATCCGTATTATAATCGTGGGAAACAGATCCACCAGTTTCTGCCTTTAAAATCTCATAGTTTTCGTAATAAGCTATTTTTTCTGGGTCATATCCTCTTTGTGGTAAATCGCTAAATTTAGTAAATTCGAAAGGTTTGATAATAAAACTTTTCTCTTGAAATTTGGTTAAATATGCTTTCATATGTTCGTTTACATATTGAAAATTGAGTGATATAATCTGGCATCCACTATCAAATACTTTTTCTGGATTATAATTCATACTTGATAAATTAGGATTTGGCGTAACAATACTTAATCCAGTTTTATTAAATTGTTTTAATTTTTCCTTATCATGTAGAAGATAAGTGTCATACGTCATTCGTCTAACCTTATTTCCAATTCGTAAATGAACACAATCCAGCATTTCAGTATTAGATATTTTACCATCAGTAATAATAATTATTTTCCCTAATAAGTCTTTTAATGGTGTTTCTAAAACATTCATTTTACCATTTATCGAAAATGCCGAACCTATTAGATACTTTTCTAATGTATTTTTTATAATTTTAGCTACATAGTTAATTTTGTCTTTATCTAAATTCAACCCTAGAAAAAGAATGAATGGGTCGTCATAATTTGGCGTATAATCTTTATTGAATACTCTCGTTCCTATATCTCTACAAAAATCTTCAAAAAATATAGAATTTAATGTAAGTTTCCAATTCCCTTTTAATAAACCATTCGAAACTACTATATTACCTTTATCCTCGAATAAATCTAATTCTACATATCTGGCGCCCAATTTAATATTTTCAAAGAACATTTCTTTACTAACATAATCAAAAACTTGCCTTCCAGATAGATACGATTTGGATGAACTACATATGAAAACATCACATAAAGAATGTTTATCTATTTTTATTTCATCAAATACTTCTTCATTACCTGATTCGGAAGGAGTCTCTAAATTAACTTTTCTGGAAATATTATATTCCTTATTCATCAATTGGATTTTGGAATCAATATTAAAAGATTGTGTAAGGATATAGGAAAGATATACCAAAATTAACACACCCACTAAAACAAATACCCAAATCATATTATCAAATATTTTTTTCCCTATGTCTTTTGCTTTTAAATTCATCGTTTTAGATACTATAGTTTCACTCATTTCCATTACATTTTTACCAATATCTACTATTTTGTCTTTACCTTTTAGAAATGTGTCTTTACCTTTTAGAAATGTGTCTTTACCTTTTAGAAATGTGTCTTTACCTTTTAGAAATGTTTCCTTTGTCTGTTCCATAGTTTAAATTTAATATTCTATAAGATAATATTTTAACCAAAATTATCTTAAAAAATGAAATATATCTTTTATGAAATATCTTATAAATGAAATATCTTATAAATGAAATATCTTATAAATGAAATATCTTATAAATGAAATATCTTATAAATGAAATATCTTATAAATGAAATATCTTATAATGAAAATATCTTATAATTGAAAATATCTTTTAAATGAAATATCTTTTATGAAAATATCTTTTATGAAAATATCGTATCTATTCCATTACAATTCGTGTCAGAGAGTTCTTCGTATAACACACAATTCTCATCCTGGGCGACCAAATATTCCCCTAATTTATCAGCGTCCACCACCTTCCCCAACGCCTCCATAATGGTTTGGTGTTGGTATTGTTTATTTGCATTCATAAAATATTTAATTATTTCTTTATATTTTTCAGCAGCATCAGCAGTAGCAGCAGTAGCAGCAGCAGCAGCAGCAGTAGCATCCAACTTAGCATTTGCAGCCAACACAGCAGCATCACTAGCATCAGCAGCAGCAGCAGCATCAGCAGCAGCAGCACACTCTTTATTCTCCTTTAAAGCTTCAGCGTTTAGAGATGTACTTTCGTCACCATGATAAATCATTGTACCAATTCTATCACCACTAGCAAATTGTTCTATAAAATCTCTAGTATGGATATCGTCGGTAATATCTAATGATTTTATATTTTCTGGTGTGCCATCTTTGTCTGTGTCGCAAAAGCATTTACCACTTTCACCAGGTAGTCCCTTATCTCCAGTATATCCTTTTAAACCTTGGACTCCTGGAATTTCCGCCATAATATAATGGAAAATCAAAGTAACCAGAATATTAAATAAGTTAAATACGAAAAGGAAAATATACCATTTAAAAAAGGAAATAAATGTAGGGTCTTTGCTAATATTAGAACCATATGTTCCAAATACGATTACTAGAATTATTAATAAACTAGTAAAACACCCTAATGCCAAATATGCCATTTTATCTAAATTCATTTAATAAAAACAAAGAAAATAATTTAGTTATCATTTTTTATACTCTCTGGTGGAGTTACATATGTGTAAACTACTTCTCTATCAGTATGTTCCAACTGTTGTGTTTTTATACTAGAGAATTTTTTATTACAATCCCCTCCTATTAGTTCCAGGCTTTTTTCTACAAAACTTGAATCTTTAAATATATAGGTATAATTGCTCATATTAGTATCTATCATTTGATAATTCATCATAATAAATTGACACCCTGTTTCTAAAGCAGTTTGTGGTTCAGGATTTCTTGGAGATATTCCATCTAAAAATCCAGAATATTCTTCAGAGTTTGGCGATAAAATAGTGAAACCGCATTTATTATAATTTTTTAAATTTTCGGCTTCAACTTTATAATAAGTAGTATTACTATATTCTTCTATATCTTCTTCCTTTTCTACTATATCACTATTTTTCAAATATAAAATTCTATACTGTTCTGGATTATTTTTCAAAGTATAGTCTGATGCGGTGCTATAATTTACAATTTCTTCTAACGGAGTTCCCTCAAAACCAGAATTTGCCAAGATAACAATTTTACTTTTAATTTTAGATAAAGTTATATCGCTAAATTTAGAATTTGTTTTATTTGAATTATATGAATATTCTATACCTAATAAATATTGTCCTAAAATTTGGTAAATATATTTACTTATTTTTTCTAAACATTTTAAATTTCTATTAACTTTAAGATTTAAATAAATAATAAATGGGTCTTCATATAATTCATTCATATACTTATTATTAAATACAGTTTTTGCTATAGATTTCAATACATCAGTTAATGGTAAAGAATTCATTGCTAACTTCCATTCTCCATCGTGTGTTCCCGTAGAAACAACTGGTTCAACATCCACACTAAAACTATCATTGAAAATTTCCAGTTCAATCATCCTAGGTCCCGCACATAAAACTTGTTCGAAAACTTCCAAACTACAATAATCATATTTATGGTAATAACATACGTATGGTCTATAGGCACTAGCTACATAGAAATTTTTTAATTTTTTATCTCCAGTTTTAAAGATAGTAAAAATAGATTGTTGATTTATTTCATTTGATTGGTATATTTCTAATTTATGGAGTGTGGTATAAACCCTAAAAGTTTTAGAAACAAATACTAAACCTACAAATAATAAAATACCAATTAGAAGAAAAATAAAAAAAATAACTTGAGATTCCATCTTTTGTTTATTAATTTCCAATTCGGTCAATTTTGGAGGAGGTGTTGTATTTGAATTTTTAAGCAAACTCATAATGCCATCGCCAGCAGAACTCGCCATATTACTTATTTTTTCTTTTGCGTTTTTCCCAGAATTCTTAAGTTGGTCCATTTTACTTAGGGGAGTATCCATTTATAATTGTAATAGAAAATAAATATTTAATATTTTCTATTATAATTTAATCGTTAAATTTATTAAAAAGTTGCGTTAAATTTATTAAAAAGTTGCGTTAAATTTAATAATAGTATTTAAATCGGTTCATAAAAATACATCACACATTTCATAATCTTATCATCATACATAAGTAAATCGGTATAATCACCAATTTCTTCAAATTTAGGATTTTTCCCTCCTGGATTATCATCATAATAATGCCATATATCATTTAAAAGTATAAATGATGTAAAATGAGCGCCACCTAAACCAGGTGTTCTATAAACAGATGAAACGAATTTAAACTTTTTACCGTTAGACAATTCTATTTCTTCATCTGGTAAAATATCATTATCTAGAAAGTCATCTCCTAATGCCCTACTTAAATCAAATATAATATATCTATTTTCTTCAAATTTTTTAAATTTAATAGTTCTTTTATAATCTTTGGAAGAGCATAAAAATTTAGAACCTTCAGGTCGCAAAGAATCATCTTTACTTGTAAGAAAATTAGACAAGTAGGTAGTTTCATCTACCATCATAATATCTGATGGGGATACAAAATAATAAATATCGGTGGTTTGATTATTTTTGCTTATACAACCACCTCCTTTTAACTTAGTTATATCTTTTTCTGTATCTATTTTGGTTTTAATATCATTTGTAAAATAGACAGTTTCTGATAGATTGGGTCTATCTTCATCTGGGAATATAGCAAATAAATATTTAAGAAATTCATTGGCTTCTCTTTGGTCACTTCCAGTAAAATCCTCATATGTTCTTAAAATACAACCACTTAAGGAATCTCTAAAATTTCTTATTCTCCTAGAAAATTTAGTACCAGATTTAGATTTATGATTAATTATCTTATTATCTTTAATATTATCGTGAAAATAATTTATAATATTTATTAATCCTGCTCTTATTTTTTCTCTGGACTCTACCGAACATCTGGAATTTAATTCTACGGTTTTTTCTTTATGTATAGTTTCTGTAAATTTACCAGGAGATAAGGAAAATTGAGATATAGGTTTTTCCAATAATCTATGTAAAAGATATGGATTTGGTCTAAGCAATAAACACACAATCACACTATCCAAAAAACAACTATTATTATACCATTTAGGAAGTCTTAAAGAATCTACCGAAATTGTTTCTGGAATAGAAAATAATTTACTTTTAGTTTTACTTTTAGTTTTTTTTGTAGAACCTTTCTTTTTTACAGAACCTTTCTTTTTTGTTGTTGGACAATATCCCCATTTAGTAAGTGTTTTATCTTTATCTATTTCAGTTGCGCACCGTGTCCCATTATATTTTTTTTTAATAGTATCTGGGATACATCCATCAAATAGTTTCCCTTCATATATAAATGGAAAAATACAATCCCCTTCTTTGATATCGCGAAATCTTCTAGATTTGTCGTTACTATTTTTTTTAGTTCCACGTACCATATATTTTATACAAATATTTTTAATTTTATTTCGTCTCCATTAAATATTTCAATATTCATTTCTTTTGCTTTTGTTATTTTACTACCTTTTCCATCTTTATCATCAGTAATTAAAATATGTGTCTTTTTATTTATAGCAGGTTGTAATTTTCCTCCATATTTTTCAATAAGTTCCAATATAGATTTATCTCTTTTACCAGTAATAACAATGTTTTTACCAGTTAAATAATTACTAACAGTTTTATTTTTAATAATATGTTTTTTTTTACTACCAGTTAAATTATTACTACCAGTTAAATTATTACTACCAGTTAAATTATTACTACCAGTTAAATTATTACTACCAGTTAAATTATTACTACCAGTTAAATTATTTTGTCCTTCCAAGGATAAACGCGGATGTTCTATAATAAATTTCCTAATTTCTGGTAATTTATTTAATATTTTATTGGCAGTTTTTTCTTCAATAGATGGTATCTCCACTAATTGTTCTAGAAAAATGTCTATTGTGGTGCTAAAAATATTTGGAAAACTGTTTAAAATTTTTTCTAAAATCCTCATACCAAGTCCTGTTCCCATTATACAACTTCCAGAAACTATCTTTTCTACTTTAATTGGTTTATCCAATATCTTATTTAGATTTTCTAAAATATTACATGAACTCTTTTCTTTAATTCCAGGTAATTCCAATAATTCTTCTTTTTTAATTTTAATAATTTTATTAATAGTATTATATCCATTATCATATAATTTCTTATAAATACCAGGTCCTATATGTTCTACACCGATAGTTTTAAAGAAACTAGTAATTCTCTTAATTTTTACATCATCATTATCATCTAAATTAATCATTAAAATCTCTTTTTCTGTAGAATTCCATTCATAATCACAATCGGGCCAAAGAGGTTCTTTACCACCATATACTTCTACTATTTTAGGAATAATTTCACCACTCTTTATAATTTTAACTTTTGTTCCAGGTCCTAATTTATGTTTTTTTATAAATGCCGCATTATTACCAGTCGCCGCTTTAACGGTAGTTCCATTAAGAGATACAGGTTCTATAAGAACAAGAGGTTTTAATTTACCATGTTTACTTAAATTCCACTTAACATCTAAAACAGTTGAAAAGGCAAATTCCATATCCATTTTAAAAGCGATGGCGTGTTTTGGATTCTTTTCAGTATTTCTTACATAAATCTTATTTTGACAAACGATAATACCATCTATATCATAAATCGAATTCTTTTTTCTTTCTATAAGAGTTGTTTCCAAAAATTTAAAATCTATAGTGGCTTCCATTTTGTTAAAAACTACATTAAAATTCATATCTTTTAATAAACTAAATTGCTTGGATGGTTCCATTTCTGGAGAAATAACTTCGAAACAAACTAAATCAACTAATTTTAAATCGTGTTTTTTATTTTCTTCAATATTTTTTAAATTGGAAATACCAGAAATAAAACTTCTAGTATTTACGGCATCACCTTTAATCTTTAAAAAGTTTTCTTTAGATATTAATATTTCTCCTCTAATTACTAATTCCTTTCCAGAAAATTTAGGAATATCAATATAATCCAATATATAACTTATATCTTTACCTTCATTTCCATTACCTCTGGAAAATAACTGATTACCACTTTCCTTTACTTCCAAGATAAATGATTTACCGTCTAATTTATCTGATATAATAACCTCTCCAGGATATTTAGAATACCATTTTTCAACTTCGTCTAATGTTTTTTTTTTATTCATACTACCTATCCAATAAGGAAGTTTAACCTTGTTTCCTTTAACTACGGCACCTACAAATTTTAAATAACTATTGGAAGGATCAGAATCTTGTAATTTTTCATAAATTCTATCATATTCCTCATCTGTAATTAAACTGATATCTGTATTATAATAACTATTGGAAGATAGTGTAAGGACATCTACTAAAGTTTGGGGCGAAGAAGATTCTAAAAAATTTAGAATATTATCTTTAATATTATGTATATGTTCCATTGTTAATTATATTAGTAAATTAAAAAATCAAATTTTTAAATAGTCTCGAAAACTATATAATTTTAATTAATCTACTAATATAATTTTAATTAATCTACTAATATAATTTTAATTAATCTATTTACCAGTACTACCATATCCTCCAGTTCCTCTACTTGTTTCACTTAGACATTCCACCAATTCAAATGAAACAGATGAAAGTAAAGGACCACAGATTTGAAGAACTCTAGTTCCTTTTTCTACTAGGAATGGTTCATCGCTTGTATTATAGAAAACCCCCATAAGATTCCCTCTATAACCAGCATCAATTAGTCCCATAGAATTAGCGAGAATAAGAGGTGTTTTAGTAGCGACTGAAGAACGGGGGAGCATCCAAAATGATGTAGGTTTTTCTATATCGTTGACATAAAAATATGCCGCACACTTTACACCTGTATCGATAGTGCCTTTTGATTTAGGTGGAATTAAAACATCTTCTGGTGTAAATAAATCTAACCCAGAATCTCCTTCGTGAAAAGAAGTATGGTTTTGATATAATTGTAGAAGATATTCTGAGGTGGAGTCAATTTTAATTTTAAGATGCATTGTTATTTTTTGTATAATATAATACTGAAAAAAATTGAAAATCAATTTTTATTTATTAATTAAATAATTTAAGAAATTAAATCTATATAAATTAAATCTATATAAACAATATCAACATGACAGAAATGACAGAACCAATTCTACAAGAAAATCCAAACCGATTTGTGCTATTTCCTATTAAACATCCTAAAGTATGGGATATGTATAAAAAAGCACAGGCATTAATTTGGACGGCAGAGGAGATAGACTTGGGGAAGGATTTGAACGACTGGCCTAAATTAAAAAAAGAAGAACAACACTTTATTAAGAATATCTTGGCATTTTTCGCTGGTAGTGATGGGATCGTTTTAGAAAATTTAGGAATTAGATTTATGAATGAAATTCAACTACCTGAAGCTAAATGTTTTTATGGGTTTCAAATTGCTATGGAAAATATTCATTCAGAAACATATTCTCTTTTAATAGATACTTATGTTAAGGATAAAGTAGAAAAAAATAGACTTTTTAATGCCATCGATACTATTCCTTCGGTTAAGAAAAAGGCTGACTGGGCATTAAAATGGATTGGTGATGATAGTTCATTCGCCACTAGATTAGTTGCTTTTGCCGCAGTTGAAGGTATATTTTTCAGTGGTTCTTTTTGCGCTATTTTCTGGTTAAAGAAAAGGGGACTAATGCCTGGATTAACATCTAGTAATGAATTAATTAGTAGAGATGAAGGATTACATACGGAATTTGCGTGTCTTTTATATAGTATGTTAGAACAAAAATTACCAGAAGAAATTATTATTAAAATTATTAAGGAATCGGTAGAAATAGAAAAAGAGTTTATTGTGGATAGTATTCCTTGTAGATTAATAGGAATGAATTCGGATTTGATGAGTCAATATATAGAATTTGTTGCCGATAGATTAGTTATTCAATTAGGGTATTCTAAGATTTATAATTCACAAAATCCATTTGATTTTATGGAAATGATTTCAATGGAAGGTAAAACAAACTTCTTTGAAAAAAGAGTAATGGACTATTCGAAGTCGGGTGTCGGTGTTAAAGCCCAAGATATGGCATTTACACTGGATGCCGACTTTTAGATATCTCTTTGCATAATAAAATTATTATCTAATGTTCCTTCACCATTTAAATTAATTTTTATTCCATTCAGAGTAAAAGTTAGTGTATCCATAACTTTAGAATCATCATCATCCACTTCTAATAATTTTTGAATATCTACATAAATTTCACTTTCTGGATGAATTAACTTATTAATATGGTGAACGTCATTTATATTAGTTCTATTAAAATAATAAAATTCTCTAATAACTCTTTGTGAATATTTTTCTTTTACATCATCTATATTTGTTCCGGACGTATTAGTATTAGGGTATTTCCAAGGTTTACAAATTTCTATTAATCTAACTAAAATTTTAGATTGGGTAGAGCCAGAAATATTTAGTTCTTTTATTAAAAGAGATTCTTTGGTTCCTAAGGCATATTTTAATGTATTACTTTTACCATGATGTGCTTTAACAAATTCTTGTGTAAATTTCAAATTACTTATAGTAGAGTTTTCATTATCATTACTTATATCTGAAACACTAAAAAACATTAAATTTCGCAATTTGTTATCTTTAATTCTTAAAAAATCTCCTTCTTGGTATAAATAACCACTATTCTTTATTGTAAAATTTATTTCACTATTATCATTATTTGTATTAGTAATATTTATCATAGATTTCCTTCCTTTACCTCCTTCAAGTTCATAGTCTCCAGGAGGTATAATATAGTTTTTAATTACATTAGATAAATCAAATGACCCAGAAGTACTTGTTATAGTTTGTAGTTTTTTAGTTAAAGATTTATTTTTATTATAAAACATATTATAATGTTGACAATTTAGATATTCGCAATTATAAGTAAAACAATTATATGTGAAACAATTTTCGCCATTATTTTCTTGATTTGTATTTGGTATATTAAGTGTTAATTCTGTTATTCCATTATTAAAAATATTGCTTGGTATTACATTACTTTTTAATTCAAAATAAAACTCTATATTACCTACATTAGTTGTTCTATTATTTTTACCAGGTAGTATTTCTATTGAATTTACTTTATAGCAGTTTAAATTTAAATCACCTATATGGTCTTCAAATATATAATCGTTTTCATTACGAGTGGTACTTTGTTCTGTTTTGTTTTCTGTCTGTAAATAATTAATTCTAAAACCTAATTTTTCATCTATAGGATTTTCACATTTAAACATTAATTTTTTATTTTTGATACTTTGGGAATCATCGATACTATAATATTGTTTATTCATATTCCAAGTAAGTTGTTGTAATCCTATATCTATAACAGTACCACTTAAATTTATCCATTTATATTTTGTATCCGCACCAATATTATTATCATTATCATAATTATTAGTTGATGTATTATAATTATCTACATTTGTTTGAACATCTGTAAAAAAATCGCCAACAGGTAAACTTCTAGAAATTGTTTGAGAAATTTTATTTGGGAAAGTTCCCAAACTTTCCAAATCTTTTACCCAATTTATTTCATTTTTTACTAAACCGTCTTCGTTTATTGTTTTTTTATATTTAAGAAATAATTCTACATTTTGGTCGTTTTCTATGACTTTAGAAGGTGGTTTGGCGGAAACTACTAGAAACTGAGTGTTATCATCATTCTCTATATCTGTAGTATTCCCATAAGTAAAATCTTTTCCTGGTAAAAATATTGTATTCTCTGTATTAACAGTGTTTATATTAACATCCAATTTAACTGTTTTTATATCACCTATTGTTAATGGCATTATATTTATCTAATATTTATTATTTAAATTAAAAGATAATATAATATTTATTATAAATAATGGGAGGTGCTTTATTAGATTTAGTTGCTAAAGGAGGTCAAGATGTATATTTTATTTCTAACCCACAAATCTCTTTTTTTAAAAAAGTGTATAAAAGACATACTAATTTTAGTATTGAATATAATAAATTTTTTTTAGATACGGATGCCGATTTTGGGAAAATGACTAGAATTTTTATTCCTAAAAAAGGTGATTTAATTAAAAATATTTATTTACATTTACAACTTCCTAACTTAATACCAAATGGTGATGCTGTAAGTTATATTAATTTTATAGGTTACAATATTATTGATTATATAGAAATTTATATGGGTGGAACATTAATTGATAGACACACTGGGGAGTGGTTATATATTTGGAATGAATTACGGATTATAGAAGCCAAGAAAAGAGCATATTATGAAATGGTTGGAGGTCACCAGTTTAATTCATATTCTAGTTATTCTGGAAACCAAGGAGGTATTTATATAATTCCATTAAGTTTTTGGTTTGGGGATGATATTAGTCAAGCTATTCCTATGGTAGCGATGCAATATAGTGAAGTGGAAATAAGAATAAAATTTAAAGAATTTGACAAATTATGGGTAAGTAGTGATGGAAATGCCCCAGTAGGAAATTATAAAATAACGGAATGTCAATTATCTACTGAATTTGTATATTTAGATTCTAAAGAAAGAAAAACTTTTGCTCAATCAAGTCATGAATATTTGATAAAACAAGTACAGAATAGTATTAATAATAATATACTATCAAATGAAAAAATAAAGAGATTTAATCTAAACTTTAACCACCCAGTATTAGAATTAATATTTTTTGTTCAAAATAAAAATGTTAAAGTTAAATCTAACAATAAAGGAAATGATTGGTTAAATTTTAGCAAAACTTTACAAACACCTTTTAAAGACCCTATAAAATCTGCGAAAATAATTTTAAATGGACAGGATAGAACTCCTGAATTAACAAGTAAAGAACTTCGTTTTTATAATGTAATTGAAAAACATACTTCTATACCCAATAATTTTATTTATGTATATAGTTTTTCTTTAAATCCAGAAGATTACCAACCAAGTGGTAGTTGTAATTTTAGTAGATTTGATAATAAAGAAATAGAGATAGAATTTAATGATAATATAGAAAATTCAGATTTTAGAATATATGCCCTAAATTATAATGTATTACGAATTAGTATGGGTTTATGTGGTTTAGCTTATATTAATTAGCATATTTTATTATATTAGCTTATTTTATTATATTAATTAGCATATTTTATTATATTAGCTTATTTTATATTAGCTTATTTTATTATATTAATTAGCTTATTTTATTATATTAATTAGCTTATTTTATTATATTAATTATCTTATTTTATTATATTAATTAGTTTATTTTATTATATAAATTTAATAGAATTTTTTAATATTTTATAAAACCAATATACATTTAATAACCATAATATAATTTGTAAAAAAGATAAATTATTATAAAATAAAGTAATTTTAACTAAATATAAACCAAATACAATTCTAAAAATAAAAAAAGTTAAAATCAACATTATATTGGATATTTTAAACAAATTACAATTCGCTATATATAATTTTGTTTTATTATTTTGATAAAGATATAAACTTAAATTTAGGAAAGGAGTTGATATTTCAGTAAGGTAATTAAACGCCGCTATTCTAGTCATAAAAAAATCATTAAAAATATATAGCCAAATATTCGCTATAATAATAATTAAATGATGAATTAACATATTTTTAAAATTTCTGTCATTATTAATTTTTAAAATATAAATATCATAAATTCCATAACCTATAGATATTGCCGAAATTTGTATATATAGAGACATATCAATTATTTCGGTAAGAAATAATACTGAATTTAAAAAAGTAATTGACGCATGAATATTAGATATTATAAAATTTATGTCTTTATATTTTAAACAAAATGATAAATCAAAAGCGTAAAAAAATAAAGCACTTAATAGTGTATTAAGAATCATATTGAATTATTTCTTCATTCTTTTAAATTTATTTATTTATTTATCATTATATTTAAAATTGATATATTTTAAACACACTGAAGATTTTAAATAATAGGTTATGACTTATGATATAGAACCATCTAATTATGAATTATATAAACTATTACAAAGGGTCCAAGACTATGAATATGGATTATTCGAGTGTATAATATCATTCTTATGCTATAAAATGAATGATTCAGATGAATTACACGAAGCGGTAAAACTATGGTTAAGTGATGAATCTAAAGCAAAAAGAAAATATGGTCATATTATTCTTTGGAATACTTCAAATGTAACTAATATGAAAAATTTGTTTAAGAATGCCAAAAATTTTAATGAAGATATAGGTGGATGGGATACATCAAAAGTTATAGATATGAATCAAATGTTTTGTTATGCCATTAATTTTAATCAAGATATACGTATGTGGGATACTTCGAAAGTAATTAATATGAAGAAAATGTTTTGTTATTCCATTAATTTCAATCAAGATATACGAAGGTGGGATACTTCGAAAGTAACTAATATGAGTTATATGTTTTATAGTGCTATTAATTTTAATAAAGATATATCTAGTTGGGATACTTCAAAAGTAACTAATATGAGGAGTATGGTAACGAGTGCTAATATGTTTTATTAATATTTGATAAGTTGTTAAATAAATATTATAAAATTGAAATTTTTTATATTAATAATATTATATTGAAAATAATGGAATATTCCACACCAATTGATACTATTATTACTAAAACTATAAATTGTATGAGCCCTTATCATAATATTATATTACAAGACTTATCAAATATTATTAAAACATATGATATAAAAATTATTATTAAATATTATACAAATAATACTAATAGTAATAGTAGGGTAATATTTACTATAGAAGGTTATCAATTAAATGTTTTAGATGCAAATATATATATTCTCGAACTTATTAAATTATCTATGGAAATCGAAAAAAAAACACCAAGTAATAATATCTCGTTAAATATAAGTTCAATTAAAAAACAACCTATTAAACTTCGAGCAAATGAATCGGGGTTTAATAAACATAAACAATTAGATAATAAAATTACACAATTAGATAATAAAATTACACAATTAGATAATAAAATTACACAATTAGATAATAAAATTACACAATTAGATAATAAACATAAACAATCAGATAATCCACAATATAATGAAGCATTTATATATTAATTGATAAATTTATTATTAATTATTCAAATAGTTCATTATATTTTTTATTTATCAGTGTTCTACCAATTTTATAATGAGGTGATAATAAAATTGATAAACACCATAGTTGAATTTTATATGATGCCATATATTCCCTAAGTTGTCTATTTATAAATTGTTCTTTTTCTTTTAAAAACATATTATTAGATATACAATACCAATCCCAAGGTTTCGTAGGATTATCTTGAATGATAAACAAATTTATGTTTGGATTCCTAGATATACTAGACCAAATCCAAGGTTTTGTAGGGTTATCTTTAATAATTTCCATAGTTATATTTGGATTCATAGAAATATAATACCAAGACCAATCTTTATCGGGATTATCTAGAATTATTTCCATCGTTATATTTGGATTTTGTGATAAACCATACCAATTCCAAGGTTTCGTAGGATTATCTTTAATGATTTCCATCGTTATATTTGGATTACTAGATACCCATAACCAATTCCAATTTTGCATAGGATTTTCTTTGATAATTTCTATAGTTATATTTGGATTTTGTGATATAGCCCACCAATTCCAATGTTTATTAAGGTTATTTTTAATTATATCCCAAGTTATATTTGGATTATTAGATAAATTATACCAATCCCAATCTTTATCAACATTATCTCTAATGAATTCTGTAGTTATATTCGTGTTCATAGATATATAATACCAAATCCAAGGTTTGTTAGGATTTTCTTTAATAATTTCTATAGTTATATTTGGATTTTGTGATATAGCCCACCAATTCCAAGGTTTAGTAGGATTTTCTTTAATAATTTCCATAGTTATATTTGGATTCTTAGATATATTATACCAGTCCCATTGTTTTGTAGGATTTTCTTTAATAATTTCCATAGTTATATTTGGATTTTGTGATATATATTTCCAATTCCAAGGTTTCGTAGGATTTTCTTTAATAATTTCTATAGTTATATTTGGATTCTTAGATATATTTTCCCAATTCCAAGGTTTTGTAGGATTTTCTTTAATAATTTCTATAGTTATATTTGGATTCTTAGATATATTATACCAATCTATATTATATTTATCTTTAATAAAGTTAAAATAATTATTACACCATTTTTTATTAAAAATATTTATTTTATTTGTTTTCATAATTTATTAAATAATTAAGTTATAACTAACCAAGAATTAAAATTTAAATAATTAATCACCACCAACAAATTTCCACGGACCGTCTGGTATATCTATAGAATCGTCACCAAGCTCTTTATCGAAACCACTTTCTTTTGCCAACATAAGGGGGTCATAATTAATACCTAAATCATTATCTGCTGGATCGTTTTTTGGATCATATTCTTTTCCCCTAGAACCTACTTGTTTATCTTTAGCCAATTCTCTCCCATGGTCTATCTCTCTATCTCCGAGTGTTGTCCCCCCCACCCCACCAACCTCTCCAGCGTCTCTATTTCTACTACCAGTAGTATGTATGGCATTAGGATATATAATATTAAAACATTGCCCTCCTCTAAGATTTGATGTGTCAGTTACATAACCACACGCCCTAATAGCGTCACCATTTTTATCTCTCCAGCCAGGTATTTTAGCATTCTCGCAATCTAATTTATTTTTTATACCAGTACAACCAGCAATTCTCAACCCATAATTTGCTATACCTCCGCAATCTTTCGCGGTAATATGTCTTCCTAATCCTAGATGTGTGGTAATTAGTAATGCGTAAACCAATCCTGGAACATAATACATTAAACTTAAAATACAGCAAACTATTATTTTTAACCAACCACTTAAACCAAATGCCATAAAAACTCCAAGAGGCGGACATATTATAGTCGCTATCATATTTATATAACCTTCTGACCCCACACTTTTATAACATCTAAGAGGTCTATATAACTGGTCTTTGTTCTTCTTACCACTAGCACCTTTGTGAGGACCATGATGATGGTCTCCAAAACTATCTTTAACACCAGAAGCGATTTGGTCGTGTCTCCAATGTTGGTCAGGACCGTGTGGAATTCCCCATAACCCACCTTTAAGTAAGCCAAATACTTTATGGAAAAATATTCTTAAAATTTGAACAATCACATCGAATAATGCCAAAAAAAGTATTTTAGCAAATATAAATATAGAATTAACAACACCCTTAATCATAACTAATGGATGAAACCAAGTTATTAATATCATTATAATATCCATAAAAATAAATGGTAAAATTCCTATTAATGAAAATACATCGGCAATTACCAATAGAATATCTATAAAATTTAAAGCAAAATTTACAATCCCTTCACCTATTGATTTTAAGAGACTTAATGGATTACCAAAATGTTCTTTTTCTTTTGGATAAATAAGTTTTACAGTTAAAATAGTTATTCCTATAATAGTTAATGTTAAATATATGTTTGGACTATATATATTATTTAGACTATTTAGACTATATAGATTTGTATTCTTTAGATTATTATACATACTTATAATTAGTTTAGAAATATTTATTTACTTTTTTTCTTTAATTTTTATTTCGTAATTGCTATATAATAGGTATAATATTGTAGAAAATGAAAAAAATATTAATATAATAAATATTGAAAGAAATTCACTGGTTTCCATAAAAAAAAATTAAGATATATTATATGTATCATATTTTTTTTATTATTTTTATTCTTTCTATTCTTTTTATTCTTTTACAAAGTAATAAATCGGGTAAATGGGAAAATATTCAAAATAATGATAATTACTTCTTATTTTTTGGTAAAAATGATTTTAAATTTAGAAATTGTTTGGGTATAAAAGATTGTAAACAAAAATATATAGATTCCGAACTCGAACTATCTCCAAATGAAAAAAAAAATCTAAATGAAATTTTTAAAAAATTCAATTCTTTAATAAATTATAAATTTAGAAATATATTTGATAATATGTCTATTATAAAAGTAAAAAATAATATAGAAAATGGAATGCCCCATACTAGAGAAAGAAATATTATATTACCGCAAAGTTGGATAGATAGAGGTATGGATAATAATAATTTGGATTTTTTGAAATTAATATCTCATGAACAATTTCATATTTACCAAAGATATAATAAAACTAAAATAACAAATTTTTATTTAAATAATTGGAAATTGGAAAAACTAAATAAAAAATTACCTAAAGAATTATTGGAAATAAATAGAACTAATCCAGATGCCCTAAATAATTATAATTTGTTATTTAGAAGAGAAAAAGATTTAATATTACCTATATGTTTATATAGAAAAAATGCCACATCTCTTATAGATACCGAAAATATTTATTTAAGATTGGATAATAACCATAATTTTATTGATTTAGTTGACGATTTAGAAAATAGAAAAAAATTATCAAATGATAAGGAATTTATAGAATTCTTTGGGGGAGAAAGTTCGAATAATTATCATCCTAATGAAATTTCGGCATCATTTTTTGAATTAATTATTGAAGATATTATAACAAAAAATGATATTATAAGATCTCCGGCGTATCAAGAATTTAAAAAATATTTAAAATTGAATTAATTCATTATTAAATTAATAAGTATGGAAGATAAATCAAATATGGATAATAAATCAAATATGGATAATAAATCAAATATGGATAATAAATCAAATATGGATAATAAATCAAATATGGATAATAAATCAAATATGGATAATAAATCAAAAGTAATTACTAAATCAAAAGAAAAAAAAAAAAAATGTTTTGATTGTAATAAAAAATTAGGATTACTAGATTATAGTTGTAAATGTAGTAATTTTTATTGTATAAAACATAGATTACCAGAAACACATAATTGTAAGTTTGATTATCAAAAAGAGGGTAAAGAAATTATAATAAAAAATAACCCTTTAGTTATTTGTGAAAAAATTATAAAAATTTAATACTATAAAAATTTAATACTATAAAAATTTAATACTATAAAAATTTAATACTATAAAAATTTAATTATCTTCTATATTTCTTTTTTTTTTTTGTTCATTCTTTATCTCAATTTGTTTTAATATTTTTACTTGTTCTATTCCATCAATTAAACTATTAAAACCTGTCTTAAATAAACGTTGACAATCTTTATAATAATTTAATAATGTATCTCTTGTTTTTTTTTCTATAACTACTAATTCTTCTGATGAAATTTCTTTTAATTTATATTTACCATTAATTTTAGATGAATCTGTAATTTCTAATAATAAATCAGTAAGAAGTTTTTTAGATGTTTTATAGTGGTCATTCATAGATGTATAATTGGTAATATATTCTCCAAACGCTTCTTTATTATTTTTTTTTATTTTTCTGTTTAAACTATCATCTCCTTTAGCTTTACATTCATCTTTTTTACTAAAATCAGTAGGCTTACCTTGTAATTTTTTAAGAGAACCATCTTTAATCATATCTTTTGGTGAATTTTTATGAACGTTTTCCATAAATGACCTAAAATCTTTAATAGTTTTTAAATTTTCTCTCGCAACTACTAAACTTTTAGTGGGTTCAATTGTAGGGGCATCATTTTGAAAACTTGCTTCGGGTTTTGGATCTCCTGTAAAAAATCCAGAAACTGTATCAAAAATACCACCACCTTTTTGTTTCTTTTTGGTATTTTTTTTTCTACCACCCTGTTGTAATAATGGTGGAGGTGGTCCCATAGGTGGTGGAGGTGGTCCCATAGGTGGTGGAGGTGGTCCCATAGGTGGTGGAGGTGGTCCCATAGTAGTTGGTGGAGGTGGTCCCATAGGTGGTGGAGGTGGTCCCATAGTAGTTGGTGGAGGTGGTCCCATAGTAGTTGGTGGAGGTGGTCCTGTAGGTGGTGGAGAAGATGTGTTTGCTAATTTATTTTTTTTATTATTATTTTTATTTTTATTATTTTTTTTATTATTATTACTATTATTATTACTACCATCAATAATTAAAGATCCATTATTTTTTAAAGTAGGTGGTCCATTATTTTTTAAAGGTGGTCTAGTATTTAAAGGCGGTCCATTATTTTTTAAAGTAGGTGGTCCATTATTTTTTAAAGTAGGTGGTCCATTATTTTTTAAAGGCGGTCCATTATTTTTTAAATGCTGTCCATTATTTTTTAAAGATGGTCTAGTATTTTTTAAAGTAGGCGATCCATTATTTAAAGTATTATTATTATTATTATTATTATTATTATTATCATTATTTTCTAAATCTAAATTAGTTTCAAAATCTATATTATTATTTTCGGATGGTTGACTATTAAAATTTTTATTAATGGTTTCTTGTAATTGTATCATTTCTTCTGCTATTTGGTCGTTATGTGTTTCCATACCTTCTATATTATACATTTGGTATAATGAAACAAGTTCTTTAATTCCTTCTATTTTCATAACATCATTTGGATATAATTCAGTATCTGTATCACAAACACTAACTTGATAGGTATCTTCATCTATATTTTTATATAAAGCACGCATTCTTCTAAGACACATATTATTTTTGGGGTCTATAGCAACCATTATAGCTGCCATAACATTAAATATTCTTACATAATAAATTGCTATAGCTCTACAAATTTGTGATTTACTTTTAAGATTTCCTTCCACCCCATATTTTTTTTTTTTAATTTCACTACAATCTTCATCTGAACATGGAACGTGTTTATTTGGTGATATATAAATTTGTTGGGCAAATTCTTTAATTTCTAATTTTTTAAAACGTTGTTCTAATTCTTGTTGTAGAAATATAGTATGAGCATTACAAGTTTTATTTTCTTGAAGACTTATAAAATCAGTATAAGTACCTTCTGATAATAAATCGGTTATTATATTATTCATAGTGTTTTTGAATGAATCTGTTTTAGACATATATAAAATAACAAGAAAATAAATTTATACTAAACTAATTAGAATTCGCATTTTTTGCTATTAAACTAATTCGCATTTTTTGCTATTAAACTAATTCGCATTTGTTTTTGCTATTAAACTAATTCGCATTTTTTGCTATTAAACTAATTCGCATTTTTTGCTATTAAACTAATTCGCATTTTTTGCTATTAAACTAATTAGCATTTGTTTTTGCTGTAGAATTTGTAGGAATACAATAATAACCACAAAAGTCAGTATAATTAATAGGGTCATCATCTCCAGGTGTGCTATAATCTTTATTGGCTGTAAATGGTGTATAAATAGGTAAATCGTCCGCATCCAATTGTGTAATAGGGAGAGTTCCAGGTTTATGACTCCAGGTGCCATCTTTATTTTGTCTATAGAAATGGAATGTATTTCCTGGGTCAGCGACCATAGACCCTTTATAATATCCTTTTTTACATTTTTTGGTAAGTTGTTCCTTATAAATTATAGGATTATCATCCATAATCTTTTTTTCCATTTCATCGCAAGTATAGTTAAAGGTTTTGTTATTTAAATTACCTTCTTTATTTAATAACGAAATGTCACCTGGCTGAGGAATAAGTTTTCTACATTGACTAGTTTTGGTTGGACAATTATCTTTATTATGTTTTTTACAAATATTTTCACATTTTTTTCTAAGAGATTTCATAATATCATCTAAAAAATATGTATAGCAATTATGGGAAGAAATTGTATAAGGTTTCCCCCAAGCAATTTCATCATATTTGGATTCTGAACCATTTGTAAATTTTTTAAGAAATTTTTTACAATCTTGATGTTTTGGACAAAAATCACTACCCTTTTTAACATTTTTTTCGCATTTAATATCAGTAATTTCTTTTTTTGTTTTTTTTTGTTTTATATATAAATTATTATTTTTTTTACTATAATCTATACATTTACACGTCCCTCTTTTATTATTATTAAAAGATTCCATTCTATTATATATTATATTAATAAGAAATAAAAGTGGTATAATCAATATTAAAATAATTAGTTTCATTTAAATATTAACAAGAAAATTACTAACTATTAAAAATTAAATAAATACTATTAAAATTAAAAATAAAAATACTATGTATTAAATAAATCTTCCATAAATTTTTTAATTGTTTTTTCATATTCCATTGTAGGTTTTAAAACGTCAGGACATTTAGTTCTAAGAATACCTAATGAATTATTATAATTAATCATACCATACCTCATAATATAGCATAGAACTATAGTTGGAGATTTCTGTATAGTATCTTCGCAGAATACTAGAGTATTAATATTTTGTTTAATTTTATTATGTATCATTTCTGTAATTTCAAATAAATATTTATTAAATTTTAATATTTCATATTTTTCTATATTAATTCGTATTTCGTCAGTATAACCTTTTGAATTTCCTAAAAAATCTAAATCTTTTTGACAATTTACTAAGAATCCTATATTTTTATCTTTTAAAAAGTCGGCATTCTCTGAATAACTTTTAGTAGAAATCCATAGTCCTGGAATAATCTCTATTTTCATTATTCTACTTAAATGTATTAAAATTGATTTTTTACTTAAATGTATTAAAATTGATTTTTTACTTAAATGTATTAAAATTGATTTTTTTATTTAAATTTAATATTTTTTAAAAACTATGGAATCTTTAAATGATTTTGATAAAGAATTATTTGATAAAGAATTATTTGATAAAGAATTATTTGATATTATAGACGAATTTAAAAATAAAGATAAAGAAAAAAAAGAATTAAAAGAAATAGATGATGAATTTTGTATAAATTGTAATCAAAATACTATTAAAAATCTAAAGGGTGAACTAATATGTAGTCTTTGTGGATATTTTAGTGGTATAAAGATTGATAATGGTGCCGAATGGAGATATTATGGTTCCGAAGATAGTAAGGCGTCTGACCCTAATAGGTGTGGAATGCCAACAAATTCATTATTACCAGAATTTTCATTAGGTTCTGTAATTCCTTATTCTAGAAGTGAAAGTTCTAATATGAAGAAGATTAGAAATTACGCCCTTTGGAATAATGGGTGTTATAAGGAAAGGGCATTATATAATGTATTTTCTGATATGGAAAATAGAGCAAAAAGTGCTGGAATTTCAAGTTGTATTATAGAAGAAGCGAAATATATGTATAAACAAATATCTGAAACAAAAATATCTAGAGGAGATAATAGAAAAGGAATTATAGCATCGTGTATTTTTATAGCATGTAAAAAATTTGATAAATGTGCTAGAAGCAATAAGGAAATTGCGGAAATATTTAAGATTGAGTCTACAAATATGACTAAGGGATTTAAAAAATTTAATGAAATTATGTTAATGATAGAAAAAGATAATAAAAATAAAAAAGAAAATATAGAATATACTATTTCAGAGTCTTTGGATTTTATAAATAGATTTTGTTCTAATTTAAATTTAGAAAGTGATACAAATGAATTATGTAAATATGTTTGTAAAAAAATAGAGGAATATGATTTAGTTTCAGAGAATACTCCTACATCAAAGGCTGCTGGGACTATTTATTTAGTTTCATATATATTTAACTTAAATATTTCAAAGAGTGATATTTCCCAAACTTGTTTAACTTCAGAGGTTACTATAAGTAAATGTTTTGGAAAATTAATAGATTATTATATTCATTTATTTCCCGACAATTGGTTAAGATTTTTATCTATAGATTTTATACATAAGATTGGTGAAAATATACAAAAATTTTATTCTGTAGAAGCGTGTAAAGAATTTATTAAATCAAGTTTAGAAATTTTAGAAGTATCTTTAAAAGAAAATATTTTAGATGATAAAAAACATATTACTTATTTATCAGGTGGTATAGTTTATTACCAATTAATATTGAGAAATTTCACAAATATAAGTATTAAAGATATTTGTGTAATTTATAATATGAATGAAACTCAAGTATTAGAATATTATGAAAAAGTAAAAAAATTATTATCTAAAATGTGATTAATTATCAAAAATGTGATTAATTATCAAAAATGTGATTAATTATCAAAAATGTGATTAATTATCAAAAATGTGATTAATTATCAAAAATGTGATTAAAATTATTTATAGGAAAGAAACATATAGGTCTAATTTGTTTAATAATTTCATAACTAATATTATAAGATAACTTTAATTTTTTTATTAAATAAAGAAGTACTATATTAGCACTTCGTTGTGACCCAGCGTAACAATGTATTAGAATATTATGATTTTTTTTTCTATAGGTGTCTATAATATTTAGTATATCTAAATATTTTAGAATATCATAATTTTTAAAAATACGATTATCGTCTATAGGTATTCTTATCTTTACATCATTAAAATTATTATTAAATTTTAAATGTTTGGTACAATTTATTATTAATTTAATTTTATTCTTTTCTAAAAAATTATTATCTATAGAACTTTCATAATTTCCAATATAAATATTAGAAATTATTAAATCTTGATGATTAGAAATATCTATTTTTTTAAGAAAATTATTAATCATTATAAATTATTAATTAATATAAATTAATAAGTTTAAAATTTTATTTTAATTTAATATATTAAATATAATGGACCAAAATAATATTATTTTAATTTTATTACTTATTGCCGTGTTAGTATCTTTCTACGCTATTTATCTTGCTATGGAAAATTCCAAAAAAATTAAGAAGGTTGGTATGGAAATGGTTGATTTGGCTAAATTAATTCACGAATCATCAAATATGGATAAACAATATGTTGCCCACGAACCTGTAGAGTTGAAAATAAATAATAATTTAGATGAATATCCAACATTAGAAGAAGTTAATTCAGTTGCTTATAATTCACAAGAGATTCCTTTAGATGAATCTCTTAAAAATAAGATAAATAATTTAGAAAATTTAAATGAAGAAGAATTACTTCAATTAGAAAAACAATTAGATGCCGAAGAAAATCTTGAGGAAGAAAATCTTGAGGAAGAAAATCTTGAGGAAGAAAATCTTGAGGAAGAAAATCTTGAGGATGATAATGTAGAAGGTCTAGATGATACTGTAGTTAAAGATGAAGATGAAAATGTAGATGATAATGTAGTTAAAGATGAAGATGAAGATGATACTGTAGATAAAGATGATAATGTAGATAAAGATGATAATGTAGTTAAAGATGATGATATAGTTAAAGATGATAATGTAGTTAAAGATACTGTAGAAGGTTTAGATGGTAATGTTAAATATCCTTCTTTATCTGAACTAACTGAAGATAGTTTAAATGAATTAAGTTGTGATGATTTAAGAGAAATCTGTAAAAGAGATGAATTGAGAACCAGAGGTAGAAAGTCTGAATTAGTCGAGAGAATATTAAAAAAGAAAAATGCTTTAATATAAATTTTTTAATATGATAATTTAATATGATAATTTAATATGATAATTTAATATGATAATTTAATATGATAATTTAATATGATAATTTAATATAAATATTTTTGTATGATTATATTAAATTAATGATAAAAATTATTTTAATATATTTTTTAACTCTTTTGATATTCTTTATTTTTCCTGAAAATAGAATAAGATTGATTTCTACATTAGTATTATATTTTATATCGTGTAATATATTTAATGTTGGAATTATTAAGACTATTTTATATCTTTTTATATCATTTTTATGTGTAATGACCGAATCTTTATTTATAAATTCATTTAAAAATACTTGGGAATATAAAAAAAGTGATATATTAGGTATTCCTTTATGGTTGATTCCGTTATGGGGTATAGCGATTTTGTTAGTTATTAATATAAAAAAGAATATAGAAACTATTAAACTTTTTTTTGTAAAATAATTTTATATATATATAATATAAATGAGCGACTGTTTTAAAACTAGTAATAATAAACATTTTGGTTGTCCGCCTAGAATGGCGGATGGTAGACATTTTACTGATTATAGACCAAGTTGTCATATTAATAATATTATTAGAACTGGAAATAATGTATTAAATAGTTTCCAATATAGAACATTTTTGACAAGAAATGCCGATGACTTAATGAATTTAAATAGAAATTATGCGTGTAAGAAAAATTGTTGTGGACCTTGCCAAGAACCATTTCATTCAGTGAATACTTTACCAGAAGTAAATAAGGTAAAGTGTAATGCCAAGAATTGTGAACTTGTTGGATTTGATCCTAATGGTTTAGGTCAAGGACGAATCTTTAACGATGACGAACAAAAATGTGAAAATATAGGACAAATTACACAAGATGCCAATACTTGCGCCACTCCAGAGGATAAAATGAGATATTATGGTCCAAAAGATGATATGAAAGGGCAATTGGCCAGGCGAACTGTTCCAGGTGGCGCTTTGATGATGGAAGGTGGTGACTCTAGAGTGTCAAATTAAGTTTATAAAGTATAAAGTATAAAGTATAAAGTATAAAGTATAAAGTATAAAGTATAAAGTATAAAGTATAAAGTATAAAGTATAAAGTATTAAGTATAAAGTATTAAGTATAAAGTATTAAGTATAAAATATAAAGTAAAAAACTAAATAATTTTATTTAATTGTAAATATTAATTAAATAAATTTATTATAATAATATATATGAATAAAAATTTATCGCCAGGATTAAGTAATTTAGATTCACCTTTAGAAATTGGGCATATAGAAAAAGCACAAAATCATTTAGCAACACATAAACTCGACAAATTTCAAGATTGGAGGAATGTATATTTTGAAAAATTAGATTGTAAAGGAGTTGTAATAAATGCTGGAGACGGAGATGTAGTAGTTCAAGGAGAAGTTAAAAGTAATACACCTAACCCTAAAATTATTTTCTGGGCACCAAATTCGCCAACATGGTCCCAAAGTTATTCTGGAAGTGGATTACCTTTTCACGACTCTATCCAAGCGTATCAAAACACTCCTAATAAAGGTGCAGTCCAAGCGATTAATAGAAAATTTGAATTTAGAATTAAATTCCCGAATGCTTATTATGTAGGATTAGGTTCATTATACGTACCTCCTTTAGTTCATTTTAAAATTTGTGAAGAAAATTGCGAACAAAAAGAATATCATACTATTGAATTAGGTAAAGGTATTCCTTTTAGAACATTAACTTACCCTTCACCACCATCTAATAGACCAAGAGATTCACCACTATTTTATCATTGTGGGAAAAATAAATTACCTATTAGAACGCAAGAGCAAGTTTTAAGGAATTCAGGTTATCCAGAAGATAATAGAATGCCTGATGATTTTTGGGGACTTAAACCCCCTATGTAATATTAAAGATATTGTCAAACTCAAAAGTTCCTAACGGATTTACTTTTAAATCATCATATTTTCTCTAATTAGAGAAATATCTATTAATATTAAATTTTTTAGAAATGTTTTCTAAAAAATCTATTAACATATGGTGTATTTGTTTCATTTATAGAAGATAAACTCCTACCTCAGCCACCACCTAATTGGTTTAATTTAATAGGTTCTGAGGTAGACATTCCTCCGCCTCAGCCACCTGTTTGGTTTCTAATATAGGTAGGTTCTGAGGTAGACATTCCTCCGCCTCAGCCACCTGTCTGTTTGGATTGTCTCCTTTTTTTAGATTGCTTAGATTGTCTAGATTGCCTAGATTGCCTAGATTGCCTAGATTGCTTAGATTGCCTAGATTGCCTAGATTGCCTAGATTGCTTAGATTGCCTAGATTGCTTAGATTGCCTAGATTGCTTAGATTGCCTAGATTGCTTAGATTGCCCTATCTTTTTTAAAGATTTACGATTAGTTGTTCTTACCATTTTTTATAATATATAGTTAGATTTTATTAATTAATAAATAATTAATTAATAAAATAATATTTAGATAAAACCAATTAATTAATTATGTTTAACTTAAATCGTCTCCATTTTGTAATTTGTTATACTCCTCCTCATTAACTTTAACTCTCGCTCTACATGCTAAATCATTTATAGCATATATTAAACCGGGTAAATAAAAACACATTGTTAATACGAGACAAATTAAAAATTTATAAATTGTTTCCCAAATGGTATAAAGTCCTACATACCAATTCCAAAGAATAGAGAAGGGGGGGAATATTACTGCTAAAATAACTTGGGGAACTTCATCTGGAATACAGGTTTTACCGTAACCGAAACCACCACTCATAACTTTATCTATGAATGTATAATCGCCTGAGTCTATTTTTTGTTTTATTTCATCAGGAATCATTTATTATAATTAAAGAAAAAAATTATTAGGAATACTATTTAAATTTTTCCTATACCACCAGTGCTTTTAAAAACACATATACCTTTAGTTGGTGCCAGTTTAGTTTTAAAATCTACTTTACACATTAATTCACCTTCTGCACGTTGTTTTATAGGAGCTCCCTCGGCATTTTTCGCAATACTTCCATTACGTAACCAAGCACCCTCGTGATCACCCGAACGTTCAGGTTGAGCACAACAGTCCAACTTCTTAGGGTTTCCTGGTAGAGGTTGTCCATCAACGCTACAACTATCTCCTAAATCTCTAGAACACGTAGCTTTATCTTCATCCGATGAAAAGAACAAACCATCCTCGCTATTATCTTGACAAACATCAAGTTCTACTTGTTCTATATATTCCGCTACATCTGAACGTAAAATAACCACTAAACCATAAACTAACCCTGGAACATAAAAGAATAATGATAAAAGAGCACATATACCTATTTGAACAAATCCTCTTAGACCATAAGCCATAAAAACTCCGGCGGGAGGACAAAGGAAAGTAACTAACATTCTCCAAGTTAAAAGATTTAAACAGTATTTTTTACCTGCTTTTAACCCAAAATCAAAATTGTTGGGCACAATAAGTTCATAAGTTTTAAAGAACACTATTTGAAAAACATACATGAAAACATCCCAAATCATAATAAAAATATCTATTACCAAATTTAATATGGGGAATGCTATCCATATTGGATTAAATTTTGAAAATTCAGATGACATTTGGTCTTGGTTAGGTACTAAACTAATACCATCTTTGGGTTTGTTAGGACTTAAACTAGATGCGCTTTTATTACCCCCTGCCGCTCCAGTACAAAATCCTGTTTTAGTAAATGAAGTTTTCGCAAAACCAGCAAAACGGTCTTCTGACTGAGAGCCACCTTCTATTGGATTAAAATGTTCTAAAATATCTTTTTTATGTTTCCGGATTAATTTATTATTAGTTTTCATAATTAAATTAATAATATATTTTTTTTCATAATTATTTAATTAATTAATTATTAGTTTATTGAATATGATTTAAAGATTTATTATTAATTTAATTTATGTCTTTAGAAAATAGCACAGACGAAATTATCGCATATGAAACATTTGAGGATTTAGACCTCAAAGAAAATCTTCTTAGGGGGATTTATGGAATGGGCTTTGAAAAACCGAGTGCCATTCAACAAAAAGCAATACGACCTTTTATTGATGGAAAGGATTTAATAGCACAGGCGCAATCTGGAACAGGAAAAACGGCGACATTCGCTATAAGTATTTTACAAAAGTTAGATGAAAATTTAAAAGAAACACAAGCTATAGTAGTATCACATACTCGAGAATTATCTAATCAAATTTATGATGTTTTCGGTAGTTTATCTACGTATATGGATGTTTCTGTATATCAGGTTACCGGTGGTACTAGTGTTAATAAGATGATGGATGATTTAAATAAAAAACCACAAATTTTAATAGGAACACCTGGAAGAATTTTGGATATGATGAATAAAAAAGTTATAAATGTATCTACTGTAAAATATTTAGCAATTGACGAAGCGGACGAAATGTTATCCAGTGGATTTGTTAATCAAATTAAAGATTTATTTAGTTTTTTAGCAAATAATAAAATACAGGTTGGTCTTTATAGTGCTACTATGCCGAATGAGTTTTTTGATGTAACAAAATTGTTTATGAATAAACCAGTTAAAATTTTAGTAAAAAACGACGAATTAACTTTAGAGGGTATTAAGCAATTTTATATTAATGTAGAAAGGATGGAATATAAGTTTGATACTTTATGCGATTTATATAATATGATTTCTGTTTCTCAATCTATAATTTATTGTAATTCTAAGAAGTTAGTAGATGAATTATCATTTAAATTAAGGAGTAAGGAATTTACAGTAGCTTCTATTCATAGTGAAATGAACCAAGACGAGAGGAATGATGTTTTAAGGAAATTTCGGTCAGGTGAGACTAGAATTTTATTATCGACTGATTTATTATCTAGGGGGATAGATGTCCAACAGGTTTCTATTGTAATTAATTTTGATATTCCTTATAGTATAGATAACTATATTCATAGAATAGGTAGAAGTGGGAGATTTGGAAGGAAAGGTGTGGCGATTAATTTAATTACATATTCTGATATTAGGAAATTACATGATATAGAGAAGTATTATTCTACACAAATAGAGGAGTTACCTGAATCTTTTAGTCAATTTTTAGGATAAGTAATGTTTATTAAAACTATTTAAAAAATATTAATTTGGAATTATATAAATTCAAATTAATATTATAAATTCAAATTAATATTATAAAATCAAATTAATATTATAAAATCAAATTAATATTATAAAATGAAATATTTAAGTTGGGATATAGGAATTAAAAATTTAAGTTATTGTTTGATGGATGACAAAATGGAAATAAATGCGTGGGAAGTTTTAGATATAAGTGGAGAAGATAAAACGGAATATTTATGTAAAGAGATTCAAAAAAACAAGAATATTTGTAATAAAAAGGCTAACTTTCATAATTTAATTAATCATAATTTTTATTGTAATAAACATTCCAAGGATTTTAAGGATGATATAATGGATATACATAAAATTAGATGTAGTCATAAAACTATAAAGGGGGATTTATGTGGTAAAAAAATTAGTTATAATACTAATATAAAATTTATAGGATACTGTAAAACTCATAGTAAAAATCACCAAGATACTGAATTAATAGAGATAAAGAAAGAAAGTAAATGTTCTCTTAATGATATATCTATTAATTTAATTAAACTATTGGATAGCAAACCATCCTTATTAGAAGCGAATATAATTACTATAGAAAATCAACCAGCATTTAAGAATCCTAGAATGAAAAGTATTCAAATGATAATTTATACTTATTTTAATATTAGAGGTAGAATAGATGTTAAGGATAATGGAAATTATATAGAAAGAATTTTATTTTTGGCAGCATCAAATAAGTTAAAGGTTAATTTTGATAATAAGGCGGAAGTTGATAAAACTATAGTAACAAAAAATAAATATAAAAGAAATAAAGAATTGGCTAAATTGTATTGTTTGGAATTTGTGAAAGACCCCGATTGGATAGAATTTTTTGATAGTAATAAGAAAAAAGATGATTTGGCGGATACATATTTAATGAATATTTATCAAATTCAAATTGATAATAAATAATAATCAAATTGATAATAAATAATTTTATTATTTAAAGTAATAAGTGGGAATTAATATATCGCGTAATAATTCCATAAAAAACTTCTAGATAGGAAATAATGGACTTATTAAACCTCGATTTAGACTCAAATGAACTAAAAGAAATAGATTTAGACTTAGATTTTTCAAATAATGTTAGTGCTATAAATATTAGCACAGATAATGAAATTAAAAATATAGATTTAGGTTCTAGTAAAAGAACACGACCTAATCTTATGGTTCAAGATTCCAATGCTGATATAGGTTTAGAATTATTGGTAAATAAAAGTAAATTACATAAAGAAGATTCTAAAAAAGAAAAAAGTTCATTTAGTATAAATAATAGTGTAAATAATAGTAGTAATAATATAAATGTGGAAGAATTCAATATTTCTAATTTAAATACTGATGATTTAGAAGGTAAAATGGAAACAGATAATTTTAGTAATTTCAATTTGGATTCTAATGATAATATAGGAAATAATGAAATAAATATAGATGATAATCCAATAGATTTAAATAATACTAATGATTTATTTGGAAATTTAGATTCAAATAAAAACGAATCTAGAAAAATAAGAGAAGTTCCAGTACCTCCAAAAGAAATGAGTTTTGAAGAAATACAGGAAGAAAAATTTAAACTATTATGTTTGTTAGAGAGAATGGAAAAGAGAGGTATTAAAACTCATAAGAAGTTTGGTATGTCTTCTAATTATGATGAAATGAAGCATGAATATGATAGATTATCTTCCCAAAAGGAATTAGACCAAAGTGTTAAATTCCAAAGGAAAATGATTATTGCTGCAGTAACGGCTATAGAATTTTTAAATACTAAATTTGATCCTTTTGATGCCAAATTAGATGGTTGGTCAGAAAGTGTTCATGAAGGTGTTAATGATTATGATGATATTTTTGAAGAACTACACGAAAAATATAAATCCAAATCTAGTATGGCACCTGAATTGAGATTATTGCTAACATTAGGAGGTAGTGCCTTTATGTTCCATCTAACAAATACTATGTTTAAATCTTCTCTACCAGGTATGGATGATGTTATGAGACAAAATCCCGATTTAATGAAACAATTTGCTAGTGCTACCGCAAATAGTATGGAACAAAAGAATAAACAACAAAATGGTTCTAATTCCCCATTTAGTGGATTAGGTAATTTAATGAGTGGTTTAATGGGAGGTGGTGGAGGTGGCGGCGGAGGTGGTGGTAGCATGCTAGGAGGAGGAGGCGGTGGAGGCCTAGGCGATTTAATGGGTATGATGGGGGGAATGGGTGGTGGAGGTGGTGGTGGAGATGATAATACTGCGTCAAGACCAGAAATGAGAGGACCACCTGATATGGATAGTTTATTAAATCAATTATCTGATAAAAATTTAGGTAATTCTAAAAATATTAATTTAGATATGTAAAGTATTTAATTAATTTTTATAGTATTTAATTAATTTTTATAGTATTTAATTAATTTTTATAGTATTTAATTAATTTTTATAGTATTTAATTAATTTTTATTATTCCGTCTTTTAAATTCCTGTTCTTCATATTTTTGTAATACTTTTTTTGCTTTTTCAACTTGTTCTTTATAAATAACTTTCGTTTGTTTACAGTTATTTTTAATTAAACAAAATTTACTATTTTCATTAAATAATCCAGATACTAATACTACAAAACAGGATGTAATAATAATTGATGTTATAATATCTTTAGTAGCAATAAAAACTATTACAAAAATCATTATTCTTCTTATAACTATATTGCTAAAGAATTCATCTTGAGTTTCGCTTAATTCTAAAGAAATATACTTAGAACCTAAATTCATTAGAATCATTAGAATACCGGCAAAGAATTTACTATTATTGAGATTTTGAATAATACTATAGGAATTCATAATTTATGATACTTATATAGTATTTAGAAATATTTTTAATTAGTTTATAGGGTAAAAGGATGTGCCAGTTTTCTCTTTACTATCGCCATATGTTTTACAATTTAATGGACTTGGTCCATATTTAGAAAAATTTTCAGTTAAACCATTATTAAATCTAACAACAACTATTAAGTAAATTAATGAAATCAAAAGACCCACTTTTAAATTTTCAGTCATACTAAGTAATAATATTAGCATTATTAGGAGGGTATTAATCCAACCTGTAGTTAATTTATTAGATATTCTTCTAACTTCTTGGTCATTAGTAGTAGAAATACATACTAATATTAAAAATGATATTAAAACAAATAAAATATTTAATTGGGAACTATTCATTATATAATTAAACAATATTTTTTTTGAATCACAAATATAATCTTAATAATAATTAAGTATGTTCGGTTTAACAGGAGCAATAAAATATATCGCTATTGCGATTGCTATAGGTATAGGTTTATCCTTAATAGTTTTAGCAGCACCAATTTTACCAATTATTGTTTATTTAGCAATCTTGTTTAATGTTATGAAATTATTATGGAATAAATTAAAAAATTTATGATTTATATTTTTATTTTTAATTTAATTTTATAATTTTATTTTTATAATTTTATTTTATATTTTATATTTTATATTTTATTTTTATAATTTTACATAATATTTTGAAAAAAATAACATAATAAAAAATAATATTCCTATATTCTTATTTTCTTGATAAACTATTAATATTAATATTAAAAATAATAAATTATTTAATGGTTTAGATAGAAAAATAGATAATTTTCTATTATTTTTATTATAGGATAAATAGTAAATATATATTATTGTTATTAGAGACATTAAATGTACTAAATCCATAGTATCAAATATAATTTATACTGATTTTTTAATTATTTATAAATTAAAAAATCAAAATATTTCTTTATATTTATTTTATATTTATAGATTTAAAAATCAAAATATTTTCTTTATATTTATTAAATGCAGTATTGTTCGATTGAAGAAGCTTGGGGTGTTCCTAATGTTAAAAAAAAAAGAAAAGGAAAAAATCTCTATAATTCTAATATACCTAAATATATAGAGGACACCAGTTTTTTAGAAGGAAGTCACGACCATCATTGTTTACAACAAAAAGATAATAGTAAATCTATTAAATCTAATAGAAAAAGAAATAAAAAAAGAAGTCCTAATGTTCAAATAAGTTATGATAATGCGAATCAGGAATATAGAAATTTTCAATTAGAAAATAACCATATAAAAAAACAGGAAAAAACCCATGAAGAATTATTGGTGGAAGGTTTTGAAAGTGGTGATGAACTTAATTCTATAGATGAAATTAATTCTATAGATGAAATTAATTCTATAGAAGAACTAGAAAGAACATTCAATAAAGTCAATAAAGGAAATAAAGTCAATGATATTGAAGAAACCGATTATACTAATACAGAAACTGAAAATTTATATGCCCCATCTATTAATGTAGAAGAAACTGACTTTGAAGAAGAAACAGATATAGAAACTGATATAGATGGAGATACAGATATGGACGAAGAAATAAATGAAATAGTAAAAGATGTTAAAAAAAATAATACTAAAAAAAAAACTACCGATAATACTGAAATAAAAGATATAGATTACCGATTAAATAATCTTAATAGAAATATGAATATGCTTATTAAAAAAATGGATAATAATGATTTTTTCGATGATGATTCAAATGATAATATACACGATTTAATATTATTTATTCTATTTGGTGTTTTTATGATTTTTGTATTAGATACAGTACATAAATTAGGTAGAAATTAAATTCATTATAGAAATTAAATTCATTATAGAAATTAAATTCATTATAGAAATTAAATTCATTATAGAAATTAAATTCATTATAGAAATTAAA
>JGI20153J14295_10000099_pt1 | contig 66640 bp, 53 predicted proteins | sample COG_03_FD_14295 | JGI IMG/M metagenome (IMG submission 14295) | reverse complement strand
TTTGATCAAATGAACTGAAAAATGATTCGAAAAGGATTCGTTGTTTTTTTTCTTAGCCTTGTGTTCCCCCTCTTCGGACAGTTTTCCGGGGTGCCTTATATTGAAAACTTTGCAAAAGAAAACTTTCAGTCAAAAGTTTGGGACATTGCTCAAGGAATCAATGGAGAGCTGTATTTAGCAACCCCAAAAGGGTTGACGGTGTTTGACGGGATTCGATGGAAAAACCATTCTGCCGGTTTTGAATCAGACTTGCGTTCCGTCTACATTGATGATGCAGAGCGAATCTATACTTCTGGCCACGGCGGTTTTGGATATTGGTCAAAAAATGACAAGGGAATACTGGAGTACACCCGCTTGTTTTTCAAACCTGTAACTGAAAGGTCTCCTTTGATGCCTGTTTTCTCAAAAATCATCGAGCTTGACGGCAATATTTTATTCCAATCTTTTCAAAAAATTCATCTCTACGACCCTCTTACCGAAGTTTTTACAATTATTGGCGCTTCCAAAGAGTTTGAAATCTTGTTTGTTTCGAAAGAAAGAGCGTTTGTCGTGGACAACGGCAAAGGCCTTTTTGAACTCAAAGAAAATTTACTGCACCCAATTGCAGGTACAACTCAGTTTCAAAAAGACATTGTAGGCGTCTTTCTGGAGGAAAATGAAGAGCTCCTGATCGTCACTAAGAAAAGAGGTGTTTGGTCTTATAAAGATGGGAAAACTGTGAAAAAAAAATGGAACAGCAACAACTCATTTGAGGCATCCTTGATCAATGATGCTGTCAAAACAAAAAAAGACAATTACGTTTTTGCTAGCCAGAGAAACGGGGTATACCTGGTTTCCAAACAAGGTGAAATTTTGTTGCACTTAGACAAAAATTCAGGCTTGCAAAACAACAGCATCCTCAGTGCTTTCTCCGACAACAACCAAAACATTTGGCTCGGGTTTGAAAACAGCCTCAGCTATTTGAATGCCAACAGTAACAGCCGCTTGTTGAATGACACTAAAAGTGAATTTGGAAATGTTTATACAAGCCTTCAGAAAGATTCCATTTTTTACTTGGGAACGAACCAAGGGGTTTTTCGAAAAAAACGAAACGATCGCCTAAAAAGCCCAGAACGCATTCCTGGAGATGAAAAACAAATCTGGTCTATTGAAGACATCGACGGTTCTATTTTAGTCGCGCATGACACTGGTGTTTCTAAAGTTGTTGGGAATCGTTTGGAAACTGTAAACACTGAAAATGGAGCTTGGATTTTTAAAAAACACCCTCAAAAAGAGGACCTGCTATACGTCGGCTATTATTCCGGTATTTGCTTGTTCAAGCGCATCGAAAACGAATGGGTGTTTCAACACAAAATAGAAGGTTTTGGCGAATCTTCGAGATTTATTGAGTTCGATCAGTTTGGGCAATTGTGGGTGGCACATCCCCAAAAAGGATATTACCGATTGGTCTTGACCCCTAATGGAGAACAGGCCAAAGAGATTTCATTTTACGGAGAACAAAACCAAAATGTAATGCCCTATGCTTATTTTTGCAAAATCGACAACAACCTTGTCTTTTTCAACCCGCTTGGTTTTTTTGAATACGATCCCATCGAAAATAATTTTATACCCGTCAAATATGCGAGTCAGATGTTCAAAGGGCTCAAAAAAACGATCAACATCAAACAATACGGAAACATCTTTTGGTTTTCTACAGAAACCTCTTTGGGCTATGTGTATCGCAATGGCAACAAGTTCAAACGGGTAGAAGAAGTCTTTGCACCGATACGAAAAAAGTATTATTTAAACGATTTCAATAAATTTACAAAGCTCAATGACTCCCTCTATGCAGTTGGAATGAACGAAGGATTGCTCTTTCATAAAATCGTTGAAAAGCCTGAAGACAAGAAAAAAATCGATCCTCCTTTGCTTCAATCACTTCACCTGATTGGAGCACAAGACACTATTACTGCCAGTATTGGTCAAAAAGCAACATTGAATGTTCCCTATAAAAATAACTTCTTAAAATTCACCTTAGCCACCCCCAAAGCCCCTGTAGGAACCCCTTGGGAGATTCAATACAAATTGGAAGGTCTTGACAATAGATGGGCTCCCTGGAAAGCCCTTACGGAATTGAATTTCCCAGGACTTGCTTCTAAAAAATACACACTGCTATTGAGGGCAAAAGACCGAGATGACAACATTTCTCTCACAACATCCACGTCTTTTTATGTGGCTTCTCCTTGGTATTTAAATGAGGTTGCCATTTTGGCCTATGTGCTAATTTTCATTGTTTTCAACGGGTGTTTTAGGGCCTACTTTAAAAGGAAAAATGTCAAACACATCGCTCTTCTTAAAGAACAAGAACGGGCAAAAAGAGTCCGTGAAAGAGAAACATACGCCTTGGAGAAATTAAAGACCGAAAAACAAATGCTCGTTTTAAAGGAAAAAAATCTCAGTCTTGAAATTGAAAATAAAAATGCAGAATTGGCTTCCTTGACGTTGAAAAGATTGCAACGAAATGAATTGATCTCTGCGCTCAAAAAAAATGTAAAAGAGCTAAAAAATTCCACTCAAGATGTAGAATTGAACTCACAAATCAAAAAATTGCTCAAGAAAACAGACAACCTACTCGTAGACAAAGAAGATTGGCTGTCTTTTGAACTGCACTTTCGAAATGCCCATGAAAATTTCTTTAAAAACATCCGCGAAAAACACAAAGATTTGTCATCAAACGAATACAAATTGAGCGCCTATTTAAAAATCAATCTTTCCTCAAAAGAAATTGCTTCCTTGATGCACATTTCTACGAGAAGTGTTGAACAAAACCGATACCGTTTGCGACAAAAATTGAATCTCGACAAGGAGGAAAATTTGGTGCGCTACATTCAGTCGTTTTAAAAATTTATTTTGTGTTTTGTTTGCTTTCCCCTGAATGGCATTTCGCCATTGCTACGCGAATTTCTCAGTCCCTTAAAGCTTGCCTTATTGCTGCCGGGTCTTTAAAAGAAGGTATAGATTAGAACAACTGCTTGGATAAACTCCTCAAAAAAGACGATTTTACACTTGTTTTTCTAATGGAATACCTACATTTTAATGACGATTCAAAAAGTATCAAATGATTTGTAGGGGTTTTTTAGAGGTATTTGTTGCCTCTAAACAGGTGGTTTTTCTTTATTTTAGCATTGCAAAGAATATAAAACCTCCCGTTGCCAAAAGTTCGGGCTTACAACCAAAAAAATGAACAAAAACTTCCTTTTAGCCCTGTTCTTGTTTACAGGAATTGTGTACGGACAAGAAACCCTACACGTAGATTTTGAAACTGTGAATGCGGACATTGTTTTCAACAGTTGGAACAGCTCTTCTACTTTTTCTAAAATTGAAAATCCAAATTCATCAGGGATCAACACCTCTAGCCATGTTGGACAGTTTACTTCAGGAAATGACAATGGAATTGGCATCGGTGTCATCGGATCAACAGAAATATTTCAAACACCCTTCGACCTGAGCAACATCAATTATTTTAAAATGAAAGTATGGTCCGAAGAAGTGATCGATGTAACCTTTCATTTGGAAAACAATCCGGACTGGGGAAATAATTTTGAAGTAACCCAAGGTGTCTTTGAAGGACAGCTGAATCAATGGGTGGAACTGACCTTCGATTTCAGTGACTTCTCAAATGCAAACATGAACAATATTGTCCTCAAAATTAGCGGTGCAAATACGACTGAAGGAGATGTGTACTATTTTGACGACATTGTCGGGTCTCCCTTGTATCCTCCAAATACGAGTACAAACCCAGCTTCAGGTGCCACAGGTATTTCTGTTGGATCAAATCTTAAAATTTCAACCAATTCAAAGTTCAAAAACACCGACGGTTCTGAACTTTCCGACCTTTCAGGGGCTGTTTCCTTGAAAATCGGAGGTGCTGATGGAACTGACGTTCCCTTTACTGCAAGCATCAACGATGCTAAAAATGTCATCACCCTTGACCCAAGTTCACCATTAGAAAATGCGACTACCTACTGGTATGGAATCATTGACAATGCCTTGGCTTATGAAAATAGAACAGAAATCATCGGAGCCAATGCTGTTTTTACAAGCAAGGAAGCAAGCGTTGGTCCTGTTGAAGAAATGCTCTTTGACTTTGACCAAAGCAATGCAGCCGTTGAATTTTCAGCTTGGGACGGGAACTCTCAATTTGAAAAGATCGCCAATCCAGACCCGACAGGGATCAACACTTCTGAAAACGTAGCTCAGTTTACTGCAGGAGACGGCGCGGGTGGTGGTGGTGGTTGGAGCCCTCTAGGTGCTGATATTCCATCGGGTGCTGTGGATTTTACAGAAACCCCATTTGTACGTGTAAAAATTTGGACGGCAAACCCAATCACGCTCACGTTTAAATTTGAAAACAATCCAACTTGGCAGGACCAAGCAGAGTTCTCTTATACCCTCCGTGAAGACGAACTAAACCAATGGACTGAAGTTGTGTATAATTTTGGCAGTGTCACACTGACAAATCAAAATAAAATCAATCTTTATTTTGATGGAGCGAGAAACCATACGACTGCAGGAACCGTTTATTACTTTGACGAGATCAAAGTAAGCGATGTTGCACCTGCTGCAACGTTCACAACCAATCCTACTTCCGGAGCTACTGAAATCCCTTTGGGAAGTAACTTACAAATCAACACCAACCTTGCCTTTCGAGATTTGGACGGCATAGAAATTACAGATTTCACAGAAAAAGTGGCCTTGAAAACAAACGATGCCAATGGTGCCGACGTCTCTTTTACAGCAAGCATCAATGAAAGTAAAAACAGCATCACCCTTGATCCAACTGAAAATTTGAGTAGCGCCACAACCTATTGGTTTGGAATTTTAGACGGAACACTTGAAACCTCTGAAAAAGAAGCAATTACCAGTGTAAATGCTACATTTACCACCAAGGCCGCTGTCGTTGGAGATGTGGTGGAAACACTGTTTGATTTTGACACGACAAATACAGCTGTTGGATTTGAAAGTTGGGGAGGTACAGGTTTTGCTAAAATTGCAAACCCAGATGCGACAGGAATCAATACTTCTAATTTTGTAGGGGAATACACACACGCAGGAAATGATTCTGGATTGGAAAACAGTCTTGTCGGTGGGAATACACCTCTGACAGCTTTGGACTTCTCAGAAACTCCTTATATCCGAGTAAAAGTATGGGTGGACAAACCCGTGAGTGTCATGGTGAGAATTCAAAATTATCCAGATTATGGCAAAGGTTTTGAACAAAGCATTGAGGTTACAGAAGTCAGCCAATGGGTGCAACTAATTTACAACTTCAGTTCTGTCACTGCTTCAAATTACGACCGTGCTCAGATCTATTTTGACAGAACCGGGTCGGGAGAATCATTAGCTGGTGATACGTATTATTTTGACGATTACGAAAAAACCAACATTGCGCCTGTGGCGACATTTACAACCAATCCTGTTTCGGGAACTGCTGACTTTGCCGTAGGGCGTACTTTAGAAATCAGCACCAACCTTGACTTCAGAAATTTGGACGATTCGGACATCACAGACTTGACAGGAAAAGTAGCTTTGAAAACAAACAATGCCAATGGAACTTCCATTCCCTTTACCGCTGCTATCAACGAGACCAAAAACACCATCACCCTTGATCCTGAGACATATCTGGAAGGTGAAACTACCTATTGGTTTGGAATTGTCGATGGAACTATTGAAACTTCCAACAATACAGTTGTTACTGGAGTCAGTGCGATGTTTACAACCAAAGTAGCCGTAGAACAGACGCTTGTAGACTATGAGACTTTTGAGGGAGGAACTAATTTTGACACTTGGCTCGGAGATGAATGTGACTTCGATACAGCCTTTTCCAATCCGTTCCAAGACGGAAACAACTCCTCTGCTACGGTATTCAAATACAGCGATACAGGCGGACAATATGCAAATGTGCGTTTTGATCTTGAAGAAAGTTTGGACCTCAGTACCAATAGCTCATTTAGTTTGATGGTTTATGTGCCTTCTGAAGGCATTAGCGGAGCGCAAACCAATCAAATCTCATTAAAACTTCAAGACGGGAATGCAGCAAGCCCGTGGGAAACACAAACTCAAATTGACAAACCTGTGGTCTTGGACCAATGGCAAGAAATTACCTTTGATTTTGCGAATGACCCTTATGTCAACTGGATTAGTATCAACACCGATCCTGAAGACAGGACCGATTTGAACAGAGTTGTCCTTCAGATGAATGGTGAAAACAACACCGACCAAGTAACCGCATATATAGACAACATCAAAGGGCCTAAAGTGTCGGATTCAGGAACGGGGAACACTGACTTTTCAGTTCCTGCAAACAACTTTCGAATTGCCGTCACAGGTGAGACTTGTTTGGACAAGGGCAATGGGAAAATTGGAATTATCGCGATTGAAAACAACACCTATAATGCGACTATCGACGACAATACCTATCCATTTGTAGACAATGCTTTGACAATTGAAAACTTAGCAAGCGGTTCCTATACGATGTGTATTTCGGTTGCAAATCAAGATTTTGAAAGCTGTTTTGCAATTGAGGTTGCCCAAGGAGAAACGCTAAAGGCCGCTGCAAAAATCATCGTGAACAAAATTCAAGTTGAAATTGAGCAAGGTACGGCTCCTTATACCGTCTATCTCAATGAAAAAGTAGTCTTAGAAACCTATGACAGTGCTTTGGAAATCGAAGGGATTCACTATGGAGATCGTCTTGAAATCAAAACAGGCATTGCCTGTGAAGGATCTTTTACAAAAACAGTTGCAACCATCGGAACAGTCACTGCCCTACCGAATCCAACAAATGGCAGCTTTGAAATCGGATTGGCAACAGAAGAAAAAGAAGTGGTCGTTTCGATTTACAATTTAAAATCCAAATTGCTAAGTCGCAAGCCGTACCCTGTTAATTCAGGAAAAATTCAATTGAATCTTGAAGGTGCCCCTAGCGGATTGTACCTGGTAAAAGTAAATGCAGAAGAAACTATCACTTTAAAAATCGTAAAACACTAAAGCCATGAAAAAATACATCTATATACTATTTGTAACTTTTACACTCGGATCCTGTAGCGGAGGGACTTCTGATGAGGGTCCAGAAGACACAAATCTAAACCCAACAACTCCGGGACTCATCTCTCCGACAAACAACTTGCTTTGTGTTGATGCTACTTTGAATTTTAGTTGGAATGCTGCCACTGATGCCGATGGAAATGCCATCAACTACTTGCTTGAAATTGCAACTGACAATCAATTTGCAAACATCGTAAAAATGCGAAATAACATCACTGCAACCTCAACACAATTTTCGTTGGAAACAGGAACTAGCTATTATTGGCGTGTGAAAGCGATGGATGAAGAAGATGGAGCGAGTGATTACTCTTCTGTCTACCAATTTTATACAGAAGGTGTCGGCTTGGTCAATCACATTCCTTTCCTGCCTGCACTGATCGGTCCAGAAATGGAAGCAACTGTTTCTGAAAGCTCAGTAACTTTGGAATGGACTGCTAGTGATGTAGACAATGACACACTCATGTATGACCTCTATTTTGGAACGACTGAAACACCGGAATTGGTTTCAGAAAACCAAAGTGAAACAACTTATGTCTCTACCGTTAGCAGCGCGTCAAATTACTACTGGAAAGTGGTTGTAAAAGATGGAAAAGGAGGTGCATCCATCGGCCCAGTTTGGCGTTTTTCTGTAAACTAAAGAGAAGAAGTACAAGGCGCATTCTTTTTTTAAATCAAACCTATTGGAAGAGGTAGTTAAGAAATTAACTGCCTATTTTTTAGACCACTCCTTGTGCCAACATGGCATCGGCAACTTTGACAAAACCTGCGATATTGGCTCCTTTTACATAATCTACATATCCGTCTTTATCCGTGCCATACTGAACACAAACCTCATGGATATCTGCCATAATTTCTTGTAATTTTTCATCTACTTCAATTCGTGACCAATGAAAGCGCAGCGAATTTTGAGTCATTTCCAACCCTGAAGTGGCCACTCCACCTGCATTGGATGCCTTGCCAGGCGCAAACAAAATTTTGGCTTTGTGAAACTCGTGTATCGCCTCTGGTGTCGACGGCATGTTGGCACCTTCACTGACGCAAATACAACCGTTTTTTAAGAGTTGCTTGGCGTCTTCCCCATCCAATTCGTTTTGCGTGGCACAGGGCATGGCGATGTCACAAGCAACCGCCCAAGGTCGTTTTCCTTTTTGAAAGCTAGCCCTTGGATATTCTTCCAAATATTCTGAAATGCGCCCTCTTTTCTCGTTTTTCAACTCCATCACAAATGCAAGTTTTGCTGCATCGATACCATCGGGGTCAAAGAGTGTGCCTGAGGAATCCGAAAGCGTCACTACTTTGGCACCTAACTGGATCGCTTTTTCAGTAGCAAATTGTGCGACATTTCCCGAGCCTGAAACGCAGACTGTTTTTCCTTCAAAAGATTTGTTCTGTGTCTTCAACATGTTTTCAGCAAAATACACCGTCCCATAACCGGTGGCCTCAGGACGAATCAGAGAACCTCCCCAAGTCAAGCCTTTGCCGGTGATGACTCCTGTAAATTCGTTGCGAAGCTTCTTGTATTTCCCAAACAAAAATCCAATCTCTCTCGCCCCTACACCGATGTCTCCTGCAGGAATGTCTTTGTTGGGCCCGATATGACGAAACAACTCGCTCATAAAGGCATGGCAAAAACGCATGATCTCATCGTCTGATTTCCCTTTCGGATCAAAGTCTGAGCCTCCTTTTGCTCCTCCCATCGGAAGAGTCGTCAGTGCGTTCTTAAAGACCTGCTCAAAGGCCAAAAATTTCAAAATGCTCAAATTTACAGACTTGTGAAAACGCAGTCCCCCCTTGTAAGGGCCAATGGCAGAATTCATCTGTATGCGAAAACCTCTGTTTACATGGATTTCACCTGCATCGTCTACCCAAGAAACTCGAAACATCAATACCCGTTCGGGCTCAACCATGCGCAATAAAATATTTTTCCCAAAATAAATGTCGTGGTCTACAATGTAAGGGATGACCGCATCTGCAACTTCTTGAACGGCTTGTAAAAATTCTGGTTCGTTGGTGTTTCGTGACTTTACCAAGTCCATGAACTCGTCGATGATTTTTTTCATACTTTGATAGGGCTTTATAGATTGCACTTGTTCTTACGAATATAACAAAAATAATACCCATAATTTGTGTAATTTACACTGTGGTTTCGATTGCACCCAGAGCCATTGCTGCATTCGCTTAAAAATCTTTATTTTTATTCCTTGAAAAAAAATCAGTCACGACACATTTGGGCGCTTTTGATCTTGTTGAGCCTTCTTTTGATGGCTCCTCGGACAACTGACCCTGTTCAAGGCAGGCATGCTTGGGCAATGGCAGATCATTTTGCCCTCTCTTTAGGGTTTTTAGACAATGGTTTTGACTTTTTTCATCCACAAACCTATTGCTTGAATCCACAATTTGCTCCTGAAAAAGCCAGAAAAAAATCAACTGCTTATTGGAGTGTTTTTCCCAAATCTCCCAAAGGAATTACCGCCGTGGATTTCCCCATACACGCTTATATTGTTGCAGGGCTTATGAAGTTGTTGGATACGCGAAGTCCTGCTATCTATCGAATGTACATGCTCTTGTTGAGCCTTGTTGGTTTGTTTTACCTCTTTAAAACAATTCTTTTAGCTACCCGCTCTTTTGCAAAAGGACTCTTTGTCATTCTATTTGTCTTATTAGCTCCTACTTATGGCTATTATGCCGTCGGATTTTTACCGAGTGCTGCAGCACTTGCGCTCCTTTTTATCGCTGCTTACCATTTTACAAACTACTTAAAAACAAACCGTTTCCAATCGTATCTTTTCGCTTTGTTACTGATCACTCTTGCAGCATTGACAAGACTCCCTTTTCTGATATATCTTCTCGGACTTTTTTGCAGTTATGGCTTCAAGGCTGTTTGGCAAAAAAAAGGCTTTGTAAAAGAGCTTGTAGGTGCAAGTATCGGTATTGGAGCCGTCCTTTTGTATTTTGTGTACAACAAAGTTGTTCTTTCCGCCAATTATGGTTCCAATTTTTTAAATTACCCTTTGCCCCCGACCTCTTTAAAAGACTTTTCAGAGGTGCTTTGTGGGACTTTGTACTACGAAAGCTGGAGGTACCTAACCCTCGTTCACTACCTATTTTTAGGGTTGCTAGTAGTATTCGTCCTAAAAAATCGCGTTCAGATCTCAATCCCTCAAAAACACCAATTTGCAATCGGTTTCCTTGGAATCGTCACCCTAGGGATGAGCTGTTATGCCTTGCTGATGGGGCGTCAATTTGTAGCTCATGATTATTACATCTTGGATACTTTTTTTCCAATACTCGTATTTTGGTTGGTGTCATTTGCATCGTGGGAGAAAAAAGTAAAACTTCAAAACCGTAAAAAACAGCTTCTTTTGATGGGGGTTCTTGCGTTTGCACTGAACCGGCTTGTGTTTGCATACGGCTATGAGGCTCGCGAAACATCGCCTCTTGAAAAAACGCGGAGAAACTTTGAAAACAGTCACGAAATCTTAGACAGCTTACAGGTGTCCAAACACGCAAAAATACTACTACTCGATGCCTACAGTCCCAATTTGGCTTTTATTGGCATGCAACGCAGTGGCTTTTGTGTCATGCAGCCTTCCTCTGAGAACCTTCAACGCGCATTGTCTTGGCAATACGACTACATCGTCACTCAAAATTTTTCGTACCGCGAAAAGGTGTTGCAAAATTGCCCTGAATTCGAAGAAGGAACAACCGTCTATTTTTCAAATGACAAATTTACTATTCACTTAAAAAAATAGTACAGGTCTTTTTCTTTTTTTAAATTTGCTTTTTAATTTTCCATCCCATGCTAGACAAAGTAAAAGAACTGATTGGCGAGGCAAAAGCCTTTCAAGCAAATACACAGGAAGAAGTAGAAGCTTTTCGAATTCAATACTTAGGTAGCAAAGGAATTTTAAAAGAGCTGTTCAACGAATTTAAAACCGTTGACAACAGCTTGAAAAAAGACCTAGGCCAAGCCTTGAACCAATTGCGTGCAACTGCAACAGACAAAGTCAGTCAGCTCAAAGACGCTATGGAAAACACTGTCAAGAGCAAAAGCCACTATGGAGATTTGACTCGTCCTGCAGAACCGATCGAATTGGGAGCAAGACATCCCATCTCTGTTGTGAGAAATCAAATCATTGAGATCTTTGATCGCATCGGCTTTACGGTTTCGGAAGGGCCCGAAATTGAAGACGACTGGCATAATTTTACAGCACTCAACTTGCCTGAATACCACCCCGCAAGAGACATGCAGGACACTTTTTTTATTGAAAAAAATCCGGATTTGCTCTTGAGAACGCATACCTCTTCGGTACAGACACGCTATATGGAAAACCACAACCCTCCGATTCGTACTTTGTCGCCTGGACGTGTGTTTAGAAACGAAGACATCTCAGCGCGTGCCCACTGTATTTTTCACCAAGTTGAAGGGCTCTACATCGATACGGAAGTTTCTTTTGCCGATCTCAAACAGACACTTTTGTACTTTACCAAAGAGATGTTTGGAAAATCAAAAATACGTTTGCGCCCGTCTTATTTCCCCTTTACAGAACCCAGTGCTGAAGTAGACATCTACTGGGGTCTTGAAACAGAAACAGACTACAAAATTACCAAAGGAACTGGATGGTTGGAAATTATGGGCTGTGGCATGGTGGACCCCAATGTTTTGAAAAATGCCAACATCGACCCAGAGACCTACAGCGGCTATGCCTTTGGAATGGGAATCGAACGGATTGCCATGTTGCTGTATCAGATTCCTGACATTCGAATGTTTTATGAAAACGATGTTCGCTTTTTAGAACAATTCAAAGCTGTTTTGTAAACTTCCTTTTTTCAAAATCCCCATCAAGTCCTCTCATATGAAAAAAGACATTGCCATTCCAAAAGTGACTGACGTCTATATGGCCATTGTAAAAGAGTACAATGAAGATTTCCAATCGGAAGACTGGAATGCCTACATCATCAACAACAAAGAGGTGGATTTGGAGATGTTTTTGATTGTTTCAAAAGGAGACGAAGAAACGACGGCCTTGGAAACGTCAAAAATGCGCCATAAAATTGAGCGATTGCCCGCCAAATCCTTTGCAAAAGTTGAATACATCAATCCTGCAATCCTGCGTTTGAACAACCGTTTTGAAGTGACCTTTTTTGAAGGAAATCAACTCTATGACAAAACTTACTTGTTCAAAAAAGGGACAGTAAAAGAGGGCGCATTGAGAAGAATTCCTTTGCTTGAAAAGGACGGTGTACTCATCAAATAATTCCTGTACAAATCAACGGTTTTGATCCCTAGTCCAAAATGTCCGCCAATAATTTGAATTGTTTTTTGGGACTTCTTTTCAAATAAACAATGTTGTATACCGTATCGATAATGGGGGTCTTTGCTTTGTTTGCTTTGTTGCTCTCATAAGCGCTTTTTAGCGCGTAATAGCCTTCTGCTACCATGCTCATTTCAAACATCGCTGCTTTGACCGTATAGCCCTTGCCCAACATGTTTCCAAACATCCGGTTTCTGCTAAATGTAGAATAGCCCGTAACCAACAAATCTCCCAGATAAGCAGAGTTGTTGATGTTGCGCTTCATTTTGTGCACTTTTTTGATAGAGCGCTTCATCTCACGAATGGAATTGGACATCAAGACAGCTTGAAAATTGTCTCCATAACCCAAGCCATGTGCAATTCCGGCGGCAATGGCGTAAATGTTTTTCAACATCGCAGCATATTCGGTTCCGATGATGTCATCCGAAACCTTGCATTTGATATAATCTCCTGACAAAAACTCACTTAACAGCACAGCTTTCGATTCGTCCTGACAAGCAATGGTCAAATAGGACAGCCGTTCCAACGCTACTTCCTCTGCATGACAAGGTCCTGTAATGACACCGATGTTTTCAAAAGGAACACCAAAGGCTTTGTGAAGATGCTCTCCGATGATCAATCCCGTTTCAGGAACAATCCCCTTGATGGCAGAAAAAATAATTTTCTCCTTAAAATCAATCGTTGCCTTGGAAATTTCGTCGTGAAAATAAGCAGAGGGTATCGCAAAAATCAATAGGTCCGCATAGGCAACCATCTCGTCGACGTCACAACTTAAAAAAAGTTGATTGTTGTTGAATTCAGCAGAAGTCAAGTAATTGGGATTGTGGCTGTGCTCTTTTATATAGTCAATCGCTGTCTCGGATCGCATGTACCAGCCAACTGTTGGCAAATTTTCACACAACATTTTAACGATTGCTGTCGCCCAACTTCCCCCTCCAAAAACGGCTACTTTTAATGGTGTATTCATGAATGTTCGATTCCTTTTTGTTCTGCCAAAAATAGCAATTAATCTGCAACAAACGAATCTATTTCAATTTATCCCAAAATGTTGTTCCAAAAATGGTTGGCAAGACGCCTGTGGAGAATCAGCCCTTTCTTCTCTATTCTACATGCAGAATTGTTATCTTTGGAAACACCTTAAACAAGCGTCTTGAGTACCGCAAAAAGTTTTATTAAAAATACCCTTGTATACGGCATCGCTGCAGTACTCCCAAAAGCCATCAATGTATTGTTGGTTCGGTTGCACACGGGAACGCTGAGTACAAGCGAATACAGTGTCAACACCTCTTTTTATGTGTGGGCGGCCTATTTTAACATCGCACTTACCTACGGAATGGAAACCGCCTTTTTTCGTTTTTTCAACACAGAAAAAGAAAAGGGAAAAGTGGTAACTACCGCTTTTATAAGCCTTTTCACTACCTCGCTACTCGCCTTGGCAACGCTCTTGTTTTTTAAAAATTCTCTTGCAGCGCTTCTCGGGTTTTCAAACTCCTTTTATTTTTCACTCCTCATATGGATTTCTATTTTGGACACCTTGGTCGTCATTCCTTTTGCCTATTTGCGTGTCGTTGGAAAATCCAAAAAATACACTTTGCTACGCGTAATCAACATCTTGATCTACACGTTTTTCAACCTCCTCTTCTTGTGGGCATTGCCAAAAATTTCTGAAATCAATTCTTCTTTTTCAGAGAGTATTGGGAACGTTTACCGAGCCGATTTTAAAGAAGGATATATTTTTGTAGCCAACCTCATTGCAAGTGCTGCCACCTTTTTAATGGTCTTGCCACTCCTATTTAAATTTCAATTTTCTTTTGACAAAAAGATTCTTAAAAAAATGCTTTCTTATAGCTGGCCTATCTTTATTGCTGGGTTGGCCTATACCACCAATGAAAATTTAGACAAACTTTTGCTGGAAGATTGGCTGGGGAAAAGTGTGATGGGTGCTTATGCAGGTGCTTATAAAATTGGTGTCATCATGTCTCTTTTCGTCATGGCTTTTCGTTTGGGCGCCGAACCGTTTTTCTTCAACCACGCACAAGACAAAAACGCTCCAAAAACCTATGCCTTGATTTTAAAATGGTTCGTGATTTTGGGGGTTTTCTTTGTCGTCATCATCGTCGGTTATTTAGACGTGGTTGCGCAAATTTTCCTCGGCGACAAAGCCTACTACCAAGCCTTATCAATCGTTCCTGTCATTTTGATGGCCAACTTGTTTTTGGGGATCTACAACAACCTGTCCATCTGGTACAAACTCACAGACAGAACCCACTACGGAATGTACATTTCTTTGTGGGGCGCTGCAACAACTGTTCTATTGTTGGGGCTTTTGATTCCCCAAATTGGATTTATGGGTGCTGCTTGGGCAACGCTTGCGGCTTATGGAAGCATGTTGTTGCTTTCTTACTGCATCGGACAAAAACACTATGCCGTTCCCTATGATTTGAAAAACTGCGTTTTTTACTTGGTTTTAGGAGCCGGAATGAGCGGTTTGTCTTTTCTAAAATTTAGAGGTAACTTTACAGTAAGTGCTCTTTTTATCTTATTGTTCTTATTCATTGTCTATGGAAAAGAAAAAGAAGAACTAAAAAAAATAAAGCGCTGATGCGTTAACTGCCAAAAAACAACAAACGCGTTTCATTCACATTAAAAATTGAGCCCCATGAAAATCAACATCATCAACAAATCAAAACACTTCCTCCCGCATTACGAAACTCTTGCTTCTGCAGGGATGGACTTGAGGGCCAATCTCGATGAAGTCATAATACTCAAACCCATGCAAAGAGCAATCGTCAAAACAGGCCTTTTTATCGCCTTGCCTGTTGGAACAGAGGCCCAAGTAAGACCCAGAAGCGGTCTGGCAGCGAAAAATGGGGTGACGGTCCTGAACAGTCCTGGTACCATCGATGCGGATTATAGAGGTGAGATTGGGGTCATCTTGATCAATCTGTCCTTAAAAAATTTTACGATAAATGACGGAGAACGCATCGCGCAATTGGTCATTGCAAAACACGAACGTGCCGAATGGCGGGAAGTCACCGAATTGGACAACACCGAAAGAGGCGCTGGAGGTTTTGGAAGTACAGGTGTTTAGCACAAAAAGGAAATCCCCCTATTCAATTACAAATCAAAACCAATTTTGACGTCCAATTTGTGAGCGATGATCTTATTGAGCTGCGCCTTCAATTCAGGAATTTTTACGTCTTTCAGCGCATCGTTGGAAAAAGCGTACATCAACAAGGCTTTGGCTTCCTTTTTAGGAATTCCTCGTTGTTGCATGTAAAACAAGGCGCTTTCGTCCAATTGGCCGATGGTACAACCGTGCGAACATTTTACATCGTCTGCAAAAATCTCCAATTGAGGCTTGGTGTTTACCGAAGCTTTGTCTCCGACAATAATGTTGTTGTTCTGCTGAAAAGCATTGATTTTTTGAGCAGCTTGTTCCACGATTACCTTGCCGTTGAACACCCCAGTCGCACGGTCGTCATAAATGCCTTTGTACATTTCATGAGATTCGCAATTAGGTGCCTTGTGTTTGACCAAAGTATGGTTGTCGACATGTTGCTTTTCATTCAAAATAGAAATGCCGTTGAGGTGAGACACACAGTGCGTTCCTTCCTGGTAAAATTCCAAATTGTTACGTGTCAAATTCCCGCCAAAAGAAAAGGTGTGTACGGAAGCGACACTGTCTCTTTCTTGAGAGACGAAGGTGCTGTCAATCAAAGAAGCAGAAGCCCGATCGTTTTGCATTTTATAAACATCCACAATCCCTCTGGTCTTTACAAAAATCTCAGTGACTGAATTGGTCAAGGTATTGTTTTCTGTCAGACTTTGGTGGCGTTCAACGATTTGTACATGTGCATTTTCCCCAACAATGACCAAATTTCGAGGTTGGATCAAAAGCTCTTTTTCGGTTCCCGTTGAAAAGTTTACAATTTGAATTGGTTTGGGAACTACAGTATTTTTGGGAATCTGAATGTACGCTCCTTCATTTGAAAAGGCGGTATTCAAATCCGAAAGACTGTTTTTTTTGTTAGCCAATTGGTTGAAATACGCATCAATGACCATTTTGTATTTAGGCTTTTCCAAAGCTGCAGACATCACACAAACGTCCAATCCGTCATGCGTGGTTTCCGAAAGAAAAGAACTAAAAACACCGTCGATAAAAATCAAATTGTAACAATCTGTTTCATTGAGCAAGAATTTTTTTACCTGTTCGTATGCCAACGTGGGAATTGCCTTTGGAAACACATTGTAATCGTGTTTCAAAACAGCATTCAAACTGGTGTATTTCCATTCTTCGTCTTTTTTAGTCGGAAAACCTTTGCTCTCAAAGGCACCAAAAGCTTCGGTACGAATATCGTGAACCTTCGATGTGGTGTCGATATCTACTTTGTTTTCAAAAGCCAAAAATGAGGAGGCCAATTTTTCTTTTAATTCCATTGTATAAGGTTGTAAAGTCTCGGAAAATTCCCAAAAATGAGAAGTGAAATCCGAAAATCTAAATTTATGCTTTCAGTTCTTCTTTGATCCAATCGTATCCTTTTTCTTCCAATTCCAAGGCCAGTTCTTTGCTGCCTGATTTGACAATTTTACCGTCGTACAATACATGGACAAAATCGGGAACGATATACTCTAAAAGTCTTTGGTAATGGGTGATTACAATCACCGCATTGTCATTGGATTTCAATTTGTTAACCCCGTTGGCAACGATGCGAAGTGCGTCGATATCCAACCCCGAATCGGTTTCGTCCAAAATCGCCAATTTGGGTTCCATCATGGCCATTTGGAAAATCTCATTTCTTTTTTTCTCTCCTCCCGAAAAGCCTTCGTTCAAAGAGCGAGAAAGAAATTTTCGATCAATCTCCAACAATTCGGACTTCTCGCGAATCATTTTCAACAAGTCTTTGGCAGGCATTTCTTCCAACCCTTTGGCCTTGCGTGTCTCATTGATGGATGACTTGATAAAGTTGGTTACGGTAACTCCAGGGATTTCAACCGGATATTGAAAAGATAAAAACACGCCTTCGTGTGCTCTTTCTTCGGGTGCCAATTCGCTGATATCTTTTTCGTTCAATGCGATGTTCCCTTCCGTCACTTCGTATTCTTCTTTCCCAGCAATCACAGATGCCAACGTACTTTTTCCGGCTCCGTTAGGGCCCATAATGGCATGAACTTCTCCTGCATTTACCTGGATGTTCAATCCTTTTAGAATTTCCTTGTCTTCTATTCTGGCGTGTAAATTCTCTATTTTTAACATTTCCTTCTTTTTAAGATGTGTGCTTGTTCGTGTTGGAAGCTATGAATGGGCTTCAAGCGGGCGTCTTTAAAATTAATTTTACCCTACAGAACCTTCCAAGCTGATTTCTAATAATTTTTGTGCTTCTACAGCAAATTCCATCGGCAATTTGTTGAGCACGTCTTTGCTAAAGCCATTGACAATGAGTGCGATTGCTTTTTCGGTATCGATGCCTCGTTGGTTGCAATAAAACAGCTGGTCTTCTCCAATTTTACTCGTCGTTGCTTCGTGTTCTATCTGAGCAGTCGTGTTCTTTGCTTCTATGTATGGAAAGGTATGTGCTCCGCATTGGTCGCCCATCAACAAAGAATCGCATTGAGAGAAATTCCGTGCATTTTCTGCCCTGCTGTTGATTTGCACCAAGCCTCGGTAACTGTTTTGAGATTTCCCAGCGGAGATGCCTTTGGAGATGATGGTGCTTTTGGTGTTTTTTCCCAAGTGAATCATTTTGGTCCCCGTATCTGCTTGTTGAAAATTGTTGGTCACCGCGATGGAATAAAACTCTCCTACAGAATTGTTTCCTTTCAATACGCACGAAGGATATTTCCAAGTCACAGCAGAACCGGTCTCTACCTGCGTCCAAGAGATTTTTGCATTGGTCTCGCAAATCCCTCTTTTGGTTACAAAATTAAAAACCCCTCCCTTGCCATCTTTGTCTCCAGGAAACCAGTTTTGAACCGTGGAATATTTGATCTCTGCATCGTCCATCGCAATCAATTCAACCACCGCTGCGTGCAGCTGGTTTTCATCTCGAGCAGGTGCAGTACACCCTTCCAAATAACTCACATAACTGCTTTCGTCAGCAATGACCAAAGTCCGTTCAAATTGTCCTGTTCCTCCCTCGTTGATTCGAAAATACGTGGACAATTCCATCGGACATTTGACTCCTTTGGGAATGTAACAAAACGAACCGTCCGTAAAAACAGCGGAGTTCAAGGCCGCATAAAAATTGTCTGTTTTGGGAACGACTGTCCCCATGTATTTTTTAACCAATTCAGGGTGCTCCTGAATGGCTTCAGAAATGGGACAGAAAATAATGCCTTTTTCTGCCAAGGTCTTTTTAAAAGTGGTGGCTACCGACACAGAATCAACAACGATGTCTACAGCAACCCCTTGCAATTTTTTCTGCTCGTCAATGGAAATTCCCAATTTTTTGTACATTTCCAGCAATTCTGCATCTACATCGTCCAAACTCTTGTTTGGGTCTGCTTTTTTGGGTGCAGAATAGTAACTGATGGCTTGAAAATCGGGTTTTTCATAACGGACATTCGCCCACTCCGGTTCTTTCATTTCTTGCCAGATTCGAAAAGCGTCCAAACGCCAATCGGTCATCCATTGGGGCTCGTTTTTCTTTTGAGAAATGGCGCGAACGATGTCTTCGTTGAGGCCTTTTGGAAAGGTATCCGATTCAATGTCTGTATAAAACCCGTACTCGTATTCTTGAGTTTCGAGTTCTTTTTTTAAATCGTCTTCTGTGTATTTCATGGATCCACATTTAAGTCAAGCTGTTCGCAAGGAAAAATTGCCCTTTTGCTTGTCTTGTTTAAATCTTATGTTCTTCTTTTTTGCAACGCTCTTTGGGTTTTTGAATCGTCTCTTTTTACAGTGAAAAAGATTCCCCACAACCACAGGTTCTGTTCGCGTTGGGATTATTAAAAACAAAACCCGTTCCGTTCAGCCCGCCAGAATACTCCAAAGTGGTCCCAATCAGGTACAAAAAACTCTTCTTGTCAACGATGATTTTCACCCCATTGTCTTCAAAAACCTTGTCCTCTTCCTGGCTGTTTTTGTCAAAATCCAAATCGTAAGACAAGCCCGAACAGCCGCCACTTTTCACCCCAACTCGAACAAAATCTTTGCCGGGATCAAAGCCGTCTTCCGACATCAATTCGATGACTTTTTTCTTTGCGATGTCTGAAACTTTTATCATAGTGCAATTGCTTAACTCATATACTGTCTGCAAAGATACGATTTGTAAACTGTATTTAGAACAAATCCAAGTTGAATTAATTTATCCTTTGATAGAATCCTTTTATCCAAAAGCGAGATATTTTTCTAAAAATAAATCCAAAAGTCAAAAAAAAGATGGAATTTTGCAATTCTTAAAAGCAAGTCCTATGTTAGAAGACAAAGCCCCCAACAAAACAAGCCTCTCCGAATTGGGCGAATTTGGCCTGATTCGCCACTTGACCGAAACTTTTAAAATTGGTCAAAAATCCACCGTGAAAGGCGTAGGAGACGATGCCGCAATTTTGGACCACAAAGGCCAAAAAACCCTTGTGACAACAGACTTGTTGGTGGAAGGGATTCACTTCAACTTGGCCTACATGCCACTAAAACACCTCGGCTACAAAGCAGTCATGGCCAACCTTTCAGATATCTATGCCATGAATGGAACTGCCACTCAAATCACAGTTTCCATCGCAGTCTCAAACCGTTTTACGCTAGAAGCTTTGGAAGAACTGTACGCCGGCATCCAACTGGCTTGTGAAACCTACAAAGTAGATTTGGTAGGAGGAGACACCAGCTCTTCCCAAACAGGACTGCTGCTCAGTATTACGGCTATTGGAACTGCCAAAGAAGAAGAACTTGCCTACAGAAGTGGCGCGAAAGAAAACGATTTGTTGGTGGTTACTGGTGATTTGGGTGCAGCATATCTAGGGTTACAAGTCTTGGAGCGAGAGCGCCAAGTGTTTGAGGTAAATCCCAATGCACAACCAGACCTAGAGGCTTATACCTATTTGGTAGAACGCCAATTGAAACCCGAAGCACGCAAAGACATCGCTCCATTGCTCCGAGAATTGAAGGTCAAGCCTACGAGTATGATTGACATCTCTGACGGACTTTCCTCAGAAGTGATCCACTTGTGCAAAAGTTCAGACCTCGGTTGCAATGTCTACGAAGACAAACTGCCTTTGGACCCTCAAGTCATCTCCACTTCGGAAGAATTCCAAATGGACAGTACCGTGGTGGCTCTGAACGGAGGAGAAGACTACGAGCTTTTGTTTACGGTGGCGCAAACCGATTTTGAAAAAATCAAAGGAAATCCCAATTTCTCTATCATCGGACACATGACTCCCAAAAACGACGGCATTCATTTGGTCACCAGAGCCCATCAAAAAATGGAACTCACCGCACAAGGATGGGATGCACTTTTGAAAAAACAATAGCAATTTCGACTTGGAGATTCGGGTTTCGTGATTCTAGGTTCGAAGTTGGTTGAACATCCCCAGCATTCAAAATAGCTGTTTTTTGTCTTTTTTTTAGAAAAACGGCCCCAATAAAAAGGTTTCTGTATCTTTAAAGCATTTAGACATTCCCTCAATCCCATCATATGAAAAACACAATTTTAGCAACAGGCGGCACCGGATATGTAGGCGCCTGGGTAGTCAAAGGACTGCTTGAAAAAGGGCATACTGTGCGCTTGACAGTTCGCGATAAAACCAAAAAAGAAAACTACCGGTTTCTATCAAAAATTGCTGAGGATTCAATCGGATCCTTGGAAATATGGGAAGCCGAGTTGTTAAAAAAAGGAAGCTTTGACAAAGCAGCAAAGGGCTGTGATCGCATTGTACATATGGCCTCTCCTTTTCGACTGAATGTCAAAAATGCCCAAAGTGATTTGGTCGATCCAGCGGTCAAAGGAACCCTCAATGTGCTGCAAGCAGCCAACCGTTCCAACTCCGTAAAAAAAGTAGTGCTGACTTCGAGCATCGTCGCGGTATTTGGAGACAATGCCGATCAAAAAAAACTAGGTCTTACCGCCTTTACAGAGGCCCACTTTAACAACTCTAGCACACTAAAGCACCAGCCCTATTCTTTTTCAAAAGTGCAAGCAGAAAAAAGTGCTTGGGAGCTCGCCAACCAACAAAGCGATTGGCAGTTGGTCGTGATGAACCCCGCTTTTGTCATGGGGCCCTCACTCACTCAAAATTCACAGTCGGAAAGCTTGAAAATCATGTCTGAAATCTTGTCGGGAAAGTACCGATCAGGAGCTCCTGAATTGTACCTGGGCTATGTAGATGTTCGCGATGTCGCAAAGGCCCATGTCTTCGGTCTCGAAAACGAAACCAAAGGAAGACACATTTTATCCGGGCGTGTTACAGACATGCTCTCTTTTATCCAACTCGTCAAAGAACACAGCCAGCACAAAAATAAATTGCCCAACACATTTGCTCCGAAATGGCTGCTGGGCATCGTCGGTTTTTATTTTGGAATTACCCGAAAATTTGTCACTAACAACGTGGGCATTCCGATTGACATCGACGCCTCCAAAAGCAAAGAAAAATTAAATTTGAACTACCTCCCCTTGGAACAGACTGTGAAAGATATGGTGCTGCAAATGGAAGTTGATTGACCCCTACAAAGACATGCCACACCTCCTTCAAAACAAAACCCTAAAAATTGTCGTAGACCTCCCCTTGGAAAACTACCGCCTTGCTCGCTTTGATTGGACAGGAAAAATTGTGTCTGTAAAATTTGACGGCACCGAAGTTTCAGGCCGAGAAAAAGCAGGCGATAAAAACCATGTACAACTTGGAAAAGGCTTTTACAACGAGTTTGGGATTGTCAGGCCTGTCGGGTTTGAAGCAACGGAAATAGGAGGATGGTTTCATAAAATAGGAGTCGGTTTGTTAAAAAAAGAGGACGGCCAAGCCTATGCTTTTGACAAAGCCTACAAAATAAAGCCGGCTGTCTTCAAAATCCACAAAGAAGCACAAAAAATAACAATCCGTTGTACGCCGCCTTCGGTCAACGGCTATGCTTATGTCTTGCACAAAAATATACGCTTGTTGGAAAGTGGATTTCAGCTTCAGACACGGCTAGAAAATACGGGAGAAAAAACAATTGCCACCGACGAATACAACCATAATTTTCTGGCCATTGACTCCCAGTTTACCAAAGAAAATTACCGCTTGAAGTTCCCTTTCGATTTGGACCCCAACAACTTTGAACAAAGCATCAATCCTGAAAACAGGCTCTGTTTTGACCAAAAGGACATGGCTTTGAATGCGCCTGTCAGAGAGCCTTTCTTTTTCAGCGACCTGAGTGGCGGTAAAACCTTTCCCGCAAGTTGGGAACTGACCAACCAAAATCGAAATTTTAAAATTCGAGAAGAGGCGAGTTTTCAGACAAACAAAGTAAATGTATGGGGATGGGAACAGGTCTTGAGTCCTGAACTGTTTTGCGAAGTCCTTGTCAAGCCAGGACAATCCATGGAGTGGTCCCGGACTTACAACCTGTCGAAGCTCCGTTAAAAAAACCAAGTCTAAAAAATGTAGCTGTATTTCTAGGCCTTTTCGGCATCCAATCCACCTAACACTCTGTTGGAACCGGAACTAAACTTTGGTCCCAAAAACAGAATGAGAATCTCTTGCCCCTACCCTTCTAATTTTGTTGACAATTCAAACCACCGACCTTCCTTGTCTTCGATCTCTTGAATGATTTTTTGCAGCGCTAGAGACCGTTCGTTGATTTGATCTTCCGGTATTTCTCCTTTGGAAAATTGCGCCTCTATGGATTCTTTTTGACTTTCCAACTTGGCAATGTCACTTTCTAAAGTACCGTATTCTCTTTTTTCTTGGTAACTCAACTGCACCTTTTGCACTGATTTTTCTGCGGATTTTTTTTCGACTGGGCGTTCTCCCGTCTTTACAGCAGTAGCTTCAGTGGGTTTGGAATCTTCATAGGTCCTGAAATCCGAATAATTTCCCGGAAAATTTTCTACCGTACCCGCTCCGCGAAAAACGAACAAAGAGTCGACAATTTTATCCATAAAATAACGGTCATGAGATACGACTATGAGGTTTCCTGGAAAATCCAACAAGAAATTCTCCAAGACGTTTAGGGTGACAATGTCCAAATCATTGGTGGGCTCATCCAAAATCAAGAAATTTGGATTTTGGATCAATACGGCACAGAGGTACAAGCGTTTTTGCTCGCCACCACTCAACTTCTCCACAAAATCATATTGGCGTTTTCTAGAAAACAAAAAACGCTCTAACAGTTGCCCCGCAGAAATCTTGTTGCCTTTGGCCAAGGGAATGTAATCCCCAAATTCTTTGACCACGTCGATGACCTTTTGACCTTCTTTGGCTTGGATTCCATTTTGGGTGTAATAACCGTATTTAACGGTCTCTCCCAAAATCACTTTCCCCTGATCTACAGGTGATTTTTGGGTTATGATATTTAAGAAACTTGATTTCCCTGTTCCGTTTTTTCCGATTACCCCAATCCGTTCCCCCCGTTTGAACACGTAGTCAAAACCCTCGAGGATTTTCAAATCGTCAAATGCTTTGTAAACTTTGTGCAGCTCGAGAATTTTACTCCCCAAACGCTCCATGTTGATTTCCAACTGTACCTTGTGTTCACTCCGTCGGTTTTGGGCTTTCTCTTTGATTTTGTAGAAATCGTCAATCCGAGATTTGGATTTTGTCGTTCTTGCTTTGGGCTGACGTCGCATCCAATCCAGTTCTTTTTTAAACAGGTTTTTGGCCTTTTCTTGAACCACTTGCTCCAAGGCCACTCGCTCTTCTTTCTTTTGAAGGTAATAGGAATAACTCCCTTTATAGCGGTAGAGTTGCCCGCTGTCCAATTCGATGATTTCTGTACACACCCGTTCCAAAAAGTACCGGTCATGTGTGACCATAAACAGGGTCATTTTTTCTTTTTTAAAGAAAGCTTCCAGCCATTCAATCATTTCCAAGTCCAAGTGATTGGTTGGCTCGTCCAAAATCAACAAATCGGGTTTGTTGATCAAAACAGTGGCCAATCCCAAGCGTTTTTTTTGCCCTCCGGAAAGCTGCCCCACTTTTTGACTGAGGTCATCAAATTTCAATTTGGACAAAATCTGCTTGTACTGCGTTTCAAAATCCCACGCATCGTATTGGTCCATCAGTTCAAAAGCACGTTGGTAGGCATCGGCGTCCTCTGGATTTTCAAGTGCTGCTTCGTATTGTTTGATGACTCTAAGGGTTGGGTTGTCAGAGGCAAAAACAACCTCTTCAATGGTCAATTCCGCGTCCAAATGGTCGTCTTGTGCCAAATAACCGATGTGGATGTCTTTTCTGCGAACTACCTGACCAGTATCGGAACTGTCTCTTCCAGAAATGATGTTCAGAATGGATGTTTTTCCGGTCCCATTTTTGGCGACAAAGGCCACTTTTTGATCTTTGCTGATTCCAAAAGAGAGGTTTTCAAACAAAACGCGCTCTCCATAAGACTTGGAGATATTTTCTACAGATAGGTAATTCATTCGGATGCTATTGAGTGCTCAAAGATACAGAGACTTCAAGGAATATTTGGGCTTTCCAAGAAAAAAGGACTGCGCAGAAACTAAGCCTGTAAAATGGAACTTGTGTTTTTGTTTGAAGGTCACAACCGTTTCAAATTTTTCATGTAATTTTAAAGGCGCTTTCCAAACAACACTTGCGTCAAAAACAGAACCTATATCCATGCCAACTGCTCCTGTGCTTTCTGTCAAAAACCTTCACATCTCTTTTGTGTCAAAAGCAAAAACAAATCCTGTGGTTCAAAACCTTTCTCTTGAGTTGCACCCAAATGAAATTTTGGGAATTGTCGGAGAATCGGGAAGTGGGAAATCGGTTTCTTCCTTGGCAGTTTTGGGCTTGCTCCCTAAAAAAGAGGTCTTGTTGGAAGGGAGCATCACTTATGAAAACCAAGAACTCCTTCGTCTTTCAGAAAAAGAGTTCCGCAAGCTAAGAGGCAGCGACATCTCTCTTATTTTTCAAGAACCGATGAGCGCCTTGAATCCGAGCATGACCTGTGGGCTTCAAGTACAAGAGGTCTTATTGCAACACACAAAAATGTCCAAAAAAGAAGCCAAAGCAGCAGTCCTTGGGTTGTTTGAAAAAGTAAAACTCCCAAGAGCGGCAGCAATGTACAACCAATACCCGCATCAGATTTCCGGAGGGCAAAAACAACGGGTCATGATCGCCATGGCGATTGCCTGCAAACCAAAAATCCTCATTGCCGACGAACCAACTACAGCCCTGGACGTGACTGTTCAAAAAGAAATCATCAAACTCTTGAAAGAGCTGCAAGTAGAAACAGGAATGAGCATTCTTTTTATCTCACACGACCTCTCTTTGGTGGCTGAGATTTGCGATCGTGTTGCCGTCATGTACCAGGGAAAATTGGTGGAACAAGGAGCGGCTGATAAGCTGTTTGCGAATCCTGAGCACAATTATACAAAAGCACTCATCGCCTCAAAACCTCGGATTTATGAACGGTTAAAAAAACTACCTACTGTCAAAGATTTCATTGAAAACACCGTCAATCCAGCCCTGTACACGGAAGAAGAAAGACGGAAATTCCACCAGGTCATGTACGCCAAAAAACCGCTGTTGGTAATCAAAGACTTGAAGAAGTATTTTGTGAGAAGCCGTTCTTTTTGGTTTCAAAAACAGGAACCCGTCAAGGCCGTAGACAACGTATCTTTTCAACTTTACGAAGGAGAAACACTCGGGTTGGTCGGGGAGTCGGGTTGTGGAAAATCTACTTTGGGCCGAACGCTGTTGCAATTGGAAAAAGCGACTTCAGGGAAAATATTTTACAAAGGAAAGGACTTGACCCTCCTCAAAACCAAAGAACTCAAAGCGCTCCGCAAAGACATTCAAATCATCTTTCAAGACCCCTATTCTTCTTTGAACCCACGAATCCCTGTCGGAAAAGCCCTGATGGAGCCCCTGAAGGTTCACGGCATTTTAAAATCCCCCGCCGAACGCAAAAAAAGGGTCTTGTCGCTTTTGGAAAAAGTTGGCTTGCTGCCCGAACACTTTGATCGGTATCCTCATGAATTTTCAGGAGGTCAACGACAGCGGATTGGAATTGCCAGAACCATCGCCCTTCAGCCCAAATTGATTGTCTGCGATGAATCTGTCTCTGCCTTGGACGTTTCCGTTCAGGCACAAGTATTGAACTTGTTAAACGAACTCAAAACAGCATTTGGCTTTACCTATATTTTTATTTCACACGATTTGTCTGTGGTCAAGTACATGTCCGACCAGCTGCTGGTTATGAACAAAGGAAAAATCGAAGAAATAGGCGATGCAGATTCGATTTATACAAAGCCATCCTCTGTTTATACCGAAAAGTTGATCGCATCTATTCCCCGAGGAAAGCAACTGCTGTAACATCCATTTAGAACCCACAAAAGAGCGTTTGAGTTGATGTATAAAATTGTATCTTGCCCCTTAATTTCTTCTTCTAAAGACTGCAGGCATTCCATGAGCATCAAAATCTTATATTTCGTTACAGCCTTGACCCTCGTCTCTTGTGGTGCTCGAAAAGAAGTTACAGAACGAACAGTTCTGATGGAAAGCTCCGCCAGAAAAATTCTCAAAAACCACCAAAAAAACAAATTTGACAAACAAACACTGAGCGCCGATCTCAAGTTGAACTTCGCAAAGAAAAACAGCAGCCGAAACGTCTCTGTAAAATTGCGAATTCAAACAGGAAAAATGCTTTGGCTAAGTGGTTCTTTCTTTGGATTGCCCATTCTCAAAGCTACCATTACACCGAACCACGTTCGGTACTACAACAAATTGAACAAAACCTATTACGAAGGTGATTTTTCTTCGTTGAGCAAGCTGCTCGGTACGGCAGTGTCTTTTGAAATGCTTCAAAACTTGCTCTTAGGAGATGCCATCGTTCCTGTAAGAAGCAGGCATTTCAGTGCTAAAATAGCCAATCAATCCTACCTTTTGCATCCCAAAAACTCAAAACACCCCCTGCGTTTTTGGATCCATCCTTTTTATTACAAAATCGAAAAACAGGAAGTCCGAAATACCGACAAAGAACAAGTGCTGACAATTGCCTATAAAAACTACAAAAACATTGAAAATACAAGGGTTCCTGGAAGCATTGAACTCTGGGTACAAGACAAGACTGAACGAGCACAAATCGACATTGACTTCCGATCGGTTTCCGTAGACAAAAAACTCTCCTTTCCCTACAAAGTCCCAAAAGGATATCAAAAAATTGACGACTGATGGAAAAAAGATCCGCCTTGCAAAAACGCCCCAAAAAAAGATGTAAAAGCATTTCTTTCGCGCGTATTCTCTTTTGTATTTGTCTCTTGTTTGCATCCTTTTCAGCAAATTCCCAGTCCAAAAAACAAAAGGCACTGGAAGCGAAAAGAACACGCCTTCAAAAAGAAATCAAAAAGGTAAACACCCTGCTGTTTGACACTCAGAAAAAAGAAAAAAACCTGTTGCAGCAGGCAAAGGATTTGAAGCAAAAAATAAAAGTTCGCTCCCAACTCATCAAAACCTTAGACCAAGAAAAAAACCTGTTGGACTCGAAAATCAACGCCAATAGCCTTCGGATTCAAAACCTAAACGAAGCTTTGACACTTCTAAAAAAAGAGTATGGCGACATGGTCTACAAATCTTTCAAAAGCAAATCCTTGCAGAGCAGAATGTTGTTTGTCCTCTCTTCAAAAGATTTTCACCAAGCGTCTAAAAGAATCCAATACATGCGACAATACCGGGCGTTTCGCAAAAAGCAAGGAACAGAGATTGCCGTCAAAACAACTCAAATCGAAGCGCTAAACAGCAAACTTTTGGTCCAAAAAATACAAAAAGAAAACTTGGCTTCGGAACACCGAGAAGAACAACTCAAAATCGAAGTAGAAAAAGAGGAACAAGAAAATTTGATCAGCAAGGTCAAATCCCAAGAAAAAACCTACGTGGCGCAAATCAAAAAGAAACAACGAGAAGAACGCAGCATTGATCGAGAAATTGAAAGGCTGATCCGAGCGGCCATCGCAGCTTCTAAAAAGAAAGCAAAGAGCAGTGCCAAAGGGTTCTCACTGACTCCAGAAGCCAAACTTTTGGCTTCTAAATTTGCCTTCAACAAAGGCAAGCTTCCCTGGCCAGTGGTCAATGCCTTGGTGGTTCGAAACTTTGGAAAAATCCCTCACGAAACACTCCGTGGCATCACCATTCAAAGCAATGGCATTCATATTGCAACCAACAAAGGAGCCGATGCAAAAGCGGTCTTCGAAGGAACTGTGCTTGCCATTCAAGTAGGTTCCAGCGGCTTGAAAACCGTCATGATCCAACACGGGAATTACATTACGCTCTATAGCAATTTGGAAACGTTGGCTGTTCAAAAAGGAGAACGCATTTCTTTGAAACAACCGTTGGGAAAAATTCATACAGACAAGGTAACCGGAAAAACCATTTTAAAATTCCAAATCTGGAAGGACGTGCAGAAAGAAAACCCCAAATCGTGGCTGTTGCGATTGTAATGACAGTCGATTGGCAGCAATTATACAAACAAAGATTTTAACTCGGTAGCGTCTGCAGCTTTTAGCTTTCCCGAAAGGACCAAACTCAATTGGCGTCTGCGCAAAGCCGCTTCAAAGCGTTCTTTTTCCAAGTCTGTTTCTGGAAAGAGCTTCGGGACTGTTATCTTTTCTCCGTCAGCGCCCAAAGCGACAAAGGTGTAGATTCCTTCATTGACTTTTGTTTTGTGTCCTGAAAAGCGGTCTTCAATCCAGACATCTGCATAAATTTCCATAGAGGTTCCGAAAGCCCTCGACACTTTGGCCGCTATGGTCACTGTACTGCCAATGGGAACGGTTTTGTTAAAAGCCACGTGATTGACCGCTACTGTAACGGCGATTTGTGCCGAATGCCTTTGCGCTGCAATGCAACACACACGATCCATTCGAGACAGCAACTCCCCACCAAACATGCCGTTCAAAGCATTGGTGTCGCTTGGCAAAACCAAGTCTGTAGAAATACTGAGAGATTCTTTTGCTGTTTTTGTTTTCATACAAAGTCATTTTAAACAAGGCCTTTTCGAATTGGCCTCGTTAGCCAAGTTACAAAAATATCTTTCTGAGCAGCTCTCAGAACTTACTTTTTGTGTTTTGGTGAGCACGGACGCCAAATGCCGCCTTTTGAGCCTTAACATCTGTGCTCACCAAAACACAAAAAGCCTATCTTTACAAATGCCCGACTTGAGTAGGTCGTTTAAATAATTGACCTTTTTTAAGCAGTCAAGAGTGGGTCAATAAACGATTTAAAGACAAAAAATAAGATGCAAAACCGATTGACTGTCTCCTTGTTACAAACAAATCCTGCTTGGAAAGACACAGGCAAAAACCTGCTCGATATCGAAAACAAACTGCTTGAAATTTCTTCGGAAACAGACTTGGTGTTGCTGCCAGAAATGTTTGCAACGGGCTTTGTCACCGACCCAGCCGATGTGGCAGAAACCATGGAGGGAATGACGGTGCACTGGTTGCAAAAAATGGCAAAAACAAAACAAGTCGCTCTTGCGGGCAGTCTGCCAATCAAGGTAGCAAACCACTGTTTCAATCGCTTTGTCTTTGCAGCTCCCTCTGGAAAAATTTCCTTTTACGACAAAAGACACCTATTTGCCTTCGCAGGAGAAGACCAACACTACACTCCTGGCGCCGCGCCGCTCGCCATTACCTACAAAGGATGGAAGCTCGCTCCTTTTGTCTGCTACGATTTGCGGTTCCCTGTGTGGTCTCGCAACACAAATGCCTACGACGTGTGCCTCTACGTAGCCAATTGGCCCTCGGTTCGCATCGATGCGTGGAATGCCCTTCTAAAAGCAAGAGCCATCGAAAACACGAGCTATTGCATCGGTGTCAATCGCGTGGGAAAAGACGGTGCCAACCTGATGTATTCCGGCCATAGCCAAGTCCTTGGCCCCCTTGGAGAAATCCTTCAAAAAGCTCCAGAAGAAAAGGAAGCCCTTTTGACCGTCGAGCTCCGCAAGGACCATTTGGTCAAAACACGCAAAGAATTTCCCTTTTTGGCAGACCGCGATATTTTTCAAATAGAATGACCTGTTTTTGCGAAGCTCCAGCACCCTTTAAATCCCTAAATATCTTCAGAGATTCAATATCTTTGCCCTGCAATTCAAACACCAAAAGATGTATGTACTAAAAAATGATTGTCTGCACGTTCGCATCAAAAAAACAGGAGCAGAACTGAGCAGTATTGTTGGAAATGGAAAGGAATACCTTTGGGAGGGAAATCCTGCCTATTGGGCTGGACAAGCGCCGATTTTATTTCCGTTTGTCGGAAAGCTAAAAAACGATACCTACCGCTACAAAGGACAACACTATTCTTTGCCGCAACACGGTTTTTTTAGAAGAAGTGAAGACATCACACTGCTTGAACAAAGCGACACACGGCTCCTCTTTTCATTGAAAAGCAATCCGAAGACACGTTCGGTATTTCCTTTTGAATTTGAGTTCCAAACTGCTTACGAATTGCAAGGCACAAAAATCAACATCCGGCACGAAGTCCTCAATTTAGGAAACGACAAACTCTGGTTTTCTTTGGGAGAACACCCTGCCTTTTGCTGTTCGCTAACAGACAAAAAAGCAAAACACGACCAGTGTTTTTTGGAATTTGAAGAAAAAGAAACGGCAAGTACTTCTCTCTTGACAAAAGAAGGATTGATCGGGCCAGAAGAAAAAGAGATTTTAAAGGAAAGCCAGTTCTTGGAGTTGCCTGAAACGATTTTTGATGCAGATGCCTTGGTCTTTCAAAAAATGAATTCAAAAAAAGTGACTTTGCACAATCGAAAGGAAGGAAAGTTGGTCACGCTTGCCTACCGTGACTTTCCGTATTTGGGCATTTGGAGCAAGCCGATGGCGCCTTATGTTTGTATCGAACCTTGGCTAGGCATTGCGGACCCGTATGACTCTGAGCAGAACTTGGAAAATAAAAAAGGCATTCTTTCTTTGGAAACTGGAAAAAGCTTTCGAGCGAGTTACAGCATAGAAGTTCATTTGAAGGAATGAACTTTTGTGGTGTTTTTTAACTAAAAAAAGGCTGTCTTTGCAAGACAGCCTTTTGAGTTATGTAGTCAAAGGATTCATCCATTTGAAATCGTATGCGGTATCGGGAACGACAATTCTGTTGGCAATGCGTCTCATTCGATCTGGCAAGCGCATCAAGTAGGTTCTCGCTTTGTCTGCTTCGTCTGTCAATCCCGTAAAGGTGTCAATCGCCCAGGCTTTGTTCAGCTTTTCCAAAATATCAATATAGTCAAAGGCAGAATAGACGCCTGACCGTTGTGCGACATCCGAAAACTTGTCAAACAAGGAAGCTTTGGCTTGAAAAGATTCTCTCAAGTACATGGCAGGCATTTCGATTTTATATTTCATCATGTCGCAAAAAGCCAACATCATTTCACTGGGGTCTATTGCAAAAATTTGACGGACAAATTCTACATACGCCAAATGGTGTCGCATTTCGTCTCCAGCGATAATTTTAGACATTTTTGCCAAGCCTTTCATCCCTGCTTTTCGGGCGATTTTAGCCACATTGTTATGAGACACGTAAGTTGCTAGTTCTTGAAAACTCGTGTAGACAAAGGTTTTGTAAGGGTCTCTTGCGGTCCCAATATCAAAACCATCTGCCACAAGGTGCTGGGTGGTAATCTCTACTTCCCGCATGTTTACACGTCCAGAAAGGTAGATGTATTTGTTCAACACGTCTCCGTGCCTGTTTTCTTCTGCGGTCCATCTTCGGATCCAGCTTGACCATCCGTTGCCACCACCCTCTCCGTGTTGGTCGACACCGTCCAAGTCCAACAACCAAGATTCATAGGTAGGCAAGGCTTCTTCTGTGATCATGTCTCCGACAAGGGAAATCCAAAAATCGTTGTCCAATTCTTTGGAGAGCTCACGAATCTCAGCTACTTCGTCCATAAAAGTATCGGATTGGGGATTGGGCAAAAAATCTGTGGGTTGCCAAATTTCTTCTGGCGGAATCAAAAACTTTCCAAAGGTCGTTTCTATGTTTTTTTCAAGTGATAGCATCACTTCTTTTCGTACGTTGTGTAAAGACATCTTTTTCAATTTTGCTTTTCGATAGGTAAAGTTACTGCGTTTTTTATGGTTGCTTCCACATTTTGAAACAAATCTGCAAATTTCATAGAATTAACCGCCACAGGCGCATGTACTTGCATTTGAAGTGTTTCTCCTATGTTCAAGGGGAATAGGCCCTTTGAGACCAATTTCCAAGAGTTGTTGATCGTAATGGGAACGAGGTAAGCTGAGGGGGTGTTTTTGATCATTATTTTGAGTCCATTTTCTGAAAATCGTTTTGGAACCCCGTCTTTGCTTCGTGTTCCTTCTGGGAAGATGACCCCTGCCCAGTTATTTTTTTCAAGTTTTTTGCCAAATCTTGCCAAAGCGGATAAGGATTGTTTGGCATCTTTGCGATCGATCAATACAGAACCGCCGTGTTTGAGGTTGAAAGATACACTTGGAATGCCTTTTCCCAATTCAATCTTTGAAACAAACTTGGGATGTGTCTGGCGCAAATACCAAGAAATGGGTGTAATATCATGTGCGCTTTGGTGATTGGACACCAGCAACAACGGAACGTTTTCGGGCAAGGTGTGTGGCATGGAAACTTCAATTTTTGTTCCCAAAATTGAGAGACACCAAAGCAAAACTCGGTTCAAAAGATCGACTGTCTTTTTGTGTGTTGTGTATCCAAAAAGGCGCAAGGTCAACCATTGCAAAGGGTGAAAAACAACCAAAGTCATTCCAAAACAGAGGTAATACACCACCGATAGAGGATAGGAAAGAAGTGTTTTAAATCGCTGCATAAAGCCCACGTAAAGTGTTATTTTATAGCCACTGATTCCAAGGGATTCTGGAAAGAATTACCAACAGTGCAATTCCGTAAAAAAGCACAAACATTTTGAATTTCCCTTGAGCAGTTGTTTGTTTTTTGTGTTTGGACCAGCCGATGGTGATCAAAACAATTCCGAGCAACATGGAAATCGGGTGTTCTACTGCCAACAGGCGTGTAGGTGCTTCCTTCATAATTGCCCCCATTCCTTCGCTTTTCAAGGCTTTGTAAATTGGCGACATAAAGTACCACGCCAAACCGATCAGCAATTGAATGTGGGTAAAAATCAGTGCAAACAGCCCGAGACGCAAATCTTTGGCTTTGAATTCTTTTTTTGAGGCGAGGCCGATGACCGCATTGGCAACAGCAAGGATCAAAACAGCTAAGACCAAATAAGCCCAATACGAATGGAGTTGTTTCATTTTTTTTGTTTTACGTACAAATGTAAGTCAAAATCCTCAATTAAGCCTTGTTCAGTTCCTAAGCGCATGTTAATTTTTAGACAAACGTAAGTGGGATGTGGACTTCTTGATTTATCATAACCCTAAAAACAGGGGGTCTTTTTGCTGCGGTATCACTTGACAATTTGGGATAGCTTTCATTCTTGCTGTTGCCAATGCAGTCCCCGAGAATTTGTACACGTAAATCAACAGCTGTTTCAGAAATTGGGTGCGCCCGTTATGTTGTCATTTGAGCGTATATCTTTTTTGCCAAAACTTTCCCCAATTCTACCCCCCACTGGTCGTAACTGTAAATGTTCCAAAGGACTCCTTGAACAAAAATCTTGTGTTCGTACATGGAAATCAATTCCCCCAAAGAATGCGGCGTCAACTTGTCAATTAAGAGGGTGGTACTGGGCTTATTTCCTTCAAACACTTTGAATGGAGCGATCTTTTCAACGGTGGCCGCATCCCCGGTCATTTCTTCCAAGACCTCTTCTTTTGTTTTTCCGTTGCACAAAGCTTCTGCCTGTCCATAGAGATTGGCCATCAGCTTGTTATGGTGTTCTTCTTTTCCGTGTAAAGAGGTTTTGTACCCGATAAAGTCACAAGGAATCAATTTGGTTCCTTGGTGTACCAATTGCATAAAAGCGTGTTGCATGTTGGTCCCTGTGCTTCCCCAAACAATGGTTCCCGTTTGGTAGCTTATCTTTTCACCGTTGCGATCGACACTTTTTCCATTGCTCTCCATAATGGCTTGTTGCAAGTAAGGAGTCAATTTTTCCAAGTATTGAGAATAAGGCAAAATGGCTTCTGTTTCAGCTTGGTAAAAATTGTTGTACCAAACGCTCAACAAAGCCAAAACGACGGGAATGTTTTCTTCAAAAGGAGTTGTTTCAAAATGAGCATCCATTTTAGAAGCGCCTTCCAAAAGGTTTTTAAAATTGTCAAATCCTACCGCGAGACTGATGGACAGTCCGACGGCGCTCCACAATGAAAATCTTCCGCCCACCCAGTTCCACATCGTAAAGACGTTTGCAGGATCGATGCCAAAAGCTCCGACGGCTTCTAAGTTGGTAGAGACTGCGACAAAGTGCTGGGCGATGTCCGCTTCTGTGGCAGTTTCCAGAAACCATTCCTTGATGGTCAAGGCATTGGAAATCGTTTCTTGTGTGGTGAAAGTTTTGGAAACAATCAAAAAGAGGGTGGTCTCCGGATTCAAATTTTTGATGACCTCTGTGACATGGTCTCCGTCTACGTTGGAAACAAAATGAACGTCCAAAGGTGTTTTGTAGTATTTCAAGGATTCAACGACCATTTGTGGTCCCAAATCAGAACCTCCGATACCGATGTTGACCACGTCGGTAATGGCTTTGCCAGTATGTCCTTTCCATTCTCCAGAAATCACTTTGTGGGTAAACGTTTCTATTTGAGCCAAGGTAGCTTGTACGTCTTCAACCACATTTTCTCCATCGACAAGGATTTTTTTGTCAGCAGCAGCACGAAGTGCTGTATGCAAGACTTCTCTTCCTTCGGTCGCATTGATTTTGTCTCCGCCAAAATAACTGGAAATGGCGCCCTTCAAATCGACTTCATTTGCCAACTCGATCAATAGAGAAAGTGTCGTTGCGTCGATACGGTTTTTTGAGAAATCGACATCAAAATCGTTGAATTGAATGCGAAAGTCTTCTTTTCGCTGTGGGTTTTCAGCAAACAGGCCTTTTAAGTGTAGGTCTTTTGTCTCTTGGTAATGGGCTTGTAGTTTTTTCCAAGCTGCTGTTTTCGATGGGTTTGTATTTTTAAGTGTCATGTTGCTGTTTTCTGATGATTAATTGTGTTCTATTTCTTTTAAAGTGATGGCGTCCAACGAATCTTTGATGGATTCGACGAATTCCAAATAATAGGGTTTGATTTCTTTTTTCATGGCCTTGGCCGCCGGAAGTTTTTGTTTGAGAGGATCTACCTGAACCCCGTTCTTCCAAAACCGGTAACAGACATGAGGGCCTGACGTGTTTCCTGTCATTCCTACAGTTCCTATGATTTGACCTTGTTTGACGTATTGCCCTACTTTTACTTTGCGCTTTTTCATGTGCAAGTACTGGGTGGTATAGGTAGAATTGTGACGGATTTTTACGTAGTTCCCATTGGCACCTTTGCGACGGGACTCGATGACTCGGCCATTCGCAGTACTCATGATAGGGCTTCCAACAGGCGCTGCAAAATCCGTTCCTTTGTGTGCTTTGACGCGTCCGTAATAGGCTATTTTTCGCTTGAGGTTGTAGCGAGATGAAATCCTGCTAAATTTCAAAGGGGCTTTTAAAAAGGCTCTTCGCAGGTGGTTGGCATTTTCATCGTAGTACTCCTGGATGCCTGTAATGGAATCTGAGACATATTGAAAGGCATAAAAAGGCTTCTTGGCATGTTCAAAATAGGCCGCTTTAATGGAACCGATCCCTGCAGGAATGGTGTCTTCTATATATTTTTGTTCGTAAATAACTTTGAAGCGGTCGTTTTTTTGAAGTCGAAAAAAATCAATTGTCCAGGCGTAAATTTCCGAAAGGTCGTTTGCGACAATGGCATTGACTCCTTGTTTGTCCAAAGCTTCAGAAAGGGAACTGGTGATGACTCCAGATGCATTTTTAAGTACTTTGCTGATGGGTCGCTTGCCCTTGAAAGCTCTGATGAGGGAGTCCTTGAAATCGATGACCGTGTAGTTGATGGGGTCGTGTTGGTAAATAAAGACCTGCGCTTTTTCGGTGCTGTCTTTTTTTGCCAAAATGGTATAGGGCTTGCCTGCTCTTAGACGCCTTACGTTGAAGGTTTTTTTTACTTTTTTTGAAATTTGAAATATTTGTGGGAGCCAGATGTGGTGTCGGTCCAAGATTTCTCCGAAGCTTTCCCCATGGGAGACAGTGTCGTGAGTGACTTTGAAATCGTTTAGTTTGTATCCAAATTTGTAAACAATTTTTGGAGGAGCTTGTTTGTTTTGAGCGTCCTTTTCTTTTTGTCCCTCTCCACAGGACAGAAAAACGAGTGAAAGGAAGAATATGTGCAATATCTGTCTCAAAAGAATCGGAAATTGGTCCGCGCCAAATTTACAACAAATCTCATAAAATAATGGGAAAAGGATGGGACAATCCTTTGTATTGTTTCAAATCTACTTTGATGGATCCTACCTTCAAAGAGGCTTTGATTCGGATGGGAATCTTATTTTTGTCCGATGAAATCCAAAGAGTCAAGCTTTCCTTTTCTTTAAAGACCCTTCCCGACTGTACAGAGGGCCTCATTTTGTAACAAGCAACCTTTCCGAATTTTGTTGAAATGACTTCTTTTCCTAGATAAATGAGTTTGAAAGGATAGGTTTCTGAATCAAAGAAAAGGTCCAAATGCAGACTTTCTCCTATTTGGAGTTGCTCCACATCGCTGTTGCGAAGTAGGTAGAAGGACGAAAGCAAATCTTGAACTTTTGAAATAGTGACTTCCTGTATGGTTTTTTTCTTGTGATCTTCGACCTTCGCGATTTTCTCTTCTGGATAAAAATAAATGTCTCTTCGGATTTTGTATCCGCCCTCATTGACCCTTCTTTTAAAGTGTTTGGGGTGTCTCGATTCTTTGTCTACAAATGATTCGTACGTGTCTCTGACCTTGAAAAATAAATTTGTAATTCCAACAGTCCACCCTTTGCCTACAAAGTGAAAGAGTTCGTTTTGTTCGTCAGCTGCCTCGTCAACTTTTAGTGTGGCATAACCCGCATTGACAAAGCCGTAGTGAATGCGGTATTTCAACCATTCTCCAGACTGAAACGCCTCTTTGTCTCGCTGAGAAAAGACGGTCATGCTGCAGATCAACATCAAAAAGAAAATTCTTTTTTTCATAAAATTTTTGACTATTACACCAACTTTACAAGTTTAAAACAAAATTCAAAACAGTGCCTGTTTTGTTCGTTAAGTTTTTGTGAAAGGTGAAAATCCGATTCGCTCGATGGGGAGAAGGTTTTTGAAAACAAATCCTCTTGCTTCTTTTGAGGAAAGGCCTCTCAGAGAATGCTGCTCAAATCGATGACTTTTTCGATTTGAGGCGCGTGTTTTTTGATGGAGGCTTCGACGCCATTTCTCAGGGTCATTTGATTGATAGAACAACCCACACAAGCCCCTTCCAATTTTACTTTTACAACATTTTCTTCGATGGAGACCAAGGAAATGTCCCCGCCATCCGCTAACAAAAAAGGGCGAATTTCGTCCAATGCTTTTTGTACCGTCAGTGTCAAATTTTGTGTGTCCATAGGCTGTATTTTTCAATTTGAACGCAGCTTTCGCTTGCAAACCGTTTTGTCAACGAGAGCAACCACTCATCGTCGTTATTTTTACGACTTCCGTTTCTGGCAAATCTTTGTTGCGCTTCAACAGTTCCGAAAGCATGTTTTTGGTGAGACTTGAAAACGCGGTTTCCAACAGGGTGTTTTCCTGCAGAGCGACAGGTCGCCCAACGTCTCCTGATTCCCGAATTCCTTGTACCAAAGGCACTTCTCCCAAGAATGCAGCCTCGATGTCTTGGGAGAGGTTTTTTGCGCCGTCCTGTCCAAAGATATAGTATTTATTGTTAGGTAATTCTTCAGGGCTAAAATAGCTCATGTTTTCGACGATTCCCAAAACGGGAACGTTGATGTTTTTTTGTTGGAACATGGCCACTCCTTTTTTGGCATCTGCCAAAGCGATGTTTTGAGGCGTACTGACCACAACAGCTCCTGTAATGGGGAGTGCCTGAACAATGGAGAGGTGGATGTCTCCCGTCCCTGGAGGCAGGTCAATCAACAAAAAGTCCAAAGTCCCCCAAGCTGCGTCAAAAATCATTTGATTCAACGCTTTGGAAGCCATCGGTCCACGCCAAATAACTGCTTCGTTTGGGTTGGTAAAAAAGCCCAAGGACAAAATTTTAACCCCGTAATTTTCGACAGGCTTCATTTTGGATCGTCCGTCCTCTTGGACAGAAATTGGTTTTTCTTGTGCTACGTCAAACATCAAGTGCATGGAAGGACCGTATACATCCGCGTCTAAAATCCCCACTTTAAAGCCCATTTTGGATAGGGAGACTGCTGTATTGGCCGTGATGGTAGATTTCCCTACTCCTCCTTTTCCAGAGGCAATGGCGATGATGTTTTGAATGCCAGGAAGTTTTTTTTCTTGAACGGGGTCTGGTTTTTTTTCTGCGGCAATCGTAGAAACGTTTACTTTGACCTGTAACTTTTCCGAAACCTGTTCGCGAATTGCTTTTGAAATCTCCGTTTCTATTTTCTTTTTTGCTTGTAGAGTCGGATTGCTGATCGAAACATCTACCACTACCTCATCTCCAAATACAACCACGTTTTTTACGTTGTTGTTTGCTACCAAACTCTTCCCTTCTCCGGGAGCGGTGAGGGTTTCCAATGCTTTGTATATATCTTGCTTGTGCGTGCTCATTTTCTTCTTTGTGTGTTGTAGGCTACAAAGATACTGTGAAAACTTCACATATACATCCCTAGGCAATGCGAATTCAAAGCAGGCAAGCCAACGCGAATTTTGCTTTAAGGACGGCTGTGCGCTAAAGCCGTATTTGGATCCCAAAAAACAAGGTCAAACCCTTGAATTTGGTTGTCCTCTACTTCAATGCCTTCACTTTCCAAAAGCTGCTGCATCAGGTTTGTTCCTTGGAAATGGTGTTTGCCTGTGAGCAGTCCTTTTCTGTTGACCACTCGATGGGCTGGAATGGCCGCATTGCCATGAGAGGCATTCATAGCCCAGCCTACCATCCTCGCTGAGCGAGCGGTTCCTAAATACCGCGCAATGGCACCGTAACTTGTGACCCGCCCAAAGGGTATCTGCTTGGCAACTTCATAACAGCGTTCAAAAAAACGATCTTCTGGCATGATGCTTTTTATGTTAAAAGTACTAAAAAAATACATCCTCTAGACATGCAAAAAAACAGCTTGTTGAAGGGTTAAAAAACAGGATCCGAAAAGACACACTCTTCTTCAGTCAGCAAGGGTTCGTTGTTGAACCTCAAAAACAATTGGGCAACTGCTAGGGTGTCTTTTTCGCAATAGGCAGCGATTCGTTTTAAGTCTTTTTCGCGGTAATAGACTCCAGCAACTTGACTGCCGTCGATGTCCTCTTTGGGGGAAGGAATTCCAAGCAACATCGTTAAAAGTTTTAAAGAAGTGTAGTTTTTGTAATCCCCAAACTTCCACAATTCCATGGTGTCTAAATGGGGTATTTGCCAGGGCTTCTTCCCAAAAAGTTTCAATTTTAAAGGCAATGCTATCTGATGGACAATCATCCGTCGTGCGATGTAAGGAAAGTCAAATTCTTTGGCATTGTGTCCGCACAAGAGGTGTTTGGGGTGGTTGAAATGACGGTCCAAAAGATTTTTAAACTCTTGTAACAACTGCCCTTCGTCATCCCCAAAAAAAGATTTGATCCGAAAAGAACGCTCTTTTCCCAAGGGGGCAAAATAGCCCACCGAAATGCAAACAATTTTACCGAATTCGGCCCAGATTCCCGCCCTCTGGTAGAATTCTTCGGGAGTGATCTCCGGCTCGCCTTGTGCCTTCGCCTTGCGTTGGTTGGCTGTTTTTTCGGCAAAAAGTTCTTTTTGCAAGTCCGAAAGATCACCGTAAAATTGGTGTTCCGGGACGGTTTCAATGTCTAAAAACAAAATGTGCTCTTTGGAAACGGAAAGATTCATCTTTGGAGTTTTAATGAAAGGTACGTAAAAACAAAGAGAAAAACCCTTTGATTTACCGGGTGTATACCCCTAAAAAAAAGCGCCCAAAATATTTTGGACGCTTTTTTGAAAAGTTGTTTGCTTTGTTTTTATTCCAAAACTTCGGAGGAGCTTTGGTTGGCCGCGTAATACTCATTGAGCAAGCTCATCGAAGCGGTCAATAAATCTTTTGTCTCCAACAAGAGTCCGAAGTACAAGGTCGTGTTTTTTGGACTGGACTCTTCTGTACGGGTGCGTTCTACTTGTTTTTGAATTTTTTCGGAAAGCATGTCAAAAACGGTTTGGTCGTTCAGAATCTCTCCGATCTGTTCAAACGATCGGGAGTCGAAAGCTGCTTGAATCTGACTGAAATAGGTGTCCAATGCCTGTTCTACCTGAACCAGTTCTTTGAGCTGACTCGTTTTCAATCCTTTGTGGTTGTTGTTGACGTGTTTGTTGGTCGCTCTTACGATGAACTCCAAAGACTGGGTGATGTCTTGCAAATAACTCAAGATGTTGATGTAAAAACTACTGGCGTTCACACTGGAATCGTCTAGGTTTTTGATAAAATAGAAAATATTGTCTCGCAATTCGTCTACTTCATCTGAAAGTTTTTCAATGTTCTTTTTGCATTTTTTAAGCAAGTTGAGGTCTTGTTTTCCCAATCCTTTGACCGCATTGCCATAGATTTTGTTTCCTCTTTTGATTACAGAAGCAATGTTGTCGGCACTTTCTTCAATGACTCCTTGGATGGAGGTGCTCTCGGCAAGGCTCAACTGGTCTTCTGCTTTTACTTGTTTGCTTTTGCTTTTGTGTTTCAAATAGCTGCGAAGGATCAATCCAAAGGCAAGGACCAACAAAAGGGGAAACATCAGTTTCAAATTTAAATTCAACAAGTAGGCAACCAATCCAGCAGCAGAAAAGGCACAAAAAGCGGTAAAAAACCAACCGCCAATTACATTCAATACCCCCGCAACACGGTAGACGGCACTTTCTGCTCCCCAAGCTCTGTCTGCCAAAGAAGTTCCCATCGCGACCATAAAAGTTACATAAGTCGTGGACAAAGGCAGTTGCCAAGAGGTGGCAATGGAGATCAATACGGCTGCAACCATTAAGTTGACCGCTGCTCTGACCAAATCAAAGGCAGGCAATTCGTGTACTTTTTCTTTGGACATCACTACGGTGGGTCTTTGGAATTGTTTGTCGATTTTTGCTTGCCATGCAGTGGGCAATAGAAAAGCGGATGCTTGAGACAAGCCCATCGCTATGCGCACAAATTCACGCGACAAAAAATTGGGTTGGAAGCGCTCTTTGGTTTCTCCCTGACTGGACAAGTCCAAAGAGGTTTTGACGACACCTTTGGCCTTGCTTGAAAACCACAAGGTCAAAACCATGATCATCCCCGCACCAAACAACAACCAGTTGTTGGTCGGAACCTTATCTCCTGCCAACATTTCCATGGAAAATTCTGTGGCCAATTGACCCGATTCCACAAAGGCGCTATACGCATTGTAAGCGGCCATAGGGACCCCGATAAAATTGACCAAGTCATTTCCTGAAAAGGCCAATGCCAAAGCAAAGGTTCCGACCAGAATAATCAATTTGTATATGTTTGTTTTCGCAAAGGAAATCAAAGCATAGGATAACAGAGACCAAAAAATAGAGCTTACAATAACGATTCTGAGCACTTGAGTTTCCAAAAAATTTTTCATGGTACCTCCACCTAAAATCTCAAATGATTTGTTTGCATAAGAAGTTCCTTTCAATCCTTTCATAAAGATAAAATAGGTGATGGCTGTCAAGGCGAGCCCACCAAACAATGCGCCTACCCAAATGGCTTTCTTTTCAAAATCGTAGGACAGCAACAAGCGAGAGAACCACTGCACCAGGCCTCCAATGGAGAATGCAAAGACTACCGAGAGTAAAATTCCGAGAATGATTTCGAGTGCCTTTTCTGTGTTGATGTAATGAAGTACTTCGGCAATGCCATGGCCGTCTTGGCTGTATATTTTAATCAATGCCATGGCTACCGCAGCGCCAAGCAATTCAAAAACAATGGAAACCGTGGTGGAAGTAGGCAAACCCAAGGTATTGAAAAAGTCAAGCAAGAGAATGTCAGTGATCATCACCGCCATAAAGATAATCATGATTTCATTGAAGTAGAATTCGCCTGGGTTGAAAATTCCTTTGCGGGCTACTTCCATCATGCCGCTTGAAAAGATAGCACCAACAGCGACTCCTAAACTCGCAACAATCATGATGGTTTTAAAAGAAACTGCCTTGGATCCAATGGCGGAATTCAAAAAATTGACCGCATCGTTGCTCACGCCTACTATCAAATCAGTGATTGCCAGAATTACGAGGGCTGCAATCATCAACAAATAAATGTTGTCCATAGGGTTCTTTGTTTAAGTCAGTTTGGGTTTGACGTTGCGAATTTATAAAATAGATTCGTGTGCGTCAAATATACGGCTCCTTTTATTGTGGTTTGTGATTTTGACGTTGCCAAATAGTTAGGATTGATTTGTAAATTCTTGTTGTTCAAGAGTCGCAAGAGCTTTGATGATCTGTTCACCCAGGCAAGACCAAAGGCCGGTAGCTCCTTTCTTTGTCTTGTACAAGCCTTTAGTAAACAATCCCAAATAGAAAAAAAGGCGGATTCTTGCGAATCTGCCTTTTTTTTTATCGATGGTTCAAGAGCTCGACTACAATGTAGCATCCTTCCAAGACCATCCTGATGCATCTACAGATGCAGCTGCGTCATAAGCTTCCGTCGTAGAAGCGTCTTGTCCGTCAATTTGCACATTCGACAAATCTCCTCCGTCTTTCATGTCAATATTCTTGTCATATCCATCTAAAGACAAACCTGTAATGGTTCCTCCAGATTGCTTTTTGAATTGCAAGGCTGTTCCTCCAACAGTAGAAACCGCTGTTAGATTGATAAATTTTGGATTGTTGTTGTCCTTGTCTCCTTCCAAAGCGGTAGAGAATCCTGCAATCGTATGCTTGATGTAGACATTTTCAACAGTTCCGTTCCATCCTTCTGTCCAATCGATAGAATCGTCCTCGTTATTTTCAAGGTAGATGTTTTTTACAGATACTGTTCCCCCAAAGAACTCTACACCGTCATCAGCTCCATTAATTACTGAAACATTTTCAATAACCGTTCCCGATCCTACTGCATAAAGAGAGATACCATTGTATTGAGATTCTGTATTGATTTGAGCACCTGTTCCTTTCATTACCAAATATTCGATAGATCCTGAATTGTCTGCATCTTCCGTACCTCCATAAATGAATCCACCTACTTCTGCTTCTGCATCTATTCCGGCAGTGGTGGTTGCTTTTCCACAAATTGTCAATCCTCCCCAATCACCAGCTTCTGCTGAAGCTGAAGACATTACTACTGGTTCAGAATCTGTACCCTGGATGTCTATTTGAGCTCCTTTTAAAACCGCAATGTATACATCTGCTCCTCCGGCTACGGCTTTGATTTGAGTCCCTGCTGGAATGGTCAATTTCGCTCCAGATTCCACGATATAAGAAGAAGTCAATAAGTAAGACTTCGTCGCGTCCAAAGTTACATCAGACGTTATGTTCCCCGCCAAAATCACATCTCCTGTAAGATCTGTATTGATCCATGCCCAAGATGTTGGGTCTACTGTTGGCGCTGCTGCATAAGATGCTTCTGGATCTGCATCTTGTCCGTCAATTTGTACATTGGTCAACTCTCCTCCGTCTTTCATGTCAATGTTCTTTGCATAACCCGCCAAAGACAAACCTGTAATGATTCCTCCTGATTGCTTTTTGAATTGCAAGGCTGTTCCTCCAACAGTAGAAACTGCTGTTAGGTTGATGAATTTTGGATTGTTATTGTCCTTGTCTCCTTCCAAAGCGGTAGAGAATCCTGCAATCGTATGCTTGATGTAGGCATTTTCAACAGTTCCGTTCCATCCTTCTGTCCAATCGATAGAATCGTCCTCGTTGTTTTCAAGGTAGATGTTCTTTACAGATACTGTTCCTCCAAAGAACTCCACACCATCATCAGCTCCATTGATAACTGCAACATTTTCTACTACTGTACCAGATCCTACTGCGTAAAATGAAACACCATTGTATTGCGATTCTGTATTGATTTGAGCACCCGTACCTACGATTACTAAGTTCTTTATCGAACCTGAATTGTCTGCATCTTCCGTACCTCCGTATTTGAAACCTCCTACTTCCGCTTCGGCATTTACTCCAGCAGTGGTTGTTGCTTCTCCACAGATGGTCAAACCTCCCCAATCACCAGATTCCCCTGCATCCGAAGTCATCAAAACTGGATTGTCAACAGATCCTTGAATGTCTATTTGTCCTCCTTTTAATATGGCAACATATACATCTGCTCCTCCTGCTTCAGCTACAATTTGAGTTCCTGCTGGAATGGTCAATTTTGCACCATCGGCAACAATAAAAGCACCGGTGAGGTTGTAGTTGATTCTAGAATCCAAAGTATAATCCTTTTCTAAAAGGCCGTTCAAAACCCCATTTTCCAAATCGCCCTTTTCAGTATCCCCTGATGACAATGTTTCACCAGTGTCACAGCTTGCGAATAAAGTCGCTAAAATCCCTGCAAATACAAATTGTTTTAAATTTCTTGTTTTCATTTTGTTTTTATTTAGTTTTAATGATACCGCAAATATGGGGGGGTTTTGAAAAAGTAGGTTTACGTAAAAGTTAAGGCTGCGTTATAAAAAGTAGCTGTTTTCACTAGGATGTTAGCAAAATGTTATGCAAAAAAAATCGGCTCAAATAAATTGGAACCGATTGGTCTTCTTTTTTGTCTTGTGTTTAAAATTTGTAGGCCAAACTAAAAGTTACTTGACTTCCTTTTTTGTAGGATACTACGGTTTCGTCCGTTTCAACACCATTTACCAACGAACGCACCAATTGTGTTTGTTCAATGGCTGGATTCAACAAGTTTTTCCCTCGAATTCTCAAAGACAATTTCTCTGATAATTTTTTACTCATCACCAAATCCAAGGTTATGAAGCCTTTTTCAATAATCTCATCGTTGTACAAAGTTTCTGAACTTGACTGATCTTCTGGAGCTCCTAAAACTGCAATTTTATCTGAAGAATAATTTACGGCTGTTGTTGCTACAAATTCTCTTTCTGATTTGGTGCTAAAGCTCAACGCTGTGTTCAAAATAAAATCGGAAGCTCCTTGCAAATTCGTTTCGGTTTTCCCTTTGTATTGGAAATTCTTTTTCAAATCTTGGTTGAACCACATTTTGGTCATGTTGACATTCAGGTTCAATTTGCTATTGTCCGTATCTATGAGGTCTTTTCTTCCTTCGAATTCCAAACCATAAATGTTTGCCTCTTCTCCTGTGTTATCAAATACAAAGTATCCTGACGATCCTCTTGTTAGCGCCAAGTTGATTGGGTTTTTTATTTGCTTGTAAAATCCAGTAGCTGAAAGGAGTCCTCCGTTTTCAGGAAACATTTCCCACTTCAAATCCACATTGAAATTGTCAGATTTCTCTAGGTTTGGATTTCCTTTTGTAACACGTCCGTTTGGAGATACATATTCAAAGGGTGCCAATTCCTTGAATTCTGGCAACGTATTTGTTTTACTCAATGCAATTCTTACAAACTGAACCTCGTTCAACTCGTACTTCAAATTCAAACTTGGTAGCATTGAGTTGTAGGTCTTTGAAGTTCTTGGAGCACCGCTAAAGTTTGCCACATCCCATTCCAGGTCTATTTTATTAAATTCATACCTTCCTCCAATATTTCCTGACAGTTTTCCGAAAGCAAAATCGTAATTGGCGTAGGCTGCAACTACATCCAAGCTCGCAAGGTAAATGTCTGGATTTGGTGTTCGCAAAATGGTGGTTCTGTTGTTGAAATTGTACTGTGTGAAAACACTGCTCAAATCATCCACATCTTGAGCTTGAACACCTTTCGATCTGACTCCGATAAACAGGGAACTAAACGTTCTTTCCTTGTGACGAATGTTCGCTCCAGCTCGTAATTTGAAAGCACCGTCTTCGTCTAAATTTACAAAGGTCATTTCGTCTTGAATGCGCGCGTTGTACTCTAAATCCTCTACTTTTTGTCCTGATTTTCTTTGCTGAAAATCTCCCACGTGAGCAAATTGGAGTGTGTTGTTATCTGTAAAGATGAGTGGACTTACGTTTTCTGGCAAATCGGTAGCTTCGATATTGACTTCGTTTCGAATTCGGTTTGGCTCTTCTGACAACACGTAATTCATCCCCGCGGCCCATGTCAATTTATTATTTTCTGAGAGACGGTGTTCTGCCAACAACTGATTGACGCACATCGTCGTTTGTTTGGTGTTTTGATCTCTTACAAAAGCACCATATTCTGCTGGGTCTTGGTCAAAAACATAGCCTTCTCCATTACGCCCCTGCTCAAATAAATTTTCTTGTGTTTTGTTCACAAACAAGGAGTTGTAACTGATTTTGTTGTTTTCGTCTAGTCTCAAACCAATGTTCAACAAAGCCGTTGTGTTGATATTTACTCGATAGAGCTCTGTATCTGTATATGAATTGTTCAATACATTTGATCTGTAACTTTTAAAAATCCCTTGTCTATAGCTAAAGGACTTGGAATGACTTGCCGTCGCAAAAACAGTCAAATCTTTTTCTCCCAAAAAGAATTTTTTACCTCCTGATAGGGAAACGCCAAAATTTCCAGCTGCATTGGTCGTTTGGGTATTCCACGATTGTTTTGTAATCGCATTTTTAAGCGTTTGCTGTTTGGAATGAAAACCAAAAGTCAAATCGTCGTAATTTTGCGTCACACGAAAGTTGTCGCTGATATCACCTTTCAATACATTCGTATTTGCTCCTGATTGTAAACCGATAGAAAATCCGTTTTTCGAATATCTTTTAGAAATTACGTCTACATTTCCGGAAGCTTGGTCAGCGTAGTTGGATGTCGTATAAGTCTTGCTAATGCCTACATTTTGAATAATTCCTGTTGAAAACAAGTTCAAATTGATGTTTTTATTTTCCACATCGTCCGAAGGAATCGGCAAGCCGTTCATGGTCGTAGACAGGTAACGATCTCCCAAACCACGAATAAACACCGCGGACGAACTTTCGTTTTTGGTGACTCCTGCAATTTTTGTCGTCGCAGCCGCCGCATTGGACACTCCAACTTTTGCCAGTCTTTGCGCACCAATACTCTCCTTGATCACCACTGCTTTTTTCTGCTCCACGAGCAAAGCTGTTTCTTTTTCTTTGGACACAATCGCTTGGACCACGACTTCGTCCATGGTGATCCCTTCACTCGCTCCCAACAATTGATTCAGTGTGTAGCTTTCTCCGTCCACAACTGTCAAGGGAACCTCAACTGTTTGGTAACCCACAAAACTAAAAACCACCACCACAACTCCTTCGTCAACTGAAAAACTGTAGTTTCCGTCAAAGTCTGTCGTCACGCCAATAGCCGTTCCTTTGACAAATACATTGGCAAAAGGAAGGGGCTCGTTGTTCATCTCTTTGTCTGTGACAAGTCCTTGAATGGTTGCTCTGTCTTGAGCATTCAGTGTGATTGCTAAAAACAAGGCGAAAACTGTGGTGAATTTTTTCATGGTATGAATACTTGAATTTCGCTGCAAAATTCTTCTTTTTCAGTTGCAATTAGGTTACCTTCTCCTTACCCTTGTGTAAATTTTTTGTTAACTTTAAACCTCGCGCATTAAATCAATGTAAACTGCTGTTTGGATTTGGTTTATATGGTTAGTTTTGTAAAACAAATAGACTTCCTTCATGAAAGCAAACGAAATTAAAATCTTATTGGTAGATGACGAGCCGGATATTTTAGAGATTGTGGGTTACAACCTCAGAAATGAAGGGTATGAGATTCACACTGCTGAAAACGGCAAAAAAGCTGTTGAAAAAGCAGTGAAACACAAGCCTCACCTAATTTTGTTAGACATCATGATGCCCGAAATGGACGGAATTGAAGCCTGTGAAAAAATAAGAAGTACGCCCGGTCTAGAAAACACGTTGATTTCCTTTTTGACCGCACGCGGTGAAGACTATTCTCAGGTTGCTGGTTTTGAAGTCGGAGCAGATGACTACATCACCAAGCCGGTAAAGCCTAAAATTTTAGTCAGCAAAGTCAAATCTTTGTTGCGAAGATTGAAAGACAATAATACGGCTTCTGACGCGGTCTCTTTGGGGAATATCGTCATTGACCGAGAGGCCTACCTCGTCTTAAAAGACAACAAAAAGATCGTATTGCCTCGCAAAGAGTTTGAATTGTTCTCCTTGCTCGCGTCCAAGCCAGACAAAGTATTCAAAAGAGAAGTGATCCTCGATCGTGTTTGGGGAAATGAAGTGGTCGTAGGAGGAAGAACCATCGATGTGCACATCCGAAAACTTCGTGAAAAATTAGGAGACAACCATTTTAAAACCGTCAAAGGAGTGGGGTATAAATTTGTCATCAATGAAGAGTGAAAAAACCCACGTCTTTGGATTCGTCACCTCCTTGCTCTTTACAGTATTCACTGTTGGAGGGTTTTCATTGGTCTTGTATGTAAAGTATGACATTGTGGATCTCGAAACAACCATATACAGTGGGATGCTCTTGTTTCTGGCGTCTTTTCTCGTCCTCCAACAACGCATCAAACGTTTTATTTACAAACGTGTTCGTAAAATCTACGAAGACGTTTCCCTTTTAGAAACGAGCAGTTTCAACGAAGATTCTATGACCGCAGATATCGAAACGCTGTCTATAGAAGTGCAAAAATTTGCCACAGACAAGCAATTGGAGATTGAATCGTTGAACGAACGTGAGGCCTATCGTAGAGAGTTTTTAGGAAACGTTTCGCACGAATTAAAAACGCCTTTATTTACCGTCCAAGGATACCTTTTGACCCTGATTGAGGGAGCTGCCAATGACGAAGAAATCCGAAACCGTTATTTAGAGAGAGCCAATATCGGAGTAGAACGCCTTGCGGAGATCGTCAAAGATTTGGACCTGATTTCCAAATTGGAAAGCAGCGAACTGCATTTGGACATCAAACCTTTCAATTTTTTGGAGATGGTTCAAAAAGTCTTTGATCTTTTCGAAATGAAAGTAAAAAAGAAAAACATCACCTTGCGCTTTGACCAATTGTATGAGTTTCCAGTATATGTTTTGGGAGATGCTGCCAAAATTGAGCAAGTGCTGATAAATTTGATTGAAAATTCGATCAAATACGGAAAATACGGAGGGATCACTATGGTGAGCTTTGAAAGCAATGTTCCTGGCAAACTGACTGTGAAGGTTTCGGACAACGGGGAGGGAATCAGAAAAGAAAATCAAGCCCGTCTTTTTGAGCGCTTTTACCGAGTAGATCAAAGTCGCTCTCGCGACCAAGGAGGCTCGGGACTAGGACTTGCCATTGTCAAGCACATCATGGAAGCTCACAAAGAAACCATCCGTGTTGAAAGTGACTACGGCAAGGGAAGTGCCTTTTCGTTTGCGCTCAAAAGAGCCTAAAGCCCCTCTTTTACGCTTCTTATTTGCAAAGATTTTTTTAGTCTTATCAAGTGATTGTGCTGCTCACCATTCAATCTTTCAAATCAAATCCGATATCTTTTCGGTAATTCATGCCCTCAAAATGCACGTTTGCAATGTTTGCATAGGATTTTTCCAAAGCAGCTTCCATTGTGTCTGCCAGCGAAGTAAAAGCCATCACACGACCTCCGTTGGTCACTGTCTTTCCGTCTACAGGTGCGGTTCCCGCATGAAAAACTGTGGTTCCAACCACCTTTTCCAAACCTGAAATTTCTTTTCCTTTTTCATACGCTTCCGGATAACCTCCTGCCACAACCATCACAGTAGTAGCCGTTTGGGGGCTCAATTGAAATGATTTTTCGTGCAAGGTTTGGCTTGCAACACCTTCAAAAAGCTCCAACAAATCTGATTGAATTCTCGGAATAACGACTTCTGTTTCGGGATCGCCCATGCGCACGTTGTACTCAATTACAAAGGGATCGCCAGCGATGTTCATCAGTCCTATAAATACAAAGCCTCTGTAATCGATGCCGTCTTTTTGCAATCCTGCGATGGTAGGAATGACTACGCGTTCTTCTACTTTGGCCAAAAAGGCTTCGTCTGCAAATGGAACGGGCGAAATCGCACCCATACCACCCGTATTCAATCCCGTATCTCCCTCTCCTATTCTTTTGTAGTCTTTGGCAGAAGGCAGCATTTTGTAACTCTTTCCATCTGTCAAAACAAAAACAGAAAGCTCAATTCCATCTAAATATTCTTCGATGACCACTTTGCTCGAGGCGGCTCCAAATTTTTCGTTGGTCAACATGTCCTCCAATTCCATTTTGGCCGTCTGCAAATCGTTTAAAATCAACACGCCTTTCCCTCCTGCCAATCCATCTGCTTTTAAGACAAAGGGCGGTTTCAAAGTTTCCAAAAATGCTTTTCCCGCTTCTAGTGTTTCGGCTGTAAATGCTTCGTATGCAGCTGTCGGAACTCCGTGTTTTTTCATGAATATTTTAGAAAATTCCTTACTTCCTTCCAGTTCTGCTCCGTCCTTTTTAGGGCCGATGACAGGAATGTGTTGCAGCGCTGCGTCTTGCAAAAAGAAATCGTGTACTCCTGCCACCAAAGGCGCTTCAGGACCCACTATGACCATGGATATGGCATGTTCCAAAACAGCCTTTTTGACCGCTTGGAAGTCGACTGGATCAATGGATAGGTTGGTAGCAATCTCAGCAGTTCCAGCGTTTCCTGGTGCAATGAAGAGCTTTGACAATTTGTTGCTTTCCACTAGTTTTGATGCAAAGGCGTGTTCGCGTCCTCCGGCTCCTAAAATAAGAATGTTCATGTGTTGTGTGCTTGTTGGTTTATCGCTTGTTTTTCGAAAGGTTGTTTTGTCAAAAATTTAAAAAAAGAACGCTGGGGTTTTATTTTCCTTTTCCTTTGAAAACGACAACGATGGTAAATGCTATTATCTTGATATCTGTCCACAAAGATAAGTTATCTAAATAAACTAAGTCGTATCTGGCTCTTAATTTCATCTGCTCCAACGTATCGGCATAGCCGTAGCGAATTTGTCCCAAAGAAGTGACGCCTGGTCGCAACTTTTGCAACTCTCTGTACCTTGGAATCTGTTCCACAATCTGATCGAGAAAAAACTGGCGTTCTGGTCGCGGTCCAACGACACTCATCTGTCCCAAAAGGACGTTGAAAAATTGTGGGAATTCATCGATCCTGTATTTTCTTAAAAACTTCCCAAAAGAAGTGATGCGCGTGGTCTCTTCTGCCGAAAGCAGCGGGTCATTGACTGGTGGAACTCCTTTCATGGATCTAAACTTGTAGATTTGAAAGCGCTTGCCGTTTTTCCCGATGCGCTCTTGAATGTAAAAGGGGTGTTCTGAAGTTCCCAAAAAAATAATGATTGCAATGATGGGTGTGATCCATACAACTAAAAAAAGAAGTGCGAAAACAGCGAAGAAAATATCAAATGCTCTTTTGAACATAGGCGGGGTTTAGCTATTAAAAATTTGTTCGATTATTTTTTGAGTAATGGCGTAGGTTGGACGCACTCCGTTGGAACCAAGTCCTCCCGAGGCGAGCGTACTTCCTGTAACCAACGGATTGTCGGAAGCGTAATACGCATAGCGCACTTTGACGTCTTGGGCAATGCTCCCCCGAACTTTGGAGGCTGCTTGGATGGCTTTTTGGTAATGGGCTCCTTCCATTTCCAAACCGATGACGTTCCAAGTGGAGTCGTGAAAGAATTTTAGAATGTCTTTGTTTTGCAAAGAGGTTCCCAAAACTGTGACCATATTTCCCTCGTATACCTCAGATCCAAAGCCTTCCAAATCTTTTTTAGACAGTTCGTTTTTAAAAGGGTAGTTGTCTGCAGTGCCTTCAAACAGGTGTGCTTTTGGAATCATAATATCTCCTTTTTGCCCTTCCAAAATCCCTGCTTTCCCCATGATGGAAATGGATTGTACATCCATAAACAAGTGGGGTTGTTTTTCTGTGATGGGTTTGAGCAACTCTTCCATGGTTTCGTAGGCCTGTTCGCCAAAAGCGTAGTCCATCACAATGAGCACTGGGCTTTTGGATTTTTCGCATTTCTTACAAGAAAAGACGAGATTGGTCAAATCCACTTGAGCGGTGTCAATCAACTGAACATCGATGTTTGCTCCGGATTGGTCTTTGATAAAGGTCAAGCCTTTTTGTTTGGAATATTGTTTTACTTTGCTGCGCAAATGCTCGTTTTCATCACTGCTCAAGAGCTCAAACAACTCATAATTGTTTTCAGAGCACCTTTCTTCCTTTAAAGCATCAGCAGCGTACAAAGAGTTCAAAACACTGTGCATGTTCGCACTGATGATGTGGATGGGTCTTTCTAACAATTGCTTTTCGTCTAGCTTTTGTTTGATAGTGTCGGCCCAAATTTCTCCGTATATGTGGTGCCCTACTTGTTCTTTTAGCAACTCGCTAAAAGTGACCAGTCTTTGCTTGCCTTGTGTTGCTTCTTGTATGGCGGTATTTCCCAAGTTGTACACAAAAGAAAAAAAGCGGTCCGGGGCCTCCGAAGTCGCAAAGGCTTCGTGGGTCGCTGCAATCTCATCAAAAGGCCTTCCCAAAAGACTTCCGAGGTGGATAAAGGCAATCTCTCTTTCTTTTTGAGTGATTTTATGTCCTTGAACAACCAGTTCTTCTAGGGAGCGCCATTCTCTGCTGTGGGTGGTCACCTCTCCTTCTTTTTGCAAAATTCGACCTACTAATTTTTGAGATTCCACAAACAAAAAGGTCAAATGTGTCAACACGTCGTAAATATCCGAACGCCCACGTGTGATCTGAATGTTCATTTGTGTGGCGTCTATTCGGTAACAGTTTCTTCTTCTTTTGGAAGGAATGATGGGAGTAAATGAGGACTTTAGATATCCTTCGTCGGCCGTCAAATTGATGAACTGACATGCTTCAATGCCAAATGGCAAGCGATCGACTACATAAACCAAGCCTTTCAGTTCTATTTTTTCTTCCGCTATGGACCCGTAAATTTCGGGGCGAAGCACTAACAAAGAGTCGATTAAATTTTCGCCGGAAACCCCCATCGGCTTGTAAAACCCTCTGCTGAACAAATGACGCATGGCAATGTACAAGCGTTCAATGGCGCTTGAGGATTCTTGTGCACGTGTACGTGTTCTGTGTTTTGAACTTTGCATCAGTGTTTCTTATTGGGTTCTTTCAAAGAGGCGTTCGTGCTATCTTCTTTGATTTTATCTGAAAACTTCGCAGCAATCGCTTTTATTTTAGAATGAACAAGGGCTTGATCACTGCCTTGTTTGCCTTGGTACAACAGCATTCCGATATAAGGTGCTTCCAAACTGTCTAAAAAAAGCTGTTTTTCCAAGCGATAGGCTTCTCTTATTACTCTCTTGATCCGGTTTCTATGGACTGCTTTGTGAACGTTTCTTTTGGCTACGGAAACACCTAGCATCAAAGGAGTCTTGCCTTTGTGCTCTTTTTTCAAATAGACAAAGCGCAGCGGAAATGACGAAACCGAACTTCCTTCGACAAACAATTGTTCGATTAGTTTTTTGCGTTTTAGCTTTTCTTGTTTACCGTAGGTACGTTTCATTAGAACAAAAGTAGGGATAATTGTTGAAAATTGTTCTAATTGGGAAGGAACATGTCTCCAAAGTTTGGCAGAACGTCCCTCTAAAAAAGATAGTTTAAGGTGGCTGAAAAATTTCTTCCAGGCGCACTAATTCCGGAAGCAAACTCTTTGTAATGCCTGTCAAAGAGGTTGTCAACTTGAAACAAAAAAGCCGTATTTGGATTCATCTCGAAGTGAACGGACAGGTTGAAGGTTTCCCAGCTAGGAGTTCCTGCGTATTTGTAACGGTCTTCAGTAGCTGATTGGTCAATCACAGGGGTTTGAAAGAGGTTGTCAATACCTTCTTCCAAGTTGTAATCTTGGATCTTTTTGGCAGCGTTGAATTCATATCCCAACTGGAATTCGGCTTTGTGATTTTGATAGCTCAAAAACAAGTTTCCAAACAAAGGAGGAATTGATGACAGCGGTGTTTTTGTGTCGTAGGTCCTTCCTTCCGTGTAGGTGACGGATCCTTTGGCTTGCCAAGAATGATCAAACGCTCCTTGAAAGCTGAAAGTGCCTCCCTTGATTGCTGCATTGCCCCGATTTACATTGGCCACGACTTCAAGGTTGTCTTCCCCGTCGTAAGCGATTACAGACGCCCCTTCTTCTTGTCGAAATCTATCAAATGGAGCGCGAATGATGTAGTTGTCTAACAACGTGTAATACACGTTGGCGCTGATGCTGAACATCCGATTGTTGAAATACTGTAAAATCCCCAATTCGGAATTATAGGCGTATTCTGGTTTTAACTTCACGTTGGGCACGGAAACCCTGCCGTTTTTTTCTCGTATTTTCCCGATGTCGTCAATGTTGGGAGAGCGAAATCCCGAGGAGAGTACCGCACTTATTTTGCAGGCGGCATCCGGTCTTAAAATATACCCTACCGTCGCTGTAATTGCCTCATTTCTCAGGGATATGTCATTGTCAGGCAGCGGAATGGAGGTTTGTTCTCTCCAGATTGCATTGAGCTGTGTTCGGGTGTACCGGATTCCCGTATTCAAGGTGTTTTTCTTGTCCAAATCTTGTCGGTATCCCAAATAGGCGGCTTGTGTAAAATAAGTACTGCCTCCATCTGGGTACCTCGATGGGACAAAAAATGGTTCGGGCATGCTGACAGGTTCGTTTTTGAGCGGATCTAAAACCAACTGTTCGCCAAAGGAAGACGAATTTACATTGTTGGCAACCAATTCAAACCCGTAGGAGAGGTTTCGGTCTTTTTTGTTGGTCAGAGCTACGGAGAAATCTCCATTGACACTCAGCACATTGACCTTTTCATTGCGGTGCGTTCTTTGGCGAATGTTGTCGAATTTTCGTTGGATCCGAGACTCTTGAATGTCTTGGTAAGCAAACGTAATCGCTCCGCTATCGACAAATCGATGGACTGCGTCTAATTTCAATTGGGTAGAGAAGAGCAGTCTTTTTTGAGGGCCGTAAAACCATTCTGCAAATTTCAAGGAATTGTCCACTGTTCGTTCGGTCAATCTGTCAAACCTGGGGATTTTGGAAGAAGTTGAGTATTGAAAATTGAACAACAGTTCCACGTCGTTGGAAGCTGGGAAGTATATTTTTTGAAGGAAATCTTTCTGCGAGTAGCCCGTATTTCTCTGAAGGTTTGGATTGGAATTGACCGACGGGATTTGACGCAAAGTAGTCGGAGTGTTGTCGGAGTATTCAAAAACTTTCCCCCAATTGGCATGTCCGTGACTTCTGTTTTTTCCCATGGTCAAATCACCAAAAGTAGCAAAGGAAAAACTGGTGTACGAGGCCCATTTGCCAAAGCTCAATTCCGTATCTACAGAAGTGGTCAACTCCTTGTTTGCAGAACTAAATCTCGACATAAAAGAGGCGTTTGTTTGCTTGTTTTCCGAAGTTTTGAGTTCTTTTGTGTAGTAGTGAATCACGCCCCCCAAGGCGTCTGATCCGTATATGACAGAGGACGGGCCAAACAGCACCTCAACACGGTTCAACAGAGAGGGCGCAACGGTAATGGCGTTTTGTAAATGTCCTTTCCTGTAAATCGCATTGTTCATTCGCACCCCGTCGACCACCAACAAAACCCTGTTGGCTTCCATTCCTCTCAAAACAGGACTCCCTCCTCCAAACTGCGTTTTTTGCACCTTTACTCCAGGACTTGCTGCCAATAAGTCTGCCGTTGTTTGGGGAGCGATCCTTTTTATTTCTTTGGCTGTAAAAACTTCAATTTGTTCGGCAATACGGTTCCGTTTTTCCCGCCCTCTCGAGACCGACAAAACCACCTCGTCAAGTGTTTTGGTGATTTTTTCTAATTTTAAAAGAGCGTTTTGACCGCCGAAATCAGAAACGAGGTGTTTCTCTTTTGAGTACAAATAGTGGTAAACAAAAACGAGCGATTTCTTTTTAAAAATTGACAAATCGACAACTCCTTCGTTGTTCGTATAGGCGACTTTTGACTTATCTATATTGGAAACTGACACTCCTTTGATTGGCTGTCCTGAGTCATTGCCAATGACGGTGATCTTTTGAGCATGTCCAAAACTGCCTAGTGCTAAAAAAATAAATACGGATAAAAATCTAAGCATCAATCAAACAACTCTTTTAATATTTGAATGGATTTTGGTTTTTGAAAGCCCGACAAATGCAACTCGCAATAAGCGATTGCAATTTCTAACAAGCGCTGCCGCTCATTTGCTTGTAAGGACAATGTTGACAAACTATCAAAATTTGTGCCTAAGACGGATTTGAAAAGACTTAAATCCTTTCCCGACAAATAGCTGCCCAATCCAGGGCTTTCCGAAAACTGTCCATCCGCCATGTTAAAATAGGGGTATGCTGTGTGCGTTTCATCGGGATAAAACCCGAGAAACTTGGTCAAATTGATTAAAAATCCCAAATGAAAGTTGGCCACGCTGTCGTGTACGTCCAACCATTGCAATGCGGTTTCTAAGTAAAGAAACAAGGGCTCATTGCCCTCTTCTTCTTGCAAGGTGTTGGCCAACATCTCCGCTAAAAAAAAAGCAATGGATTGTTTGACCATGGTGCTGTGTAAGGATGTATAGACGTAGGAGGGTCTTGCTTCTTTGAGGGAGTTCAAAGAGCCTTTGTTGGAATGGGAAGCGACCAATTCTAATTGGCTTAAAACTTGAAAATAGGCGGGTTTTATTTTGCCTTTTCGACTTTTCAAAACCCCTCGTAGCAAATAGCTTTTCAATCCCGATGTTTGAGTATAGCACCGAACAATAAGACTCGTATCCCCGTATTTAAGTGCACTCAGCACAATTGCTTTTGTGCGGACTTGCATTAGTTGATGATTGCAATTTTGGTGGAAGAGGTTTGGACATTTGCTTCGTTGAACAAAAGCACGATGTAAACTCCTGAGGCAACTTGAGCTCCTGCTAGGTTTGTTTTGTCCCAAACGATTTTTCCTCCATAGGGAGACTGCTCCTGAACGGTATTGGATTCGAACACCAAATTTCCAGCGACATCCAGAATTTTCACATTGGTTCCAAAGGGCAAATTCTTTCCATCTTTTCCAACAATCGCAACATCCTTATGCTGTCTGAGTGCTGGATTTGGGTAGCCGTAAACCTCGGAAAGCTCGCTGCCATGGGAGGCGATATTGCTTTTGTAGGCAACGATCCCTCTGCTTGTCAAAAAGAAGACTTTCCCCGTCGATTCGTCCATTTGAATTTCGGCGATTTCATTGGAAGGCAAAGGAGAATTGTCTTTGTTAAAAAGGTGTAAGGTTTTTTGGGCGTTGGAATCGGTGTGAACCACTCCACCAGAATGGGTGGCAAACCATTTGTTGTCTGCCCCGTCTATGTAGATGTCATTGATTCTCGCGCTTCCCAAAAGTTCTTTTTGAATTCCATCATCGACAATAATATGCCGTGTTGTTTCTTGAAAATTTCCTGAATACACGTTTTCCATATCGTCAAAAACGACTAGCCCCCCTTGTTCTGTTCCAATCCACACTCTTTGATTTTTATCTGTTTCTACTGCATATACGTTTGTGTCCGGCAATTTTCCTTTGGAGGTTTCCGTGTTTAAAATCGCCGTGGTATTGTTCTCTTCATTGAACAGAAGCACCCCCAACCGAGTTCCCATATAAACATTGTTGTATTTGTCTTTAGAAATGTCATTTATGCCCGTTAACTCTTCTCCAACATTTGAAGAAAAACCTACTTCCATGACAGTGGCATTGTCTTCCATTTTGTTCAAATGTTTGGAATCTTTCGCCCATGAATTGGCAACCCACAAATCTCCTTCCTCATCGAAAAGAGTTCTTGCAATCAGGAAAGAATTTACATCGTAGCGCCAAGGAGTCAATCCGCTATTTGACCCGTTCAATAGCTGCACAGGCTGGTCGTCTTCAACCACGAGGATTCCTGACAGATACGAACTTAGATAGGCCCTGTTTGGATGGTTTGGATCTATGGAAGCATGGGTGACGTCTCGTGCTGGAAACGCACTGTTGTAGGGAATCTGAGTCCAAGTTGTTCCGTTGTAATGAGTAGACCCCATTTTTTTTGCGAGAAAAGTGTACCAAGGCGTAAGTCCTCCATAAACAATCCAAAGGTCCTTATTTAGTACAGAAATCGAAAAGGCTTCGTTGTTGAGAGGTCCCTCCGGATGTATCTCAGTAAAACTCGAAGGACTTGACAATTGACTTGTGAGAACTCCTTTGTTTGAAGTACACAAATAGAGCTTGTCATTGTCAATATAGACTGCATTTGAGGCGGTAGACAAAGAGTGAAGAAGGGTATAGCTGTTGTCAAAGACCTCGCTCTTAGCGGAGGTTCCCACGATCAAATGCGTGCTGTCTGAATGAAGGTCAACAATCTCTGAACTCATGGTGAGTTTCAATTCCAGTGAAGATGGGTTGACAACTCGGAAAATCCGGCTGTCTGTTGAAACGAGCAAATCCCCATTAAAGATTCTAAAATTATTATAGGGCTCAGAAGAAAAATGTGTCCAATTGTTTGAATCGTTTAAGCCCTCGGATAATGGCGCACTGTATATGCCCTTTGCGCTTGCGGCATATAGGGTTCCATCGAAAATAAATATGCTTTTGATATCTACCAAAGAGGAGTTCGCTCCGACAAAGAAAGTGTCTACAAATTCTTTTTGTTCCAAATCATACACCACAATTCCAAAAGCAGTAGAGAGGTACAAATTGCCTTCATTCTCGTACATGCTGTTTATTTTTTTTTGTGAGGAAACATCAGACAAAACAATGTCTACAACTCTATTGATGCTTCCATTGGATGCGACAATTTCAAAAAGACCTGATTCGTATCCAATCACAAAACTAGACGTTGCTGAACTGTAATGCACAGCAGAGGTGATTTCCCCAGAAAGCCCAGTAACGGATGAAAACTTTTCCATTTCATTGGTCTCCTCGTCAAACGAAAATGCTGCATTGTCAACAATCGCATACAAAACACTTCCGTTTTTCACCATTCCTTTAGCATTCGTATAGGAATAAAAATCTTCCCATTCAGCACTGTAATCTATCTGTGCACGAAGTCCTAAAGAAAAGAAAAGAAGTCCAAAAAGTACACCAATTGTAGCATGTGATTTTGTGATGTTTTTTAACATTTAGATAAAATTAAAATTATAGTTCCTTTAATTGTGAAAGGTTTCTTTCTGCAACTTCGTAAACGATCAGATCTGGCTGTTCTTTGAGCACCAAGTTTTTGTCGAATTTAAAATCATAAATATACACACATTCTCCAAAAGTTTCGTTCAAATAATTACTTAATGCGTAAGAAAAAGAATCTCTAAAGACAAGTACTTTCAACGGACGGCCACTTTTTCGAAATCTGTATTCATAATCTCCCGGATTTCCATTTGTATATTTCGGAACCTGCAATTGGTTCTCTACCCGTTCCGAAACGACGGAGTCCAAAACTTTCACAGAAAAAATTTGTTCTTTTTCACGAAGATGCAACATCCGTTTCAAATCGCCCAAGTGGGTTTCTTTTACAAACTTCAACTGGGTGTGGTTGATTCCTTTTAGAGATTTGAAGTCTTGCTGAAGGGCTTGCATCAGGCGCTGATAGCCCCAAAAGGCGCCCAAATCACTCCAATGGGTGTCTTCTTTGTGGTACAAGAGTTTCGCTCCTTTTGCAGGCAAAATCGTTTCTTTTAGATCCACCAAATCAAACTCGATTTCCCTTTTTAAAAAGTTTTTCAATTGGGAGCACTTTGTATTGTTTTTTCCGACGCTAAAAGGCAAGTTTTCAGGATAGACACTGTATTTGTTGGGAGCGACAGAAATGTAGAGTTTGATGTCTTTTTCCAATGCCCACTCCCTAGCTTGACTTATGTTGTCAGCGATTTCAGAAAGCTCGTTGGAGGAAAAGAGAAGGGTGCCCGTCATCTCTGCAAGTACATTTTGGTAGGACAAATAGAGCCATCCCTCATTGCCCTCAATTACTTTGTTGGGCAATGGGTTTTCGTGAAACCACTCCCGCACCAAATAGCTGTAGGCTTCAAACAATGTCAAGCGCAGTCCAAAATTGTCTTTGTAATAACTCTTGAACTTGCTGAAAAAAACCAAAGGCTGCTGAAAATTAAAGGAGGGAAATGGTTGAATCCTTCTGTTTTCGCTTTGGTAGGTGTTTTTTTCAAGCGCCAATACCTGGACCAAAGTGGGTGTGGCCAGCATTGCAAAAAATGCAAAGACAAAAACGATATGGATTCTTTTTTTTGCCATTAGAAACGAAAATAAATAAAGGGATTGTAGGCGTCTACCGCTATGTAAAAACAAGAAAAGGCAAAAACCAATAAGAGGAACAAGCGCGCTGCAATTAAAAACACCGTTGGCCTTTTTTCAAGAAAACTCTTCCCTCTTGATTTTAAAAACTCCTGAAACGGAACCGCCAAAAAACCGGCAAAGAGAAAAGCAATCAAGCATTCCGTTCTCAAAAAATAAGTCAAAAAGGAGTTGTCCGAACTTTCTGTTGCAAAAGAAAAAAGTCTTTTCAAATACTGCAGTGCACTTGCCAAATCATGGGCTCTAAAAAAGACCCATCCGACTCCGACGACAAACAATGCGTAGATGTGGTAAAGAACGCGCGGAAGTCTTTTTGGAGACTTCTGCTTCTTGAAGATGCGTTCTCCAATAAGAAAAAGACCGTGCCAAAGTCCCCAAACTACAAACGTCCATTTGGCACCATGCCACAGGCCTGTCGCAAAAAAAACGACTAACAAATTAAGGTAAACACGCCAAGGTGGGACTCTGTTTCCTCCCATAGAAATATAGAGGTAATCTTTGAACCAAGCGGACAAGGTAATGTGCCAACGCCTCCAAAATTCTCTGATGGATTTGGAAAAATACGGATAGTTGAAATTTTCAGGAAACCGAAATCCAAACATTCTTCCCAATCCAATGGCCATGTCTGAATAACCCGAAAAATCAAAATAAATCTGAAGTGAATAGGCCAAAAGACCGACCCATGCAAAAGATGTGGAAAGCTGTGACGCGGGCAATTCAAAAGCGCCGTCGGCCACATAGGCCAAGTTGTTTGCGAGCAACATCTTTTTCCCAAATCCAATGACAAAACGTCGAATGCCTTCCGAAAAATCAGCGACCGTGGTGTTTCTCTGTGTCAACTCCTTTGCCACCTCTTCGTACCTAACGATGGGGCCCGCTACCAATTGGGGAAACAAAGTTACATAGGTCGCAAAATTCAGGAAATTGGTACTCGCTTCCACTTTGCCTCTGTACACGTCAAAGGTATAAGACATGGTTTGAAACGTGTAAAAGCTAATCCCTAAGGGCAATGCAACCTCGGAAAAAGTGGCAAGAGACTTCGCCTCAAAACCAAGACAATCCGAGACAAAAAACAGATTTTCGAACAAAAAGTTGGCGTATTTAAAGTAAATTAAAATTCCCAAATTGAAAACCACAGAAAGGAAAAGGCCTTGTTTTCGATAGCTTCTTTTGATCAAGATGCCTGCCGTGTAATCCACGACAGCGGAAAGCAGGATCAACAATACCATCTCTTGCTCTCCCCAGGTGTAAAAAGCCAAACTGGCAAGCAACAAGACCGCATTTCGAAACCGTTTGGGGCTTAAAAAATAAACCGCGAGAACGAGGGGAAGAAATAAGAAAAGAAATATCGCACTACTGAATAGCATAGCTGTCTCAAATCGTTGAAGGACAAATATAGCGGATATTGTTGGAATTGGAAACCGTTGCCAGTTTCTTAAAACGGCTGAAAAATTATAAATTGATCTCCTTTCCCATTCAAAACCAAGCCATCTGACTCAAACTACCTATATTTGTGGCAAAGATGTTTTGTGTTTCAAAAAAACAACCCTTTTTAAAGGCTTGTTTGGACACAAAAGAAAATAGAAACTTGATGATTAAAAACTTTTTAAAAGACCATTTTCTCATAACCAAAATCAGAAATCGATTTGTGCCGTCGGTACAAATTGCGCAACGACAACTTTTCCTAAACTACCAGGAAATGAAAAAAAACGGCAATTTGCCTCAAATTTCAGAGACGGGTTTTCGGGCTTTCTCGCAGTTTGAAGAAGACGGCATGCTGCTTTTTATCTTTTCCATCCTCGGTATGGAAAACAAAACTTTTGTGGAAATCGGAGCGGATGATGGTGTGAATAGCAATGCAGCCAATCTGTATTTTAATTTTGGCTGGAGTGGTTTGTTTGTTGACGGAAACCCGAAGAGCATCCGTCGAGGACGGAAGTTTTACAACAAATACCCACATCCTTGGTTTTACAAACCCAAATTTGTCTGTTCCAAAGTCACGCGAGAAAATGTGAATGAACTCTTAGCGAGCGCGGGCATTCAAGGAGAAATCGGATTGCTTTCCATCGACATCGACGGGAATGACTATTGGATTTGGGATGCCATCAACAGCATCCGTCCCAAGGTCGTCGTCATAGAAACGCACATTGAATTTGGCATGGAAAATATTGTCGTTCCCTACGACCCCAACTACCAAGCCCCTGGCAAACACCCGATCTACAACGGAGCTTCTCCAGTAGCCATGCAGAAATTAGGTGCCAAAAAGGGCTACCGCCTTGTGGGTGCAAATGACTTGGGCTTTAATTTTATTTTTGTAGAGGAGTCTCTTGCCCAAAAGGAATTGCCCGAAGTGTCCGTTGCATCCTTGTTGACCCATCCCTACGTGAAAGAGCGTTGCAAAATGTTTGAAGAAATCAAAGATTGGGAATACGTTCGAGGTTGAAAAATTGCTGTCTTCAAAAAACTCTTTATAAAATCGTCTAATTGCCTGTTATGCCTCTTGAAATCGAAAGAAAATTCTTGGTCAAAAACTGTGGCTTTCTTGAAGAAAGTTATGAAAAAAAACACCTTGTTCAAGGTTTTTTAAACTCCGACAAAAACAGAACCGTACGAATACGCATCGATGGGTTGAAAAGCTTTTTAACCGTCAAAGGGCTGTCAAACGCTTCAGGAACCACACGCTTTGAGTGGGAAAAAGAAATCCCCTTGACAGAAGGCAAGCAGCTGCTGTCGCTTTGTGAAGAAAAGCCGGTTGAAAAATACCGCTACCTGGTCAAAAAGGGCTTTCACCTTTTTGAAGTAGACGTTTTCCTCGGTGAAAACGAAGGCCTAGTAGTTGCTGAAATAGAATTGGATGCAGAAGACAGCCCTTTTGAAAAACCAAATTGGCTCGGTCGAGAAGTCACAGGAGAAGTGGCATATTACAATTCTTGTTTGAGCAAAAACCCTTTTCGGAACTGGTAAGCCCACAAACAACAAGCTTCTTTTTGTTTTTAGACCAATACAAATTGGTAAATCGCTATGAAATGGCTGAGACTCCCCAACAACACAAATAGGTGAAAAATAGCATGGTTGTAAGGAATCTTTGGAATGGCAAAAAACACAGCGCCTACCGAATAAAAAATCCCGCCCAACAGCAAGAGTCGAATCCCTTCCACAGCAAAGTTTTGAATAAGAGAACGCATGACAAAAACTAGCATCCAGCCCATGCCCACATACACAATCACGGACAGCAACTGAAACCTTCCGATAAAAAAAATCTTATAAAAAATCCCGACAATCGCGAACAGCCACGAAAGGACAAAAATGGTCCAGCCCAAGGATCCTTGCAGCACCACCAAAGCAACAGGAGCATAGGTTCCCGCAATTAAAACATAAATGGCTGCATGGTCAAAAATATTGAAATAGTAGCGGATTTTTGGGTTTTGAGCACTGTGAAATAGGGTAGAAGCCGTGTACAAGAGAATCATACTGCCTCCGTAAATGACAAAGCTCAAGATAACCAAAGGCTCTTCCGTCTTGCACGCTTTGTAAACCAAAAAAGGAAAGGCAATCACGCTCAAAACCACGCCCAATGCATGTGAGATCACATTGATGCGTTCTTCTTTTTTTTGGTAATAGGTCACTTTGAATTTCATCTGAAGGGATTTGGGTCTTTTCTTCAGAAGATACAAAAAACCCCCTTAAAAAGACCTTTGATCAGTAATTAAATCCTCGTACAACAATTCATAGGTGCTGTTTTTCAAAGGAGTGGTTTCGTTCAAATCCAAGCCTTTGGTCTCGAAAAATTCATGAATTTTTACACGTAAAAACCCGGGGCCACCGCTAAAAAAAGTATACGAAAAGCGCTTTTTACAATCGTAAAAAGTCATGGGAACAATTGGAATCTGGTGTTCGATGGCCAATTTAAAAGCGCCCCTTTTGAAGCTGTGTAGGACCACCGATTCGTCAGCGGGGACCAATCCCTCTGGGAAAATGCAAATACTCAAGCCGCTGTCCAAGCGTCGTTGTGCTTGTTTAAAAACCTGTGTTTTGCTCTTGGTATCGGATCGGTTGACTAAAATGCAAGTTCTTCTGTAAAAGAACCCAAAAACAGGAATTTTGGCCAATTCTTCCTTCCCTACAAATACAAAAGGGTTTTTGACAATCACCAGCATCAGCATGATGTCGATGATGGAAGTGTGGTTGGCTACAAAAAGGTAGCTGTTTTCTCGTGAAACCTGCTGGCGAAATTCTTTTTTTACACGAAATCCCATCCCGATCAAAATGATTTTCGCCCACAAACGCGCCACTTTAAAAAAAGCAGGATACCATGACTCTTTGGCGGTAACCACAAAGAGAATCGGTGCAAACAAGACCATCAAAATTGCAAAAAAAAGGTAAAACCAAATCCGCCACAGAAGAATCAGAAAATTGCTAAAAAGTTTTTTCATGATTTCAAAAATACTGTATTTATTACAATCCTACTTTCTTTTTAAAATTTGAAGCAAGGGAAGCGGTCTTTCCCTGAGAAAATGTTGGCAGGGCTTCCTTATATGTCCACAGAATTCTTACTTTTGTGATTCAATCACATACAGATGCCAAGAATACTAACCGGAGTTCAAAGTACAGGGACCCCTCATTTGGGGAATTTATTAGGAGCGATCATTCCTGCCATAAAAATGGCAAACGACCCAGAAAACGAATCGTTTTTGTTTATTGCGGACCTGCATTCCTTGACTCAAATCAAAGACGGCAAAACGCTCAAAGAAAACACCTACCGCACGGCAGCTGCCTGGCTCGCCTTTGGATTGGACCTCGACAAAACAGTTTTTTACCGACAAAGTGACATTCCCGAGGTGACGGAATTGTCTTGGTATTTGAGTTGTTTTTATCCTTACCAACGTCTGACGCTGGCACACTCTTTTAAAGACAAGGCCGAGCGCTTGGAAGATGTCAATGCAGGCTTGTTCAGCTATCCAATCTTGATGGCTGCAGACATTCTACTCTACGATGCAGAAGTGGTTCCCGTAGGGAAAGACCAATTGCAGCATTTGGAAATGACACGAGATGTGGCCAGCAGATTCAACCACAAACTGGGCGAAACCTTTGTCCTGCCCAAAGCAGAAATTCAAAAAGACACCATGTACGTTCCCGGAACAGATGGCGGTAAAATGAGCAAATCGCAAGGCAATACCATCGATATTTTTTTGGACGATAAAAAACTGCGCAAGCAAATCATGAAAATCCAAACAGACAGCACACCGATGGAAGAGGCAAAAGACCCGTCTACCTGCAACCTGTTTGCTTTGTACCAACTGCTAGGTTCGGAAGAAGAAATCGCGGAGCTGAAAGGCAAATACGAAGGAGGAAATTTCGGATATGGGCATGCCAAACAAGCCTTTTACGAACTGATTCTCGCAAAGTTTTCCAAAGAGAGAGAGCGTTTTAACTACTTTCTATCTCACTTAGAAGAAATCGACCATGCTCTGGAAATGGGTGCTGAAAAAGCACGAAAAGTAGCGGCAGAAGTACTGAAAAGAACACGCAGCAAAGTCGGATATTGATTTTTTTTTTGGTTTCCGTCAGATAGAAATAGTGAAAACACCTCTTCCTCTTCATTGTAATTGAACCAAGGAAAGCGCTCGTAGAAAACCCTAAAACCAATACCTCCATAGAGATAAGCGACAATTTATAGTCTTAAGGATATTGAA